>JAABUQ010006351.1_pt1 | contig 18003 bp, 14 predicted proteins | sample 5560001 | NCBI WGS metagenome assembly JAABUQ01 (sample SAMN10711888, study PRJNA513371) | rock metagenome | isolation source: Antarctica rocks | place: Antarctica: Victoria Land, Finger Mt nord | collected 2015-12-18
GTCAGGCGCCCGGCTGGCAGGGTGCCGGCGTGGTCGTCGACGGACTCCGGGACCGGGCCGTCCACGCTGCCGTCGCGACCTGCCGTCAGCTCGGCGTCGACGTGGGGGACCCGGTGGTCCTGTCCGACCGGGGGAACGTTCTGGTGCACCTGCGACCTTCCGCGGTGGTGGCCCGGGTGGCCACCCTGACAGCGACCACCCGGGCCGACCCTGCCGCCTGGCTGGCCCGGGAGGTGGCCGTCGCGACGACCGTGACCGCCGTGGGGGGCCCCGTCGTGGCCCCGGCTCGTGGTCTCGAGCCCGGGCCGCACCTGCGGGACGGGCTCGCGCTGACGTTGTGGGAGCACCTGGTCCTGGACGACCGCCGTCCAGGTCCCCGCGAGGCCGGGGAGTCCCTGGCCCTACTGCACGACGCGGCCGTCGGGCACGTCGGGGGCCTGCCGTTCCTCGCCCCTGCGCTCGACCAGGTCACCGAGGCCCTCGACTCCCTCGAACAGACGCGGTCGGTCGAGGCGCTGCGGCAGCGCCACACCGTTGTGGTCGCGGACCTCCCGCCGCCGGACGCGACCCGCGACGTCGTCCTGCACGGGGACGCCCACCCCGGGAACCTCATGCACCCGGGTCATCGGCCGCCCCGCAGCGGGTGGGTGTGGACGGACCTAGAGGAGACGTGCCGGGGCCCGGTGCTCTGGGATCTGGCGGTGCTGGCCGGGAGTTCCCGGATCGACGGGGCGGCCGCGGTGCGCGCGTGGGCCGCGGTCACCGGGGTCAGCACACCGACACCCGCCGAGCTGGCCCCGTTCGCCACCGCCCGGACCGTCGAGGCCGCTGCGTGGTCCCTCGCCATGGCCGCGGCCGATCCCGCCCGCTACGCCGGACTGGCTGCCGACCTGCTCGCGGACGCCCTGGGACCCCGCGGACACGTTCGACACCCAGGACACCCTGGACACCCTGGACACCTTCGACACCTTCGACACCTTCGACACCGTGGACGGTAGTGATCCTGCCGGCCGCGCCCTCGGACCGCGAGCCCGACGCCCCTCCGGCCGTGGTGGGCCGGGGTCCTGGGCCCGGTCAGGTGTCGACGAGGGGACCGGTCACGACGGCGGTCGGTCGGCGGCCCGGCCGGTCGACGCGGTCGCCAGGGCGGGCTGTGCGCGCACGGTGGCGGCCTCCACCGAGATCTCACGGGCGAGGAAGAAGTTGAGGGCCGTGCGGATCGCCGCCACCGCAGCGAGCTTGCCGAGTTCGGCGAAGGACGGTGCTATCGCGGTGCGCAGGATGTCCCCGGCCAGCTGGAACTCCAGTCCCAGCGCGAGGAAGCGGCCCAGTCCGAGTCTGACCGACACGAAGACCTCGGCTCGCCGGCGGCGCAGCCCGGCGGCGACCAGCCGCACGGCCGCACCCGCGGCGCCGGCGAAGATGACCACCGCACCGGCCGCCTCGACGAGACGGACCATCACGTCGACGCTCGAGCTGAGCGTCTGCTCCGACATCAGGTCCATCCCGTGCACCGCCCAGCCCGCTGCTCGATGACTGCTCCGACCGACTCCGGCCACCAGGACCATCGCGGATCACCCAGGAGCGTGCCAGCGGGAGCGGAGCCGACGACCTTCGGCAGCCGGTCCGGGATCAGTCCCGGTCGCGGGACCACAGCAGCGTTTCGACGCTGACCTGGCCGGTCACGACCGACCGGGCGAGCTCGGCCACGGGCGTCGCGGTCATGCGGGCGTGGAACCGGAGCAGCAGGTTCGCCTCGGTGACCGTCAGGTCGGTCTGGATGGCGATGGCGCCCTTGGCCTGCTCGATCACGACGTGGACACCGAGGGCGTCCTGCACGTCCAGGGCGTCCTGCAGGCCCCGGGTGTGTCGGCGGCCCCGGGCATCGTGCAGGCGTTCGGGCCTCGTGTCGGCGACAGGGCGGGCCAGGGCGGCGGCGGTTGTGTCGGCGAGTGTCCGGGCCAGGGTGAGGTGGGCGGCCGTGACCGAGTTGGCGGCCCGGCCCAAAACGGTGAACGAGCCGAGCGCGGCGTCCCCCGCCCTCATGGGCACGGCGTGGGCGCTGACGTAACCGGCGGCGGTCGCCCGGTGGGACCACTGCTCCCAGGCGGAGCCCGGGACGGTGAGATCGGTCAACTCGATGGCGGAACCGGTCCGCGCGCAGGTGTCCGCGGGACCGGGTCCGGTGCGGTCGGTGAACAGTGCGGTGGTCCGGGGGTCCCGGGTCGAGCAGGCCATCACCTGTTCGTCGCCGGCGGGGTCGGACAGCATGAACGCGACCGTCGCGCCGCCGAGCAAGCGGGCGCAGCCCGCGGTCAACCGGAACATCGCGTCCGCCGCGTCGCCGACGCTGAGCCCCCCGCCCGCCGTCGCGGTGAGTGCGCGGAGCAGCTGCACGCCACGGCCCTCGCCGGTGGATGGACCGCCCCCATCCGTCCGGGTCGGGTCGGCCAGTGTCCCGGTCGGCTTGGCCAGTGTCCCGGTCATGCGGTGCGCTGCCGGCCGAGGTGGGCTGGCCGCACGAGGTCTCCGACGGTGATCCTGCCGGTGCTGATCGCGCCCGCCAGGTCGGCCATCCGGGTGTTGGTCTGCCGGCAGTTGTGGCGGAGCACGTCGAACGCCTCCCCGACGGTCAGGTTCAACGCGCCTGCGATGACCCCTTTGGCCTGTTCGATGACCACACGGGTGTCGAGGGCCAGCTGCAGTTGGGCGGTGAGGACCGCCGAACGGTCGGCCTGGTCCCGGGTGAGCAGCGTGATCGTGGCGATGTCGGCGAAGGCCCGGGCCGCGCCGAGATCCGCGGCCGGGAGCGGTCCGAGCCGGGTGTCGAGGATCGTGAGTGCACCGATCACACGGTCCCGGAGCCGCATCGGGATCGCGTGCGCGCTGCGGTAACCCTCGGCGCTGGCCCGCCGGCACCAGGCAGCGCCGGTGGGCTGACCGGCAGTCAGGTCCTCGACGGTGAAGGTCCGCCCGGTCCACGTGGCACCCATCCCCGGGGTGGCCTGCTCCACGACGTCGAACAGCGCGGCGGACCGGGAGCTGGTCGCGGTCACCGCAGCCAGCTTCGGCTGGTCCGCGCTGTCCACCAGGACGATCCCGGCCGACCCTCCGGGGACCAGACGCGCGCAGTGGCTGGTCACCCGGCCCAGCAGGTCGTCGGGGTCGTAGCTGGTGTCGAGTCCAGCGGCATCGACCAGCCCGCGGAGGACACCGGGGGAAGGAGGTCCGAACCCGTCGTCCATCGAACGATCCAGGTCGTCGGTGCGGTCGCTGTGCGACGGGCCCCGAGTGGGGTGCCGCACGCTGAGAGGCAGGAGTGGGACGACGGGGAGCATGCGTCAGACCTCCGGTGGTGGACCGCACAGGGTCACCGCCGTGTTCTGGAGCAGCGTCGGGCCACCCTACCGCCGAGGGAGGTGGCCGGTGCGGCCTTCGGGCCGCGCTCGTCGCTGTCCAGCCGCTGAGGACCGTCAGGTCGTCGGGGCAAGGACCACCGCGACGTCGAGGTCGCCGGCGATGACGGCTCGCGCCGTCGGGCCCAGCTTGCTGTTGGTGTTGCGGCAGTAGGCGCGCAGTGCGGTGAACGCCTCCTCCGGGTCCAGGGTGCTGCGGCCGGCGATGACCCCCTTGGCCTGTTCCAGCACGACGCGGCTGGTCAACGCGACCTGCAGCTGCCGGGTCAGGACGTCCTGGTCGCGGGCGTTCCGTTCGTGCAACAGCCCGATGGTGGCCACGTCGGTCAACGCCTGGACACCGATCAGATCCGCGTCGGTCAGCGCATCGGGATGGGCGCTGAACAGGTTCAGCGCGCCGAGTGTCCGATCCCGCAGTCGCATCGGGGTGGCGTACACGGATCGGACGCCGGACTCCAGGGCACGGGGCGACCAGCGCGGCCACCGGTCGGCGTCCGCCTGCAGATCCGCGGCCCGGACCGGGGTCCGGGTGCGGATCGCATCCAGGCAGGGGCCCTGCTCGACCTGCAGCTGGAGCAACTCCACGGACCCGATGGACTCCGGCGTGTAGGCGACCAGATCGATGCCGACCCGTTCACCGGTCATCAACAGCCCGGCGGATTCGGCCCCGAACAGGTCGGCGGCACGTTCGACCAGGTTCTGGAAGAAGTCGGGAAGGTCGAAGTCGGCGACCAGGGTGTCGGCCATCGCGATCAACGTGCGGAGCAGACCGGATTGAGCTCCAACGCTCGTCGTCATGCGGCGGATCCTGCCACGGCAACCGGCTGTCCCGGCCGGCGACCGCTGGTCAGTGCGGGTCCAGGTGCAGCCGACGGGCCACGACGTCGGCACAGACGTCGCCCAACGAACGCTCCTGGGCATAGGCGTAGGCCCGCAACCGGGCCAGCGCCGCCACGGTGGTCATCCCGAGCTGCCCGACGACCATCCCGGTGGCCTGGTGGATCGTCGCACGGCTCCCCGGGGTCGACATGATCAGCAGATCGGCCGTTTCGACGCCGACCTCGTCACCCGGGCGGTCGTGCTCATGGCCGTGGACCGGCGGGGGGCCGATCGTGTCGGGACGCGTCGTCGCATCCGATCGTGACGGCGCACCGCTGAGCTCCAGCACCGCGACCACGGCCAGGTCCGCGGCCCCCAACAGGGCCGCACGTTCCACGACGTCCGGCAACCCGGCACTGTCCCGGTAGACCTCCGTGACACCGACCGTGTGAGCACCGAGCCGCAACGGCACCGCCCACAGGGCCCGGACCCCCTGCTCGGCCAGGGCCGGCGTCAGCGCCGGCCACCGGGTCTCCCGCGCAGCACGGATGTCCTCGACGAGGACCGGAGCCCCGGTGCTGACCGCGTCGAAACAGGGGCCGACCCCCAGGTCGAACTGCAGTTCCTCCAGCAGCGACGCCACCGGGTTGCTGGTCCCGGCGGTCGCCCGCTCGTCCGAGCGGGCAGTCTCGACGGAGATCGACGCCCCGTCCACGCCCAGATCGCTCGCCATTCCCACGCACACCCCGCCGAGCGGTCCCCCACTGCCCGACTCGGTCCGGTCGGCACCCCGCACGGAACCACCCCGTACCAGCGCTGCGACGGCCGCCGTGGTCGCCGGGAACGCTGCGGTGGTCACCGGGAACTCACACACCGCCGAGCCCCCGCCCACACCCAGCCGTACCGCAGCGCCAGGGCCGCCCGCGCCACTGATTGGTCGGGGATGACTGGACCACGACGACCTCCTCGATGGGTACCCGTCACCACCGAAGGTCTGGAGCAGCAACCCTCAGGGTAGGCGGGTGCTGCCCGGCTGTCCTGCCGACGGTGCCACGGGCGTGGCGCGGGGCCCACCAGGCGGGTGGCCGGCACCCGCTCCGGGGCGTCCGGACGCGCGCCCGTCACCGCGGTCGACGCGGGCGGTCAGTCCCCGGCCGACAGGTCGTGGTCGCGGCGCGGCCACGTCGTCACCACCAGCACCACCGCCACGGCCAGCAGCGGGCCGACGACCAGCGCGACCGGCGTACCCAACGACAGCGCGGCGTCCACCGTCCCGCCGTCCGGCACCGCGGCGGCCTGCGCGGAGCTCGGGCCGCGGCCCACCAGCTCCCCGACCTGCCAGGTGAGGACCGCCAGCACCGCCGGGACGAGCGCGGCGGCCAGGGTCGCTGCCAGCGCCCGCCCGACCGTGGCGGCCCGCCGGGCCACCGGCGCCGCCAGGACTCCGACCAGCAGCCCCAGCACGGCGGTCACGACACAGAACCACCCGGTCGAGGCGAACACGGTCGCCCCGGCCACCTCGTCCAGCTGCAGCCCGCCGGCTGCCCGGGTCAACCGCGTCGGGGTCACCGCCAGCGACCACACGACCCCGGCCAGGACGCCGACCACCGCCACGGTCACGACGAGCACCGCGGCTGCCGTCCCCGGTCGCCGCACCGTGCGGGTGACCAGCCGCGCCGTCAGAGTGGTCAGGCCAGACACCCGGTGCCCAGCAACTGCTTGAGGTCCCCGGACAGTGCCGCCGAGGAGTTGACCCGGAACTGCTCCCCCAGGCGAAGGACCAGCGTCCGGTCCTCCGATTCCAGGTGCAGCTGCACCTCGGCCATCCCGGGGTGGATGAGCAGGACCTCCCGGAGGCGGTCCACCAACGCCGGCGTGCAGCGGCGATCCGACAGTGTGATCCTCAACGGCCGGGCGTCCACCGCAGCGGCGGTGAGGTCCGGCACGGTGATCTCCGAGGCCATCAGCGTCGGGGAGTCGTCGCGACGCTCCACCCGGCCCTTCACCAGTACCACGGTGTCCTCGACGAGCTTGTGACCGGCCACGGCGTACGTGCTGGGCCAGACGATGACCTCCAGCGAGCCGTCCAGGTCCTCCAGGGTCGCCACCGCGTAGGGGTCGCCCTTGCGCGTGAGCTTGCGCTGCAGGCCCGTCACCAGCCCGCCGACGGTCACCGTCTCGGCCTCCCGACGGCGCCAGTCGAACGCCGACGGCGCTGCGGGCGCAGCCGGCGGCGGAGTCGGCACCGCACCGTCGTCGGCGGACTCGGTGCCCGCCTGTGCCCCGGCGTCGGCGTCCAGTTCCCCGGACGTGGTCAGCGACCCCAGCGAGCAGTCGACCAGCTGGGCCAGCGCGGCCTCGACCCCGAGCAGCGGGTGGTCCGAGACGTACAGGCCGAGCATCTCCCGCTCCAGGGCGAGCTTGGTGGTCTTGTCCCACTCGGCGATGTCACGCGGGGCCACCCCGACCCGGGCGGTGTCGGGCTCGGACCCACCATCGGCCGGACCGGCCGCACCCGCCCCGAGGAGGGCATCGAACAGGTCGAACTGACCGACGGCCTGGTTGCGCTTGCGGTCCACCGCCTCGTCGACCGCGCGTTCGTGCACCTCGGCCAGCGATCGCCGGGTGTAGCCGAGGGAGTCGAACGCCCCCGCCTTGATCAGGGACTCCAGCACCCGCTTGTTGCAGACGACCAGGGGCACCTTGTCCACGAAGTCCGGGAAGTCGGCGAAGCGCCCCCGCTCGGTCCGGGCCGCGACGATCGCGTCGACCACGTTGGCCCCGACGTTGCGGATCGCGGCCATGCCGAACCGGATGTCGCTTCCCACACAGGAGAAGTCCGCGACCGAGTCGTTGACGTCGGGAGCGAGCACCTTGATCCCGCGACGACGGCACTCGGCGAGGTAGAGGGCCGACTTGTCCTTGTCGTCACGGGTGGAGGTGAGCAGGGCCGCCATGTACTCGGCCGGGTGGTTGGCCTTGAGGTATGCGGTCTGGTAGGACACCAGGCCGTACGCGGCGGTGTGGGACTTGTTGAACGCATAGTCGGCGAAGGGCTCCATCGCGGCCCAGAGAGCATCGCTCGCGGCGGCGGAGTACCCGTTGGACTCCATCCCCTCCGTGAACTTCGGCCGCTCCCTGTCGAGGATCTCCTTCTTCTTCTTGCCCATCGCCTTGCGCAGGATGTCGGCCTGGCCGAGGGTGAACCCGGCCACCCGCTGCACGATCGCCATCAGCTGTTCCTGGTAGACGATGACGCCGTAGGTGGGGGCGAGGATCTCCTGCAGCGGCTCGACGAGCTCGGGGTGGATCGGCGCAATCCCCTTGCGGCCGTTCTTGCGGTCGGCGTACTCGTTGTGGCTGTTCATCCCCATCGGGCCGGGCCGGTAGAGCGCCAGCACGGCGGAGATGTCGGCGAAGCTGTCCGGTCTCATCGATCGGAGCAGCGCTCTCATCGGGCCGCCGTCGAGCTGGAAGACCCCGAGCGTGTCCGCGCGCGCCAGCAGGTCGTAGGTCTGCGGGTCGTCCAGCGTCTTGCCCAGCGCCTCGAGATCGATGCTCACGCCGCGGTTGTCACGGATGTTGCGCAGCGCGTCGTCGATGACCGACAGGTTGCGCAGGCCCAGGAAGTCCATCTTGATCAGGCCGAGGGCCTCGCACGTCGGGTAGTCGAACTGAGTGATGATCGCGCCGTCCAGCTCGCGCCGGATCACCGGGATCACGTCCATCAGCGGGGCGCTGGACATGATGACACCGGCCGCGTGCACGCCCCACTGACGCTTCAGGCCCTCCAGCCCGCGGGCGGTGTCGACCACCTCGCGTACCGAGGGGTCGGCGGCATAGAACTCCCGGAACTCCCCCGCCTCGCCGTACCGCTTGTGCCCCGGGTCGAAGATGCCCTCCAGCGGGATGTCCTTGCCCATCACCGCGGCCGGCATCTTCTTGGTGATCTGGTCTCCCAGGGAGTACGGCATCCCCATCACCCGCGCCGAGTCCTTGATGGCCTGCTTGGCCTTGATGGTCCCGTAGGTGACGATCTGCGCGACACGGTCATCGCCGTACTTGTCCGTGACGTAGCGGATCACGTCGCCCCGGCGGCGGTCGTCGAAGTCGACGTCGATGTCCGGCATGGAGACGCGCTCGGGGTTGAGGAACCGCTCGAACAGCAGCCCGTGCTGCAGCGGGTCGATGTCGGTGATGCCCAGCCCGTAGCAGACCAGCGACCCGGCGGCGGAACCCCGACCGGGCCCGACGGGGATGTGCTCCCGCTTGGCCCAGTTGATGAAGTCGGCGACCACCAGCAGGTAGCCGTCGAACCCCATCTGGTGGATGACGCCCATCTCATAGTCCGCGCGCGCCCGGATCGCGTCGGTGATCCCCGCCGGGTAGCGCCGCGCCAGGCCCCGCTCGAGCTCGACGTCGAACCAGCTGCGCTCGGTCTGGCCCTCGGGCACCGGGAAGCGGGGCATGTACAGCCCCTCCTCGGCACGGAACTCGCTCTGGCAGCGCTCCGCGATCAGCAGCGTGTTGTCGCACGCCTCGGGCAGCTCCGTCCACTGCGCGCGCATCTGGGCGGGGGTCTTCAGGTAGTACTCGTGGGAGTCCAGCTTGAACCGGTCCGGGTCGGCGAGCGTCGACCCGGACTGGACGCAGAGCAGTGCTTCGTGCGCCTTGGCGTCCTCGGCGCGGGTGTAGTGCAGGTCGTTGGTCGCGACCAGCGGCAGCGCGAGATCGGCGGCCAGGCGCAGCAGGTCGGCGCGGACCCCGCGCTCCAGCGGAAGCCCGTGGTCCATCAGCTCCAGGTAGTAGTTGTCCCGCCCGACGATCTCCCGGAAGTCCGCCGCGGCCTGACGGGCCAGGTCGTACTGCCCGAGGCGCAGGTGGGTCTGGACCTCCCCGGACGGGCAGCCGGTGGTCGCGACGAGGCCCTTCGCGTGCTCGGCCAGCAGCTCCCGGTCGATGCGGGGCTTGTAGAAGAAGCCCTCCAGGGATGCCCGGGAACTGAGGCGGAACAGGTTGTGCATGCCCTCGGTCGAGTCGGCCAGCAGGGTCATGTGGGTGTAGGCGCCGCCGCCGGACACGTCGTCCCGGCCACCGCCCCCCCACTGGACCCGCTTGCGGTCGAATCGGGACGTCCCGGGGGTCACGTAGGCCTCGATGCCGATGATCGGCTTGACCCCGTGGGCGGTCGCCGCCCGGTGGAAGTCGTAGGCGCCGAAGACGTTGCCGTGGTCGGTCATCGCGATCGCCGGCATGCCCAGCCGCGCTGCCTCCCGGGCCAGGTCGTCGACCTTCGCGGCCCCGTCGAGCATCGAGTACTCGGTGTGGACGTGGAGGTGGACGAAGCTGTCGGGCACCCGTCGACCCTAGGTCCGCGCTCACCCCGCGGGCCCGATCGGGCGCCGCCCGACGGGTCCCCGCAGGCCCGGGCGCGTGTCCGGCGTGTCGGCCCCGCCGGACCTGTCCGGGATCGACGGCGATGTCGGGGATCGACACGGAGGGGCCGCGCGCAGACCCCGCGAGTCCTCTGCGAGGCCGTGGGTGTCGATCCCGGACAGCCCAGGGGGTCAGGCGTGCTTCAGCGGCGACGCGATCCCAGCGGGGTCCGCTCGCGGTGGGCGCGGAAGTCCGTCCGGGTGACCCGGCGCGGCCACCGGAGGCGGTTGGCCGCGTGGTCGGCGTCGGTGACGGGGCCGGTGGCCAGGGTCAGCTCGACGCGGGACCGGCCGTGGGCGCTGACCTGTCGGACGTGTCCGGCGACGACCGCGTCCACCAGCCTCTCGAGCAGCGCCACGTCCTCCGGGGTCCGTCCGGCCGTGCGGAACCGCCCACCACCGCCGGGGGCGAGCACCTGGACCTCCAGGCGGTCCCCGAGGTCCGCCCAACCGACCCCGACCGCCCCGTCGCGGGCCGGGGTCAGGGTCCCGCCGGCCGCCCCCGGCACCGCGGACCCGCCGACCACCGCGACCCCGGCGAGTTGCGCGCGGTACCTGTCCGCGAGGGACACCAGCCGACGGGCGACCCGGTTGGCGGTCACTGTTCGGACAGCTGTGCCCAGGCAGCGAGCAGGTCCGGCGACGGCTGGGAGGTGAACACGACCCGCTGCCCGGTGCTGGGGTGCTCGAACCCGAGCCGGACCGCGTGCAGCCACTGACGGTCCAGACCGAGGCGCGCGGCCAGCTTGGGGTCCGCCCCGTACATCGAGTCCCCCACGCACGGGTGGCGCAGCGCGGCCATGTGCACCCGGATCTGGTGGGTGCGCCCCGTCTCGAGGTGGACCTCCAGGTGCGAGGCGTGCCGCGTCGCCTCGAGGGTCTCGTAGTGGGTGACGCTCCGCTTCCCGCCGTCGGACTCGGCGACCACGGCCCAGCGCGCGTCGCCGGACGGGTGCCGGCCGATCGGGGCGTCCACCGTCCCCGAGGTCGGGTCCGGTCGTCCCTGCACCACGGCCTGGTAGATCTTCTCGACCGTCCGGTCCCGGAATGCCCGCTTGAGCACCGTGTAGGCGTACTCGCTCTTGGCCACCACCATCAGCCCCGACGTCCCGGCGTCCAGGCGGTGCACCACGCCCTGGCGCTCCTGCGCCCCGGACGTGGAGATGCGGAAGCCCGCCCCGGCCAGCCCACCCACCACCGTGGTGCCGGTCCAGCCTGGGCTGGGGTGCGCGGCGACCCCGACCGGCTTGTCCACGACGACCAGGTCGTCGTCGTCGTACACGATCCGCATGCCCTCGACGGCGTGCGGGACGATCTCGACGGGACGCGGGGCCGCACCGGGACCGACCGGCGGGATGGTGACCTCGAGCCAGGCGCCCGCGTGCAGCCGGTCGGACTTGCCGGCCACCGCGCCGTCCACGACGACGTGCCCGGCGACCGCGAGGTCCCCGGCGCGGGTCCGGGACAGCCCCAGCAGCCGAGCGAGTCCTGTGTCGACCCGCTCCCCCGCGAGGCCGTCCGGGACGGGGAGACGGCGCTGCTCGCTCACGTCCCAGGGTCCCACCGGTCCGCCCGCGACCGCCCTACCTGCCCCAGACCTTCCGGTAGACGTCCTTGTAGCCACTGGCCGGGTCGAACACGTCGCCCCTGGGCACGTTGGCCTTCGTCACCAGTCCGGGCGCGGCCACGAAGCCGGACGGCTTCGCACCGGCGAGTACCCGGTTGACCTCGTCCACCAGCTGCCAGCCCTGCAGGTCGATGGGCTCCGCGACGGTCGCGGCCTGGTAGTTGCCACTGCGGATGCGCTGCATCTCCGCGGCGTCCCCGTCACCGGCGGCCACCGACTTCGGCGGCCCGTCGGCCTTCTTCCCGGCGTCCCGCAGCGCCTGCGCGGCTCCGCTGAAGTAATTCCCGTTGATGGCCATGAGGTAGGTGAGCCTGTCGCCGTTCTGCTGGAGCAGGTTCGACACGAGCCCGGGCATCCGCTGGTCGGCGTCGGCGATCGGGGAGTCCTCGAACGAGAGCACCGTGCACGTGGGGACGGCCTTGAGGTAGGCCTCCATCGCGCGGGCCTTCGTGACGGCGAGCTCGTACTGGCCGTCGGTGAAGATGGCGACGCCCGCCTTGCCGTCGGAGTCCGCGACCGCGTAGGCCGCGGCGATCTGGGCGACGGCCAACGGGTCGGTGGACACGTTGGTCACCAGCCCGTTGCCGGGCCCGGTCAGCACCCCGGCGTGCCAGCCGACCACCGGGATGCCGGAAGCCGTGGCCTGTTTGATGGTGGTCGCCTGCTCGGTGGGATCCAGTCCACCGAGCACGATCGCCGCCGGCTTGGCGGTGATCGCCTGGGTCATCGCGTCCCGGTTCCCCTGCGGAGTGCCCTGCCCGTCGTAGACGTTGACGGTCCAGCCGATGACCCCGGCCGCCTCCTGCACGGCCTTCGAGGTCGCGTTGTGACCGCCGTTGGACAGGTCCCCGGCGACGAAGGCGATCTTCGCGCCCGACTTCTGCGCCTTCGGGCCGGTCGAGGGCGGGGTGAACCCCGTGGAGGCGGACAGGCTCGTGGCGACCATCGCCTTGGAGGCCGCGACGATGTCGCCCCTGGGGATGATCGAGGAGAAGTCCTGGGTCGAGGCGCTGAGCGTCGGCGTGGCGCCCGCGGAAGCACTGCCCGCGGTGTTCGGAGCGGTACTGGGAGCGGTGCTCGCACCGGACTGTTCGGCCACGGTTCCGCCACCTCCGCAGGCGGCAAGCGCGAGGGTGGCCAGTGCGGCGGCGAGACCTCGGCCGATCTGTCGACGTGACGGGCCCGGGCCGGTGAGCCCTCGGAGCTGGGACATCAGGTGGTCCTTCGGGTCGATGCGGCCCCGTCGACCTCGACGGGGGGTGCGGGTGCTCCTGCGGTGCCGGTGCCGGTGCCGGTGCCGGTGGATGGGGTGGTCACGGGGCCGGCCTGGGCCTGGGCGACCCGCCGCCGGCTGGCGAGGGAGGCGATGGTGATGGCCGCGACGAGGGTGAGCCCGTTGAACAGGGGCTCCAGGTAGAACCGGCCCGGCAGCAGCTGCTGAAGCCCGGAGATGCCGATGGTCGCGATCGCCACGCCCAGGATCGTTCCCAGGGCGTTGACCCGCCCCGGTCGGATCGTGGTGGACCCCAGGAACGCCGCGGTCAGCGCCGGCAGCAGGTACTCGGGGCCGATGTTGGACTGGGCGACGCCCGCTGAGCGGGATGCGATCAGGACGCCGGCGACGGCCGTCAGCACCCCGGACGCCACCATGGCCCCGACCACGAACCGCCGCCGCGGCACCCCCGTCAGCTCCGCGGCGCGGGGGTTGGCCCCGACCGCGTACAGGTAGCGCCCGACCGGCAGGTGGTCCAGGACCACCCACAGGATCAGCCCGAGGACCACCGCGACGACGAACGGGCCGGGGACGCCGAGCAGCGACCAGGTGCCGAGGGCGTCGAACGCCGCGGCCCGGCTGCCGGTCGAGTCGGTGATCTGGCGCCCGCCGGTGTGCCAGAAGGTGACCGCGTAGATGACCTGCCCGGTGGCCAGGGTCGCGATGAAGGCGTCCACCTGGGCCAGCTCCACGAGCAGCGCGTTGAGCAGTCCGACGAGGGCTCCGCCCAGCAGGCAGAGCAGGATCGCGACGCGGTAGTCCAACCCCATCAGCTGGAAGGACAGCGCCATCACCTGCCACAACCCGACGCCGTACCCGATGGACAGGTCGATCTTCCCGGCCACCATCGGGACCGTCACGGCGAGGGCGAGGATCAGCAGCACCGACTTGCCGGCCGCCAGCAGGCGGAAGTTCAGCAGGGTCGCGAAGGTGTCCGGACGGGCGATCGCGAACACGACGAACAGCGCGACCGTGAGCAGCACCAGCCCGTAGACGGTGGTCAGCTTCCGGTACCAGGGCGCCCCGCGCGGTGGCTCCAGCGCGGTGGACTGCACGGAGGTGGACGTGCTCACGGCGCGCTCCCCTTCTCGGTGGTCAGGTCCGGACCGGAGGCGGCGCCGTCGCCAGACCGGAGGCGGCAGCCACCAGGTTGGCCACGGTCAGCTCCGCGCCGCTGAACTGGGCGACCGGCCTCCCACGTTCCATGACGACGGCACGGTGCGCGATGCGGCTGACCTCCTCCATGTCGGTGGACACGACGACCGTCGCGGTGCCCGCACCGGCCGCGTCGCGCAGCAGGGCGTAGATCTCGGCCTTCGCCCCCACGTCGACGCCCATCGTCGGTTCCTCCAAGACCATCACGGCCCGTCCGACGCCGATCCACCGGGCCAGCACGACCTTCTGCTGGTTGCCTCCGGAGAAGGTGTCCAGGGCCAGCTCCGGGTCGCCCGGTCGCACTCCGAACCTGCGGAGCTGCGCGAATGCTGCCCGCCCCTCGGTGCGCACGCGGAACGGCCGCAGCAGCGACCTCCCCCACACAGCCGGGTTCAGGTAGAGGTTCTCCCGGACCGACAGTCCCGGCGCGACCGATTCGGTCTCCCGGTTCGAGGTCGCGAAACCGACACCCCGAACAACCGCGTCGTGGGGATCGCGCGGGGCCAGTGGCGTCCCGTCGATGGCCATCGTCCCGTGCTGGAGCTGCAAGGCGCCGGCGACGGCGCGTCCGACGGCCTCCTGCCCGGCACCGCGCAGCCCACACAGGGCCAGCACCTCCCCGCGGCGGACGCTCAGCGACACCGGCCCTGCACCGCTCACCTCTACGGCGTCCAGCTCCAGGCGCATGCGCGGGTCGGGGGCGTCGAAGACCGGCGTCGTCGTCCCGCGCCCGACGATCAGCTCCACCAGCTCGCCGGTCCCGAGGCCGGCCACCGCGCGGTCCGCCACGACCCGGCCGTTGCGCATCACGACCGTCCGGGTGGAGATCTCGTACACCTCCTCGAGGCGGTGCGAGACGTAGATCATCCCGACACCGGAGTCGCGCAGCCCCCGCAGGACCGCGAACAGGCGCTCCACGTCGGCGGCGGGCAGCGAGGCCGTCGGCTCGTCCAACACCAACAGGTCCGGGCCACCGACCAGGCCGCGGGCGATCGCGAGCAGGCTGCGCTCCGTCCGCGGCAGATCGACGATCCGAGCGTCGGGATCGACGCCGCCGCCGATCAGCTCCAGCACTCCCACGGCCTGACGGCGCACGGCGGGACCGTCGATGAGCCCCAGCCGCTTCGGGTAGCCCAGGACCTGGGCGATGTTCTCGGCCACCGTCATCCATTCGACGAGGCCGAGGTCCTGGTGGACGAACGACACCCGGGACCGGACGCCGGGACCGTCCAGGTCGTCTCCGTCCAGCAGCACCCGGCCGCTGTCCGGGCGGTAGACGCCGGCCAGCATCCTGATCACCGTGGACTTGCCGGCGCCGTTCTCACCGAGCAGGGAGACGACCTCGCCGCGCCCGACCGTGAAGGAGACGTCGTCGGCGGCCCGGGTCGCGAAGAAGGTCTTGTCCAGGTGCTCGACGCTGAGCAGCGCAGACGTCACGGCCGGTCCACCCACGTGAGCCGGCGGCCCGGATCGAGCGGGTCTGTCACCGGCCGACCGCGGCGGCCCATCGAGGTCTGACACCTGGACGACACTCTCATCCGAGCCGGACGCGAGTCCGGTGGGCTCCTGCACGTCGGCCGTCCGAGCGCCCGCGGTCAGGACCGGCAACCGCGGCCACAACCGAAAGCCACGACCGAAAGCCACAACCGACAACCAGGAGGAGTCGTGCGGCCAGGGTCCAGCGACCTGCGGGAACGCGTCACCGGCAGTGTGTTGGCGCTGAGCGGCCAGACGCCCGGGGCCCGGACCGACCTGCGGGCCCGTGGCGCGACGGCATGGCGCACCGATCTACGGCGGTTGCACCGTGCCGGCTTCCGGGCCGTGGACCTGCTCGACGGGTGGTTGCCGGTCCCGCTGCTGTCAGCGGGGGAGCTGGCCGACCTCGGGGGGGCACTGGTCGACGCGGGCCTGGTCGCCCGCGGCCTCAACGTGTCCCGGTGCAGCGTCCTGGACCCGGAGTCCGGTGGGCGCAACGTCGAGTACTCGATGCGGGCGGTCGACGCCGCCGCCGCACTGGGCCTGCCGTTGGTCAGCATCGGGCTGCATCCTCGGCTGCGTCCGGACCAGCAGGGCGTCCTCTGGTTCTGGGAGGTCCCCTCGACCGCGGACGACTCCTCGGAGGCGACCTGGGACCTGATGACCGCCCGCATCCGCGACATCTGCGCCCACGCCGCCACCCGGGGCATCGAGGTGAGTCTGGAGCTGTACGAGGACACCCTGGTGTGCACCGGCGCGGACATCGCCCGGCTGACGGGGCGGGTCGGGGCGCCCAACCTCGGGGTCAACCCCGACCTGGGCAACACCTACCGGTCCGCGACCCCGCAGCACGAGCACTGGCTCACGACGCTGCGCGGGGCCGTCCCGTACATGGACTACTGGCACCTGAAGAACTACACGCGCTCGACCCTGGGCCCGGACGGCCCGTTCGCGGTGTCCCCCACCGCACTGGGCGAGGGGGACATCGACTACCGCCTGGCCGTCGGAGAGGTGCTGCGCGGCGGGTACGAGGGGCCGTTCGTGGTGGAGCACTACGGCGGCGACGCCCTCGACGTCCAGCGCCGCGGCCGGGAGTACCTCGAGCGCCTGCTGGACGAGCTGGCCGAGGACCTCGCCGACGAGAGCGGTGCTCCCGCGATCGACTCGGACGGGAGCGGTGCTCCGGGATGACCCGCGCGCCGCCCCCCGGGGGTGCACGTCGGACCCCATCACCTGCCCGAGCTGGAGCGGGCGGTGACCGAGGGCGGCGGGCGGATCGTCCCGCTGGCCGAGGCGGTCGGTGTCGTCCACCACGGGTCCGACGAGCTGGGCGAGGTCGTCGCAACGATGCACCCGGGGGTCCGCTGGGTGCAGCTGCCGCATGCCGGCGTCGAACCCTGGACGGCGGCCGGCCTAGTGACCCGGGACCCGCTCTGGACCGGCGCGACCGGCGCCTACGCCCCCCAGGTGGCCGAGCACGCACTCGCCCCGGTGCTGATGGCGGCCGCGTGACCGACAGGGTCCCACCGGCGGGTAGGCCGACCCCTGGTCGGGATCATCGACGCCGACTCGGGCTTCTCGCGACACTGCCCGTAGCGGGAGGGTCCGCCGAGGAAGGTGGGCAGGCAGCTCCGCACGCCGGGTCGATCGGCGGCGCGATGCCGTGCCCGGAATCCGAGCCGGAAGCCGAGAGTGTCTCAGTGAGCTCCGGTGGGGCTGGTGTGGATCGTGGCGGCGGTGAGGCGGCGGACCTGGTCCAGCAGGTGGGTCTCGGCGTGGTGGGCCAGGTCGTGGGCCTCGGTGAGGGTGAGGGTGGGCGCGACCGTGATGTCGGCTTCGGCACGGAGGGTGTGCCCGATCCACCGGATCCGCAGCTCGCGGACTCCCGTGATGCCGGGCACGCCGGTGACCGCGGTCGTCGCGGTCTCCACGAGGCCGGGGTCCACGGCGTCCATCAGCCGGGCACCGACCTGGGTGGCCGCTGAGCGCAGAACCCCGAGGATGGCAACGGTGATGACCAGCCCGATGATCGGGTCGGCCAGGCGCCACCCGGCTGCGACACCGGCCGCTCCCAACAGCACTGCGAGGCTGGTGAACCCGTCGGTCCGGGCGTGCAGGCCGTCCGCGACGAGCGCCATGGACCCGATCCGGCGGCCGACCCGAATCCGGTACCGGGCCACGAGCTCGTTGCCGACGAACCCGACGACCGCGGCGGCAGAGACCGCCGACAAGTGGGTGACGGTCTGTGGGTGCAGGAGTCGATCGATCGCGACCCACGCAGCCAGCCCGGAGGACAGGGCGATCATCGCAACCACGAACAGCCCGCCGAGGTCTTCCGCGCGGCCGTAGCCGTAGGTGAACCGGGTGGTCGGTGCTCGCCGCGCGAGCCGGAACGCGATCAGCAGCGGGACCGCCGTCAGGGCATCGGCGACGTTGTGCAGGGCGTCCCCGAGCAGGGCCACCGAGCCGGACACCACCACCACCACCGCCTGAACCGTCGCGGTCACCGCAAGCGCGACCAGACTGATCAGCAGCGCCCGCCGGCCGGCCGCGTCGGCTTCCAGCGCCTCGTCGACCTGGTCTGCCGCGTCGTGCGAGTGAGCACCCACCAGTTCCGAGGCCGCGTGCCGGAGCCGTGACCACACCGACCCCGCATGGTCGTGGTCGTGCCCGGTGTCGTGGTCGTGCCCGGTGTCGTGGTCGTGCCCGGTGTCGTGGTCGTGCCCGGTGTCGTGGTCGTGCCCGGTGTCGTGGTCGTGCCCGGTGTCGTGGTCGTGCCCGGTGTCGTGGTCGTGCCCGGTG
>JAABUQ010006352.1_pt1 | contig 18003 bp, 17 predicted proteins | sample 5560001 | NCBI WGS metagenome assembly JAABUQ01 (sample SAMN10711888, study PRJNA513371) | rock metagenome | isolation source: Antarctica rocks | place: Antarctica: Victoria Land, Finger Mt nord | collected 2015-12-18
AACAACAAGAGCCGCGAGCTCGTCATAGCCCGGCCGCTCCGCAACATCCCGTGCATCCCCCACAGACGCAAACTTCCCTGCACACGACAGGAATCCTGCTCAAGTCGCCAGCGTCCTGAATAGTTACCGCTCAAGAACCTTGTGGTCACCCATCTGGCGAGGGCTGTCCGCCGAGAGATCGACCTCTCCAGCGGCGTCGGAGCGTGGGGTCGCTGGTGGCGGCACGGCTACAAGCTCAGAAATCGCGTTATCACGAAGGATGGCGCCCGACTAAGCTAAGGAGGAGGCCGACGCCGCATCCGATGCCTTGGACGACGTCCTTCGGTTCACCGGCGAGGCGCTGGAGGCCGATAGGGCGACCCGCGCACTTGGCCAGCTGCTACCGCGTCGCCGGGGCGTCCAACCTTGAACTCAAGAGATCGACGAGCTAACCGCTCGCCCGTATAGACCGCGGCGTCCGCGCTGGCCCGCCTCTTCGCTCTTCTCTCGGTCGTGCCTTGTACGAAGCGACTCGCTGCGCTTGCGCTTTCGCGTGCCAGGGCGCTCTCACAGAGCGCTCCTTTCGCGTGATTCCGATCGCCGCGCCCGACGCCCACGTCGCCGGTGGCGACGGCCTCCGGTGACCCAACGGACCGCTCGGCGTGATCGCTTTCGCCGGCCGCCGCGGACGCCGCCGGCGAGTCCTTTGGCGACAAAGGGATCGTCCCGATCGAGCCCGATCGGCGCAGCCGCGGACGACCGCTTTGCCCAGGAGCAGGCGTCCGTCAGGACCCTCCGGCACGCTCGCAACGGACGACGAGGAGGAGCGCCGATGCCGTAGCCGCACGCTACTGCTTCCGGCGCGAGCGTCGTCTCCAACCGCGCCCACGAGACGCCCATAGCGGACGATGAGCTAGCGCGTCGCGACCGTCGCCCCATGCGGCCCGGATCGGCCGAACACCGCGCAGCCTCACGGATGAGCGGCGCGTCTACTTTGGGTCTGGAGCGACGACCGCTTGCTTGTGCAATGCGCGAGAAGCACGCCACTGACCGTGGTCCCCAGACCCGCCGGCTCCGTCCAACGTTGAGCCGGCGTGTGACGAGTACGAGGTATGGCGACCCGCCAGGTCGAGCAGCAGCCGCCCACCGGCCGCTCCCGGCGATCGCCGGGCGTCGGCCCCAGCTCCACCGCGGCTGCTGACACGGGCAGCCGGTTGCGGCGCGGGGTCGCCCTCCCAGCGGCTGCGAGCGACGACCGGCTACTCCACGCCGAGGAGGTCGCCGAGATCGTCGGCATGACCGTCGAGTGGGTATGGGACCAGTCGCGCAGAGGAGCGATCCCCACGGTCACGTTGGGGCGACATCGCCGCTACCGTCGGCTTGCGATCCTACGCTGGCTGGAGGCCATCGAGAGCGGCGGTTAGCGTGCTGTACGCATCGTGTGCCCCAGCTACGGGACTGCGCGCTCTACCAGCGCTGGGAATGGGGGGCTATGGGCGCTGACGCACTCCTTTGGGCCGATCGCCGCATCGACGCGTCCGTCAGCCCGGTGGGCGCGACTGCCTCCCCAAGGACGTAGGTTGACTTGTCGATCGTCTCGAGATCCTCGAGCGCAAAGCGCTGCGACGTCGAGATGGTTGAATTCCCCTCGGTTCGAGTGGACGGTGCCGTCACAACCAAGCTCGCCGACCGCGTCCGGGCGCTATCAATCACGCGACCCGGAACGCATCGGAGACCCTCGCGGCGTCCTCTGCGCGGTCGCGGAAGGCCATGTACATCTCGGTGACCTCGATGCTCGCGTGACCCATCCACTGCTGCAGGGTGCGCGGATCTACGCGGCTAACCATAATCGTGCCGAAGGTGTGGCGTAGGTCGTGGAGGCGTACGCGCGGAAGCCCGGCCCGAGCCAGCGCTTGGTGGAAGCGTTTGCGCAGCGCGTTGGGATCGACGTGCGAGCCACCGCGACCGATGAACACGAGGTCCCGGGGGCCGAGCAGATAGCGACGCTCGTGCAGTCGGCCTAAAGCTTGCGCCACCTCTGGGGCCATGGGAACTGTTCGGCCGTCGCCCGACTTTGGCGTGCCCTCGCGCCCGCGCGTGAAGCTCGCCTCGACGCTGATCAGGCTGCGACGGAATTCGATTGCCCGCCACCGCAGCGCGAGTAGCTCGCCGAGGCGCAGCCCGCAGAATGCCGCGGTCGTGAAGATCGCGGCGTCGACTTCGTCCTCGGCCGCGGAAATCAGGGCATGGACCTCGGCGGGCTCGAGGAAGTCGGTGCTCTTGAGCGTGCGCCGTGCCTTGACGCGCCCTGGGCGCTTGACGTCGGCGACCGGATTCGCAGTGATGCCGTAGGCCTCACGGGCCCGTCTGAAGATTCCGTTAAGGTTGATCAGGTACTTGCGGATCGTGCGCGGAGATGCGGCTGTGCGGCGCATTTCGCCGCCGGCGAGTCGGCGCTCGGCGCGAAATCCGGCTTTCCAACGCTCGATAACCCGCGGCGTGATGTCCTCCAGGGCCGTGTCGCCGAGCTCGCGACATAGTCGATCGGCGCAGTTGCGGTAGTCCATCACGGTTGAGGGTTTGACCTTCGCTTCGTCCTCCTCATAACGCAGCCACTCGTCTGCCGCCTCGCGCAGAGTCACGCGCCCGTGGGGGTTGATCGGGCGAGCGGTACGGGGCGCCTCAGCGAGGAGCTGCTGCAGCGCGTCGCGCGCCTCGTTGGGCGTCAGGTAGCTCGGCGCCGGTTTCGGCCCGTCGCCTGTCCGCCAACACGGGGCGCCGCGGGCAGTCTGACCGTGGGGTCGCACCCATGCCGGCCCCAGCCGCTTCTGGTGCTGACCGTCGGCATCGCGCCATTTCGCGTACCAGAATCGTCCCGACACCCGCTCTGCCACATAGACGTGGCCGGTGGGCCTGCGATGCTCGGTCACGGTCTTCTCGATGCGGGGCGCGGCGCTTCGCCCGAGGTGGACCCGCCGGCGCATGGGACCGGCTGGCGGCCGGTCATGTCCCCCACATGTCCCCAACTCGGCTCAACTCAGACCATCTCAGCACAAACGAAGCCCGCCAACAGGGGCTATTTCCATTGGGGATCACGTCGAAATGGGGAACTTAGGAGCCGGTGGCGCAAGCCGTGGGGGTTCGAGTCCCTCCGCCCGCATTGTCTGCAAACGGGGGGTTTCTGCGGAGAGCTGGACGCGCTGTAGGGGTCGCGGGCACCAGGCAGAGGTACCAAACGGCTGCGCCCGCACTCGCCGTAGACCGCACGCAGCTGATGGCCAGGTGGTCTGAGGTGAGGTGGATTTCGCTTGGCCTGGAACCAGGGCGCACCTTTACGCTACAATGGCGCTACACAGATAGGAGCCGCCGCTATGCCCACCGCCTTTGCTGATGAGGCCAGTCGCGTGCATGAGCTGGGTCATTTGACCGAGGTCGACATCGCGCGGGCGACGGGTGCTGCGCCGAGCACCGCGCGCGCGTGGCTGGCGGGTACTCGCTCGCCGAGCGGCGAGCGTGCCGAGCGCCTGGCCGAGCTCTCGGCGCTGATCGAGCGCTTGGCGTTCGTCATGCAGCCTGACTACATCCCGGTGTGGATGCGAAAGCCACTCCGTGTGCTCGGCGATGACAAGCCCTTGGACGCAATCGCCGCTGGGCGCTACCGCGAGGTCTCGCGACTGATTGCCGCGCTCGAGTCGCCATCCGCCGCCTGAGTGGCGGTCGGTGACGTACGCGCCATCGCGGTGCGCGGCAGCTGGTGGCGGCAGACCCCGGCCGGTCGTGATCCATTCACGCGCTCGTCCGATCCTCCCGACGGTCGCTGGCAGCGCGGCGAGGTCGTCGACGCTCTGTATCTCGCGGACCAACCGGACACTGCGTGGGCCGAGTGGTACCGAGCGCTCGCCGAACTGCAGGCCGAGCCGCTCGGCCAGATGCCCCGAGAGCTCTGGCGCTTGCAGGTGGCGATCGAACGAGCGGCCGACATCTGCGGTGAGCGACAGCTCAGTGACGTCGGGCTTCAGCTGCCGCGGCCCGGTCGCGAAAGCTGGCCGGCCTATCAGGCCGTGGGGGAGGCCCTGCATGAGGCTGGCTGGCCCGCACTCGTCGCTCCGTCGGCGGCGCGACCGGGCGGGCGGGTGCTCTGCATCTTCCGGGTGGCAGATGCCGTGTCGGCCGTCACGCGCCACAGTCCACCGCAGCGATTTGAGCAGCCCCCACCGCCGCCACGGGGCCTGCGCACCTGAGTCAATCAGTCGCCCCGACGCTCTATCGACAGTGCTCGGCCGAGGTGTGCCACGCCAGCCTCAAGGGTCCGACGCCGATGCCACGACCGGGGCGAGGCCGACGCCTTCGGTGGCGCGCCGAAACGCAGCGGAGACGAGAGCCGCATCCTCATGGCGCGGGAGGAAGTGCGCATAGCGCTCAGTGGTCATGTAGTCCTCATGTCCGCACCACCCCTGAATCGTCCTCAGGTGCACGCCTCCAGATGCGCATACCGTCGCGAACGTGTGCCGCAGCTGAATGAATGGTGCGACGCGGAGCGATCCTGCCTTTGCCTGGGCCTCGTAGGAACGAAGGCGAAAGCGGTTCACGTCGAGGTGGCCGGCTCGCTTCCAGATGAACACCAAGTCGGCATCTGCCGTGGCGAGCGGGCGCTGGGCCAGGCTCGCGAGCTCGTGCGCGAGCTCGGGAGTCATCGGCACCGTGCGTCCCGTCCCGCTCTTGGGCGTGCCCGTTCGACCGCGTGTGCGGCTCTGAAGGACGCGGATAAGCGACCGGTCAAAGTCGAGATCCTGCTGGCGCAGCGCCAGCGCCTCGCCGAGCCGCATCCAGCAAATGCGAGAACCCGTACGAATGCTCCATCGGTGCAAGAGCCTGATACCTACTCCTTGGCGGACGACAGGGCGAACGGCGAGGAAGTCATGAACAGAGAAACTGACTCGTCCCGAGGTTGTGGGTCACTCGGAACCGCCGCCACCGGGCGGAGGCAGCGCCGGTGCCGAGGCCTTGACAAGTCCGTGCCGCCCGGCGCAAGCTGGTCTCATGGAGCAGCGGCAAGACATCGCAGCGCAGCTCGAAGAGAGCCAGCCGACCGGGCCCCGACGAGATCGCCAGGAGAAGCTTCGCCAGTTCCGTGGCCCGGTGGAGGCCCGCGACGCTCAGCTGATCGAGCGCTGGCGCCAGGCATCGCCGACGGCCCACGCTGCGGCCATGATCGAGTTGGCCCGCTACGCGGAGATGATGGTGGCCCACACCGGCTACGGCAAGGACGCCGCGGAACTGTTCCCCGGGTTCCCGCCGCAGCGGGCCATCGCGCTCGACAAGGAGACAAACGCGTGAACGAGGGGGATCTCGGCGGCTCCGAGGAACGCGGGCACGAGCCGGCCTGGGACCAAAAGGTCCTCCGGCTCAACGACGAACTGCAGGCACACCGACTGCCATACGCCTTCGGCGGCGCCATCGCCCTCAACTACCACCGCGAGCCACGGTCGACGCTGGACATCGACATCAACGTGTTCGTCGATCCGGGCCAAGGCCAAGCCGTCCTGCAGGCTTTGCAGGGTCTGTACGGGCTGGAGGGGCAGGAACGGGCAACGGCCGATCTGCGTGAGACGGGACAAGCGAGGACGATCTGGGGATCGACGTTCGTGGACCTATTCCTCGCCAACACCGACTTCCACGCCTCCATGGCCTCAAGGCTGGAGCGCCAGCCATTCGGCGACGGCGAGATACCCGTCCTGGCCATCGAGGATCTGCTGGTCTGCAAGGTACTCTTCGACCGCTCCAAGGACTGGGTGGACATCGAGGCCGTGGCGAAGACGCGCCACGATCAGCTCGACGGCGAGTACGTGCAGCGCTGGCTGGGCGCCTTCCTCGAGCCGAACGCCCCCCGCGTCCTACGAGTAGCAGAGCTGATTGGCGCTGCCGGTGGCGGCGCTCGAAAACACTAGTAGAGGCGTTCGGCCGTCCAGTGCTGGGCTGGCAGAAAGCTTTGAGGGTTCGAAAGCGCGCCGGTCAAGCGCATGTTCTCCGACCGGCCGCGGGCCGCTAACCAGGTCGGTCGCATCGGTCGCATCGGTCTCGAGCTTCGAGACGAGCTTCTGTGGCCTCGTCCGCGATCCCGCCGAAGTACTCGTCCAACACCCGCCGAAACGGCGCATCGCCCGTGGCGGCGCGCGCAAACAGCGTCATCGACGACCGCAGCTTCATGGCATCGGTGCTCCCGAAAACGTCCTGTGCGGTTCGTCCGGTGAGCTCGGTGAGGATGCGTGTGCACTCGATCAGCCGAGACCCCAGGACGGGATGTGAGAGATAGGCCCGTGCCTCGCCTAGCGAGGAGATGGCATAGCTCCTGGACATCGAGCTCTGCCCCAGCCCCGAGATCTGAGGAAATATGAACCACATCCAGTGGCTGGCCTTGCGACCGGCGCGCAGCTGCGCGATGGCCGACTCGTATGTTCCTCGCTCGTCCTGAGCGATCTCGAAGCGTCGGAGTCGGTAAGGATCATCCATGTCAGAAATGGCAGGCGCCATCATCTGAGGATCTCGTTGAGCGTGCGGTCGCTGATGACCGAGCGAGGGCGTTCGGTGACGATGTCTGAGCCGGGACGCGCGCTGTCATCGCGGCGCTTGATCAAGAGCCATTGCGCCTTGGCGCCTGGTCGGGTGCGCTGGAGCGCGAAGCCGCCGCGCAGCTTTTCCCCGTGGAGGACGAAGACGGCGTGGCCACGCCTGAGCGCCTGGGGCCAGGCGACGCGTCCGCCCTGCTCATAGCTGCCGTGATCCCAGACGATCACGCCGCCTGTGTCGAGCGCCCCTTCGAATGTGTTGTACGCCTGGGTGTGATCGGCGACCTCAACGGCGAGGCGCTTGACCGCGGGGTCAAGCGAGGGTCCCTTCGGGACTGCCCACGACCGCATGACCGCGCCAACTTGGAGGCGCAGGTCGAAATGGTGCGCGGTCGCCGCGTGCTCCTGGACGACGAAGACCCCGGCGCTCACACCCCTGATCGCGAACTGCTCGTGGCCCTCGACCGCGACCCGGTCGATCTGGACCCCGGCAACGCGCGCCAGCGGCGGACCGGCTTGTAGGAAGGCCACGAGCTCATCGACCCCCCGCTTAACGCCCTCAGCCTGGACGTGCACCGTGCCCTGCTCGCCGTTGCGCACCCAGCCCATGACCTGAAGCTCGTGCGCCCGCCGCACGGTCGCATCGCGAAATCCGACGCCCTGCACGTCGCCGCGCACGACCGCGCGGATCGCCTCGGTGGCCGTCACGCTCCCGCGCTCAGCCACGAAGGCTCGCCTGAGAGCGCGTCGGCGTCCCGATCACGCGCCGGCCACGCGGCCCGCACGCGTCGCGGTCGCCCGGTTGCGGAAGGGTCACTCAACGTGCTCAGCGTGACACCAAACCGATCGTGAACGCACGCGGCCATACCGGGTACCGCTTCCCCCTGCGCGTAACTGACCGGTGAACGTCCTGGCCCTGACGGTGCTGCTGGCGCCCGCGCGGGTCGGCGCGTCCACGCTCCTGGCCTGGCGCCTTGGTCCCCGCGCTGGCGGCTGGCTGTCGTCGCTTCGGTATCACAGCCGCCTTCAGCGTCGCGGCGCTGACGGCGATCGCCCTGCAGCTGGGAACGCTTCCCCTTGCCCGCCTGGGTTCAGCCGAGCGGCGCGGCGGTCAGCAAGCACGACATAGCCGTAGGATCGTCGTCCATGACTGCGAAGCTCGACTTCATCGGCATTCCGTCTCGGGACTCAGAGCGCTCGCGACGCTTCTACGTCGACACGCTCGGGCTGCGTCCAGACGCGCACGCGCGCTTTGAGGTGTGGCTCGGCGAGACCTGCTTTGCCATCTGGGAGCCCGGCCGCCTGGGCATGGACTTCGCACCCCAGAAGAACGCCCATCCCGCCCTGCACGTTGACGACGTCGCAACGTCGCGGGCTGAGCTCGAGGCCAAGGGCGTCGTGTTCGCCGGGGAGACCATGGACACCGGGGTCTGCCACATGGCGCTCTTCAGCGACCCGGACGGCAACGATCTCATGCTCCACCATCGCTACGCGCCCCACGGTTGAGCGCTCCGCGCGCCATCGGGCTGAGCGGCGAGGAGCCTCGCTCGGCGAGGTATCGGGGCGCGTCTGCGGGTAGCGTTCGCGGCCGACCAGGGGGAGGCCCATGAGCACGACCGATCACGATCAGAAGATCCCGCGCCACGGCGAGGATGACCACACTCACGAGGCGGCCGAGGCCCGACGCGCCTTCTTGCGCGAGCGCACCGGGGTGAGCACCGACCACCTGGGCAGCTTCTCCTTCGATCCGGCGATGACGCGCGGAAACATCGAGCACTTCACCGGGGTGGCACAGGTCCCGGTTGGCATCGCGGGGCCGCTGCTCGTGGACGGAGAGCATGCCCGCGGAGACTTCTACGTGCCGCTGGCCACCGCCGAGGGCACCCTGGTGGCCAGCTACAACCGCGGCATGAAGCTCCTGCGCGAGGCCGGCGGCGTGAAGACCACGGTGATGGACGATGCCATGCAGCGCGCGCCGTCGTTCGTCTTCGACAGCGCACGCGAGGCGCGCGCCTTCGGGGAGTGGCTCGATGAGCACGTCCACGAAATCCGCGAGGTGGCCGAGTCGACCACGAGCTCCGGGCGCCTGCGCGACGTCGAGCGCTACTCGGCCAGCCGAATCATGTACACGCGCTTCAACTACACGACCGGAGACGCCGCCGGGCAGAACCTGACCGGCAAGGCCACGGCGGCCGCGTGCGCGTGGATCACCGACCAGCGTCCCGAGATCCGCCACTTCTTCCTGGAGTCCAACTTCGCCACCGACAAGAAGAGCTCGCAGCTGAACATGCTGCGCACGCGGGGCAAGCGCGTGGTCGCCGAGGCCACCATCCCCGGGGCGCTGATCGAGACGCAGATGCATTCCACCACCGAGGCGCTCTTCCGGGCGCGCCAGGTCTCGAGCCTTGGCGGGTTCATGTCGGGCGTCAACAACAACGGCGCGCACTCGGCCAACGGCATCACCGCCATGTTCATCGCGACCGGACAGGACGCGGCTAACGTGGCCGAGTCCTCGGCCGCCTTCGTCTTCGCCGAGGTGCTCGACGACGGCGCCTACTACTACTCGGTGACCATCCCGTCGCTGATCGTGGCCACCTACGGGGGCGGCACGGGCCTGGCCACCCAACGCGAGTGCCTGGAGCTGCTGGGCTGCTACGGCAAGGGCAAGGTGCGAAAGCTGGCGGAGATCGTGGCGGCCACCGTACTGTGCGGTGAGCTCTCGCTGGGGTCAGCGATCGTCGCCGAGGAGTGGGTCCAGGCGCATGACCTGTACGGACGCAACCGCTCCTAGGCGGTGTGTGCCCGCAGCTCGAGTGGCGCCCGCTCGAGCGCGAGCTCGCTCAGCCGCTGCTGAGCCCGGGTGGGAGTGTTGGCCAGCACTCCGGCGTAGCCGGACGCGCCGGCCGGCCCAGGGCGTCGATAGCGCAGCAGGGGGCGTCCGCCGAGGCAGCGCTGGACGGAGTAGGTCCAGCGAGCGACCACGTCGTGGTCGGCGTCTGAGCCGGCCACCACCAGCACGTCGGGACGAATCGTGCGCAGCACCTCGGGCAGTCCGGCGAGCGCGTGAACGGGAAGCGTGAGAACGCTCGCGCCGGCGCGGATGCACAGGAGCTCGAGCGCCCGCACGTTGACCGCGTCGAGCTCCAGCTCGCGGGTGGCGTCGCCGACGAGGATCGTGGCCAGGCCCCACGGTTCCGGGCACAGCCGTCGCGCCCGGCGCAACCATTGCGTGGCCCACGCCGCGGCCAGCGCCCACGGCGCACTGCCCAGCTGGGTACGAGCACCCACCTCGGCCAGTGAGGCCAGCAGCACATCCTCAACCGCCCGATCGAGTGTGCGTAGGGCCAGGGCGGCCTCCATCGAGGTGTCGGCGCGCTCGTAATCGAGGGCGAGCAGCGCCCGGGTGAGGCTCTCCGGCGTGGTCCCGACGAGCGCCTCACGCGCACGCCCGATGGCCGAGGAGATCGACAGGCCCTCCTCCAAGGCGTCGCGCAGGGCGCTGATCTCACCGTGCGGGTAATGGCGGTGGCCGCCTGCCGAGCGCATCGGCGCGGGGTAGCCGAAGCGCCTCTCCCAGCTTCGCAGCGCACTGGGTGAGACGCTGAGCATCGCCGCTGCGTCTTGCATCTTGAGCGTGCGCATCTCTTGGCAAAGATGCAGCGAGCGCGCAAGTTGCGTACATCGAGGGAGTTTTTGCCCAGGTTGGCCGGGGCGATCCGCTGCCGATGCTGCGCGGTCGGCTCCCGGCGCCGCGGACTGAGGACGCCTCGAGCCGAGGCGAGCCGCTTTGAGACCCTTCGCCGCCAAAGCTGCGGCGATCAGGCCACGCGACGCAACGTCGGGGCGGGACGCTCGCAGAGCGCGGTGTGGTATCCGTCGGCCAGGCGGCGCAGAGCGGCAGGCCAGGTGCGCTCGTGCACCGAGGCCACGGCGGCCGTGGCGAGGCGCCGGCGCAGAGGCGCGGAGGCGCACAGCTCGAGCACGGCGGCGGACAGCGCATCGGTCTCGGGCGCGCGCAGCAGTCCGCTATGACCGTCGCTGATCAGCGACAGGGGACCGCCTTCGGCCACGGCCACCACGGGCAGGCCCGAGGCCTGCGCCTCGAGCAGCACCTGCCCGAAGGTGTCGGTGCGGCTGGCGAACAGGAAGATGTCGGCGGAGGCGTAGGCGCGCGCCAGGTCCCGTCCGTCCAGCCAGCCCAGGAACGTCGCGTGCTCGCCCAGGCGCTCGCGCAGCCCGGGCTCCTCGGGCCCTCCGCCCGCCAGCACCAGGTGAAGCTCGGGGCCGTCCTCGCGCCGCGCGCGCTCATGCGCGGCCAGGAAGGCGTCGGCCAGCAGATCGGTCCCCTTCTCGCGCGTGAGGCGCCCCGCGTAGAGGACGTTGATGTCGCCCCTGAACAGGCCGGGGGTGCGCAGGTCGGGGTGAAAGCGCTCGGTGTCGACCCCGCGATCCCAGCGCGCCAGCCGTTCGCCGGCCACCCCGAGGGCCCGCAGGCGGTCGTCCGAGGCCGGGCTGGGGGAGAGCACCACCTCACAGGCCCCGTAGAAGGCGCCCATGGCCGCCCCGACGAGGGCCTGGAGCCGCTCGTCGCCCGAGCGTAGGCCCGCGTAGGCTGCGAGCTCGGTGTGATAGCTGCCGACCACCGGCACGTTCATGACGCGGGCCAGCAGGCCGGCGGCGATCCCGGCGGGGCCGGGGGAGCAGAGGTGGACCACGTCATAGCGCCCCTCGGCGAGCGTCTCGACCACGGCCGGCACGCTGGGTACGCCGATCTTCAGCCCTGGGTAGTAGGGAATGTCCACCTCGGCCACGGCGCTAAGACGGCGATCGACGCTGGCGTCGGTGCCGATCACCTCGACGTCGAAGCCAGGCACCCCGCGCTCGCGGATCTCCTCCAGGGTGTGGGTCACCCCGTGCATGCCCCCCACCCCGTCGGCCACCAAGGCGACCCGCGGGCGCTCCCCCTCCTGAGCCACGAGCTTGGCCTTCTCCCGGCCGAGGAAGGCGGCCGCCGGTGCGTAGGGCACCGCCGGCACGCAGGCCGCGAACAGGTCCACCGCGGCGGCGCCCAGGTCCGGGGTGCTTGCGCCGCTGGTCATGGCCACGATGCGGTGCACCGCCGCGCCGAGCTTGCACTCGTGGGTGCGACATGCGCGCCGGAAGAGGTCGGCGTGGCTGAAGTCGTCGTCCTGGAGCATGGTGAGCAGCTCTCCCGCGTCGATGTCCAGCTCCAGCGACGCCAGCCAGGCGCGCAGCAGCCGGCGCGCATCCTCGGGCGTCAGGTCGGCGCCCACGCTGCCGTGGCGCGCGTCTCCCTCGCGCATCACGCGCTCGATCATGGTCAGCACCGCTCGCGGATCCGGTGCCCTGACCTCCTCGTGTCCGCAGCCCAGCGCGCGTACGGCCAGGGCCATGGCCGCGTGGGCCCACTTGGCGGCGCTGCCCTGCTGTCCGTGGGCCTCCGCCCGCCCGGCACGCAGGTAGGCGAGAAACTCCTGGGGAGTGGACGCGGTCGGCGTCTGGGTGTAGGTGCGCCCGATGTCCACCCCGGCGTGGTCGTCGGTACCACCCACTCCCGTGCCGCCATGCGTCTCGATGTACACATAGGCAGGCAGGTTGAGCTCCTTGGCTCGCGACCCGTTACGCGTCTCCCAGACCGGAAAGAGCTGAGCCAGGCGACGGCGGTGGCGGGCGGCCAGCGGCGCCGCCACGGCGTAGAAAGGATGGGCCAGGGCACAGGCGATCTCCGCGTCGTGCAGGTAGGCCGCGCACAACTCGACATCGTGGTGGTGAGCCTGCAGCCACTCGTGATCGGCCTCGTCGATCCCGAAGCACAGAACGTGCACGGCCTGGGGCTCTGAGCGAAACCAGGCGGTCAGTTCCTCCGAGAGGAAGGTGTCGGGTCGTCCGGCGAGCTGCAGACCGCCGGCGACGGTGTCGTGGTCGGTGATGGTGACGAAGTCCATGCCCCGGCGCTTGGCCAGCTCATAGACCTCCTGGGGCGGGGTGGCGCACTCGGGCAGTCCCAGCGAGCGCTGCACGCCGAGCTTGGAGGTCTGCGACGCCGTCGAGTGGACGTGGAGGTCGACACGGCTGGGGGGAGTCATCGGTGCACCCGTCTCCTTTTCTGGTCAGCTTGTTGGCAAAGAATGCCCTGCAAAAATCAGAATTCAGGTGAACGGGTCGCTATCAGCGCGTGATCTTCCGGTGAACGTGCGAGCGCCACGCCGGCGCTCGGCGAATCGGGCTGAGTGACTGCGACGGTGGTCAGCGCCGCGGGCCAGACCGTTCACGTGGACCGCGCGGGTCTGCGCGTGGAGCTGCGCCTGCGTCCGTTCGCCATAACCGTGCGCCGGGACGGGCACGAGGTCCTGCGCGACGCGGGCGCGTGGGTGGCCTCGGGGATCGTGCACGACCAGTTCATATCCCTGACCGAGGGCGTCATCGCGCATGAGGACCTCGACTTCGCCGAGCGGGTGATCGCTGCCAGCATCATCGAGGGCCCCGCAGGCGGCGTGCAGTGCGAGCTGATAATGCACGGCGGGCGCCGGGCGCGCCTGCTCGTGTGCGTGCCCGCGGATGATCAGGTGCTGTTCGAGCTGACGGCCGAGGGAGCGCCGCTGCGCCTGGCACTGGACTGGCAGACCCGCACCCAGGAGCGCTTCGTCGGTCTGGGGGCACGCCATGGTGTGCACTTCGATCAGTCCGGCCGCGCGGTGCAGCTGGGTGCAGATCGTCGCTACACCGGTCCGGACTGCCCGGCGGACCTGCTCGCACAGGGCGGGATCCCCCAGGCTGACTGCGCCCCGGTTCCGTGGCTGCTGTCCAGTCGCGGCTATGGCCTGTGGGTCGATACGGCCGGCAACGGCGCTCGCTTCGAGCTCGGCGTCCAGCGCGATCAGCGTCCACCGGGTGTCACCGTCGCTGACTCGTCCGCCGCGGGCTCCGCCGCCGGGGGGGAGCGCGTCAGCGTGTCCACCCGTGCGGCCGCCGGTGCGCTGCGCATGCATCTGCTGTGTGCCGCCACTCCACTGGCGCGCCTGCGCGCCATGTGCCGACACACGGGTCTGCCGGCCCTCCTGCCGGAGTGGGGCTACGGCTTTTGGAAGAGCCGCGACGTCTACGAGCACCAGGACGACGTGCTCGATGACTTCCACGGGTTGCGCCGCCACCGCATCCCGCTGGACGCGATCGTGCTCGACTCCCCGTGGGAGACCCAGTACAACACGTGGGAGTTCAACCCCCACCAGTTCCCCGACGCCCCCGGCACGGTGGCCATGATGCGTCGGGCGGGGGTTCGCACCGTGGTGTGGATCACCCCGTGGGTGAACCTGAGCTCCGAGGACGGGCAGATACCACCTGACCCGGGATCACAGCGCCTGCACCGCGAGCCCGCCTCCAACTACGCGGAGGGCGCACGCGATGGTCACTTCCTGACCACGGTGGAGGGCAGCCCCTACGTGGCTAAGTGGTGGATGGGCACCGGCTCACCGGTGGACTTCTCAAGCGCCCGGGCCGAGCGCTGGTGGCGCGAGTCAGCCAAGCGCGTACTCGATCTCGGAGTGGAGGGGATAAAGGCGGACGACGGCGAGGGCTACTACCTGCCGGACGATGTCCGCTTTGCCGACGGTCGCAACGGAGCACAGGCGGCATGGGCCTACGGGGGGCTGTACCGCCGCTCGATGCAGCGCGCTCTGGACGAGGCCCATCCCGGACGGGGGGTGCTGTTCGGTCGCAGCGGCTGGCTGGGTCAGCAGTCCATCGGGATGCTGTGGGGCGGCGACCAGGCGTCGGACTTCTGGTCGCTGCGCGCGCTGGTGGTCGCCACGCTGGCCGCCGCCTGCTCGGGCATCTCGAACTGGTCCCATGACGTGGGCGGTTATCTCGGCCACCGCCTGGTCGAGCGCTGCCCACCCGAGCTGCTCGTGCGCTGGCTGCAATTCGGCTGCTTCACCCCTCTCATGCACGCCCACGGGCGCATGCCCCAGGAGCCGTGGCACTACGGCGAGGACGTGCTCGAGCTCTATCGCGCGTACGTGCTGCTGCACGAGCGCCTGGTTCCCTACGTGCGTGCGGCGGCAGCCACCGCCGCGCGCACCGGGCTGCCGATCGTGCGTCCCCTGTGCCTGATCGATCCCGACGACCCGCGGGGCTGGACGCTGACCGACGCCTACGGCTACGGGCCGGCGCTGTGGGTGGCCCCCGTGCTCGAGGAGGGGGCGCGTGAGCGCGAGGTCGCCCTCCCGCGCGGCGACTGGATCGAGACCTGGTCGGGCGCGCGCGTACGCGGCGGGGGAGAGGTGCTCATTGCCGCACCGCTGCACGCCATACCGGTGTGGGTGCGCTGCGGCGCGATCGTCGTCACCCACCCCGCGGTTCACGTCGCACAGGGACTGGGGGACGTGCCAGAGCACCTTCGTCCGCTGGAGGTGACCTTGTGGGGGAGGCCGCCCCTGGGGCGGGCAGCCACGCGGCTGGCGGACGGGACCCGCGTGAGCTGGCGGCAGGGGCGCTGGTCGCTGCGCGAGCCCGACGGCACCGACCGGGTGGCGCCCGTCGAGGCGAACGGCCGGACCTGGCTCGCTCCCGGCGGGCGCGAGCTGACCTTCGCCGAACGCTGAGCACCCCGGGGCCGGGCGCCCCAGCCGCCAGCGCTGGCCCGGACCCCCGCGGCCGGGGGCGCCCTTGGGGGGCCGGCGCGTCGGCGTCGACGCCATGGTGGCGGCCGTCTTGCGCCGGTTGGCGTTACGGACCGGTATCGTGTGCATCGGGCGCCATGACGGCGTGTCAGCTCTTGGCGGGGGCCGTGAGCAGCGAGCGAACGGAGCGCACATGAAGATTGGGCTGGTTCTGGGAGCGGGTGGCGTGCTCGGCGCGTCCTGGCTGATCGGCTCCCTGGAGGCGCTGGCGGAGGGCACGGGCTGGAGTCCGACCGGCGCGGACTACATCGTGGGCACCTCGGCGGGCTCGGTGGTCGGGGCGCTCACCGCCGCGGGGGTGGCGCCCGGGGTGTTGGGTGCCCAGCTGAACGGTGAGCCGGTGCCCGAGCTGACCGAGCTCGAGCAGCTGGCCGACGCCGCGTCGGACGAGTCCACGGGCACCGAGTACCGTCCCGCGATCGGCGTGCCGGGACTCGGCCCCGGTTCGTGGCGGATGGCCGTGTCGACCATGCGTCACCCGCGGCGTCATGCGCCAGCGGCGATGGTCACGGGATGGCTGCCGCGCGGCGTGGTGCGCACGGATTCGATTCGCCGCCTCGTGGAGCGCTTCGTGCCCGGGGAGTGGCCGGAGCACCCGGGCTACTGGGCCGTGGCCTGCGACTACAGCGACGGGCGCAGGGTGGCCTTCGGCCGCGAGGACGCACCTCCGGCCACGGTGGCCGAGGCGGTCAGCGCGTCGTGCGCGATACCCGGCTTCTACCGGCCGGTGTTCATCGATGGCCGGCGCTACGTCGATGGAGGGGTCTGCTCGCCGTCCAACCTGGACATGCTGGCCGGGAGGGGCCTGGACCTGGTCGTGTGCCTCAACCCGATCTCCTCGCGCGCCCAGGTCACCCAGGGAAGTCCCGCCGGGCGCGTGGCCGCGGTGCTGCGCACCGCCAGCGGGCGTCGCCTCGGTCACGAGGCACGCAAGCTGCGCGCAGAGGGCACGGAGGTCGTTCTGCTCCAGCCCACGCGCGAGGACATCGCACTGATGGGCATCAACCTCATGGCTCGCGCCCGCCGAGCCGAGGTGGTGCGCCTGGCCCGGGCGACCATGGGCCAGCAACTGGCCGACCTGCGCGCCGACGGCCAGCTCCTGCCGGGCTCGCGCCGTCGGCGCCCGAGCGCCGGGCGAAGCCCCGCGACGGCGTCTGAGCGCACCTCGGCGCCTCCTGGCGGCCGAGCCGCTGCCTGATCTGATCGCTATCTTGAGTCCCCGCCTCACACGGCTGGGGGACTGGTGTAACGGCAACATGGGGGTCTCCAAAACCCTTGCTCGAGGTTCGATTCCTCGGTCCCCCGCTCGGCCCTAGCCGCGGCAAACTGGCTCTCCTGGCGCCGGCGAGCATTCCGACGCGCAGCGCCCGCAGCTGGGCTGACCCATGCGCGCCCGTATGACCTGCGGCACAGTTTCGCGTCGCTGCTGCTGCACGAAGAAAGAAGCGTCATCTACGTCGCCCGTCAGCTCGGGCATAACGCTCGGTTGACGCTGACCCGGTACGGGCACGTGATCGACGAGCTCGAAGACACACCGCAGCTTGAGGCAGAGGCGGCGATCCGGCACGCCCGACTCGGAGCCGGTCCGAGCCAACCCATGCCCGTGCGAGAATCCGGACGATGACTAAGGCGGAACTGCACAAGATGGTCGACGAGCTACCGGACAACGCGGTTGACGGCGCCGCGGTCCTGCTGCGCGGGATCCTCGCCGGACCTGTGGATCCTGACCAGGCTTGGTTCTGGACGCCTGAATGGCAAAGGGGGGAGCAGGAGGCGGACGCCGAACTCGCCGAGGGCGCCGGCGTCGTTTACCGCAGCACCGACGACTTCATCTCGCACCTCAAGAGCGTTCCACCGTCCAAGTCGGACTGACGTTGCCGACACACGAGGAGCTTCCGCGTTTCCTGCGGGACTGGGAGCGTCTTCGGCCGGAGCAGAGGGAAGCGTTCCTACGGGCATTGGGTCTGTTGGTCTCTGGGCTGGTGAGGCAAAGCTTCGCGCCGCAGCTGCGGATCAAGCGCGTGCAGGGTCACGAAGGCATTTGGGAGATCACCTGGGCGGCTGACGGGCGCGCCACGTTCGCCTACGGACTGGAGGTGATCACCGGACATCCGCACGTCATTTGGCGGCGGATCGGCACGCACGACATCTTCCGCCGCCCGTGAGAAACAGGATTCGCACGTACCCGTCTGGTACCCGCGACCCGGGAGCAAGACGGCGCTCCACGCGTCATCGATCCCGATACCCCACAAACAAAGGACTTCCTGGTCATGGAGCTAGCCGGACTCGAACCGGCGACCTCCCGGGTGACGAGTAGTCATCTGCCCAATTCTCCTCGGTCGCCCGCCTTCAACGGAGCCCAGGCCCGTAGACCTGGGTGACTTGGACGCCTGGCCCGCCGAGGCGCGTGCCGCCGTCCTTCAACGGAGCCCAGGCCCGTAGACCTGGGTGACTAGGTAGAGACACCCACGCCGGCCAAGGCCGGTAACCTTCAACGGAGCCCAGGCCCGTAGACCTGGGTGACGAGCTCGCGACGTTGACCTTGCCGGCGCCGTACTCCCTTCAAGCCCAGGCCCGTAGACCTGGGTGACCTTCACGACCATGTTCGCGGTCGCGCCGTTCTCGAACCTTCAACGGAGCCCAGGCCCGTAGACCTGGGTGACTCGACACCTCCGGTGGCGCGAGCCTGTGGATGCCCTCCTTCAACGGAGCCCAGGCCCGTAGACCTGGGTGACTGGCGCGAGCCTGTGGATGCCCTA
>JAABUQ010006353.1_pt1 | contig 18003 bp, 14 predicted proteins | sample 5560001 | NCBI WGS metagenome assembly JAABUQ01 (sample SAMN10711888, study PRJNA513371) | rock metagenome | isolation source: Antarctica rocks | place: Antarctica: Victoria Land, Finger Mt nord | collected 2015-12-18
GGCGCTGGTCCGAAAGATCGTGGAAGGGCAGGGCGGGGCCGTGACGCTGGAGTCGAACGAGGGGGCCGGGGCCACGTTCCGCTTCACCTGGCCGGTCGCGCCGCGCAGCGACACGTAAACCCGGAGGGTGACACAGACTGTGGCAATGAAACCGATCAACATCCTGCTGGTGGAAGACGACGACCTGGACGTGATGAACGTCCAGCGGGCATTCAAGAAGAACAGCATCCCGCACCCGCTGTTCGTCGCCCCGGACGGACTGGCGGCCCTGGAGATGCTGCGGGGCGCGAGCGGGGCCGCGCCGGCCTACCCCCAGGAAAGGCGGCTGCTCCTGCTCGACCTGAACATGCCCCGCATGAGCGGCATCGAGTTCCTGCGCGAGCTGCGCGCCGACCCGGTCCTGCGCCCCACGCCGGTCATTGTCCTGACCACCTCGGACGAGGAGCGCGACAAGGTCGAGGCCTACGACCTCAACGTCGCCGGCTACATCCTCAAGCCCGTCACCCTGAGCAGCTTCATCGAGATGGTGGCGACCCTGAACAGCTACTGGATGCTCAACGAGCTGCCCTGACGCCCTGCGAGACGCGAGATCACCGGAAGCCGACCCGCAATGTCCCAATCTTCCCCTGAGACGCCGCCGAAGGCCTTACAAGTATTGATCGTGGACGACGACGCCCTGGACCGTCATGCGGCCCGGCGTGCGCTCCAGTCCACGGGCTTGGCCGCCGAGATCGTCGAGGCGGAGCGCGGCGACGAGGCCCTGGCCCTGCTCCAGTCCCGGCCCTTCGACGCCGTGCTGCTGGACTTCGAGCTGCCCGACGCCGACGGCCTGCGCGTCCTCCGCGACCTCCAGGCGCGTGACCTGCCCGCGCCGGTCATCATGCTGACCGGGCACGGCGACGACCAGACCGCAGCGGAGCTGATGAAGGCGGGGGCGGCCGACTATGTCGCCAAGTCCCGGCTGACGCCGGACGCTCTGGGGCGCAGCCTGCGCCACGCCCTGCGGGTGGGTGAGGCCGAGGCGCAGGCCGCCCGCGCCGAGGCCGAGAGTGGGCGGCTGCTGGCGAGCCTGACCGCCGAGCAGGGGCAGATGGAGGCCGTGCTCAACAGCATGACCGAGGGCCTGATCATCGGCGACCTGGAAGGCCGCGTGGTGGCAATGAACCCGGCCGCCCTGGCGATGCACGGGTACGCCGAGGCGTCGCAGCTCCTGCGGACGCCGGAAGAGGTTTCGGGGACGTTCACGCTGGTTGACGCCGACGGGCGCGAGCTGCCCGCCGGCGAGTGGCCTTTCGCCCGCGTCCTCCGGGGCGAAGTCTTCTCCGCCTGGGAGGCCACGGTCCGTCGGCGGGACGCGGGGCGAACCTGGGCCGCCAGCTTCGGCGGGACGCTCGCGCGCGGGCGGGACGGGGAGCCGGTCCTCGCCGTGCTGACCGTGCGCGACGTCACCGAGGCCAACCGCGCGCGGGCGCGGGCGGCCTTCCTGGCCGAGGCCAGCGCCCGGCTGTCGTCCTCACTGGACGTGCAGACGACCCTGGACAACGTGGTCCGGCTGGCCGTGCCGCGCCTGACCGACTGGTGCGCCGTCAACGTCCGCGATCTGTCCGGGCGCATCCGCTCCTTGGTGACCGCGCTGGCCGATCCCGAAGCCGAGGCGCGCGTCCGCACCTTGCAGGAGGAATACCCGGTGGACCCGGACGCGCCCGTCGGCACTGGCTATGTTCTGAGGACGGGCGAATCCCAGCTCGTCGCCGACTGCACGGAGGGCACGTGGGACCAGGTCGCCCGCGACGCCGAACACCGGCGGCGCTTGAATGCGCTGGGCATCAGCTCTTATCTGTGCGTCCCGCTACGCGCGCGGGGGCGCGTCCTGGGCGCGCTTTCCTTCACCTCGCTGCGGGCGGACCGCCGGTATACGACGGACGACCTGGACCTGGCCCAGGAGCTGGGGCGGCGCGTGGCGGCCGCCCTGGACAACGCCCGGCTGTTCGACGAGGTGCGGGTGCGGGCCGAGCGCGAGGCGCTGATCAACAAGATCGGTGGGGCGCTGCGCGTCTCGCTGGACGCGGACGAGATACTGCGGATCGTTACCGAGCAGGTGGGACGGGCGCTGGGCGTGGGCCGGTGCAGCTTCGCCCGGCTGAACGCCGCGCGTGACGCCGCCGAGGCCGTCCCGCAGCAGTACACCGCCCCCGGTGTCCCGCCGGTCGCCTTCCGCTTCCGGCTGGCCGACGTCCCGCCCGCCGACGTAGACCGATGGGCGGCGGGTCAGGCCGTCGTCGTTGCGGACGCGGCCTCCCTCCCCCCCATCCCCGGTGCGGAGCAGGCCCGCGCCTACATCGCCTGCCCCGTCTTCCTGCGCGGCCAGTTCGGGGGCCTCTTCACCGTGGCCCAAGCGGACGGCCCGCGCGACTGGACCGAGGACGAGGCGGCGTTCGTGACCGCCGTCAGCGACATCCTGGCCCTGGCGCTGGAGAACGCCCGCCTGTACGCGCGCGAGCATCGCGTCGCCGACATGCTTTCCAGTGCGTTCCTGCCTGACATCCCCGATGTCCTGCCGGGCCTGTCCCTGGCGTCGAGCTACCGGGCCGGCCTGGAAGAGGCGCACGTCGGCGGCGACTACTACGACGCCTTCCTGCTGCCCGACGGGCGTGTCGCCCTGGTCATCGCCGACGTTTCGGGCAAGGGTCTGAGCGCCGCGGTGCAGACGGCGACCGTGAAGTACTCGCTGCGCGCCTTCGCGGCCGAGGCCGCCGCGCCGGGCCTGGTCCTGACCCGGCTGAACAAGACGCTGTGCAGCGACCTGTCCGGCCTGGGCGACCACTTCGTGACGCTGTTCTACGCCGTCTTCGACCCGGCCTTGGGCCGCCTGGCCTGGGGCAGCGCGGGACACGAGACGGTCCTGATCAAGCGCGCGGAGGGCGGCGCGAGCGAGCTGGAGGCTAACAACCCCATTTTAGGTTTGGCGGACCACACTTACGAGCAGTCCGAAGACATGCTCGCCCCCGGCGATGCCTTGGTCCTGTTTACCGACGGGCTGACCGAGGCACGGGCGGTCGGGACGCGCGAGATGCTGGAGATCGAGCGCATCCACGCCCTGGTCGCCGCCGTCCCCGCCGAGGCCGGCGCGGGGGCATTGGCCGCGCGGCTTCAGCAGGAGGCGATGCGGTGGACGGGGGGACGTCCCCACGACGACATGGCCCTGCTGGTCGCGCGCCGCTCCGCCCCCGCCGAGGCGGCCCTGGAGGCCGCCGCTGCCGAGGACCAGCCTGCTCTTCCCGGCCTCTTCTTCCGTGAGGGCGAACGCACCGAGCCTGGGGGCGGGCAAACGGGCAGCGACAGGCTCTTCGACTTCCACTTCCCCGCTCGCGCCGACTCGGCCGCCGAGGTGCGCCAGGCGGTCGGCCACTGGATGCCCGCGCTGGGCTTCGAGGCGGGCGCGACCCAGGACTTCCAGACCGCCGTCACCGAGGCCGTCACCAACGCCGTCCGCCACGGCTCCCCGGACAAGGGCGCGGGCGGCGGCGCGCTGCGCGTCCGGGGCCTGCGTACCGGCGAGGGTGCCCTGCGGGTTGAGGTCACTGACGGCGGGGCGGGCCTGCCCCCCGCCCTGACACAGGCCGTCATGCCCGCCCCCGATGCTCTTTCGGGGCGCGGCCTGCCGCTGATGCGGGCGCTGTCCGACTCGGTGGAGTTCCGGCTGGACGCGGGCGGCCACTGCGTCGCCCTGCTCAAGCGGCGCTCCGCCGAGCCGCCGGGCTAGACGCTTCTTCGGAAGGGGGATGAGAATGGCACGACGGTACATCGGCTACTGGGGCGCGGCCTTGCTGCTGGTAACAGCCGTTTGGCGGGTGTCCGCCGCGCCCCCGCCCCCCGTATCGCTCTCCCCAGCGCCCGTATCGCTCTCCCCAGCGCCCGTATCGCTCTCCCCAGCGCCCGTATCGCTCTCCCCAGCGCCCGTATTGCTCTCCCCAGCGCCCGCATCGCTCCCCGCCCTGCACTCCCGTGCACAGTTTGAAGGTCTCGCGCGGATCACCAACACCCCGTACCCCCTGCCGCACCTGCTTTTCGTCATCGACCGCCGGAACAGAGGCCGTGTGTACTATGTGAACTCCAAGCGCTATGCGTTCCACCGGGAGTTCGTCAACGGCACGTATCTGTCGCTGGAAACCGGGGAGAGGTTTTTCGAGGACAACTACCTGAATCCGGACCGCCGCTTCGTCATGGGCACGGTCGCGTACCAGACGCCGATCCGCAAATGGACGTTCGAGTTCTGGGAGGGCGACTCGATCCCCGCCGCGCAGATCGCGCTGGCGGCGCGCGCCCTGAGCGCCACCTTCTTCGCCCCCCTGTCCTTCAAGCCGAACTCGCTGCGCCAGGAGGAGGCGTCGGCGGGCCTGCCTGGACTGGCGCGCGTCTTGCCCGGCGACATCCCCCTCCGCCGGGACTACCAGCCGCTGAACCTGGCGCGGGCGGTCGGGCGGATCCGCATCCTCGCGAAGATCGACGACAGCGCGATTATCCTCCCGGATGACATCGTCGTCGCGCCCACCGGCCCGGTCACGCTGCCGCCCATCGCCGGGCTGATCACAACGCAGCCGTCCACGCCGCTGTCCCACATCAACCTGCGGGCCAAGGCGCTCGGCTTGCCCAACGCCTTTATCCGGGATGCCCAGGCGCGGCTCGCGCGCTTTGACGGCCACTGGGTCGTTTTCGAGACCCGGCCCGACCAGTATCTGGTCGAAGCAGCGACGCCTGCCCAGGTGCGCGTCCGGCAGGAGCAGGCCGCGCGGCGCATCACGCTGATGACGCCGCGCGCCGACCTATCGGTCACGGCCCTGGCGAACCTGGGCGACCAGCGGGCCGCCTCGGTCGTCGCCTACGGCGCGAAGTCCGCCAACCTCGGCGAAGTACGTCACGCCGCGCTGCCCGACATGCAGGTTCCCAATGGCTTCACGATCCCCTTTGCGCGCTACCGGCAATTTCTGAATGACAACGGGCTGCTGGGACCCATCGACGCCCTGCTGCGCGACCCGCGCCTGCGGTCAGACGCCGCGCTGCGCCGCCGGCGTCTGGCGGCCCTGCGTACGTGCATCCAGGCCGGGCGCGTCCCCGCCGACCTCGCCGCGGACGTCCTGCGCCGCGTCCGTGCCGGGTACGCCGGGCAGGGCCTGTTCGTCCGGTCCTCCACGAACTCCGAGGACCTGCCGAACTTCAACGGGGCCGGGCTGTATACGACCGTCCCCAACGTGCGCGGCGAGGCGGCCCTGCTGGAGGCGGTCAAGACCGTCTGGGCTTCGGTCTGGAACCTGGAAGCCTTTGACGCGCGCGAGCGGGCCGGCATCGACCACCGCAAAGTGTTTATGGCCGTCCTGATCCAGACCGGAATCGATGCCGACAGCGCGGGCGTCCTGATCACGACTGACCCGTACAACCCGGAGAACCACGGGGCGGTCTACGTCAGCGCCAAGCGCGGCCTGGGCATCAAAGTGGTCGAGGGGGCCAAAGTCGCCGAACAACTGCTGTACCAGCCGCGCACCAACGCCGTGCGGGTGCTGACGCGGTCCGGCGAAGACAGCCTGCTCCGGTTCGACGCGCGGGGCGGGGTGCGCGAAACGCCCATCCTCGGCCCGCGCGTCGTACTGACCGATACCGTGGTGCTGCGCCTCGCCCGCGCCGCCGCCGGGATCAAGCGCGTCTTCGGCGGGCGCGACCAGGACATCGAGTGGGCGGTCCGAGGCGGCCAGGTCTACATCGTCCAGTCCCGCCCTTACCTCGACCCGACTGGGGCCACGCGCTGAAGGCGGCGAATGCACCTCATGCTAAAGAAAAACAGTCACGGCATTACGAAAACAGAGTGGCTTGTCGCAATCGGGATACTTTTGGTTCTTTTCCTGGTGCTCGATGATACTCTCAACAACGGCAAATACGCGGTTAGAACGAGGGGGTGTCAGAGCAACCTCGGCAAAATCGGGCAAGCCGTCTTGTCATTCCGCGCCGTGCATGGGGGTAGGATGCCGCCGAACCTCGCGGCACTGTCATATAAGCACATCATGATATGCTGGGTATGGAGTTTGTCCCCCGTTCAATGCCGCAACTGCGGGTTGCCAAAATATACGTTGAACGCCCCCGGCAATCCTAAACTCACTGATTTTGACCCGGAAGATTGACCTGAACCGGCTCGTCCGGGCTGGGCGAGGGGACCGACCGGGAGAGACGCCAGACGGGGCCTCGGGGGCTGTGCCAGGCGAGGGTGCGGGCGTAGGGGTGCAGCAGGGCCTTGAGGTCGGCGTCGGAAATGCCGTGGCGGCTGGACAGGGCGGCGAGGGTGCGGCGGTCGTGGCCGGGGACGACCTCGTCCAGCGCGTAGACGGCGTGGCCCCCGGTCAGGGCAGCGTCGAGGCGGGCTTGGGCAGATTGGAACGCCGCCCCCTTGTCGTCTCGTGCTTTGGTCAAGAGGCCGTGCAGGGACACGACCTCGCGGTCGGCGAAGTAGGGCAGGGCGACCTCGCACGGGCCGCCGTCGCCCGCGCCCGCGACCAGCACGACGTCGCCCCCGTGGGAGTGCGCGCGGACGTCGGCGGCGATGCGGCGGAACGGGTCCGCATTGGGGGCAAGGTGGGGCAGGATGCTGGCCTGGAGATTCAGTGTCGCGTACAGCACGATCCACGCCCCGAGGAGCCAGTTCGCCAGCAGTCCGCCCGGCCCGGCCCGGTAGTGGGCCAAGGCCAGCGCCAGCATCACGCCGGTCGGCACCAGGACGGGCACCCAGAACACGAAGTAGCCGGGCGACCAGACCGTAAAGAAAGCGGCGTAGACCACGATCCACAAAACGCAGACGATCATGGTCCGGCGGTTGTGCGACCGCCACAGCAGCGGCAGGGCGGCCAGGAAGGCGTAGCTCGCCCCCAGCCAGCCCAGCAGCGTCGCCCAGTACAAGCGCCCTAGCTGAATGGGCACGTGCCGGCTCAGGTGGAACGTGCCCTGCCTGCCGGGCGGCTCCACGAAGGCGGCGTGGCGGAAGGCGTACAGGTCCAGCCGCAGGTTGTGCCCGATGTGGAAGTCCCACCACCAGCCGAGTTCGGCGTACTCACTCGTCCAGCGGTGGAACGCGGCGGGGGAGTGCAGGTGCAGCACGAATATTCCGACGACCAGGTACGGAAGGCCTGCCGTCAGGCCCCACGCCCCCAGGTACGCGAGTGTCATCCCCCGCCGCCGTGCCCGCATCGCCTCCCGCGTCAGCAGTGGGTCGTCCTCGGCCAGCAAGACCCCCGCCAGGCCCACGACAGCGAACAGCCCGGCGCTCTCGTGCAGCAGCAGCGCCCCCCCCGCCAGTGCGCCGGCCCACGCGGCCAGGGCGACGCGCGGGGTCTGCATCGACCGGCTCAGAACCCCGAACGCGCACAGCAGCAGGAACAGTGAGGGCATGTTGACCCGCCCGTCCGTGGCGCAGATCCAGTAGCCGAACGAAAGGGCCAGGCCCGCCGACAGGAGCAGCGGCAGCCACCGCGACCGCTGCAACAGCCGCCGCAGGATCAAGTAAAATGCCGAAACCCCCGCTGCACCGAGGGCGGCATTGAGCGCCTGCAAGACCGGCAGCGTCCCGCCCCGGTAGCCAAACGCCTGGGCTAGTCGCCACAGGGCGTAGCCCAGCGCATTGAACAGCAGGTGGTGGGGGTGGAACAGCCAGCGTGGGTCGCCCGTGCGCGGGTACAGGTGCCCGATCTGGTTGGCGTAGGAGACGGCATCGAACGTGTTTACCCGCGTCGCCGTGGCCGTGTACAGGGCGAGCGCGCCCGCGAACAGGAGCAGCGCGGGCAGCCACAGCGTCAGGGCCGCGCGCCTGATGTGGGGCAAACCCGCTCGGCGCGGTGCGCTACGGGGATCAGTAGGTTTTACGTAAGTCGCCAGCGTCGGTCGCCTTTCGTGGGGGGATGAGTGAGACGTGCCCCGCCCTGAACGGCGAGGCTTGAGAAGTGCAAGCCCCCGCCTGCGCGGGCGAAGTAAGGAGCCAGGGGGTTACGTAATCTTCTGCCCACGAAGGTGGGGAGTTGCATTGATAGAGCCTGGGGGGTTCAGCCCCAGGTCGTATTGTCCACCCTCTGAGTCTCCCTACAGCGCGTGGACGACCAATGATGCCGGGTAGGCCGAGCCGTTCAGCAGAATCGTCCGCAGGCGCACCGTCCGTACCTGACCCGGCGCGAGGCGGACGCGGGTCAGCTCCTTCTCGTCGGGCGGCGGCATTGGGTCAAACTCCAGGATGGGCGCACCGGAAACCTGGAACACGCCCGCGGCCAGCCCCGCCTCGGGGGCGAAGAAGACGCCGACTACCCGCGCAATGCGCGTCGGGTTGGTCAGCCTGAGAGTCAAGAAATAGCTGACGCCGTAGTTGCCCCACAGCCGCCGAGTCCCCGCCGCGTTCCTGAGAGACTCGCCGTGCCCCAGCCGCAGGTACGCCCACGGGCCGCCGGCCGCGTAGACGCCGGCCAGCGAGACGCGCGGCGGCCCGAACACGAACGGCGAGGCGGCGCGGGTCCGGCCCGAGGGCAGCGGCGCGGCGGGTGCGGAAACCAGGCGCGTGTCGGCCCGGTCCGTGTCTTGAATCGCCTGGGCGAAGTGGGCCGGCGAGGCGAGCAGCGTACTCCGGTCGTCGTCGGCGGCCACGACGAGCGAGAGCGCGTCGTCCTGGCCGGAAAGCTGCTGCACCTGCACGATGCCGCTGACCGTCAGCAGCGGCGCGAAGCGCTGCACCAGCAGCGGCACACGCGCGTGGGGCGGCACGACCAGCACCAGCCCGGTCCCGCTGTCCAGGGCGCGCAGGAACGCCGCCCCGGCCCGTCGCCCCACCTGCACCGTGTCCACGGCGGGCTGGGCGACGCCGGACATGACGTGAACCGACGCGCTCTGGTCGCCCCCGTTGACCAGGTCCGCATGAAACACTAGCGGGCCGCCGCTGCTGTTCTGGTGGTGGTAGTCCAGCCGGACCGCGCGGCGCAGACTCAGCGGGCTGGAGAACAGCGTCCGGCTGCTCCGCACCTGCTCGGGGTTGTTGGAATAAAAGATGGCCCCCGCGCTGGCCGGGGCCAGTGGCTGGTTGACGACAGTGACGACCGGCGCGGCCTCGACCGGCAGCAGGTCCAGTCCCGCGACGCGCAAAGGCAGGCGGCGGGTTACGGACGCGCCGGCGCGCAACGCGCCGACCGGCTGGGGCGACTGGAGCAGGCGCACCTGCGCGCCCTCGGTCGCGGCCAGCGCGTGTTCCAGACCCTGAAAAAGTGCTGCCTGCACCAGGGTGGCGGGCGCGTCGGGCCGGCCCGTGACTCGGACAGTGACGTGAGGCCGCACCGCAGCGGCGTAACGCCGGACCGAGACCGCCAGCGTCACCAGCGCGCCGTCGGCCTGGACCGTCACCATCGACTCCCCCGACCCGACGCCGCGCAGCACGATCCGGTGCCGGGCCGCGTCAAACGACGCCTGACTTACCCGCGCGTCGCCGCCGGCCAGCGACACGTCCGCAGCGCGGGCAGCCCCACCGACGACAATCGTCTTCGTCGTTCCGTAAGGGACCAGAACGTGCGCTTGGGGCAGAGTCAATGCCGGCTCGCCCAGACGCGCTTTGATCGCCCGCGCCCAGGTCTGGGCCAGGTGCCGGGATGTCTGCCGCTGGGCGGCGGCCTCGCGTGGCGTCACCAGCAGCAGCGGCCCGCCCTGCCCCCGGATCTCCCAGCCCTGTTTCCCGGCCGAGGCCAGGCCGATCTGCGCCGAGGTCAGCCCCGAGGCGACCATCGTGCCGAGGCGCTGTTTAACGTTCAAGGCGCGCTGCGCCGGTCCCAGCCCCGCCGCCGACGTCCGCAGGGTGGCAACCGGCTGGTCGTTGATCGTCACGCGGGCGAACACGCCGCGCGGCGTCGTCCACGTTCTGGCCCCGACGCGGGCCTGATAGCCCGGCGCGGCCACGCCCGGCGCGGCCAGCAGCGCGGCGGCGATGCCGCAGGCCGCCCCGATGCGGGCCAAAAATCTGTGGTGCAAAAAACTCTCCTCGCCGTGGGCGCGGCCGGCCCGGAGCCGGTGTCCGGCCCCGCCCCGCCGCGCGGCGGCGGGGGGATTATGGCCGGTGTGATCGCAAAAGTCAAGGCGCGTGGCGGCCTGGGGTATGATAGTTTGTATGTCTCTCACTTCCATTGACGACGTATCCGACGTCCCCGAACCCGATGATCTCCCTGCCGATTCCGCACCTGATCTGCCCGCCCACCGCCAGCGCCGGGCGCAGGAGCCGCCCCGCGCGATCGTCCTGGGCGGCGGCCCGCTGGGCCTGGAGGCGGCGCTGTACGCCCGCCGCCTGGGCCACCAGGTATGGCTCTTCGAGCGCGAGCCGACCCTCGCCCCGGACGTCCGGCAGTGGGCGCACCTGGGCATGTTCACGGCCTGGGGCAGTACGCGCAGCCCGCTGGGCGAGCTGGCGCTGCGCGAAGCGGTCCGGGACGGCAAGCTGACGCTGGACAAGTTCCCCTCGGCGCGCACCTATCCGACCGGCGGGGACTTCGTGCGTCTGTACCTCGAACCCCTGGCGGCCCTGCTGGGGAAGGCCGTCCATCTGGAGACCCGCGCCGTCGCGCTGGGCCGCTCCTATATGTTCCCCGCCGAGCACGCCGACGACCCCGACAAGCGGGCCGCCCGCCGGTTCCGCCTGCTGACACGGGACCCCCGCGAGGAGCGGGTCTGGACGGCGGATTACGTCTTCGACGCCACGGGCGTGACCCACTCGCCGCGCTGGCTGGGCGCGGGCGGTTTGCCCGCCTTGGGTGAGATGGGGGGCTTCGGGCGCATCTTCCACCACGTCCCCGACGTTACGGGCCGCGACCGCATCCACTTCCTGGGCAAGCGGACGCTGCTGGTCGGGGACGGCACTTCGGCGGCGACGACGGCCCTGGCCCTGGCCGGCGTCATCGAAAAGCCGCCCCATGGCGCGTTCGTCTGGGTCAGCCCGTCGCGCGAGCCGCTGCCCCTCGCCCTGGTGCCCGATGACCCACTGACGCGCCGGGACACGCTGCTCAAGAAGGCCAACTTGCTGACGCAGAAGGCCCACCCGCGTATCCAGTTCAGCCCGGTCACGCAGGTGGAGGCCGTGCAGCACTCCCTTGCGACCAACCGGTTCCAGGTGACACTGCAAGTGAACCACGAGACCAAGCGCCTGACGATGGACTCGGTGGTCTCGAACGTAGGCTACCGGCGCGACGTAGCCACCTACGAGCGCGTCCTGCATCCGCAGGAGCCGGGCGTCTATGTTATCGGCGAAAAGGCCGCCGCGCCGGAGGCCGATTTTCTGCTGGCCCTGGGCCGGACGCAGATCCGCGACGCCTTCCGGCAGGTCTGCGGCCAGCCCGATCTCGACCTGTACGCCGAGGCGCAGGGGCTGCTGAAGGGCCTCTAGGGGCGGCTCACCGCCGCCCGCTTTGTGTGACGCCGCCCGGCCCGCGCTGGCCGTCCTGGTGCTGGTGGCCTTCTCGCGCCACCTTGGCCCGCGCGGCCCGCGCCGATGTCCGTGCGTGCTTGCCCTGCACGGCCTCGGCGGGACAGTAGACGTGGCAGACGGCATGGCGCATCACGACCGCCGCGATCTCGGGGCTTGCGTCGGTGGCGGCGGCGAGCAGGGCTGCGAACTCGGCAGGGTCGGCGCTGTTGGCGGCGAACATGCCGTAGTGCATCGGGATGACCTCGCGCGGGGCGATCTCCTGGGCGAGCTTCGCCGCGTGCGCGGCGTCCATGTTGCCCCAGCGCCCGTTGATCGGCACGAGCAGCACGTCGGGGCCGTAGTCCTCGACGGCGGCGGCCAGGCCGGCGTTGTACTCGGTGTCGCCCGTGATATACGCAACCACCGAGTCGGTCGCGCTGCCGCCCTCGCCGAACTCGAACACGAATCCGACGCTGTCGTCGCTGTGCTCGGCGGCGACGACGTGGACGCTGAAGCGCGAAAACTCCAGCGTCTGCCCCGGCATCGCGGCCGTGATCTGCGTGGACGGGACGCCCAGCTTGACCAGATGGCGGCACGAGGAGGGCGGGCAGATGATGGGCGCGTCGGGGTTGACCTGGGCCAGGACGGGCGCGGTGTGCGGGTCCGTGTGGTCCACATGATCGTGCGTCAGGAACAGGTAGTCCAGTCGGACATCTTTTGGCTTGACGGGCACGTCCACCAGGCGCGGCGCGGTGCCGTCGTCGTTCGCGCTGTCCGACAGGTACGGGTCCACGACGATCACGTCGCCGCCGTGCGCCTTGAAGGCGAAGCCGCCCTGCCCGAGCCACTGGATCGCGAGCCGCCCCGGCTCGACTTTGGATTTGATCAGACGCTCCACGAGTCACCTCCTAGGCCAGAAGCCTTGACACGCAGTTGGCGCAATGCCCCCCCGAATCCTGCTTGGGGATGTGGGAGATGCTCCCCGGCCCGGATCCTACCCCCGCCGAGGACGGCGACCCCTCCCTCGGAGGGAAGGGTAAGGATAAAAGAGGGAGAAGAGGGCAGGGGCAAGCCCCGCCCCTACTCTGGCTCCCCCGTCTTTCTCTCTGGCTCCCCCTTCCCTCCGAGGGAAGGGGGCCGGGGGGTTAGGATCTTTCGGGGGTAGGGTTCCTCACCCAGGTGGCAGGAAAAAGAACGCCAGCGCGATGATGGCGTAGGCGGCCAAAAGCTGCGCCCCTTCGAGCCAGTGGCACTTGCCGTCGCCCGCGATGAACGTCGTGATGACCACGCTCACTGAGATCGCGGTCAGCTCGGGGACGCTGAACAAGAAAGTCATCCGGTGGCCGAGCAGGAGGCTGGCGAACACCAGCACGGGGGCGACGAACATGGCGATCTGGGTGGACGACCCGATGGCGATGTTCATCGTGATGTCCATCTTGTTCTTGGTCGCCATCCAGACCGCCGTCGAGTGCTCGGCGGCGTTGCCGATGATCGCCACGACGACGATCCCGACGAATATCTGGTTCAAGCCCATCCGCACGGCGGCCTCTTTGACGCTGCCGACCAGAAACTCGCTTTCCAGCGCGACCAACGCCGTTGCCACCCCCAGCACGAGAAACGCGGCCCGCTTGCTCCAGTCCGGCGGCTCCTGCTCCGCCTCGTCCTCGCAGTCCCGGAACAGGGCCTCGTGCGTCCGCAGCGAGAACCAGAGCGAGGACAGGTAGACGACCAGCAGGATGCCCGAGACCCACAGCGAGAGCGACTCGACGGCGGGGTTCTCGGGACTGTTCGGCTGCTGGTAGTGGAGGGCGAAGATCGCGGGCAGCGCCAGCGAGATGGTCGCCACCAGCAGATTGATGGCGTGGGACTCGGCCTGGTCCTGGTTGAACGTCTGTATCTTGTACTTGATCCCACCCGCCAGGATGCTGGCTCCCAGGACCAAAAGCAGGTTGCCGATGATCGAGCCGACGATGGAGGCCCGGAGCAGGCCGATCAGCCCTTCGTGCAGGGCGAACAGGCCGATGATCAACTCGGTGGCGTTGCCGAACGTCGCGTTCAGCAGCCCGCCCCACGACGCCCCAAGGTGTTTGGAGAGTTCTTCGGTCGCGCGCCCCATCATCCCCGCCAGCGGGACAATCGCCAGGGCCGCTGAGAGGAATATCCACAAGGCCAGGCGTGGGGCGGCATAGTGGAGCACGACGCTGACGGGGATGAAGACCAGGAGCGCGTTCAAGCCACGGAAAAAGCGGAGCAGCGAGAGCATGGGCGCATTGTACCCGGCGGGAGGCATGGGAGGGGATGCTGACGCCCGCCCTACAGCGTGACGCTGAACATCACGAACGGGCGGGGTTTGGGGCGACCGTGCAGTAGGGGGAACTCGACGCCCACGGCGGAGACCAGCCCGATCCGGGCCGAAAGCGCAAGCGACAGGCCGTGCAGCGTCAATTGCCCGTCCAGCGTGTACCGACCCGGCCCGTCGAAGTTGACGACAGGCACGGCAATGGCGGGGCTGAGGCCCTCCTGCCCGCCCAGCAGGAAGCCCAGCTTGATCGTGCGCGAGGGCAGGTTGTCCGGGCGCTTGAAGCCCTGGGTCTCGCCGAAGAAGCGGGCGCGCAGGAAGCGCGTACCGAGGGCGGACGCCTGGGGGATGCTGAACTGCGAGCCGTAGTGGCCCGCGTTCAGCCACACGATCTGCGCCCCGCCCAGGTCTCGCGCCAGCGCTTTTGCCATATCGGGCAGGACGACCACATCGTAGTGGCCGTTGATCATCAGGGCGTTCTCGGGGTCGAAGTGGCGCTGCGGCAGCCACGTCCCGGCGTCCACGGGGGCCATCGCGGCCTGGTAGGTGTCGTAAGTGTAGCCCGCCCGCTTGATCTCCTTCTGATAGCGGCCGATGAGCACGCCGTCCCAAACCGCCTTGGCCAGCCCCGCCCCGCCCACCATCGTCAGCACGACCTTGACGCGCGGGTCCACGCCCGCCGTGACGCCGCTCAGGATGCCGCCCAGGCTGATGCCCGCGACCCCCAGCCGGTTCGGGTCCACGTCGGGCCGCCGGGATAAGTAGTCCAGGCCCCGGCGCGAGTCCAGCACGGCCTGGCGCAGCGCCCCGACCATGTGCGGGACGTTGCCGCTGAGTATCTGCGTGTCGTGCCCCGGCGCGTGCGGCTCCCGGTTGAGGCTGTACGGCTCGACGACCAGCAGGGCGGCGACCTGGGCGCGGACGATGGCCTCGCAGAGCAGGAACCCCGACTCGGGCGAGGCGGCGTTCAACTGGTGCAGGACCACCATGGCCGGGTGCGGGCCGGGTCCCGGCGGCAGGAACAGGTACGCGGTGACGGCGTTGTTGACGGCGTAGGGCGTCACGACCGGGCTGGGATAGGTCAGCCGCAGGACCTGGGTGCCGCCCACGACGCCGAACGGCGTTTGGGTGACGGGGAACGGCGTCGAAGCATCGTAGTCGAAGAAGTGGGGGTCAACGGCGGGTGCCGAGGATGCAGCGGGCGTCAAGGACGCGTCGCCCCGCGCCGCGGTCCAGAGCAGCAGGGAACAGGCCAGCAGGCCGCCCAGCGCGAGAAAGCGCTCCGAGAAGCGCCTGAGAGAGTGCTTGTTGATGGTCGTGCCTCACAGTGTCGATGTTGCCGCGGTCCGCGTTTCTGGGTAACACAGACCGCAGTACACCGTTATAGTACCACCTAGACACGATTTCAGAGAGGACCCTTCCCCCCATGGCCGACCACGCCGCACACCAGGACAACGTCAAGAAGGTCGCCGCGCTGATCAAAGACATCGACTTCGGGATGCTGACCACCATCGACGCCGAGGGCCGGCTGAACTCGCGCCCGATGTCCACCAACAAGAAAGTCGAGTACGACGGCGACGTCTACTTCTTCACCTACGGCGACACGGCCAAGGTCCACCAGATCGAGACCAAGCCCTACGTCAACGTCGCTTTCTCGGACCCCAAGACGCAGACCTACGTCTCGCTCTCAGGCCGCGCCGAATTGATCCGCGACAAAGCCAAGATGGCCGAGCTGTGGCAGCCGGAGCTGAAGGCCTGGTTCCCCCAGGGCCTGGACGAGCCGGACATCGCGCTGCTCAAGGTCAACGCCGACCAGGCCGAGTATTGGGACTCGCCCGCAAGCCCCATCGCCCACGCCCTCAGCCTCGCCAAAGTCGCCCTGACCGGCAAGCCCGCCCAGCCCGGCGACAACGAGAAGGTCCAGCTCTAGCCGCTCCCTTGGCTCCCCGCCGTGCTTCCGGCTGTGCCCACCCGTGGTACAATATCCGTAGGAGATCACGGATGACACGGAAGCCAAAGTTCATCATCATCGGCGGCGGCAACGGGTCGGGCAAGTCCACTAGTGCCGCCGTCATTCTGCCCGGCGTCATCCCCTACATCAATGCCGACGAGATCGCCAAGGGCCTGCCCGAAGTCAAGGACGAGAACAGAGACGTCCGTGCAAGCCGTGTGCTGATCAATGCGATGGATGAACATGAGGCGCGGCGTGAGGACTTTGCCATCGAGACCACTCTCGCCAGCCGGTCACTCGCGCCCCGCGCGCGGCGTTTGCAGGAGGTTGGTTACGAGTTTCAACTGCTGTTCTTCTGGCTGGAAAGCCCCGAAGTCAACATACAGCGCGTCGCGGAGCGGGTGAAGCGCGGCGGCCATCACATCCCGGAAGATGTCATTCGCCGCCGCTACAGCGGAGGCATCAAAAACTTCCTGACTCTCTACGCGCCGCTCGCGGATATTTGGGAAGCCTACGACAACACCCAGTTTGGAAGCCCACGCACCGTTGCCGAGGGTGGGCGAGACCAGCCGGAGCGGGTTTCTCTTCCCGACGTTTGGCAGCACATGAAGGAGGCCGCGAACAATGGATAACGCTCTGACACAAGCGCCCGCCACCACGAAAGAAGGCGCACACGCGGAACTAGATCGCCGCTTTTCCGACCGTGCCGCTTTGAGGGGCTTGATCGAACAGGCTGCGCGCGAGGCGGTTCTGGACCACAAGCGTAACGGCGTCTCGATCTCCTCGTGGGAAGATGGTAAGCTCGTCATCATCCAGCCGGAAGACATTGTCGTACCGGAGGAGTAAGGATGCTTTACTCTCGGTAGGCGTCAAACTCCCACAGCAGCTCCTTGTTGAGCTTCCCAGCGATCTCCTGCCAGGAGTCACCGTTGCACTGCGCCAGCAGACGTGACAGGGCTTGCTCCACTTCCTCCCAGGTGAACTCCGGCAGGAGCAGGTAGCCGCGACCCCAGCGCCGCTCAGGGCACTGGGCGACCGCTTGCGGCGTGATGGCCGTGAAGCCGAACCTCTCCCCGCCCTCCGCCCCGCTGGGGCCGATCTCTGCCTCCAAGAAGACCGAGCAGTTCTTTGGCTCCGGCGGCAGGCCTTCGCGCTCTAAATCCGGGCTGGCAAGCCCTTTGAGTTCAGGAAACATGGCTGATGCCACCTGCCAGACCGTCACGCGCCGTATTGGCCGGGTGGCCTTTGCTTGTGCCAGTCGGTGATCTTCTGGAAGGCCATGCCCAGCGACAGCAGCGTGCTTTCGTCATAGGCTGCGCCGACGAATTGCAGGCCAAGGGGCAGGTGACCCGGCCCGAAGCCCATCGGGACGCACAGGGCGGGCAGGCCGCACAGGTTGCCCATGCCGCCCAGGCCCTTGTCGCTGCCCACGAAGTAATCATCCAGAGACTCGGTCAGCGGCGGGGCGACTTGCAGGTAGCCGGGTGCGACCAGGGCGTCGTACTGGGTGAAGAAGTCCGCCATCGCCCGCTGCGCGACGGTGCGGATGCGGAGCGAGCGCACGTAGTCCACGCCCGGCGTGACCAGCCCGGCCAGCAGGCCGCCCTGCTGCTCGTCATCCACTAATTTTGCCAGACGCGCCGGGTCGCGGATCAACGACTCGAAGGCGGCGGAACCCTCGACGCTGACGATGGTACCCGCCGCCTCGGACATGGGGACGGCGGGCAGGGTGGCGTCGGACAGGACGGCCCCCAGGCCGGTCAGGACGCCCAGGGCACCCTCGAAGGCCGTCTCGGTCTGCGGCTGCGCCTTGTGGTGCGTGTCGCCGTCGCGGTAGTCGGGCCGGACTACCCCCAGCCGCATCCCCTTGATCGACCGTGAGCGCCCCCGCTTGAACTTGCTGGCGTCCGACGTCGTCAGATCGCGCGGGTCCTGCCCCGCCAGGGCTTCCAAAATCATTCCGCAGTCTTCCGCCGAGCGGGCCATCGGGCCGAGCTTGTCCATCGTGTAGGACAGCGCCATCGCGCCGTAGCGGCTGACGCGCCCGAACGTCGGGCGCAGGCCGGACACGCCGCAGAACGACGACGGGCAGACGATGCTGCCCCAGGTCTCGGACCCGATGGAGAAGCCGACCAGGCCCGCCGCCGTCGCCGCGCCCGGACCCGACGACGACCCGCCCGCCCAGTGATTCGTGTTCCAGGGAGTCCGCCCCGCGCCCGTGGACGAGGCCGTGCCGTAGCGGTAGCCGCCGCCGCCCGCCAGCTCCACCATCGACAGCTTGCCCAGCAGGACCGCGCCCGC
>JAABUQ010006354.1_pt1 | contig 18002 bp, 14 predicted proteins | sample 5560001 | NCBI WGS metagenome assembly JAABUQ01 (sample SAMN10711888, study PRJNA513371) | rock metagenome | isolation source: Antarctica rocks | place: Antarctica: Victoria Land, Finger Mt nord | collected 2015-12-18
CGACGTGACCTGTTCCGTGAGCGGCTGAATGCCTTCACTACGCTGATTGTGAGAGCATAATACCGAGCCAGATAGTGGCGAGCAGTACTCAGCTCTGCGCTTGTGTTCTCAGTTCTGACACATCCCCTTTAAAGGCTCTAAGAATCACTATCCCACTCCATCTCACGAAAGTCCTGAGCATCTGCCAAGTTCACTATCCGCACCAGACGCCGATCACTCAAGCGCGAACGCAGGCGAGGTGCAATCCCCTCCAAGTTCATCTTGTTCGTCGTGAAGATCGTCGCCAAGCGCGCATTGTAGCGATAATTGAGGAGCTGAAACAACTTCTCAGTGGCCCAGCCTGTGCTCTGCTCAGACCCCAAATCATCTAGAACGAGGACCTCGACCTCACGCATCTTGGCAAACTCCTCGTCGAAGGTCTCTTCTGCAGTCGGCGCAAAGGCAGAACGCAACCGATCAAGCAGATCGGGCACAACCGCAAAGAGCACGGTCATACCGTCTTCTATGCACCGTTTGGCAATGGCAACGGCCAAGTGTGTCTTGCCGCATCCATTGCCACCAGCCAGAACAAGCCAGCTCTGCCGGGTCTCCGCGAACCGCATTGCCTCCTCGTAAGCTTGCCTTACTCCTGGCAGCCAGAACTGGAAAGAATCGAAGGTCTCTTCCTGGAAGGCCGCTAACTGCTCAATTTTCGACTGCGCGACCAGTTGTTGTCGGCGAGCCTCATTCACCCGCGCCTGTTTGCATTTGCACGCAACAAGCTTGCCAAATTGGGGGTGCCCCACCGGGACATTGGTGCGCAGATAGCCCCGATCCTGGCATTGCGAGCAGGACACCGCAGGGGTAGGTTGCGGTGCTGAAAGCACGCCTGTAGGCGGTGGAAGTTGTGGAAGCGAGCGCGATTTACTGGGAGGAAGCTTCGCTTGCTCCACCGGAGGCAGGGCGACTGGGCGTGCGTATGACTCACTCACCAGAGGATCTGCATCAATGATGGGACCTGCGAGGCCCAGCTCTCGCTCCTGCTGCTCTCGTCGGAATTGACGCTGCTGGGCCAACTCGATAATCGTTGGGCCTGCAAGCTTATCTAGTCGATCCATTGCGCTCCCCTTTCTTCTGCATGCGCAGTTCAAATTCTGGTCGGACGTTCTCAAAATGCGCTCGCCATTGCTGCGGCGTCTTCATGGCAAATGTTGTTCCGAGCCAGGTCAGAGCAACGACATGCACCCCATGCTCCTGCTTGGTCACGGCCTTAGACACTCCAAATGGGCCTGCATCTCTCAGGATCTCTTCAGCGAGAATCTGCGCCTCATCCTCGTCCATCCAGGTCTTCTGCACCTGGGCAACCGGCTGGGACACAACCAATGGCGTGCCATTGGCCGCGACTGGTGCAGGGGTAAGAGGTTGCAGTGTTCTCTGAGACGGTGTGTCCTGGGAAAGAGCACTGGTCTGCAATGCCTCATCAAGCACTGACTGCTCAATATCGCCACGTAACCACTGGCGCACCAGGTTAGCGCTATCAGCATCGGCAATCATATAGCGCCTGTAGCGAGCACCGGCCTCATCCAACTGCTCGGTGATCTCTTTCCAGTACGCTTCGAGGTCTTGCCAGTAGAGATCGGTTCTGAGCCATTTTTCGATAAAGGCGGGAATGTGGGCACCAGGCATGGCATATTTTTTGCAGGTCTCATGAAACCACTTTGCCTTGTTGCGAGGACGGCCACGATCATCAGCAGGATCAACAGTGGGAAATGCCTGATGAATCAGCACATCGATCACTGCCGCCTGGATCACGGTCGGCGTACATACTTTGCACTTGGCCACGAACCCTCCCGTGTTCTCTGGGGAATTTTCCAGAAACAGGGCAAGCTTCCGACCAATCTTCGCCGCAACACTGGGTGAATACGTTTCCTCGGCAGGGCTGCTGGCCACTGCATCGTTATCGCTATCGTATCCCTCTTTAAGAATTTCGTTTAATGTAGTAATTACGTTATCGTTAAACGATGCGGCGGGGGCAAAGCGCTGAAAGTCGTCTTTTTGACGAGAAAAAGGCGACTCTGAGGCTGTATCTGCTTCCTTTCCTCTAAGTGAGTCGCCTTTTTGATGTAAAAGGCGACTTTGTTGACCAGATAGCATCGTCTCAGAGTCGCCTTTTACAGAAAGTAGACTCTGTTGACCAGATACTCCAATCTCAGAGTCGCCTTTTTGCTCAAAAAGACAACTTTCCTGTTGTCTTTCACCGGTAAGAGAGTCGTCTTTTTGATGTAAAAGGCGACTTTGTTGACCAGATAGCATCGTCTCAGAGTCGCCTTTTTGCTCAGAAAGCAGACTTTGGGACTGTGTGCAGCGATAGCGCACTGCTCCCTCAATTCTCGGCAGAAGACGACTCCCTATCTCAGAGTCTACTTCTTGCTGGAGTATCTTGCGTATATCCTCAACAAGCTGAGGGACAAAGCATTGTGGATTGCTCTGGAATCCTGTCAACGAAGGTGGAGGGATTTTTACACTCGTACGCAACAAGACAATGCGGCGTTTCACCTGACCAGCGAAAGAGGTCACTTTGGGACGGTAGTCCAGGCTCTCTAGTGCCTCTGGCTCCGGGACCTGGCAGCGGCAAAGTGGGAAGTGTAGTATGATCTGGCGGCGATAGCGCTTTTTGTGAAGCAGGCGCAAATGGCTCAGAACAACGATATATTTCTCTGTTGTATCATAGGAGAAGCCAATAAGCTGAGCCAGAGTACGGATAGATTGCACCGTGATCACTGCAACATCGGTAACCTCTGGTAAGGCTAATTCCGGCAACGCGAGTTGTTTGACCGAGGCTTGCCGCAAGATCCCCGCTAGGAACTGTATACCATGATGGCCAGGAAAGAGTTGATCAATGATTTGGAGCGTGTACGGATCAACTCGCTCTTTCTCAATACCCGCAGTCTCTGCTCGTCGTTCGTCTCTACTCGTCGAAATGATGGTCATACGTCCACCTCTTTCACGGAGGGCCAGGGTATGGTTCCATTATTCCACCAGTAGCTCCAGAGGTCAAGCAGAAACATATATTCTGTCGGCATCTGTCTGTGAGAGGAGCGTAGAAAGTAAAAAGACAAGTGGAGCAAAGAGCATATTTTGTCAGTCTGGCGCATCCCTTTCCAAGGAAGTATCTTTTGTGATTGACGCACTACAACACACTGTTTTTTCATGAGTGGTGCGGCAGGATACCTGCGCCTTCAGGCGTGGGAGGAATGCCGCTCCTCCTTTCTACAACGCAGGCCGAAGCCCGCTGAACGACGTTCAACTGTTTGGAACTGGCACTGGCATGAATCTTGGTCCCATCCAGGGTCCACAGATCGAAGTAGCCAGAACTCCTTCGTCCAAAGACAAAACACACCTGGCCATGATACCGGACACAGTCGAACAAGCGAAATCCCTGGATCACCTTGGGAGCAGTGTTCCTTTGCCGCTTGCCGCCCTTTCTGATCGTGGCTTTGTGGAGTTGCCGGTTGTTCCTCCTGACGAACTTCGTCAGATACCAGGTGCCATCAGAGGATGCCAGGACATGACCACTGATACAGTGGGCATCAATGACATGGGACTTCTCCAACTGGTGAGTAATCCGTATGTGTTTCGTGAGGTAACCGTACGTGAGATGGATCTCTGGAAAGCGCTTTTTCGCTTCCTCGTAGATGCGCCAGCGCATGATGCCCATCTGCGTCGCATCACGAAATCCCTTTGATGGACGAGCAATCTTCTGTTCCTGGTGGGTACGATGGATGAGATCGTGGCACGTTTCGCAGAGCGTGATGAGATTATCCGGACGATCTCCGCCCGTCTTGCGACTCTCAATATGGTGCACATTTAAGATGGTATCCTTCGACTTGCCTTTGCACCACTGACAGCAATGAGCGTCGCGAAAAAGCACATACTCACGCACATTCCAGAAGCCCAACTGTGGCCCTTCTTGATATGCCTTACCCTCTATTTCGAGATTCTGTATTTTCTGAATATCAAACTGGGCCACCTCGATGGTGGTAGTACGAATAGGCAAGATCCGATGCACTAACTGGATGGTTTTGAGGTGAGCATCGACTTTGTGTTGGACCGATGGCGCGAGCCAGCCTTTGGGTTTCTTCCTGTTGAGAAATCGAGCCGGTCTGTACCGTGTTTTTCTGGCTCGTCTTGCACGACGGAACTGTCGACGGGTGGAAAGCAGCTCCTGGATATCCTGTCTCGGTTTGACTTCAGCCTCGAAGAGCACGCTCTTCTCCGTCGTGGCTGAGATGCCAATATGTTTGGTGCCCGCATCGATCCCCAGCGATACCTCTTGTGTGTAGCCGCTACTGCCATAGAGCAGTTGCAACGTGAACGGAACCATCTTGACCACTTTGGCCTTGCCCGTCTTCAATAACAACCGTGCAGTACGTGAGTGACAGGGCATCAGCGGAATACCATGACAATTCAAGATGTACGCGAACATAACGCATACCTCCTTTCGGAGTAAGGTGCTCTTCGTCAATGTTTCACTGGCTTGTTGGGTCGGTGCCACTAATCCCTCCCTTGAGATCTGTTTAAGCATCGACGACAGAGCAGTTGGCTTGAGCAAGCACCAAAGGGTGTCGTGACCAGTGAAACGGAGTCCCGTTGCCGGGACCAAGACTAGTCAATGAAGACCTTTGCAAGCCTCCTCCTTATGATGTTTACTTTTTTAATCCGGTAAAAAACAGCACGCTGTATACCAGATTTAATAAATAAATTTCATCAGGAGGGGGTCATTGACTTCACACACTACTTTCTTCTTTCTGTTCCTCATCATCCATCCCCCATTCGTGTGCAGTTTCTTGCATTGATGTTTTCCATCATGCTATACTAACATTGAGACAGGGATGGCACGGATAAAGAGACAAAAAGCTCCTTCTGCTTCGTTTGGCCACGAAGTATGAATAGGTACGTTTCGTTTTTCGTGTTTCTCCTAAGAGAAGTGAGACTTATCGAAAAGCGCGCCGTGGGGGCGCGTTTTTTTTATGCCCTGGTGGGTCCATGTCTACTCCTTTCAACTTCTAATGGTATACCGTTTGCTGTTAGTAATCACTCTCATACCTTTTAGTACTGCTTGCTAGATAAGCGCATAATAGTGTCCGGCAGGTAGAATGTTTTCCCTATACCTTCTTATCTGATACTGACTGTCGCCAATCCCCCAGAAAGTGCATTACTTCCTCGTATTTGTCGATATGAATCTGAGTGTAGCTTGGCGCACGATACCGACGATAAATTTCGGCATAGACTACCGGTAGTGATTCTTGCTACTCTCGTGCAGACTCAATTGCTCGGCCAATGCTTTGACTGCAAGCATAATATCGGTTGCCTGTTCATCGGTTACATACTGTGGTGGACTGAGTCGACTTTCCACAACACGCAAACGACGATCCATGCTTCCAACAAAGGCCGCTGCACGATCGAGCCGCGTATTCAGACGCTGTTCCATCTCCATCTGCTGCTCAGCCATGCGTGCAATAGCAAGCCCCATTTCCCTAATTTGCACAAGAACAGCAAGTGATGTTGACGACTCCTGCGTTTCCGTACCCGTTGCTCATTCTTCCGACTGGAAGGCTTGTGTCAGAACACGATAGCAGTCTCGCTGGTACTTGATCAGCTTGTCGCGCAGTGCTTCCTTAACACGATTGCATTCACCGAATGCGTGCAGGATGCCCCGCGCCTTCAGATCGGGGAGGAATGCACCCTCCTTTCTCATAGCTATAGCCATCTGATTTGTGCAGATGGGTAAAAAAGCGAACATTGAGTCCGGCCACTCTGCCTGCTTTGGTAGTCACATCAAACGAGCCGGTACTTCGCACTAACACCCGCCCAGTGTAGGTTCCCTGCTTCTTGCCAGCCGTGTGACATGGGCACGTGCAATGTCGCCGGTTTGGAAGCCCTGGACGTATTTTGCCCCTTTGGGCTTGGAGCAAGGGAACCCGATCTTGCCGACATTGCACATTTGTCTGTTTCCATGCCCCGTGGCGGTGATGAGCAAGGGTACAACTCCCTTAACCTGAAGCGTGATTGGGGTACTCTTGCCCACGTTCGCAGCATCCAGCCAATGCGCTTTCGGTAATCCTCGCGTTGTTCGATTGTACTTGGTTAACCCGCCTGATCCGCACTCTACAGGCAGGCCCGTTGCCTTTAGCCTCTCAAAGAGTGCCCATCGTGTAGAATTTACGGCTGCTGCATCCTTCAACGGTGCTTTTTGTTGCGCCTGAAGGCGTTTCAACACGCCCGGTTTTTTCTTAAGAAACACGGTGATGTCCTGTGTGCCTTTGGCCTTATTGCAGGGCTCACAGGCCAGAGTCAGGTTGCTTATGCGATCACTACCCCCTTTGGCACGTGGCATAATGTGCTCTATCTCTAGTGGCGCATCTTTCTTTGAACAATAGGCGCAGTGCCGGTTCCACTTCTCTAGCAAGTACTCTCTCACCTCATAACCTTGAAGCGTGCCTTGCTGGTATTCCACATCACGTATTTCTGCATTCTCCATGAGTTGCATATCGAATCTCACCAGTTCCATACTGAGTGCTGAGATGGAGACGTACCAAGACAGGCGATCTACCCAGGTCAACACGTTGGCTATCCTGCTCTCTAACGAGGGTGGGAGCCAACCACGCTTCTTGTTGTGTCTATTGTTGAACCTGGGCTTTCGATAGCGCGTTTTGCGTGCGCGTCTCCCTCGACGAACAGCCCTGCGACTATCCAGACTCTCTTTGATCTTGTGACCTCGGTGCGAGAGTTCTGCCGCGAAGACGACTTCACCACTTGAGTCATTGACAATCGCAATACCTGTAGTTTTACTTCCAGGGTCTAACTTGATCCGTAAGGGTTGCACAGCAGGCTCTTTGACTTCAATCTTCAGAATGATGGTAAACGGAAACCTCCTGAACACTGATGCTTTGCCTGAAGAGAGGAGTATCCTCGCTCGGCCAGGATGCACAGGATCAAGCGGCTTTTCATACGTATCAACAACAAACACGTTGCTCATAAAGAGCCTCCTATTGCTAGGGTAATGGGTGCCTCGACACAGTTCGTGAAAGGTTTAACGTGCAACACACTGGCCTTTGCCCTACAGCCTGTTTAATGCGACACCGTAGTGGTTGGGGCTGGCATGCACCCCAACGTACCTATTTCTCTCCGAACGTAGCTTACTCGCGTAAACTGAGTCTGCTCATGACGGACTTGTTAAAAGGCAAGCCTTTCAGCAAGCCTCGGTTTTTAAACCGGGGTTCATGACTCCGAAAAGCCAACCGTTTAAGTAGTCTAATGGCAAACAGAGCGTTTCAGGGTTTCCACCTTGAGCCGTTCGCCTTACACGAATCAACCTTGTCTCTTCTCGCAAAACAGGATCGCGGTCAATACGTTCGAATTGTCCAGACCATGAGAGCCCCAAATATTTACAGATTGGGCGTAAGGCGACGTACCACTGTCTGAGGCCATCTGGATTTTCCACCAGGACGACAGTGATCTCGTCGTCGTGGAAGACAATGATACGCTCCTCAATCGCAATCAAGGCTGTTGTTGGCTCTTCGCTCATCCTTTCCACCTTCCTCTGTTTGAGGTATCGTACCTGAGAAAACCATCCATTACTAGTAGGTCGAGCCGTGCACTTCCCTGTACACGCCCCTCGCTACACCTCCCTTTATTTGTGCTCACTCCATTTTTAAATGAGCGTTACCATTCAACCGACTGTAGTGGGGGTATTTCAACCGACTGTAGTGGGGAAGTCAACCGACTGTAGTGGGGAAGTCAACCGACTGTAGTGGGGTAGTGTATCCTCTGATTCCCCCATTTGTCCTATGATGGCGAGATGCTTCCCGTTAGTCCCGCTGGTAAAGTATCATACCGTTTCTATATAGTGATCTCTCTGTCTTTTGATTGTGTATTTCTCCTATTGCCTCGCTTTCCTTCAACCGACTATAGTGGGGTGGTGCAATCAAAGGGACGTGTATCTTGTGTGCAATCCTGTCTGTTGCATCATTCAGACGGCCCTTTCCCATGTGAGATGAATACTCCATACGACGAGATAGGAGGAACCATCATTCAGTTTTCTCCTCTGGTAACAAGGGTTGTGCGTAGTAGGTTTCCGCTCGCTGTTTCGGCAACTTCGTAGATTGAAGGAGATCATCTGGAGGCAAGATGATCCACTCCATCCTCAACCATTCTCCACCCCAACGTCCTTGCGTCCGATCAACAATGGTAAGAGGATGTGCGCTCCCTACAATCCCACGATCACGGAGCTTTTGGATCGCTGACTCGACCCGTGGAATGAAGCGGGTTGTCAAATTGGCTCGATCAATGGGTATCATACTGGCCGCCAAGAGGTCCTGCATCATCAGAGGATCTGCATATCGGCCCGATTTCATATGCAGTCTCCAATGCTCTGTCAGATACAGTGCAATACGTAGGGCAATCTGATCATTCTGCGGATTCAATTGAAAGATGCGCCGGTCAAGTTCGATCAAATGGATAGTACCATGCTCTTCATACGAGTTGATCCAGGCACCTGGCGCAATGAAATACCCAATGATGTCTTCTTTCGCCTCTCCCAGTGTCTCTTTGATGGTCGCAACGCGAAGATAGGGACCATCAATCGAAAACTGACGCGCCTTTCCTTTGACCATGATCGTATGATAGCCGCGTAAATGACAGAGCTCCAGCAATTTGATGTCCTGATGAGCCTGTTGTTTATGCTTCCACTGATATCCATCCGTACTCTGCTTCTGTGCTCCCGGATACAGAGCGCGATGATGTTTTTGTACTCCTCGCCATTCCAGGATGTCGTCAATACGGATCGCCGCGCTTCCATCTTTCGCTAGTTGATGGTCCATCCGTCGGATATTCCAAAGACCAAAAAGAATGCGCGCGGTCAGCACTGTGCTTTCTCCCAGTGCCTGAAGCACGGTACTTGTCTCGACCTCGGTTAACGGATGTTCCGGATCGCCGAGATAGACGTGAAGTTGATTCGAGGCAATGTATCGCATTCGTTGAGAACGTGGTTCTTCTTGCCAATCAGCTTGCCGAGCGAGTGTCGCTTCCCGTATTGCACGATCCTCCTGATACCCGGTCGTCACAAGAATAGGGGCCGTATTGACGCCTGGAAGTGTAGTGAGAAGCATGCGCTGCTCCTGAACGGTATCGAGCGAGACATCCCCCTGATCGAGCCATGAATGTTGGACAACCTGCTCCAAATCATCCTGCTCTAAAAAGAGCGTTGGTTCCCTCTCAGAGAGAACGACAGGAGCATCCACGTCTTCCTCCACTTTGGAACGTGGATCTGTATCAACGATCACGACTGTTTCCAGTCTTGGCTGCACTCTCCCTTCTGGTGGAAGAGAAGGGGAACGGAGCGTTTGTTCTGATTCTTTGAGAATCAACAAAAATAGATCAATGCGTTCCTGTAGAGTCTCGGTGAGCGTGCGACTATGCATGCTCGTAAGCCATTCCGACACGATGTTAACCGGCAGACAGTTGATACGTTGAGTTCCGCCACGGGTCTGCAGTGGTAATTGTCGGAGTCGTTCGTTAAAGGTGGGCGTGCGCTGAATACGTTGTAACTGCCCTCGGATATTCAGACCAAGTGCTTTGCAAGACGCAGGCAGACTCACATAACAGTCATCTGCCCCTGTCAACACCATAATGACATCGGTATCGAAGCAGTAAATGGTCTGCTGGGCAATGACCTGCTCATCTACAGAATAGGACAATGCGAAGGAGTCTTGATCGGCTGTTCTCCTCTCCTTCGATCGTACTCTCATTGGCTGTTCCGTTTCATCGTTGTTCATCGCTCTTTATCCTCATCTTTCAGGCGGCTCTCGCTCCTCTTTGCTTTCTCCTACCCATTAAATTTGATTGTAATAGTGATATGCATTTCATAGCCCCTTACTGTTCTGTTATTTCTCACTGTCTGGATCATCAAATAAGGATGGCTGTCCTGGAATGGGGAGTTGTTTCTTCCCTTGTCCTTTCTGTTGATCGAGAAAGTTTTGTGGAGAGACAACAGGCTGGCCACTTGCCTCTTCAAAAGCTAGGCGCACTTTCTCGCCAAATTCACCGGCAACCTGCGCATCATTCAAAAGTTCTGGAAAGCCCTGGCTCTCATTTTTCTGATGTCGCTCTCTCGCTGCAAGTTCAGCCAGGGTAAGCACACCCAGTTCTGCTTCCGTATAATGATCTCTCGGATGTTTCACACTCTTCGGTAACTTCTTTATGTCTCGATGATGGTGCTCCGGAGTGATTCCAAAAGTGCCTTTGTGGATAGTTGTGGTTAACGCGCTAAAATGAAGGTTCTGTTGTGCGCCACGTGTCACCCACTCATCAGTGAGCGTATTGCGGCCAAGTACATTACGGATTCGTGCCTCTGCCCATGAGTGAGTGCGTCCTTGTCTAATATAGTCATCATAGAGGATTTGGGCTTGATCTTCCTGCTCAATTTCTTGCAGTTTCTCTTCGCCAATCTCAGCTAACCAGAGACGTGCTATCTCAGCCTTTTTTGTAGGAATAGATTGTACAATGCGTAGCATTGTTTGACGAGTCACACACTCGGTCTCTCGACGCTTTCCATCCTTGGCACGCATCACTTTTGCCTTGATGAGTTTGAGGACTTCTCGAAAATGCTCATCATTCTTAGCATGACGCTTTTTGAAATTGATCCAGTACGTTGTGGGATTAGGAGCGTCAGTAACGAGCTTGATGAAATCAAGGATCGAGTAGTACCACACCTGCTCGTCTTTATCCCACACACGACGCCCTTCTGGAAGGGCTTGATCCGATTGGAGACCCAGCACTCCTTGTGGAATGGGAAGAGATTCAAAATTTTTTTCTTGATTATCACTCATGCTCAATCTCTCTTTTCCAAACTATTACAAAATGTAATAGGTTCGTAGCAAACTATTCTCCTCCTTCGTTTCACTTGTCTGCTCACATTGAAGTATGACAAAGAAATGAGGATCACTCTTCTCGTACAATATATAGTACATGTTCACCATCATTTTTTCGACCCATAGAAAAATAAAGACGCTATTTAAAAATGACACTATCTCACTCGTTAAGCTCAGGATTGCACGGAGCCCTGGTGGGGTTTTCACGGAACCCTGGTTGGGTATTGCCTACACATTAGTACTATTCTTGCCTTGATATTGTAATGTATCTTAAATACTTGGCCCACTATCACAAATACGTAGCGGCAAAAGCTGTTTCTATCATAAATATTTGACGAGGCCACCTCAGAAGCCAAATGAGATATTTTCATTGCTTCAAAGAGTGTATGGGCAACCTAAATATGTATGATAATTTCGGCCCAACTATCTGTGATATAGAAAGTAGTGTTAAGCTTATTTACGCTTGAGCTTATTCTAAGTATTTAAGATAATTTACAATAGGTACATGGATGATGAACTTCATGCTTCGCTTAAGAAAAACCGTCAATCTTCTTCAAAAATTGAGAATATGCTGGATGCGGAGCTGGATTTCTTGCTATACAAGCTCAGATTGCACGGAACCCTGGTGGGGTAGACAGCTCTCTGTGTGAGAAAATAGCAAACAACTGAGCTCAGATTGCACGGAACCCTGGTGGGGTGCCATACGTTCTTCTGTTCTTTGTATCTTTGCCGAAAAAGAAGAGAGATTGTGTGCTCCATCGTAACGTCTCCTACGCGCGAGAAAGGGCAAATGTGCTCTCGAAAAAAATCTCATCTCTAGGGTAGCAGAAAATCGTCGCTATACGTGTCAGTTTTCCCCTAACAAAGTGCAGCAATCTTTGTGGACGCGAACCTCGAAGAGCTACTTGTGAACTCCAGCGTAACTCCGCAATGGCAGGGGGGACGTTACTCGCTGGCTATCAAGGCATTGGAACGTATGCACCTGCGCCCACGTGGTGGTTTACTGTCCCAAGCTGGGGAACAACGAGTGGACCAGAGCGCACTATCCACACGGTCTGTAAGAAGTCTCTCTCTGCCCCTATGCATCAAGAATGGTTGCTATGAGGTCATTCACCTCCTGGGACCAGGACAAATCAGGGATACAGTGTGCACAGCGGTGTCGGAGCCCATTTTGCCGATACAGTGGACACCCGCAGCGATGCTCTCTATCGATCTCCAGGCCACAGGTACCATCTCGTTGGACAACGACCACATGGGCCTCAACAAGCTGTCGTCGAACTTTGCGTGCATACCGTTCACGTTCCTTACGTTGTTCCTCACTTCGAGGTGACATCCTCCCTTCCAGCACGAATGATTGGCCCTGCTCTTCCGTCTGCCCTGGTTCCCTTCCAGCAATCGTCTCCTGCATCTCATCCTCGAGTATAGCTGTGATAGCCTCTGCATGCTCGATATCAAATTGATTAGAATGACTATTGGAAAGACGTGCAGGACTACGCTCCTCCTCGGAGGAGAAAGGGCTAGAAATCAGTGTAGATGGCTCCCTTTGTCGCCATATCTGAGGTGCTTGCGTCAGCATCTCAATCAACTCCGCATAGGGCACCTGTCCCCACGTTTGGAGCCACTCTTCTACCTCATCAAGCGTGTAGTGCGTAAGCGGTTTTTGTCCCGTCAAGATCTCGCATTGTTTGTTGAATAACGCTCCTAGGCGTCGCACTCTCCAGCCTTTTTGATGAAGAAGGACCAGGGTCACAAGAAATGCACATCCAATCACCTTTGGCTCATAGATGTTGAAAGCTCTGAGATATTTCGCGAAAGATGGAAATCCATTATCGATTGGTTTTTCCTGGAAAATATCTGCAAAAAAACTGAGCAATATGTCTACGTATAACGTTGTTCTCTTTTTTAGTAATATTTAAAATAAAATAATTAACGTTATACGTAAAGGGAGCATCTGGGGAGACTTTGCACCCAAAGTCTCCCTCTTGTGTCGAGAAGTTTCCTTGTTGTGGCTGAAACTGTGCTGCCTGATCTCCCTCTTGTGGGTTGTGTTGCAAAAAAGAAAGCTGATCTGTTAAGATGGAGGAAAAAGAAAAGCAAGAGGTCCTCTCTATGAGCAAGCAGAGCCAGCATCCGTTCAAGTGGCGTCATTTCCAGGCCGATATCATTCTGTTGTGCGTCCGTTGGTATCTTCGGTATGCGTTAAGTTATCGAGATCTGGAAGAAATGATGAGAGAACGTGGGCTGAGTGTCGATCATACGACGATCTATCGCTCTCGTGCAACGCTACGCACCCGAGTTGGAGAAGCGCAGCAGATCACATCTCAAGGCGACCAACGACTCCTGGAGAGTCGATGAGACGTATATAAAAGTCAAAAAAGTCTGGGTCTATCTCTACCGAGCCATCGATTCCGAAGGCCACACGATCGAGTTTTTCTTGAGTCCAACGCGCGATGCTGACGCTGCCAAACGCTTTTTCTGCAAAGCGCTCACACAGCCTGCTCGTTCAGTTTCTCAGGTGTGTCCGGCCACAGAGCAGGTGGACCAGCCCACGGCTCCACCTGACACCACAATCGTCGCATCAGTTCCTCGCGTGATCAACGTCGATAGGAACGCGGCCTATCCCAAAGCGATTGACGAGCTGAAAGCCTCTGGAGCTCTTCCAGAATCGGTCGAACTGAGACAAGTCAAATACCTCAACAATCTGATCGAGCAAGATCACCGGTTCATCAAACGCTTGACGAAGCCAGGAATGGGCTTTTTCTCCTCTGAAAAATAGGGTCACAACCAGTAAAACTCAAGCGACGTGAGTGACTGGTTGCAACGAGACCTCATATCCAAGTTTCTCCAGGCGGCGAACAAGACGTTTCTCCACCGCTTGTTGTTCGTGCTCGTCAAAATAGTTCCCCCCTACATCTTGATACGCAACGTGGCGATCCAGCATATGATAACAAATCACGAGGATTGCATGTCCCACCGCCATCATGGCTTGTTTCGCACCGTGTCGCGCTTTGATACGATGATAAAGGGAGGAGAGATAGGTGTTCTTGGTGTGGGCAGCAGCGTGTGCCGCTTCGACAAGCAGTTGGCGTAACCACGGGCTTCCTTTGCGCATCGAGCCCTTGAGCCGTTTGCCTGCGCTCTCATGGTTGCCTGGACACATGCCAGCCCATGAGGCCAGATGACCAGCGGTAGGAAAGCGCGACATGTCGATGCCGATCTCAGCCAGGATGCCTTCTGCTGCACGTTGATTGATGCCGGGAATACTATCGAGCAAGACCACTGCATCCTTCCAGCACAGTCCTTGCGCGTCTTGGAGTTGGTGGCTCGCAGACCGATCAGCAGGGGGTTGCGCGCGCTGATCTGGCTTGATCTGCCCAGCAGAGCTTTCTCCCCTCTCGGTGGGATCAGGGGGAGGATCGAGGCGCTGAGCAATTTCCTGGCTGATGCGCTCAATGGCTTCATCCAGCGTATCAATCAAAACCAACTCTTCGCTGAGCATGAAGCGGTGATGAGGCTTGACTGTTCCGACCAGGGCTTCTTCCAATTGTGCCCGTTTCGCCTTCATCCTCCCACGCGCCAGATCCGCCAAAAGAACCGGATCGGTTTGTCCGGCCAACAACGCCTCTAGCATGGCTCGCGCCGACTTGCCCAGGATATCGGTGGCCACATCTCCCAGCTTGATATTGGTATCTTCTAACGTCTTTTGCAGGCGATTGACGGTTCGCGCCCGTTCTTGCACTAAACTGACGCGGTAGCGGGTCAGTTCGCGCAGTTCGCGCTGGGGGGCAGGTGGGATGAAGCTCGCTTTGAGCAAGCCATGTTGCAACAAATCGGCGATCCACTCGGCGTCGCGCACATCGGTCTTCCTTCCTGGAACGGCTTTGATGTGCTGCGCGTTGACCACCAGGAGCTGGAAATGGCCCTCAAGCAGATTGTAGATCGGCTTCCAATAGACCCCTGTACTTTCCATGGCGACGTGGGTGCAGCCTGTGGCTTGCAGCCAATCGAGCAACTGGAGGATGCCTTGCGTCGTGGTGGCAAAGGTGCGGATCTCCTTGTGTCGCTGTCCGTCAATCACCTGGATTACGCACGCTACCAGCACTTTCTTATGCACATCAATGTCGCAGCATCGCAGATAGAGTCCTTCCATATCTTCCCTCACAAAAGGTAGTGATGGATGTCTCCAGGGGGTGCAAGGCGAAGGAGATTCTCCTCTACGTGCTTGCTCCGCAAGGAATCTTGGGAACTGCGACAGACGGTGGTGCCTGGTTGCGCCCCTGATCAGTCTCCTTTTCGGGCTCAAAACGCACCAGAGAAAGAACCGATCTACGACTGTGAGAGCATCCTCGCTCATTCTACTCCTTTTTCATGGACGGTGGCGCGCTCATAGCGCATGTGGGTCTCCTTTGAAACGGCGTGGCGAACGCTTCAAGGATATGAGATAATGAACATGATACGCAAAGGACAGGTGCAAGGCGTGGACAAAGATGATGTGAGAGGGCAAGTTGTACTGATTGCTCACCTGTTTGGAGTGGCTGCCTAAGCGAAACCGCTGTGTTTCCTCATGCCTATCTTTTTTTCTTCCCCGTTTTTGCAACACAACCTTTGAGGTGAGGCCGACAACGCTTCTCCAGTTCTGGTGCGTAGCGCTGGACCCAGCGATAGATCGTGGTGTGATCGACCAGCAACCCGCGTTCGAGCATCATCTCTTCCAGGTCTCGATAGCTCAAAGCATACCGCAAGTACCAGCGGACGCACAGCAGAATGATGTCGGATTGGAAATGACGCCATTTGAACGGGTTCTGGCTTTGCATGAAAGGGACCTCTTTCGCTCTTTTCTACCTACTCTACCAGATCAGCTTTCTTCTTGCAACACAACCTTCTGGTGCGGTCTCCCTGTAGGGGCAAGCTGTCGCAAGATCACAGCAATCCGCATCTGGAGTAGTTGCCGCCTGATCGCGGGAATGCGTTTGGCTTGAAGCAGTTGCTGAACTTCAAGAAAGAGCACCGCTAGTTCCGACTCCTGGGACGATGCTGATGGGTGGGCATCGATCAGTGCTGTGGGACAGTAGCAGAGTTGATAGCGCTCTTTCACACTTCGTGCGAGCTGCTGAAGTTTGGGGCGGCCTGTGCGTCCTAAGAGGTCGAGGGCTGGTAGCGTCGTCTCGGGGTGAGGCTCGTACGAGGTCAGTGGAAACGAGAGCAGAGTCTGATGGTCAATGCGTCTTTGCATCAGGAGTCCAAGCGCGCGGTAGACCGCAAGATGGCGTAGCAAGGTATCTTTGCCGTATCCAATCTGCTGGGCAAAGGCTGCGAGGCTTGGTACCGTAATCTGAGCAATCACAGGACTCTGACTAGGCAAGCCATATTGCTTGACCGTCGCGTGCTGAAGTATCCTGGCGAAGAGTTCGAACTCCTTCTGACCAAAGAGACGCTCGATGAGTGTGAGAATACTTATATCGAGACGTTCAGAAGCGGGAGGATCTTTGTGTTGTTCAACAATATAGCTCATCCCCGAAGGGAGTGCGTCTGAACTCGTGCGGGCTATCATACAGGTAACTCTTTTCTTTGCTTGCCCACCTTCGTGTTTGTATCCCTGGTATAGAGAAATTGGCATAAAAGGTTGCGCCACCTTTGTCTCTATGCTATACTAACACTGAGGCATGGCTCTAAACAGACGATTCTAGATGAAAATTGTATGCCTTACATCAAACTACCAAGCTGGCCAGCGGGGGTGGTTTTTTGTTGGGCTGCAAACACTCCTTGTCCTTGCGGCGACGAGGTGCAGTACACACTCATGCTTCTCCCTTTCCTAACTTCTTTTGTAGAGAGAGTGGTATACGGTTCCTACATAATCCTTTGAGCGACATGTTGCTGCTGCTCATTCCTTTGAAACTGATGCACTCCACTCCGCTAAGAACTGGATCACATCATGGTATCTCGTAACAGAGAGTTGCCGATAACTGGGAGCATGGAAGCGTCGATAGATCTCCGCATACACCGCTTGATAGTGATCTTTACTTGTATCGCGTTGATTTAAGCGTTCAGCAAGCGCCTTGACTGCTAACATAATCTCTGTTGCCTGCTCATCTGAGACGTACTCAGGAGGGCTGAGTCGCTGCTCAACCACCCGTAAACGGCGATCCATCGTGCTAACCACCTGTGCAGCCCGATCCAGGCGTGTCGTAAGCCGTTGTTCCATCGCCAGTTGTTCCTCAGCCATGCGAGCGATGGCCAATCCCATCTCTCTAATGTTCATCAGGGCTGTCACTGAAGACGACTCCTGGTCCGTCACCAGCTCCTCAGACTGGAAGGCTCTAGCCAGCACTCGATAGCAGTCCCGCTGGTATCGAATGAGCTTTTCACGCAATGCTTCCTTGACACGATTCGCACTGACTCCGAAAAGCCAACCATTTAAATAGTCCAGCGGTAAACAAAACATTTCAGGGTTTCCTCCCTGAGCCGTTCGTCTTACACGAATCTTCCTTGCAACCTCTTGTAAAACTGGATCGCGGTCAATGCGTTCGAATTGCCCAGACCACGAGAGGCCGAGATATTTACAGATCGGGCGCACGGCGACGTACCACTGCCTGGTGCCATCTGGATCTTCTACCAAGACAATCGTGATCTCGTCGTCGTGGAAGACAATAAGACGCTCCTCAATCGCAATCAAGGCCGTTGTTGGATCTTCGCTCATCCTTTTCCCTTCTTCTTTTCAAAAAGAAAATCTCTTCCTTGTCTCCTTACGTCTGAAATGAGAGACGTGCCTGTACGTTGAGCGTGAATTTTCCCGTGAAGACCGTATAGCTGATAAGATCAAGGATCTCGTAACTAGAAATGGCTATTTTGCATCCTCAAAGCTATTTCGGCAGAGAAATTTTGTGAATCTCTCCTATCTATTGTCCTATGAAAAGCAAAAAAATACGAGTGAGTACCTTCGATGTATTTGCAGTAGTCTGTATGAATGCGTCCATCTGATCTTGCCCCGATTTGAAAGAGTCCCTAAAGCTGAGATATACTCAATCAAGCTTGGGAAAGGGATCAACAATGGGCAAGATGCAAAAAGTCTACACGAAAGAATTCAAAGAGGAA
>JAABUQ010006355.1_pt1 | contig 18001 bp, 14 predicted proteins | sample 5560001 | NCBI WGS metagenome assembly JAABUQ01 (sample SAMN10711888, study PRJNA513371) | rock metagenome | isolation source: Antarctica rocks | place: Antarctica: Victoria Land, Finger Mt nord | collected 2015-12-18
GCTGCAATCGGTGTGGACTGGTACAATCCGCCCATGTTGCCGCGGCCGAAACGATCCGGCTCGATCGGCAGAGGGCATTACGTCGCCGGGCCGGCACGCCATTGCCGATCCGGAGGATGGCTGCTCGAGGTCGGGTGCCGGAATGGTTACGACGAAACTATCGCTTGGGGCCACCGATCCGATCAGAAACTTCCCAAACCGCTTGACACGCTGCAGCCGTGGGACATGTAGAGGTAGGCTTCTCTTTTTGCGGAGTAACCAACGAACACCCCGACATCCACCTGAACATCGCCGGCCACACCTGGCTCACACGACAGCTGCTACAGGTTCTCGCCGATGACGGACACGGACCCGGCCTCCACGCTTGGAGCTGCAACTCTCGTCCAAAAGGATGCTCTCCTTCTGACCTTGGACGTGGTAAATAATGAGCTTTTACGACCAGCGAGTCATAACCGACATCGTGACGCGGCGAAGACATACACAGCACAGGCCACGGCCCGAAGCAAAGGCGCCTTTTCGAATGCTGGTTCGATCCGCTTCAAAGCGATGGCGGCCTTGTCGGGGCAGAACATCGGCACGAGTCCGGCCCAGGTACGAAGTTGGACCGTCGCCCCGAGTTGGCTGATCCACCGATCCAGAGTCTTGGGAGCGTACGACATCTCGCCATGGGCGATGTGATACGGGTGGAATCGTTCGAAGAGCTTGAGCCCGGGATTATAGCCATTCGGCTCGAGCACGACGATCGTAGTGGCGACTCTTAGCGCCTCTCGAAGGGCTTCCTGCGCCTTGGGCATGTGGTGCAGCACGCCCCGAACTAGAGCGATGTCAAAGCTGTTGTCGGCGTATGGCAGCTCCGAGGCGCTGCCCACGGCGAAGGTCAATCGGCGATCAGTCATCTTCGCGCGAGCCGTCAGGACCGCTTGCTCGACGACGTCAACACCATGGACGTTGGCCGGCTGCGCAAGCGCCAGCAGCTCGATGGTGTAGGTCCCATCACCGCACCCGATGTCGATGACGCGTTTAGCCCGAAAGTCGGCCATGGCAAGCACCGCAGCGGTACATCGCCTGTTCGCCAGTTGGCTGCTCAAAGAGGCGTTGGTCGTGTAGAGGTACCCCTCGTTGTCCGCGAGGTCGGCCTTGAATCGGTCAAGGTCGTGATGATGCCAAGTTGACACGTGATTACCTTCCTCCAGGCTGTCAGGTGACGAACCAGTGGCTGCCCAGGGGCGGCGTAGGAGCTGGCCACGGCCTGGCCACGGCCCGCTCGACGTCTACGATACTTGCCTGACCACGAGCCAAGCTGACGGAGTTTTCAGAATGATCGAGATCGCTGCCGTAGACGTACCGAACACCTCGGCCGCCGCAGCCTGGGCTAAGAGTTGAAGCGGGTCATCCTCACTGGCGCTACGGGCTTCATCGGGGCCAATCTCGCACGACGACTGCTGGCCGACGGCCATGAGGTCTGGTTGTTCGTACGACCAGGCTGCTCCAGCTGGCGCATCGACAACATCCGCGACGACGTCCGGGTATGTGAGGTCGACCTGCAGAACGAGGCCGGCGTAGGGGCCTCAGTACGCCAGGTTCGCCCAGAGTGGGTCTTCAACCTGGCTGCCCACGGGGCATACCCATGGCAAAGCGACCTGCGCTCCATGCTGATGACGAACCTCTTCGGCACCGTCAACCTTCTTGAGGCGGCCGTCTCGACCGGCATCGAGGCCTTCATCCAGACTGGCACATCATCGGAGTACGGTGCCAAGGACCACTCAGCCCCGGAGACCGAGTGGCTCGAGCCCAACAGCCACTACGCTGTTACGAAGGCTTCCGCGACGCTGTTCTGCCGCTACACCGGTCAATCCACGGGCCTGGGCGTGCGAACCCTTCGCCTTTATTCGGTATACGGCCCTTGGGAAGAACCGACGCGCCTCATGCCGACGCTGGTTATCCGTGGCCTGCGCGGCGAGCTGCCGAAACTTGTCAGCCCCGAGACAGCCCGGGATTTCGTTTACGTCGACGACGTCGTCGATGCCTGCATCACAGCCGCCGCCGCTGGGGGGCAGGAACCAGGGGTCGTGTACAACGTCGGAACGGGACACCAGACATCGCTTCGGGAGATGGTGGAGTTGGTTCGCGCCGAAATGGGCATCACGGTCGAGCCGGTCTGGGACTCCATGGCGCCCCGAACGTGGGATACCGACGTGTGGGTTGCCGATTGCGGACGCATACGAACCGAGCTTGGATGGCAACCTCGCTTTGGCTTGGCCGAGGGCTTCCGACTGCTGTACCGCTGGCTCTGCGACCAGGAGATCCGGGAGTTCTACGCTTCTTCAAATGCTCGTGACCGAAGGCTTCCAGGCTAAGAGATGGGATTGCCCACGGGCAGAGGGAGGCTGATCCGCCGGCAATCGCGGCGATGCTCGGTTTGAGCCACCGTTAGCCTTGGTCGAACCCCGAGACCGAGGGGAAACCTCGCCCAGTCCCGAGCGCCTCGTCCAGGGCGAAGTTCGGTTCGAGGATGCCGACGAGGACGTTCCCGACGCACGTAGGGCGGCGTGGTGGGTGTCGCCGGCGGCTCGTGTCCTAGAGGGCCCGGGCGCCCGGTGGATACAGATGACTGCCGGACTGGCATCCTGAGCGACACGGATTCGTCGGCGGATGCACCAGTCGCCGGGCCGGGCCAGTCTACATCGGTGGCCGCGCAGCGACCTTGTAGACCTCGAACGGGCCCACCGTGTGGTCGACGGTGTAGTAGCGCTGCAAAAGCTCTCTGAATGCCGCAGCGGCGTCCGCGAAGGAGGGACCCGTCGTAGAAGAGCGAAGGAAGACGTACATGGGCCGCTCCCGGAGGAGTTGGGCCATCGCCGCTTGGAGCTGGCGTTGCTCGAAAAGGACCGGGAGTAGAGGCGCGTACAGCCCGAACGGTGTGAGGTCTGCGCCCACGTTGTAGTCCGCCTGGTAGTCGATGAGGGCCAGCCGGCCCGTGGCCCCTACCCGGCGGATGTCGGCGATCACCGAGCGAAATTCCCTCACGTCGTGAGCGCTAGCGGTCGGGAGACCACACACGTCGCGCGGCCCGGTCAGGATGCACCGGCCGTCGGGAGGTGACAGGTTGCCGATTGTTTGCAGCACCCCCGGATAATCCCGGACGCTGGGGTTGACCGCCAACGCAACCCCCAGCAAGGCCACCAGGAGCAGCGGAACGGCGGACAGCGCGACCCGAGATGGGCGGAAACCAGCCGACGGGCCCGCCCTCCCGCGCACCCGAGTCATGGCGTGGTGGTGGCCGCGCGCCCCAAGGATGGTGACCAACACAACGAACGGGATGAGCAAATGAGGAATCACGAGGGAGTCGGACCGTCCAACAAAGTTGATCAGGGAGAGCAGCCCGTTCGCCGAGACGCATCCGAGAAGCACCTCGATCGGCAGTGCCCGCCGGTGCAGGGCCTTGATCATCAGGTGGCAAACTATGGTGAGATAGAACACGACGAGGGCTACGAAACCCACGAGGGCAACTTGGCCCGGAAGGGTAGCCGACCAAACGTCGACGCGGCCCACGATCGGCAGTGCCGTGTAACCCGCCGCACCCTCGGCGAGGGGCTCGAACCATGCAGTCCAGAACTGGCCGGAGAAGAGCGTCCCGCGGCTGGCTATCCCAAGTCCAAGCAGGAAAACCCCAACCATGGCGACAAGCGAGGTAGCGGCGACCAGAAGATGCCGCCGGCCCGCCATGGTCGCAACGCATCCCCAGTACAGGAGAAGGATCGCCGCCAAGAACAGGCCGGTGTCGGTCGAGAAGACCATGGCCACCCCGGTCAGCACGCCGGCGACCACCGCCCAGACCCGACGCCCCGTCCGAAGGTGCAGGGCCAGGACTAGGAACACCCAGACATCCATCGGCCGGCGAAGCACAGAGATGTTGGGAAAATGCAAAGTAGTAGAGGCGACAGGTACGAAGTTTCCGGAGAAGACCTGCAAGATCAGGGCCAGAAGCGTCCCCGCAGCGGCCCAAGCGGCCCGGTGGGTTGTGACCCGAAGCAAAAGGTACACACCAATGAAGTACAGGCACTCGGTGATGCTGGCCACCAGGATCATGTGTCCGTACGAGACCGCCAGCAGCGGCTTCAACAGCCCGAAGAGCAAGGGCCAGCCCACGCCATATTGCGGATTGATCTGAGTCCCCAAGGCTTCCCCGTGGACGAAGGCGGTGGTGGCCCCCATTGCGAAGTAGTCCCAATGAAGCAGGTGGTCGACCAGGTACGCCCGGCCGGCCAAGAGGCGCCAGGCGGGAACGAACAAGACGGCGACGACAAACAGCGGTACCACGACATCGCCGATCACCGGGCTGCTGCGCTCCAACGACGCGGCGACGGGCTGCGGGGACCTCAGCCACGGTGGGTACCAGGAGAAACGGTCCTTGAATCCGGCGGAACCGACCAGGGCACAGGCCCCCACGACGAACAGCAAAACGACCAGATCCACCCGAGGTATGGGCCGGTTGGCCAGCACGTAGTGCCGCCCGAAGAGGAAGGCCAGGCCGCCACCGGCGGCCAGGGCCGCCCCCGCCGTGGCCGTTGCCGCCAATCCGAGCCATGCCGGGGACCGCTGTGGAGCCGGGTCGAGGAGATTCCCGCGCATCCGCCGATTCCATCCGATGGTCTGGCCGCCGACGACCACGACGCCCAGGGCACACGCAGCTAGGAAGAAGAGGGTCTCGTGCTCTGGATGGATGAAGATTCGTCCGGCGGAGGTGAAGCGATCGGGATGAGCGACCTGACCGGACGTGCGCCCGAAGAGTACGGCAACGAGGAACAGCGTCGCAGCTCCAGCCACCACGGCCAGGGCGGAGGCCAGAAGGCCGGCGAAGTAGGCCTCTGGTTGTGCCGTGTCTGGGACCTGGAGGATCAACCGGCAACCAGGCGCTTGACGGCTCATGCTTGGCACGCATCTTGGTGTGGTTCGAGAGACGCCGGGTGGTAGCAAGCGCGATGGCGGTGAGCGTGGGGCGAGGCGGCAAACGCAGCTGAGCGGCGAACGTCAGAGCGGGCACTGTCCGCGACGATCTCGCCCAGAACTACCCACCCAGCACCCTCAAGCGGGTCGAAGGTGCGAACTGGAAGCTCGACAACGGTATCCCCCTGTCGAAAATAAGGATGGCCCGGCGCCCCGCTGGCCGCGACATGGAGAAGGTCGAGGGCATAGCCGATGCGGTCAAGGCCGGCAAGAAGATGGACCCGGTGGTGTTGGTGCAGACAGGCTCGGCCGCCGCCGTCGATGTTCAGCATGATGGCTACCTCGTTCCCGGTTGCTGCGAGAGCATTGCTCCTGCCCGGAATGAGAGCACCCGAGACGTCCAAGAGATTGAACGAGGTACTCCTTCCCGCTACCGCCGTTGCGTCGGCCTTAACCGATGGGCTACCACCGGGGGAACCGGTGATGATCGGCGGCAGGACCATGACCGGCTCCCCGTAGGTGAGCAGGGTGAGGCGGCACCCGACCCCATGAGGTTGACTGAGCCGAGCGGTCAATGCCGCGACCGGCGCCCCTATCAACGTGCCGCGAGGACAGCGGCGACATCGGCGGTAGCGATGTCTGCATAGCCCGTCGCCGACGGGTGAAGCACGTCGTTGTAGTAGCCGATTGGGTTGAGGGCGGCGTAGAGACCGAGCCCTCCCCATCGGTCGAACTGAGGAATGTAGGCGAATCCGTTGGCTGCGCAGAACGCAGGGAGAGCGGCGGCATAAACGGCGAGGAAGGCCGCAATCGCAGGCGGCCGCACGGGCGTCGGCGACGAGATGATGACATCGCCGGTGGCCTTGGCGGTGTTGGCCAGGACGAGCAGGTTGGCCAGATAAGTCTTGAGCGGCATGCCGAGCGAGTTTGCGTCGTTGATGCCGAGGCGGATGAGACTGACATCGGGGGCGTATGCAGCGATGGAGTCGAGCGGACTGTAGCCAGCGTTGGTGGTGTCGGTGGTGGTCCATCCGGCAGTGGTGGCCCCGGCGACCCCGGCATTGGCTACCCGGACCTTCGAGACGGTCGACAGCGACGGCTCGATACCGATGATCTCGACGCCTCCGCTGACCCCCGAGAGGTTCACCACGTGAGCGCTCCCGGCCGGCGCCGTGATCGTGGTCTTGGCCACACCCGGAGGCCCGTTGCAGTTGATGAGAGTGCTGGGCCCTCCGTCGACGTTGGCATTCACCGTGCCGAATGGGCCTACGAGGTACCAGATGTCAAAGGTGTCGAAGCTGTAGCCGTTACCTGGAGTGAAGGTGAGGGTCCCAGACGGCGAGTTCCCGACCCATGCCGCGTTGGCACCTCCCCACGTTGCGGTGTTGTTGGCCGTCTTCGTCCACCCCGTGTTGGCCACCCATCGAGGGTCGACGTTGGGCAGACCGGGGTGGCCCGGGACGGACAGGCCGAGGGCGGCGGGATATCCCGCAGTGACCAGATGCTGAGCGGCCGAGAGCGTCGGGCCGATTCCGTTCGGGGTCGCCCCGTAGCCGTACGTGGTGGAGTCGCCGATGTAGAGCAACTTCATGTCCCCCGTCCCGCTGGCCACGCGGGCAAGGGCCCTGGCCAGCCGGGGCAGGCCCGGGCCGGACTGGTTCTGGGGGGCTGGCACGTACCAGCCGGTCACGTCGATCGCCACGTCGGTGACGCCCAGGTTGTTGTAAACCTTGATCGTTCCGTCCGAGGCGACGGTTGCCAACACCAGGTTTGGTTCGGTCTCACCGGGCGACGGGTTGAGGTCCGACGCCGTCGGCGGAACTCCGGAGGGATACACGGTCAGATAGGTGCCCGCCGTGGGGGCGATAGCGGTCACGTTTACGATCACCGCGGTGGCGTCGGCTGGAATCCCGAACTTGGCGGCTACATTCACACTCAGCGATTGGCTCGGCCCAGGCGCCCGCCCCGAACACTGGGTGGCGTCGCCCGACAGGCCCGAGGGGTTAGCGGCCCGGGTGTCGCAGATCCTCGTCGGAGTGCCCGCGGCGACATCTTTGCTGCCCGTGCCGCCCGGCGCGGTGTAGTAGCCGGAGATGTCGATCACCACGTCAGTGGCCGCATATGAGTACACATCAAAGTTGCCGTCCGCGCCCAAAGGCACGATCACCCGGTTGGGTATCGTCTGGCCTGCCGTGTAGTTCACGTTCGACGCGGTCGGGCGGGCCAGCCCGTCGGGATACGCCGTCGCATAGCCGAAACTCGAAGGGTTCACCACCGTCAGGTTCGCCACCACCGCAGTGGCATTCGCAGGTACGGCGAACGAACCAGCTACCGACACCACCCGAGAGCTGTCGGCCGCCAGGCGTCGATCGTCGCACTGCGCCGCCGGGCCTGAAAGGCCCGAAGGGTTGTTCGACCTGGTGTCACACACCCGGACCGGTCCCGCCAACGGGTCATAGAGTCCCGCCCCCGCCGGCACCTCCGGCGCTGTCACATAGCCCTCCACGTCGATCACCACATCGCTCGCCGGCACCGAGAACACCGAGATGTGACCGCCGCCCAGGCCGACATGGACCAGGTTGCTAACAGTCGTCGCTGCCGTCGCGTTCAGGTTCGACGCCGTCGGCGGGGCCTGGCCCGAAGGGAACACCGTCACATAGCCCGTCGCCGACGGGTTCACCGCAATCACGTCGACCACCACCGCGGTCGCCGCCGCAGGCACCCCGAAATTACCCGCCACCCCCACCGTCAACGTCGATCCCGCCACCAGACGTTTTCCGTTGCACTGTGCTGCTGGACCGGACAGACCCGACGGTTTCGCCGCCCTGGTGTCACAGACCCGAACCGGGGCCAACGGCACATACACGCCAGGCGACGCCCCCACCGTGGCGCTCTGCGCCGCCACCGGTACCAACCCCACCGCCAACCCCGCCAGGACACCAGCGACCCACCAGCTCACCCACCAGCTCACCCGCCGACCAGCACCCACCGTCGAAGCCCCTGTCTCGAACAACCCCAGAAGCACCGACAATCCCACCCCTACACACACCTGTCAATACGTCGGCGGCTGTCACCGCCGCGACGACTTGTCGGTCAGTGCCAGCGTTCCTTTTCGGCACCCCGACTCGACTCGGACTGGTTTGCAGCGCGTCCGTAGCCAAATCCAGGGCGATTCATCCGCCAAGCGCCCGGAGACGTCCGATGACCTCGGGCAGGACCCGGCCGGCCAGGGCCACCTCGGCGTCGGTCGTCGGCCACCCGACGGAGAAGCGGAGGCTCCGCTCGGCCGGGACGCCCATGGCGGCCAGCACTGGGGACGGCTCGAGCAGCTCCGAGGAGCACGAGCTGCCCGAGTGGGCGGCCACGCCGGCCTGGTCCAAGCCGAGCAGGACCCCCTCGGCCTCCACCCCGTCAACGTCCAGGCACAGCAGGTTCGGCAGGGCCTCGGCCGGATCGGAGGGACCGATGCCAACGACCCCGGCATGAGCGAGCGCCGCCCCCCGCAGCGCAGATATCTGGGAGCGGGCGATCCCCGCCTCGAGCGCCAGGCGGGTCCGACCGTCGTGGATCGCTCCGAGGTGGCGAAGGGCGGCGGCGAAGCCCACGGCGCCGGCGACGTCTTCCATGCCGGCCCGTCGGGCTCGTTCCTGGGCGCCGCCCAGCACCAGGGGCGAGAAGCGCCGACCCCGCCGGACCAGCAGAGCGCCTACGCCGCGCGGGCCGCCCAACTTGTGAGCTGAGACCGACATCAGATCCGCGCCCAGTTCGTCAAAGGCGATGGGCACCCGTCCGCCGGCGCTGGCTGCGTCCACGTGGACGGTGACGCCTTGCTCTCGGCAGGCGGCCACGATCTCGGTGACGGGTTGGAGGGTGCCGACCTCCTGGTTGGCCCATTGGCAGTGCACCAAAGCGGTGTCGGCGCCGATGGCGCCGAGCACTTCGTCGGGTCGTATCGTTCCCTTGCCGTCTGCTCCGACCCACGTCAGCCGGCCGGCGGAGCGAGCGGATGCTTCCCGGACGGCCAGGTGTTCCACCTCCGAGACGATCACGTGGTCGCCCCGCCCGGCGAGCACGGCCGAGCGGACGGCGCCGTGGACGGCGGCGTTGATCGCTTCGGTCGCCCCCGAGGTGAAGACCACCTGTCGAGGCCGGGTGGCGAAGGCCAGGGCCACCTCATGGCGGGCTTCCTCGAGGGCAACACGCGCCATCCGGCCCTCGGTGTGAACCCGTCCCGGATCGGCCGAACTCATCCACGGCACCATCTCGTCGAGGACCCCGGGGCGCAGTGGGGTTGTCGAAGCGTGGTCCAGATAGGCCCGCATCGACGTCGAGTAAGGAGTTAGACGACGGTGACGCAGGCCGGGTCGCCGAGCGCCCGAGACGAATCGACGGCTGGGACGGCCTCGCCGTAGAGACCGGCCAGCAGCCCGCGGACCATACCCCGGTCGACTGCGCAGATCACCGGATGCTGCTGCGCGGTGTCGAAGAACGGGCAGCGATCCCGGATCAGGGCCACCGAGTTCTCGCGAGCGTCCACGTGGGCCGCGAACCCGTGGGCGGTGAGGGCGTCGGCGATGGCGTGCAGGGCGGCCCGCAACGACGGCCGTCCGTCGCTGTCATTCATCTGGCCTCCGAGCAACCGGCCGTAGTCCTCGCCCACTTCCTCGGCCATGGACTCGGCCCGATCCGGGGGCACCAGGGCCAGGGCCCGGCCGAGGAGCATGACGAGCAGGTCGTCGGTCCTGCGGGGGGCCTCCACCCCGACGGCAAGGTTGGAGGCCCGGTAGCGCTTCGAGGGCCGACCGGCGCCCCCACCCGGGGCGCGCGAGACGAAGACCTCGACGTAGCCGCCTGCGGTCAACTTGTCGAGATGGTGGCGGGCCACGTTCGAGTGCAGGTCGAAGTGCTGGGCCACCTCAGAGGCGGTGGTACCGTCGGCGCCCTCGCGGACATGGAGGTAGATCCGTCGGCGGGTCGGGTCACCAAACGCCGAGGTCACCGCGCTCACCGCGTCGGAGAACTCGGTGTCGGAAAGTGGCAGGTTGACGGCACCTTCGTGAGCTACGGCCGCCCGCCCCGCTAATGAGGTCACGACCGGTATCCTACTGAGTGCTCCCGGGGAAGGGCCGCCGGGTGGCGGCCACGAGAGGACCCCGAAGCATGGCGCTCAACGAGCAGCAGGTTCTGGAAGCCCTACGGCCGGTGACCGATCCCGAGTTGGGCGTCAGCATTGTGGAGCTGGGCATGATCGAGGATGTCCATATCCGCTGGGGACGGGTGACGGTCACCGCCGCGCTCAGCGCCATCGACCTCTCGGCGCGTGACGGGTTCACCCGACGCATCACCGCCGCCCTGTCGAGCCTTGCGGGAGTCCGGAGCGTCTCGGTGAACGTGGTGGCCATGAGTCCCGCCGAGCTGGCTCAGGTCCGGGCCCGGATGCAGGCCGGTGAGGTTGGGTCGGCCGCCGCACCGCCCCAACCGGCCGCCGCCGCCGCACCACCCCAACCGCCCGCCGGCCCCCCAACCGCGCCCGCCGGCCCCCCAACCGCGCCCGCCGGGCCACCTGGCGCCGCCCGTCAGCCACTGGGCCACGAGTCGGGGCGTTCCAACGTGTTCATGGATCCCGCCAATGCCACCCGGGTGATCGGTATCACGTCGGGCAAGGGAGGCGTCGGGAAGTCCTCGGTCACGGTCAACCTGGCCGTGTCGCTGGTCAAAGCCGGCCACGACGTGGCCATTCTTGACGCCGACGTCTACGGCTTCTCGGTACCCGCCATGCTCGGCATCGCCTCCGACCCTGAGGTTGACCACGACAAGATGCTGCCCCCGGCGGCCTACGGCGTCCGGTGCATGTCCATCGGCTTCTTCGTCGAGGAGGACCAGCCGGTGATGTGGCGGGGTCCGATGCTCCACAAGGCCCTCGAGCAGTTCCTCGTCGACGTGGACTGGGGCAACCCGGACTTCCTCCTGGTGGACATGCCCCCGGGGACCGGCGATGTGGCCCTGTCGATGTCGCAGTACCTGCCGGCGTCGGAGGTCTTCGTGGTCACCACCCCTCAGCCCGCCGCCCGGCGAGTGGCCCAGCGCAGCGCGTACATGGCCAGGAAGATCAACCTGCCGTTGCGCGGGGTGATCGAGAACATGAGCTGGTTCACCGGCGACGACGGCAAGCGCTACGAGCTCTTCGGCCGGGGCGGGGGCGAGCAGTTGGCCGCCGAGCTCAAGGTGCCCCTTCTCGGCCAGGTCCCCCTCGACAACCGGCTGCGTGAGGGCGGCGACATCGGGCGACCGGTCACGGTGGCCGAACCCGACGGTGATACGGCCAAGGCGTTCGACGGCATCGCCGCCCTGGTGGTGGCCCGCGGCCGGGGGAGGGTCTTCCGTCCCGAACTTACGATTCGCTGAAGCGCCACCACTCCGGTGTCCAAGCGTCGTACAACTGGTGTCGTGACGTCGTTCGAGGCCCCGCCGAGCGCGGGGGGCCCGTCCAACGCACCCGCCCAGCCAGAAGCGGCAACGCCGCCGGCCGGTCGTCCCATCGGGCGGCGGGTCCTGCTCGGCATGCTGGGCCTGGGGGGCCTGGGCATCGTCGGGGGCGGCCGAATCCAAGGCGTCATCGGGTCGGTGCTCAACCCCATCCAGTCTGCTGATCCGACCGGTCTCACGTCGCTGATCCCCGGTGGTGACGGCTTTCGGGTCTATACGGTCACGGCCGGCTATCCCACGATGACGCCGGCCGAGTATCGCCTGACCGTCGACGGCCTGGTCGATCGCCCGATGACGTTGACCATGGCTGACCTGCAGGCCATGGCCCCCACCACCTTGGTCAGGGACTTCCAGTGCGTGACGGGCTGGAGGGTGCCCAAGGTGCACTGGCAGGGCGTGGCCCTCTCCACCCTTCTCGATCAGGTGGGCGTGCAGCCGGGGGCCAAGGCCCTGCGCTTCGACTCCTTCGACGGGACCTACACCGAGAGCCTGACCATGCCCGAGGCACGCCGCCCCGATGTCATCGTCGCCTACTCGATGCTCGGCGGGCCGGTGTCGACCGCGCACGGGGGGCCCGTGCGGCTGTACGTGGCCCCCATGTACGGCTACAAGTCCTGTAAGTGGCTGTTGCGGATCCAGGTGGTCGATCGGGTTCAGCCCGGTTACTGGGAGCAGGTCGGCAACTACGACGTCGAGGCGTGGGTGGGAAAGAGCAATGGCCGAGGCGACGCAGTCACCTGAGCGGACCGGCGGCCAGCAGTGGTTGTTGCGCTTCGACCGGGTGGAGCGGGTGGTGCACTGGGTCAACGCGGCTCTGTTTTTCAGCCTTCTGGCCACCGGTGCGTCGCTGTACCTCGAGCCCATCGGCCGGCTGGTCGGTCGTCGGAACCTGGTGCAGATGATCCACGTCTACAGCGGCATTGCCCTGCCCGTCCCCGTGCTCATCGCCATCGTCGGGCGCTGGGGGAAGAGCCTGCGAGCCGATCTGCGCCGGATCAACCGGTGGAGCGACGACGACCGGGCCTGGATGCGGGCCGTGGGCACGGGTGGCGAGCGCCGAGCGACGGCGCGCCGTCACCTGACCATCGGAAAGTTCAATCCGGGACAAAAGCTCAACGCGGCCTTCACCGGGGGAACGATCGCGGTCATGCTGGCCACCGGCATCATCATGCAGTGGTACCACCCCTGGCCCCTGTCGTTTCGCACCGGCGCCACCTTCGTCCACGACTGGCTGACCCTGGCCTCCTTCGTGGCCATCGTCGGCCACATCTCCTACGCCCTGCGCGACAAGGAGGCCATGGGTGCCATGTGGGGAGGCTGGGTCAGGCGCCGCTGGGCCACCCGGCATGCACCGGGTTGGTTGGCCGAGATCGACGCCGTGGAACGACGGCTCGACGAACCCACGGCACCGGCCCCTCCCTGACCCAATATCCGGGCGAAGCGCCGGACGGCCCGCATGCATCAGACGGGGGGAATGGCCCCGTCGGCGGCGGCCAACGCCTCGCTGAGGATGGCCGCCGCCTCGTCGATCTCCTCGGCGGTGACCGAGAGCGGTGGAGCCAGACGTATCACGTTGCCCGCCACGCCGCCCCGGCCCACCAGGAGTCCCCGTTTGCGGGCTTCTTCGAGCACCACGGCGGCCCCGGCTGCGTTGGCGTCACTGGTGGCGGCCACGACCATCTCGACGGCCACCATGAGACCTTTGCCCCGGATCTCGCCGATCACGCCCAGCTTTGCGGCCACGACTTCGAGGTGGTGGCGCAACCGGGCGCCCATCACCGCGGCATTACCCGGCAGGTCGTGGTCCAGCAGGTAGGCCAGGTTGGCCAGGGCGCCCGCGGTGACCAGGGGATTTCCTCCGAAGGTGGAGATGGAATGGGCGGCCACGGCGTCGATCAGGTCCCCCCGGCCGACGACACCGCCGAGGGCCAGGCCATTGCCCAGGCCCTTGGCGAAGGTGAGCAGGTCGGGGCGCACACCGTGGGCCTCATAGCCCCAGAAGTGCTCCCCGGTGCGGCCCCATCCGGTCTGGACCTCGTCGGAGACGAACAGGATGCCGTAGTCGTCGCACACCGCCTGCATAGCCCCGAGCAGGCCGTCAGGGGGGACCACGAAGCCGGCCACGCCTTGGATGGGCTCGGCGATCAGGCAGGCCACGTCGCCGGCGGTGGCCGTCTCGATCACGTCGCGCAGGTCGGCGACGCAGGCGGCGATGTAGCGGTCGTCGGGAAGGTCCTTGAACGGGCTGCGGTAGCGGTACCCGCCATGGACATAGTGAACGTTCACCGGCGTGAGGCTCGACGCCGACCATGACCGAATGCCGGTGATGGCTCCCGCCGCAAGCGACCGGCCGTGATAGCTGTGGCGCAGGGCGAGAACCTGGTTGGAGCGCCGGGCGGTACAGCACAGCTGCAGGGCCAGGTCGTTGGCCTCCGAGCCGGAGTTGACGAAGAACACCTTGGCGCCGGCGATGCCCGACAGCTCGGCGATCTGCTCGGCCAACTCCACCATGGGCCGGATCAGGTACTGCGTCGAGGTGTGCACGATCCGGCCGGCCTGGGCGGTGATGGCTTCCACCACCTCGGGAATGCCGTGGCCGGTCATCGTGGTCAGGATGCCGCCGAAGAAGTCGAGGTAGCTGTGGCCCTCGGCATCGACGACGCGCCGTCCCTGGCCACGCACCAACTCGATGGGCTCGTCGTAGTAGAGGGAGATCCACGCCGGCATCACCCGGCGGTGCCGGGCGGCCAGCTCGGCATGGGGACCGGGGGCGCTCATGGGGCTCCAGTAGTCATGGGCCTCCAGTGTGGTCCCCGGGGCCGGCGAAGTCGACCCCCTTGGGCAGCCGGTCCCGGCGCCACCCGAGTCGGTGCACCGCGGTGTCGAAGGCGAAGCGGTCGGTCATCCCGCCCACATAGGTCACCGCGGCGCGAGCCGGGTTGTCCGGGTCGGTCCACGGGGCGGGCACCCGGGAGGGATCCTCGACATACCATCCGACCAGGGCTCGAAGCACGGCGATGACCGCATCGCCCTGGACCAGGGATTCGGGCCGGGTGTAGATCCGTTCGTGGTTGAATGCCCGAAGTGCGGCCAGGGCGGCCGCCGGGGCCGGTTCCATGCCCACCGTGCCGGTGCCCGAGATGGTCTGCACCAGGGCCCCGACGAAGAAGTCCAACTGGCGCGATCGGGTGGCGCCGGCCACCTCGGTGATCTCGGAGGGCAGGTCGTGGGAGGCCACGATGCCGGCGCTGATGGCATCTTCGAGGTCATGGGCGCTGTATGCGCATCGATCGGCCCAACTGACCACCGCCCCCTCCGGGGTGGCCGGCGTGGGCCGCGACCAGCTGTGGTTTCGGATGCCGTCGAGGGTCTCGGCACACAGGTTGAGGGGAGCCAGGACCACATCGGCCCCCCACGCCGCGTGCTGGTAACCGCCGGTCACCAAAGGATCGAAGGCATCCTCGCTGGCGTGGCCCCCCGGTCCGTGCCCGCAATCGTGGCCGAGGGCCATGGCCTCGGTCAGGGCCAGGTTGAGGCCGGTGGCCCGGGCCACCGATGTTGCCACCTGGGCCACCTCGAGGGCATGGGTCAGCCGGCTGCGCTGGTGGTCGGCGGGGAAGACAAAGACCTGCGTCTTGCCCGCCAGGCGGCGGAAGGCACTGGCGTGCAGGATCCGGTCGCGGTCGCGCTCGAAGCAGGTGCGCAGGGGATCGGGTGCCTCGGCCCGGGCCCGATGGCCCGCTCCTGCGGCCCGGGTGGCGCCGGCGGTCAGGGTCCGCTCCTCGTGGTCCTCCCGGCGCCGGCGATCAAGCGGTGGGGTGGGCGCCACGGACGCCGGTGGGCCGCCGCCATGGGCGACCACCACCCCGTGGCCGCTCCGGGCCCCTCCCATGGTGGCCACCCACGCCGCGGCCCGGGGAGTCTGGGGAGTACCGTCCACGGCTCCCACGGTAGGGCGCCTACGATGACAGAGCCGGGACTGCCGGCCGCAGGAGGGCCCGCCCGGGCCGACGTCGGAGGAGAGTGCGAGCGTGGACGTACGAATCGGTATCACCCAGACGCCCAAGGAGCTCGAGGTGGAGCTGGCCGACGACGCCGATGTGGCCACGGTGACCGCCAAGATCGAGGAGTCGTTGGGCTCGGGGGTCGGCGTGTTGTGGCTGACCGACCGCAGGGGCCGGCGGGTGGCCGTTCCCGCGGCCAAGGTGGCCTACGTGGAACTGGGCAGCGCCGACGATGCTCGCCGGGTCGGTTTCGGCTCTGCGGTCAGGTAGCGGACCGGCCTTCTTGGTTGATCTCCTGGATCGCCGGTTGGTGTTCGTCACCGGCAAAGGGGGCACCGGCAAGACCACGGTGGCTGCCGCCCTGGGCCTTCTGGCCGCCGCTCGGGGCCGCAAGACCCTGGTCTGCGAGGTGGACGCCAAGGGCAACCTGGCCGACTTCTACGGTACGGGGCCCACGGGCTTCGACGAACGCGAGATCTCTCCGGGCCTCTGGGCCATGTCCATGGACACCGAAGCCTCCCTGCGCCAGTACCTGGCGCTGCAGATGAAGCTTCCCCTGGTGGCCCGGGTGGGGCCGCTGGCCAAGATGTTCGACTTCTTGGCCAACGCCGCCCCCGGGGTCCGCGAGATCGTCACCGTGGGCAAGCTGTGCTGGGAGGTCCGGGAGCGCCACTACGACCTGGTGATCGTCGACGCCGCCGCCAGCGGGCACATCGTGAGCCAACTGGCGGCCCCCCAGGCCATCAATGGTCTGGTGCAGGTGGGGCTGATCCGCCAGCAGACAGGCTGGATGCTCGACATCCTGGGCGATCCGGCCCAGACCGGCCTGGCCATCGTCACCACCCCGGCGGAGATGCCGGTGCAAGAGACCCTCGAGTTGCGCGACCGGGTAGCCGCCGAGACCAACGTCGACCTGGTCACCATCATCGTCAACCGGGTGCTGCCCGAGCTGTTCGGACGCGGTGAGGAGGAGGTCTTCGGCCGCCTCGACGCCCCGGCCGCGGAGGTCGCGCTGGCCGAATCCCTGGGCGGGCCGGCCCGGCCCCTCCTCGATGCCGCTCGGCTCACCGTCACCCTGCGGCGCAGCCGGACCGAGCACCTCGAACATCTGCGCAGCGAACTGGGCGGGGACATTCCCCTCCTCTACGTTCCCTATCTCTTCTTCCGGTCCCACGGCCTGCGGGCCACCCGCCTGGTCGAAGAGGCCCTGGCCGCCGAGCTGGGGTACTGAGCGTGACCCCAGGCAGCCTGCGGGACCATGCCGACGGCGCCGCCCGTCGGCCCACCATCGACAGCCTGCTGGCCTCCAAGGAGATCGTCATCTCCTGCGGAGCGGGCGGGGTGGGCAAGACCACCACCGCCGCCGCCCTGGCCGCCATGGCCGCCACCTACCACGGTGGAAAGGTCCTCGTCGTCACCGTCGACCCGGCTCGTCGCCTGGCCGGTGCCCTCGGCCTCAAGGGATTCGGCAACACCGAACGCCGGGTTCCGGCCACGGCCTTTGGCGCTGCGGGGGTCAAGCCCCGCGGCGAGCTGTGGGCGGCCATGCTCGACACCAAGCAGAGCTGGGACGCCCTGGTCCGCCGCCATGCCCCCGACGAGGACACCAAGACCCGGATCCTGGAGAACCCCCTGTACCAGAACATCTCGGGAAGATTCGTGCAGAGCCACGACTACATCGCCATGGAACGTCTCTACGCGCTGCATTCGGAGGGCAACTACGACCTCATCGTGGTCGACACCCCCCCGACCCGAAATGCCGTCGACTTCATCGAGGCTCCCGAGCGCATGGCGGAGTTCTTCCAGTCCCGACTCCTCAAGCTGCTCATCGTCCCCTACCGAAGCCGGCTGGTGAACCTGGCCTCCCGGCCCTTCTACCAGATCGCCGACCGCATCTTGGGTTCGCAGTTCCTGGCCGACATCGCCGAGTTCTTCATCCTGTTCCAGACGATGTACAAGGGCTTCGTCACCCGGGCCAATGCCGTCGAACGCCTCCTTCATGACCGGCGGACGACGTTCGTCGTGGTCAGCACCTTGGAGGCGGCCCCGCTGCGCGAAGCGGAGTTCTTCATCGACGTGCTGGTGGCCAAGCGGTTCCATCTGGGCGCCCTGGTCCTCAACAAGGTGCTGCCCGAGTACCTCTTGGAGCCGGCGGCCGACCAGCGGGCCGAACAGCTCCTGGGGCGGGCCCATGACCTGGCCACCGACCCCGGGGGACTGGCCACCCTGGTCGGCTCGGAGCCGGCCCAGGTCGAACGGGTGCTCTCCGAGGTCGGCCACAACTTCGTCAACCTCTCCCTGGTGGCCCGACGCGAAGCCGAGCAGCAGGGTGAGCTGGCCAAGGTGCCCGATGTGGTGGCCACCGCCCCCGAGCTCGACCGCGACATCGCCGACCTGCGCGGGCTGCTCCGCCTCGGCGAGCAGGTCTGGAACTAGGGGCGGAGCATCGTGGCCGTCCTCGCCGACCTCCTGGCCCAGCACACCAACCTTCAGGGTCCGGTCGTCGACCACCTGCAGCGCCTGGTCAGCTCCTGGGGGACCCTCTCCGACCTGTGCTTCGCCGA
>JAABUQ010006356.1_pt1 | contig 18000 bp, 11 predicted proteins | sample 5560001 | NCBI WGS metagenome assembly JAABUQ01 (sample SAMN10711888, study PRJNA513371) | rock metagenome | isolation source: Antarctica rocks | place: Antarctica: Victoria Land, Finger Mt nord | collected 2015-12-18
TAAAGAGTTGGGACTTTACGAATACATTATTGAGAATCATCCACCAAAGTTTGGGTTAAATTTTCATTGGCCCAAAAACCCTGCACAAACAGAGATCACAAATGATTATTACCATCTCTGGGCTACCGTTCACACCTGCTAGCCTGCTTTAGTAATTAGTAATTCTTATCACCCTATGTACGGGAGAGCCAATCATGTTAGCTGATTTTAATCGTCTGAGCAAAGCAGTGTTTATTGCGGCATTAACCGCTGGTGTAACATTGACCGTTGGTGTGGCATTTGCTACAACGCCTGCTCGAAAAGATTCCGCTCAAGATAATTCTGCGATTGTTGGTGCTGGTGGAGGCTCCGTTATCACCATTTTTGATGACAACAATCCCCTGAGCGATCCAGATGTTGGTTACGATAGTGAACTTTGGAACTTTACAAACGGTTTAGGTACCCCTTACAGATATATAATCACTGGTAGTGGTTATGGTCGTGGAGCGTTCCGCAATGGAGATACAGCCTTAGGTCAACGTGTTGACTTTGCAGTTACCGACGGTATAGGCAAAACCTTTGGTGCTAATACAACTGTCCGCAACAACACCATTATTGACACAGTTACCAACCAGCCAGTTACCGACCCAATCACTGGTCTACACTACGTTGTTGTCAACGGAGTTAACCTCAACATTGAGTTAGCTACCAATGTCAAGTCTCCTGACGGTCGTTATTACGAGACTAGCATGAATCCAGAAGTAGCTTGCCGTATTTTGAGAGGAAACCCAGCCCTAGGCGATCCAGTCAACTGGAAACAAGTGGAAAATGCCAAAGGTGAGTTCGGTCCAGACGTGCCTATTGTACGCACTATTTCAGGTGATGTTAGCGGAGAGATTGCTACCCTATCTAATGGTAACGATCCCTCACAAAACAACGTCCCCGCTACTGTATTTACTGATAGCACAACTAGTGTGCGTAGAAGATACGGAATGGCTCAAGGATGTAACAACGGCATTGAACTCTATCCAGGTGGACCTAAACGACCTCCTCTTGACACTTTCGTCAGCAACCCCATTCCCGATCTCAGCGCTGTTGACTCTACACAAACAGCATTTAACAACGGAGCAATAATTTCTAGCCAAAGAATAACCGATATCGCCATTAACGCTGCTGCTACGACGAGCGCCCCAACTAAAACAGATCCTTTCAATGCGGCTGTTGAAACTGGCGACGACAACAACTCCAATTCTTACAATTTTGCTGTTATCAAAGCTATACGGGAACACAATGGAGCTGTTGGTCCCGTGGAACGTACCTTTCTTGAAAGAGCAAGAGCAAACAATAATTCATTTCCACTAGAACAGCAACTTTCGAAAGCTATACTGGTGGTTCCACCAGATAGCCCAACCGCTGCTCAGACCGGTACCGTCATTGCTGCAGGTCCGAACTATGTAATCTTCAGAGAAGACTACCTCACTAGTGGTCCTTGGAGCCCTTCCGATAGGAAAAAGGTAATTGCTGCTCGAAACGTATGCTACGGTTACCTCTTCTCTGGCTTCCTGGGCAATCAAGCTGGTCAACTTTACCCTAAACAAGCAAATTTTAACATCAACAACACTGGTGGACAATTTCCTTACAACCGAGTTGGCAGTACTCAACAAGGTGCTGACACCGATAACTACGGTTCTTATGGAGGGGTCGATTTTGGTCCTTGCAGTAGAATCGGTCGAGACAGGTTTGGTAGTCCTAAACAAGTAAGGATAAGTAGGTAGGCGGGAAAATTTATAACTATGTCGGTAGTCCTAAACAAGTAAGGATAAGTAGGTAGGCGGGAAAATTTATAACTATGTCCGAAGCGAACGGAGCGAAGCGAAGTGAAGCAATCACAAGGGTTTCGAGCGTTTTACATTTACTTACATAGTTAGGTTTATTTGTGCTTACCTACTTAGAATGATGGTTGATGTTTAGGTTTTCCTCGTGTCAGCAGTCATGATTGCTTGTCCAAGCTGTGATCAGGAACACACTGTCAAGAACGGCAGAATCCATAACGGTAAACAGAACTTTAAGTGTCGGGACTGCGGCAGACAATTTGTGCAAGACCCGCAAAACCAACCCATTGCTCAAGCGACTAAGGACTTAATTGATAAACTGTTGTTGGAACGCCTCTCTTTGGCAGGGATTGCCAGAGTGACCGGGGTCTCTGAACTGTGGCTGCAACGTTACGTCAATGCCTTATACGCTGCCGTGCCTCGACAAGTGAGTGTGCGAGCAAAAAAAAAAGGGCGCTTGACAATTCAATGCGACGAGTTGTGGTCGTTTGTGGACAACAAGGACAACAAGCAATGGGTTTGGCTAGCGATTGATGTGAAGACGCGGGAGATTGTGGGCGTCCACATTGGCGACCGTTCAGAGACTGGAGCCAAAGCCTTGTGGCAATCTTTGCCCCCGGTCTATCGGCAATGTGCCATCTGCTATACCGATTTTTGGGCAGCTTATGGAGCCGTCCTACCCCGGAAACGGCATCGAGCTGTTGGGAAGGAAAGTGGTCTGACCAATCGGATTGAACGCTTCAACTGCACCCTACGTCAAAGAATCTCGCGACTGGTGCGAAAAACGTTGTCGTTTTCTAAGAAGTTGGATAATCACATTGGCGCAATCTGGTACTTTATTCATCACTACAACGCATCCTTACCTGTTTAGGACTACCACAGGTTTGATGATGGAAAACTGTGCGCCGTGGTACGCACTGATGGAATCGCCAATTCAGTTGGCTGGAGTTCAAGGCAATTGACTCCAAGGCGAACAACTTACCTTAACTCGAAAGAGAAGGGGGACAAGAGCCTGTTTGTAAAGCGGGAAGTAACAGAAGACGTGTATGGTACAGTCCCGCAACGCCTGAGTGATATGGCTAAAAGCTAAACTGCTTGAATCCTAATGCCCAGTGGTGGTGCGTCACATCCATCGGTAGCCTGCACACCGATGCCACTGGTAGCCATAGATTAAAGTTTCATCTATGGTACGCCTTGACCAATGGACGATGAGTCATGAACTCATTGAAGGGCATGAATGGGAAGCCTAAATCGCCCTAGTACGTTCATCAGTGACGGAACATGGGATCGCCTAAGGGACGCGAGTCCAACAGTGTCTCAGTTATCAGTTCTATTCCTTGGGGTTCAATCCTTAGAATATTCTGTGCTTTTTGAACTGTTCACTGATTTTAAACTGAGTAATTCTCGACAAAGTTTCGTTGTTATGTATTTGCTATAGAGAACAAAAATGGTCACAACAACAATCAGTCCTTACCTTAATGGCAATTTTGCTCCAGTACGAGAGGAAATTACTGCTGATGAACTCGTGGTGATTGGTGAGTTACCACCTGATTTATCTGGGATGTTTATCCGCAACGGTCCAAATCCCAGGTTTGCTCCCATTTGTCATCATCAGTGGTTTGATGGTGATGGTATGTTACATGGGGTGCAAATCAATAATGGCAAAGCCTCGTATCGCAATCGTTATGTTCAGACTAGGGCTTTTAAAATGGAGGCAGAAGCAGGTCGAGCACTATGGAAAGGACCAACAGAACCGCCTAATTTTGATCTTCCTCCTAATAATCTGTTTGGACCTTTCAAGAATACTGCCAATACTGCCTTAGTTTGGCATGGCGGAAGACTCTTAGCTCTGTGGGAAGGAGCTGAACCTTACGAAATTGCAGTACCCAACTTAGAGACGGTTGAGCCGTACAACTATGAGGGTAAACTTGCATCTCGATTTACAGCCCATCCCAAAGTCGATCCTGAAACTGGAGAGATGATGTTCTATGGCTATGCTGTGACTTCGCAACCATATCTGCAATATAGCATTGTGTCACGGGAGGGAGAACTAACAAAAACTGTAACCATTGATATACCAGCACCAGTGATGATGCATGACTTCGCTATCACTGAACGCTACACTATTTTCATGTATCTGCCTCTGACTTTTAGCATGGAAAGGATTATGCGAGGAGAATCAGCTTACTTGTTTGATTCAGATGCTCCTAGTCGCTTTGGTATCCTTCCTCGTTATGGAGATAACAGTAATATTCAATGGTTTGAAGCTCCTTCTTGCTACATTTTCCATACTGTTAATGCTTATGAAGCAGGAGAAGAAATCGTCCTGATCGCTTGCCGGATGAGCGGGACAACATGCCTTGACATACCAACAAAGTTTAATGATAGCCAGGACGATCGTCCACGACTGTACCGCTGGCGATTTAATCTACGTACAGGTGCGGTTCATGAAGAACTACTGGATGTTCTGGCATCAGATTTCCCTAGTCTGAATCAGCAAAGGTTGGGGCGGCAAAGCCGATATGCGTATACAGCAAAAATGGCATCTGGGCAAAGGCTAGCATTTAGCTTTGACGGATTGCTGAAATACGACTTCATGACTGACTCCTCACAGGTATACGAGTTTGGATCGGGTCGTTACGGCGGAGAAGCAGTTTTTGTCCCTCGCACCCCCTTAATCCACCCTTCCCAAGAGGGGAAAAAGGGGGATGAAGATGATGGTTGGTTAATGACATTTGTTTATGATACAACGCAACAAGCTTCTGAATTGGTAGTGTTGAATGCCCAAGATTTAACTACTGAACCTGTAGCTCGTATTCTCATACCGCAGCGAGTTCCTTATGGTTTTCACGGAATTTGGATTCCAAAGGAGTTTTTGAGCTAATCACAAGTATTTGATGCTTTCACACACAAAATCATGAAGGAAGCATATGGCGAACAAATATGACGTTATTGTTGTAGGTGCTGGTCCAGCAGGAATAACGGCGGCGAATTTGCTAGCAAGGAAAGGATGGGAAACTCTGATAGTTGACCGAGGTTCTCAACAAAAGCTGCAACTACCAGAAACTTTTTATGGTATTAGTCGTGACCTATTGGCACAGCTTGATATTGAGCAAGAGATCGGCATGGCGATCGCACTACCCAAACCTATCCGTCTGATTTCAGCCAGTGATAATTTCATTTACCATATTGGCATTGAACCTAACGAGGGTACTAGTAGCCATTATGGAATGAACCTCAATCGGGCAATCCTGGAAAAAGTATTGATAGAACGTGCTGTGGGAGGGGGTGCTACCTACCTGCCAACGACTATCGTCAAAGATTTTATCTTTGCAGATGACCAATTGACGGGGATTAAGTGTTCCACTCCTGATGGAGAACTTGAATATACTGCCAAAGTAGTAATCGAAGCTAGGGGTCAGAAAACACCCTTGATGCATCGCTTAGTAACAAGCAAGGAAAAGAAAAACCAGGATAACCATATCGCAGTTTTTGCCCAGTTTAGTAAACCTAGTTTCACTGAAGTGATTCCCGACAATGGTATTTTAGCCATCACTTTAGATTATGGCTATATCTTAGCTATGCCTCTTGCCGAGCAACAAATCAGTGTTATAGTTGCTTTAGAGGGAAAAAAGGCAAGGACTAATAATAGGAATTGGGACAAAATATTTCAGGAAACAGTTGAGTGTTGGAAACCGCTTGCCAAAGCCATACAAGTAGCAGAAAAACTCACTCCGACATTGCCAGTGATTAATCACGACTGGGAATATGAAAGATTTTCTGGTAATGTATTTTTATTTGTGGGAGATGCAGTGGCATTTCTCGACCCTTTCTCTTGCAATGGAATGGCGATTGGGATGAATAGTGGGGAAATTGCTGCTGATTTTGTGACTCAGAGTTTGGCAAAAGGTAACGGATATTGGGGAGGGGAAAATTTGTCTTACGATCAACAAATTCGCACCTTAATCAACAATTGGAAACAAGTCTGGGGGATTGAAAACCTGAGCTTATCTGGCATGGGCTTATTGAAGCAGTCTCTCAAGTTGCTAGGCCAACTCCAATTGCTCAAACTAGAAGCCCTAAACGAGAACTGGAAGCAAAATAGCACTGCTTTTGCTAGCAAAACTTAACTTTTTTTTTCACTCACTCAGTAAAAGGTAGATGGCAGAAGACAAGCTACTTATTTATCTGCCGCTTCAGATAAACACTTGCCTCATTTTTCTCACCAAACTTATAAAGTCAATAATTTGAGTCAACTTCCCATGCTCATAATGCAATCTACAGCTAATCCGACAAAAACTGGATGCGAACGCAATTCATAACCTTAAACTCGCACAATTCTTATAAAGATGTCCAATTATTCGGTTATCTGTTTGCTCGCATTCCACCCTTGTGTAAGTTCAATCCCTTGTACGACTAATTAGTTTTGTTGCGGTTTCGTGCGCTCTGTTACCTTACCCAGAATCAACCTGCTTGCCTCGACTTAAAAATAAAGTGCTGGTCAGAGCGTGTATGACAAAAAGCAACAATTTAAATCAGGAGAATAAAAGTGACACAAGATATCATATCATCCGAAACCAAAAGACTACGTGGAGTTCCCCCCCTGCCTGCTGAGGCAGCCCAGCGTCTTGGAAATATACATAGCGCTTACAGTCAGGGCTACCAAGTAGGAACTACTACTGAAGAACTAGAGGCGATTATTCCTAAACTAAATTCAGTTTCAGCCGACTTGCTCGGATTTGCCTTGGAGGGTGTAGGTACTGGTTTAGCGCAGCAGGATTTATTTGCATCTACCGATCACAATCGAGTAGAGGCATTTGTTAAAGGTTCTGGGGCAGCTTATAAGAACTTCGTGTATGTGGGGTTAGGTTTGTTACTGGGCAACAAAAAATTGCCTATCGAACCATATTTAAAATCACTAAGCCCGATCGGGAGTTGGCTAGTACTGGATGGCTATGGCTTTCAGCATGGTTTTACCCACTGGCAAGACTATCTTCAAGGTCAACCAATACCTGAAGTACTTACTGGTTATGCTTGCCAAGTTTTCGATCAGGGGATGGGACGCAGCATTTGGTTCATTAACGGCACTAATGTAACTCTGATTTCACAGACTATTAGTGCTTTCCCACCAGAAAGACAAGTAAATTTGTGGGGGGGGCTTGGTTTCGCTTGTGCCTACGCTGGTGGCGTAGACCAGTCAACCCTAGAAGCCTTAAGAGTAGCAGCAGGATTTTATGATGCGATTTTGGCTCAAGCAGCCGCTATAGCTGCCAAGTCACGTCAACTGCTTGGGAACCCATCCAGGTACACAGATTTGGCTTGTCAGGTTTTCTGCGGTACGGGTACTGAGGCAGCAGATGAGATTGTAGATAGAATGCTAGAAAATCTCTCCACCAATGCAGCTACACCAGATCGAGAAAGCTGGCAACCCTACCGCATACATCTCATACGTCAGAGAAGAAATGCTCTACTTACTTAATTTACTCTTCATACTTTATTTGTATGTAAATTTTGCTAATAGTAAGGGCTAAAGCTTCTTTGAGATAAATATCCCAAAAACAGGATAAAACAGGAGAATCAAAATGACACAGACGGAACAGATAGTAGAGAAAACCCAAATGGATCAAATGGATCCTTGGCTAGCTTCATTACTGAAGGCAAGAAAGATGCGCGCAATTCAAGCGCTTGACCCCGCGACAAAGCAACGATTTGTCAAGGTACGGCGGACTCTGCTGGGAATTAACGAGCTAGTTGCTAGTGGTGAAGAACCAGAGGCAGTTTTAGCTAAGCTGAAGACAATGGAGCCTGAGTTACTTGGATTTGCGCTAGAGGGGGTAGGGATGGCGCTCGCCAAGCAGGATATTATTACACCTGGTGAATTAAACCGAGTCGAGGCTTTTGTCACAGGCACGAGTGTAGCTTACCAAATTATGGTTTTTTTAGGGGTGGGTGTGCTGCTGGCAACGGAGCGACTGCCACTCGCTCCATTCATCACATCCTATTTAGAGCCATTTAACCCTTTACGGGTTTGGGCAATCGTTGATGGCTATGGCTTTCAATCTGGTATGCTTCACTGGCAAGACTACCTCTATGGTCAACCAAGACCTGAACACTTCACTGGTTACATGCGTCGCATTTTTGACCAGGGATTAGGTCGTAGTATTTGGTTGATAGACGCTGGTGACGTCACTCATATCCAAGGAACAATTGCTACTTTCTCTCCTACCAGACAGCCAGATCTGTGGTGTGGCGTTGGCTATGCATGTAGTTCTATTGGTGGTGTGCAACGTGAAACTCTAGAAGCTTTAGGAACCGCATCAAGAACTTATCTACCAGCATTAGCGCAAGGAGCGTCCTGTGCTGCTAAGTTCCGTAGAATACTAGGCACACCAGCAGCCCACGTGGAATTGGCTGATGCAATTCTATCTGAGCTAGCTGCTAATGCAGCAAGACATACAGAGCTAGTTCGGGAAGAGCTGCCGAATATTGGAGCAACACCAGTTGAGTCTCTTTGGCATAACTATCGAACGTATCTCATCTGTAACTAAGTTGTTAATTCTCTCAACATTACAAGGATCTGAATTAGAAACTTCACACTTTGAAACTAACAAGAGGACAGTCATGAATACTACTGATCGACCACTTGAAACAGTCATGAATACTACCGATCAAGTACTTGAATATGATGTTGTTATTATGGGAGCAGGATATGCGGGTGTCTGTCAAGCTCGTCATTTACTGCTCAAAATCCCTAATATCCGACTTGCCATTGTCGATCCGCGTCCCGAAAATCCTTCTAAACCAGACCACAGACCAGGTGAATCAACCCTTGAAGCGGCCTCTGTATTTCTCTTCAGTGAGTTAGGACTCCATGAATATCTGCTCGAGCATCATGCCCATAAAGCCGGTCTTAATTGGCATTGGGCAAAAGATGTAGACAAGACAGAATCAATGAATGACTACTATCACATTTGGGTTAACCGACAACTAACCATTCCATCTTTTCATTTGAATCGCTCTAAGTTTGATCGAGATCTGCTTGAGATGAACAAACAGATGGGGGCACACTTCTATAATGGCCGTGTTGTTGATGTAGATCTAACTTCAGGTGATAAGCACAATACTGTTAAGGTTAAACTCCAGGATGGTTATATAGAGTTAAAAGCAAAACACTTAGTTGATGCAGCAGGCCGGAAGTTTATCATTGGTCGCAAAACTGACAATCTCTTATTGCGTCCGGAAGAGCTAGCTTTTAATATTAAGCCAGGTGCAGCATGGGTATTAGTCAAGAATGTAGATCGCACTATATTTGATAAAGGATTGTATTCAACAGAGAGCCTGGCCAGTCGTTACTATGCCACTAACCATTGGATGGGGAAAGGTCACTGGTTATGGATGATTCCGATTGACACACAGACAATGGAGTTATCTGTCGGACTGATTCATCATCAGGAAATTATTCCATCCGAACTGGTAAACACAGAAGATAAGTTCTATGCATTCGTAAAGGCCAACCACAATATACTTTACCAACTCCTCAAGAGTGGTGAGCATGTTGAGTTTAATTACTGGCCTAGGATCGCTCATACAAGTAAAAGGCTATTTTCTCCTGACAATTGGTACGTCATTGGGGATGCAGCCAGCAACTTTGACGCGCTCTTTAGTACTGGGACAACAATGTCTTGCGTAGCGATTGAGTCCGTTACTGAGATTGTACGTGCAAAGTTGGCAAATGAAATAGACGCTCAAAAGAAACAGGAGGCTTATAACCGCTTTAATACTACGTTTGCTCGCTTTTTTAACATGGCTGTCAGCAGTCAGGAAAAGCAAGTTGGCAACGCTAGCATCATGAGTTGGCGTCTCTATAGCAGCTACATGATATGGTTTAGCACATTAGTACCAATGTACGTTGGTAAGTGGCATTTAAACTTACGTTTTTCCCGCTTGCTTCTGACATTTCTCGAAAATAGTATAAGCTTTTTGGCGGATCTGTACAAACAGCTTACCTATTTGGCTGAACGGGAAACTAATATCGGTTTCATGGACCAGCTGCGAGCCGACCAGTTGCTCTGGGGTTACCATCCAGATAAATCCTTCGATAGCTTTCTGGAAAATGCAAAATTAGAGCCTGGGAAACTTAATGTTTTTGCGGGAATCAAAGCTTTTTGTTTCTATATGGTCATTTGGTTCATTTTGTTGCAATGGAAAGGATTTGGTCTACTAGGCTTGTTAAGACCCCGCAACATTTTCCACATCGTACGTCTGCTGATAACATGGGTGATAATGTCAGTCGCAGAAATATTGTACAAACTTGAGCTTCATGGTCAGCCCACAAATAGTACTGTTGCTAAGACACGCGAAGAGTTCAAGAATTATCGGTATCAATCAAAGCTAAAGAATTGGGTTGGTACTAGTGAGATTTAGGATTGCTCAGTTAATCTGTGTTGTCTGAAAGTAACACATTGCACAGATACTAGGGATTTGTGAAAGTCTAGGGCTTGAAAACAGGCTTTCAATTGCGAGAGATTGATGTCGGGGCGGCGCACACTCGTGTCTTCTAGACGTGAGTTAGCCACCCCGCAGGATCTATACTACGTTACTTTGTCGCTACGATTTCAGAAAACACAGAAGAACAAGTCAAGAAGTATATAGAAAAGCAAAATGTTAATCAAAAAAGCGTTTAAGGTTACATTAATTCCAAATAGCACCCAAGAAGTCTTAATTAACAAGACTATTGGCTGCGCTAGGTTTGTGTACAATCGCTTTTTAGCAAGACGTAAAGAGTTATATGAGTCCGAGCAAAAGACCCTAAACTACAGTGGATGCTGTCACGAGTTAACACAGTTAAAGAAGGAAATAGATTGGTTAACCGATGTCGATAAGTTTGCCCTTCAGAATTCACTAAGGAATTTGGAAACTGCTTATAAAAACTTCTTCACCAATCTCAAGAAACCGAAAAAGCAAAGACGGTTTGGCTTCCCAAAATTCAAAAAGAAGCATGAATTCAAACAATCCTATAAAACCAACTTCACCAATGGCAATATACAACTCTCCGAAAACTATCTCAAGCTGCCAAAATTAGGCTGGGCAAGGTTTCACAAGTCTCAAGATGTAGACGGAACTATTGTTAACGTCACCGTCACTCGCACAAAAACAGGCAAGTATATTGCCAGTATTTTATGCGAAACAGAAATAGAGAGACATCCCTACGTAGATAAAAATATTGGGCTAAACTTAGGGATAAAATCCTCCCTTGTTACCAGCGATGCCGTTGAAGTTGAAAATCCTAAGCATTATCACCGTGCTTTAAGAAAACTACGCAGAGCCAATAAAAAGCTTTCCCGCAGTGTCAAGGGTAGTAATAATCGAGCCAAAGCGAAAACCAAGTTGGCTCAAGTGTACGAACGTATCGCTAATTTGGAAGATGACTTTTTGTATAAACTGTCTACTCGTCTTATCAGAGAAAACAGCATTATCTGTATCAAAGATTTGCGAGTAGCCAACCCGATCAAAAATCATAAACTAGCACTCAGTATTATGGATGTTGGTTGGCCAAAATTTATCGCTATGTTGGAATATAAAGCCTTGTGGCATGACCGAATTGTGCAAAAAGTTTCTCCGTTTTTCCCTTCATCTCAAACCTGTAGCTGTTGTGGTATCGTTAACTCAGAGGTGAAAGATTTAAGCATTAGAGAATGGAACTGTCCCGCGTGCAATACTCACCATTTAAGGGATTGCACGGCAGCAGTCAATATTCTTCGAGAGGGATTGAGATTATTAACCGCCGCTGGTTCGTCGGAGGTTCAAAACGCCTGTGGAGAATCTGTAAGACCTGGGGAAACTCAGGCGGGACTCGGTGAAGCAGGAATCATGCGGCTTCTAGCCGTGTGAGGTTCAATTAAGGGATGACTTTTTTGCACAAACTGTCTACTCGTCTCATTCGAAAAAACAGCATTATCTGTTTTTTTACTGCATGTATTACATAGAAACTCAAGGAGAAATGTATGAAAGCTGTTGATGTGAAAATTCAAGATGAGCGTGTGCAAACTGTTAATTATACAGGTAGATCGCTCATGGTAACGAAAGCAAAGATATTGATCACAGGTGCACCGGGTGGAACTCAAGGAGCTACCGCAGGGAAAATCGTCGAAATGGCTTTGGAGAGAGGCATTCCCATTGCTGCTCTTGTGCGTAACCACGACGACCGATCCAAGCGATTGGCAGATTTAGGCGCTGAGATTGTCATTGGGGATCTACTTAATTTGCAAGATGTTATCTCGGCTACATCGGGAAGAGATACGGTGTTTTTCTGTTATCCAGTGCGACCAGGATTATTGGAAGCTTCTTCAATCATGGCCTATGCTGCATGGGAAGCTAAATTGAAGCTGGTGGTCAATTTATCTCAGGGATCTGCCGTTCGCTGGAGTCCGAGTCCAACCGGAAGAAAACATTGGTTATCAGAGCGCATATTCTCCGCTGCGAAAATTCCTACCTTTAATCTCCGTGGTGGTGTCTTCTACGAAAATATTTTTCGTCAATTTGCCGCTGGAATCAATGAAAACAGTGAACTCCGCGCCCCTTTCGCCGATGGATCAAGTTATGTGCCATTGGTGGCAGCAGCCGATATCAGTAAAGCGGCTCTTGAGGCTCTTCTGAATCCGCAGAGACATGCGGGTAAAACGAGATTCGTAGTGAACGAACTCTTGTCATTGAATGAAATCGCAAAAGCAACTTCTCAGTGTCTCAATCGAAAGGTCGTTTATAAAGAAGTCAGTATCGATGAGTGGATGAATGAAGCTAGTCAACGCGAGGATGTTGCCACTGGCAATCTCGAACAACTGCAGCATCTCAACATGCTTTGGCAACATTTGCTTCTCAGCAATAAATCGGGATTCTTGCCTTTTCTTCGTATGTTACTGTCGTTACGAGGTTTTTTTGCGAAGAGCGATAAGGTGAAAATAGATTCTTGGCTAGAAGCTAAAAAGGCTTTATTCAACTGAAGGGGTTACAAGGAGGTCTGAAGTGCTTGCAGGCTCAAGGTTTTAGGTATTTATGGTATAAATAAAAGAGGTCTAGCTTTGTCAACAAGACCTAGTTAATGATACATGCCTGAATTTTACCAAATCTACCTCAAAAGTCAACTTGAACCGTGCCAATACCGTAACCGTTCACGGGGGGGTACATCATGCGCATAAACGTCAAAGCCTTGCTAAGCAAAAGCTTTGGGTTTTATGCGCATCAAAATATCGTACCTAAAATGTCTAAAAGACAATTTGCAGACCAGTATAGCACTTTTGACTACTCACAATTATCCGGTATAAATCCAATCTAGACTGGTTTTCGTACTGATTACGTGTGATTTCATATTGGACGTTTTTTTGATCCCCCCCTGAACGGTTACGCCAATACCTGCTGCTAAGCATCGTGATTGACCTACTGCAATCGGTAGTGGTAAATATGTAGTGATTAGCCTTTCAAGCCTGCAAGCACGCATTGTAATGATGAATGAAGTACCAAATAGCAGCAATATGATTTTCTAGTTTCTTTGAAAAAGATAGAGTTGCTCTAACTAAACGAGAAATCCTTTGACGCATGTTTAAAGTATACACATGGTTATGCAATCAAGTAGAGATGTCGTTGGCATCAAGAAAACAGCGTTTCAGGTAAATTTTTTTCGGAAGTTCAGAGGAGACAAAACCCAGCTACCTCCCAAGCATACAACTCAAGCAATTATATTGGCTTGGTTAGGAGGATTTGTGGCAATTAGTTTGATTGCGCTTCTCTCCAATACATTTTCTGTAGAACTTGTGCTACCCTCTTTTGGAGCGTCCTGCCTTTTAATTTTTGGGTTTCCAGATGCGGCATTTGCACAACCTCGAAATATACTTGGAGGTCATTTTTTGAGTTCCCTGATTGGTTTGATATGTCTGACGCTTTTTGGAGCAACGTGGTGGTCAGTTGCCATAGCTGTCGCTACTGCCATTTCTGTCATGATGTTTACTCGAACGACTCACCCACCAGCAGGCGCTAATCCAGTTATTATTTACCTTACCAAACCAGCATGGAGTTTTCTACTATTTCCCACTGCTTTTGGAGCGGTAATTTTAATCTTTGTTGCGCTTTTATACAATAATTTTACTCGTGAAAGCAAGTACCCGAAATATTGGTAGGCTGAAGAGGGAAGGGATGACAGTGCGATAGCGAAGCGCTGCTGCGAAGCGCAGATCGCTCTCAATACTGCAAGGGATATGATGCTAAACTGAGGGTGAGACAAAAAAGGCTATAATGCAGACATAATAAGTTACCCGAAGGGAAGTGTAGGAGCGTCACCGTTTGAGTGATTTTCTGAGGGTCAAAGCGATCGCCTAAATCATTTTCAATAAGCAGTCGTTAATGCTATTTTTCGACTGTTATTGAGATTGAACCGTTCTTATTGACATGATGCGTTTGCCCTGCCTAAGCAGTCATTCATAAAAATCTTATTTTTCACCGAAACAAGATTTAGTTTACTAAAACATAGCTGTGAGCAAAATTGACATGATTGACCAAATTGTAGGTTTACTTCTGCCATCGTGCGCTATTTGATTCTGATAAAAAAAACATAATAGACATTTTTGATTTTCAGAAATGTCCTATGGGTTTTCGTCTACAAACTAAAAAACATCGAGTATGTACAACACAGTGTCTGACTCAAGTAAAATAGCCGTCATTGGAATGGGTTGTTGCTATCCAGGTGCAAATGATCTACAACAACTCTGGGAAAATATATTAGCTAGACGACAACAATTTCGACGTTCACCAGACCAGAGATTGCCTCTTTCTGACTATTATGATCCAGATCCTGCTGCACCAGATAAGACATACGGTAGCCGTATGGCTGTGATTGATGGTTTTGAATTTGACTGGGTGAAGCGACGCATTCCCAAAACCGTGGTAGATTCTGCTGACATTGTGCAATGGTTGGCTTTGGAAGTAGCAATCGGGGCGGCGGAGAACGCAGGGTATAGTCGTACAAACGTTCCGATTGAGCGTACAGGTGTGTTGCTTGGCAATACTCTCACAGGAGAGTTTTCACGCTCCACCAATATGAGAATGCGCTGGCCCTACGTTCGGCGTGCTTTAATTGCTACAGCAGAGGCACATGAACTTCCATCAGGTGTGATGGACTCTCTGGTGGAAACAATGGAGGCTTATTACAAGTCTGTGTTTTCGCCAATTACAGAAGACACACTTGCAGGTAACCTTTCCAATACCATCGCAGGCAGAATTTGCAACTTCTTCAACTTCCATGGTGGTGGTTTCACGGTTGACGGTGCTTGTTCTTCTTCGCTGATTGCTGTAGCTAACGCTGCTACTGCTTTGACCAATGGCGATTTAGACCTAGCCTTTGCTGGTGGTGTGGATGTCAGTCTGGACACATTTGAACTGATTGGATTTGCCAAGACGGCTGCTTTGACTGGTACGGATATGAAGGTTTATGACCGCAAAGCTAATGGCTTCATCCCTGGGGAAGGATGCGGTTTTGTAGTTCTTAAGCGCTTAGAGGATGCTCAAGCTGATGGTAACTATATATATGCAGTGATCCAGGGCTGGGGAATATCATCTGATGGAAAGGGTGGTATTACAGCTCCTAGCCATGAAGGACAGGCGATGGCGTTGCGTCGTGCTTATGAACGAGCTAATTACAGTCCCCATACCCTCGATTTTATCGAAGGACATGGAACTGGCACAGTTGTAGGCGATCGCACAGAATTAGAAGGCATTACTCTCGCTATAAATGCCTATGGCAAACCAAATCCACGCTTCTGCGGTATCACTTCCTTCAAGTCACTGGTGGGTCACACAAAAGCAGCAGCAGGTGTGGGAGCTTTGATTAAATCAGTTATGGCTGTCAACCGTCGAGTACTACCACCAGTGGCTGATTGTCAAGAAGCTAACCTAGTGTTTGAGAATAGTGCCCTTGGTATTTACCCCATCTTACAAGGAGAAATCCGTCGTGAGACAGATATTCTGCGCGCTGGCGTTTCTGCTATGGGATTTGGGGGAATTAATTGCCACGTAACCCTTGAATCCGGCGATCCTCCATCTGCTAGTTTCAAACCATCCCTTGAAGAACGGGCTTTACTGGTTTCCAATCAGGATACAGAAATTTTTATCCTGAGTGCTGAATCTATTCCCGCCTTACTCAAACGTATTCACTCTGTGATCAACATCGCAGAGGGTTTAAGCTTGGCGGAAGTGCTTGATCTAGCTGCACACTTGACTCGCAATTTTAACCCTGAACTACCTGTCCGGACAGCTTTAATAGCAGGTAAGCCGGAGGAGTTAGTTGAACGTCTACATCTGTTGGAAAAGTTGCTCAATGAAACACCTCCTGCTAAAGGAGAGATTGTTGTCAGCCCACAGAAAGAAGTATGGATTGGAAACGCCGTAGGCCAAAACCGGGTGGGTTTTCTCTTCCCTGGACAAGGTTCCCAGAAATTGAATATGACGCGTTGGCTTGTAGAGCGCTATTCCTGGGCCCAAGAATTTGTAGTTCAGGCAGATGTATGGCTGCGTGAGGCTGGCTTTGAGGGCGTGCGCGACTTTATATATTTACCCTTAGACCGGGCTATCAATCAAGAGCAAATTGACGATTGGTCAAAAACACTTTCTCAAACAGAAGTTGCACAGCCAGCAATTTCCCTCGCTTCGTTGTTGTGGATACGCTATCTTTCTCGTCTTGGAATCAAACCAGTTGCTGTGGGTGGTCATAGTCTTGGAGAACTGATTGCTGTTCACGCCGCAGGCTCCCTTGACGAGACATCTCTTTTATGTATAGCCGCCACAAGAGGACAAGCCATGTCCTCTACTGGAAAAGATGAAGCTCAAGGTGGAATGGCTAGTTTGAGTTGCTCGCGAGAGGTCGCTGAAGGTATTCTCAAGCAGGTCAGCGGCTATATTGTTGTCGCTAACATCAATAGTCCCAAGCAGACTGTCATCTCTGGCGAACTGGCGAGTGTTGACCAAGCTATTGAGTTAGCTTTGAAAGCGGGAATTCGCACCATTAAACTTCCAGTTTCTAATGCTTTCCATTCTCAATTGGTTGCTGCTGCTGCTGAGAATCTGAGGCAAGAAGAACTCATCCCAGAACACTTAAAGAAAACAAAAGTACCTCTATTTTCCAGTGTAGACGGTCAGCAGCTAGAGTCGGGACTTCCATTGCGTGAACACCTGGCAAATCAAATTATCGCACAGGTGGACTTTGTCTCCTTGGTGAAAACACTTGAGCAAACTTGTGATGTCTTTGTGGAAGTGGGTCCAGGGAGAGTCCTCTCAGGTTTAGTAAACGACATTAATGATTCTCAGGGAGTGACTTGTTTCCCTGTTGAGTCAAAACCTGGACTGCATCGAGATTTAAATGTTATGCTGGCTGCCATGTTTGTACGTGGTAGTGAAATCACTTGGGAAGCTCTTTACGAGAATCGTCTTGTCCGTCCGTTTGTCCCAGCGTCGGAGCGCGTGTTCATCGAAAACCCTCTAGAGCGACCATTCCGAGTATCTGCACAGCAAATATCTCCCATTCCTCTAATTTCTGATGATTCTGACCATACAACCCATACAACACCGACAATGCCTACTGACGAAAACCAAGTTAGTTGGGATCAGCTGTCTAATTACATTACCCAGCGCGGAAAGTTTATCACAGATCTGATCCGAGTAGATTTGCAAAGTTTATCCCATCTTCCTGGTTTTGCTGACACCTTTAACTCAACCAATGGTTCCTCGAAGAATGGTTTTTCAACCAATGGTTCCACACCAACTCATAAATTGACAGTAAAACCTACTGTCAATTCTTCTGAATCTGAGAATACTGGAACGGACACTGTTCCTGTCAATGGAAACCAAACTGCTAATGTTGAAAGCTTCCTTGTGGATTTTATTGTCAAACAGACAGGTTTTCCCCAAGAAAGTGTAAAGTCAGATATCAGACTGTTAGATGACCTCAATCTCGATTCTATTAAAGCGGGGGAATTAATTGCTGCTGCTACACAGCAATTTGATGTTGCAGGCAAGGTTGACCCAGCATCTATGGCTAATGCAACCATAAAAGAGATTGCTTCAGCAATTGAGATGGTCATGCCTCAAAGCGGTCATGACATTGTTAGTAATGGGATAACAGCACCAGTCTCAACACAGGCCAGAACAG
>JAABUQ010006357.1_pt1 | contig 17993 bp, 3 predicted proteins | sample 5560001 | NCBI WGS metagenome assembly JAABUQ01 (sample SAMN10711888, study PRJNA513371) | rock metagenome | isolation source: Antarctica rocks | place: Antarctica: Victoria Land, Finger Mt nord | collected 2015-12-18
TATTTATAAGCAAATATATCCTATATTAAATTCGATTAAGAAGGATATAAATAATATTAATATATATAAGCTTAATAAATAATAACGGAATTATTAATATTTTTATATATATATTAAAATATATTTATTACTTTAATATATAATTAAATATATAAATATCGAATTCCTTTATTATACTTTTTAGAAGTATATTATTATATTCTAGACCAAATATAATAATATACCTAATTATATAAAAGAGCTTTTATATTTAAGTTATTTAATAAATAACTTAATATTTAAAACCGAATTATAATAAGTTATATTTATTAATAGCCTTGTAAATATATATAATAAAGTTAAATTTAATTATAAAATTAATTAATTATTAAAGCTATTTAATAATATTTTAAAGGCCTTTTAATTAGAAAAACTTTATTTTTCTAAAAATAGCGATTAATTCCTTGAATATTAAATATTAAATAAATTATATTTATTAAAGTTAAAAAATTAAATAAAATATATTTTTAATAAAATTATATTTAATATATATTCTTTAAAATTAGTTATAAAAGATATATTTAATATAGCTTTTCAATTATTAAAAAAGTTAATAATTTAGGAGCTTAATCCGTATTATTTAATTTATTAAATAATATTCTTATATTAAACCGGCCTTAAAAAGCTTAATATAAATATATTCTGCTATAATAAAAATATTTATATAAAAGATATTAAAATATTTAATTTTATTAATATTTAAAATAATAATATAATATTAAATAGCTTAACTTTAAATATTCAAAGTATTATAAAATAAAAATAGAAAGGATTTAATTAAGGTTAAATCCGCTTAAGCTATTTTAATCTTAATTAAAAGATTATAAGCGGAATTATTTATAATTATTATTTAATATTAATAATATAATTCTTCCGCTTTAAATATTAAATAATATTTCGGAGAATAAATATTATATAATAAAATTCTTTAATATTAAAGATAAATAGTATTATTTACGTACTCTTAAGAATATTATTAATTATATATTCGATAATAGACTCTTAATTTATAATATTTATAATTTTATAGCCAAAGTCTCGGTTATAATATTTATATTTTAATTTAATATTATAAGATTAAATATTATAAAGTTTCTAATAATTTAATAAGCAAAATTCCCGATATTATTAATAATAAATATTATAAGTAATTATTTACTTTTCCTTATAGTTAAATATCCTTTTTAATAAGTTATTAATTTTTAATAATCTTATAATTATTAATAGCCCCTCCTTAAGCCCTGATTATTTTATATATATACGGTTAATATCGCTAATCGTTATATTTATATTAAGAAAGGAATACTTCGATATTATTATCTGCTAATATACTTCGGCCTTTATAAAAGATATTAATAACTTTAGTTAAATAATTAATTATATTAAATTATATATTAATTAAATATAATATATTTTTTTCGGTATTAATTTATAATTTTTATATAATAATTTAATTAAATATAAAATTTAATATAATTATAAATAAAATAAAGCCGAATTTGTAAATCTAATATAACTTTAAGATAATATATTTCCGTTAAGTTAAGAATTCTTTCTTAAATTATAATTATTATAATAAATCTTTTAAAATAACTACTTTTAAATTTAGATATATTTAAATAAGAAATACGAATAATAAATTATAATTTAAATAATAATATATAAACTTTTCTAAACTCTTAATTATATAAGTAATATTTTTAAAGAAATAAAGAATATATTTTCGAATATATAAAAAAGTTCTTAAGTTTATAAATTTATAAAGAACAGATAATAAATCTTATTATTAATTAAAAGCTATTTTTTATTTAATATTTTTTAATATAATTAATAATTAATTATAATTATTAGAAGCTTTAAGCCTAATAATATTTAATAATATTATAAGTATAAATAATTACGGGGTTTTAAGATATACCTTTTCCGTTTATAATGAATAAACAAGAGCTTTAAATCAGAATTTTATATATTATTTAAGATAAAAAAATAATAATTGCTTTTAATTTTTGATAAAGCAGATAATATAATTTATCTATTAATATAATTTTAAAATTAAGAATAAAATTAGTTATTAAATAACGGTTTCTATATTCAGATTATTAACTTTTAATCTATATAAACTAGTTATAACTAATATATAAAGACTATTATATTCCGAAAACGGCTAATTAAATTATATAGAAATTCAATATTTATTATTGTTTATTATATTTATAAATATAATAATAATAATTTTCTTTAAAAATATATAATAATCTAATTATTTAACTTATTATTTAAATAAATTATATATTTTATAAATTTAAATAATAAAATTTATATATGTAATTATCTTTGGAATATTATATATATTTCCAATTTATTATAATAAAATATATTAAAAGTTAAATATATTCTTTTTACTTTTTTATATATATTCAATTTATATATAAATATTTAAATAATTAATTAATATATAAATAAGCCAAATAAAAGAGTTAAAGCTATAATATTCCTTTATTATTATTAATATATTAATCAGAAGATAATTATAAAATATTTTTAATTTTAAATAAGTTAAATAAAAGCTTTATTATTTAAATATTAAATAAATTTCGTTAATTATTATTAAATATATATAGCTTTAGAATAATAAATAATATAATATATCCTTATTAAATTTTTTCGAAAGTATAATTTTAAAATTAATAAAAATTAATAAGTTAATAAATAGCTTTTGCTCCTTCGAATATAAGCTTTATTATATATATAATCTTTAATATAAGTATCTTTTAAGGTTTCTAATATATTAATATTATTATTTAAAATTATTAATTAAATTTTAAAAATATATTTAAGTTTTTAAATTTATTCTTTTTTTAATATAAATAATAATATAAAGATTAGAATTAATTTAATTTACTTTCTAATAAATAGAGTTATTTAAAAAATAATATTTTTTCTAAATTTAATCTTTATAATTAAAATAAGATTTTTAAATTTATATTAAATATAATAAATTATAATTATTTATTTATTTTTTAAATATATTTAAAAAAGCTCCTTTATTTAATTTTTAATCTTAATAATTTTAAAATTTATATTATTATTATTATTTTATATTATTATATCTTTTTATTTTAATATATTAATCGTAATTTAATAAAAAGAAGTAAAATATTATTATTAATAATTAATATATTATTATTTATATATAAATATAATTATTTAATATATTTCAGATATTATAATATAATTAAGTAATTATCGAAATATATAATAAGGCTTTTTAATTTATTTATTATTATTATAAAATAATTAATTTTAAAAATTTATTAAAAAAGGATTTTTTTTAATATTTATAATATTAAATATAATAAGAATTATATTATTTAAAATATATTAAATAAAAGTATATATTTAATTATATAATTATAATAATTATAAAATTAGAAATAAATATTATTATTATTATTAATATATTACAAAATATATATTTTAAAAATAAAAAAGTTAAATAAAGATTTTTATAAATATATTATTAAAATTAAATTAGATTTAATAAGATTATATATTCTTGAACTCAGATATATTATAATATATATATATAGTAAGTATACGCTATCCCTAAAGGGTTATAGCACGATATGTCTGAGTAACTGAGGCAAATCACCATAAAATTACAAAGGGTCAACTAGAGTTGATCCCAATGCTCGAAGGCGATCTGATGGTTCGGATCGCTTAGGTCGTTTCGCTTTACCTGAAATAAAACGCAGACGTCCTTATACAGGATGTTAATACGAGGTGTGTGGCAGCTTTTTGTCAGCGAATCGAAATTGGAATAGAAGATTCAAAAGTCGTACGTCGTCGCGTCTTTTCGCTCTTCTCGTCTTTGTTGCTTTGCGTCGTCCTACGCAAGTATGTGCACGCTACTCGTGCGACTCGCTGGAAGAGTCAAACACCCTTTGTTTTTTGCTCAATCCAGGAGGTGAGCCTTTTCGCCTAAGGGTTGGCGTTTTGCTTCGCTGCTCCTCGTTGTGTATAATCAGCTACCAGGTATCCTGACTGTATAGCATTTGCTTCGTATCAAAGCTGACCGTTATCAGTCCGTTCTTTTCTGGCACTGCTCATATCATTTGATGAAAACGACAATTTGGTCTTGGACTCTATTTTTGTATAACACTACTTTCACTTTCAGAAATAGTAATCTTTACAAGGTATTCTTCCCACTTACCTCCCGCAAATACCAGATTTTTCTGACTTTGGACTTAGCTTTCGCAACTATTCGACATGCTCCCCAATTTTCTCCATTGCCAGCTCGATAGAAAACGGCATTATGGGGATAGGATATCTCTAGGCTCGCTCCTCTGTACACTGGAATCGAATACTGTTTATGGAAAACTTTCTTGGTTGCTTCGTCCTTGTCGTCTACGCAATAAGCGCTTTAATAACGGCATCGAGCTTGGAAAGGCTACAGGCTCTGTTTCTCGAGGTAGGAGAACCATATTGAAGATGAAATGCAACAATGCTAAAACGAAAAAGCTGCTTGTCTTGTCAACAACGTTCGTCTGTCTTGCACCAGCTATCCATCAAGCCGTGACAAGAACACTCAGGAAGTAGGCCCCCAACGCGAGCCGCCGAGCCGGATAGTCAGGAATGGGATATGGCACTGTACGCAGAGGCGGTCTCGAGCGGGAGGCAGACTTGGAAGCCTCTTAGAGAGACCCTTTGGCGGGCAGAAGAGCAAGAAGCAAACGAAGGCGGGGAGACAGGCACAGAAGGGACTGAATCTGAAGTGCGATGCGAATATTTGAGGTATACTGGCTGCCCCTAACAAGCGACTTTCTTGCTTTGTATATGTTCAGGGTCGTCTAGTCGTCAATTTGTAAATCTTAGCAACTATGCTCTCGTTCATAGTAAGCTCGTTAATACGCATTTCATGACTGCCCGGATAGTCGTAAAGCGCTGAACCGTGGGCAAAGCAGAAAGTCACATCCCGCCAGGTTGGAGCTTTATTTCCAAGCCTCCACGCTTCCCCACTCCCATAAAATGTCGGAACCTGGCGGGTCCCAGTGGTCGTGTCAGACTTGCTCTCAGAGTTCCTCAACGTACGGGGATTTATGCATACATTGTCAAGAATGCAAAGACCGCCGCCTCTACACTTCGCTGGCACGCGCGACGGACTCGTTCGCAGACCTTCAAAAAGTGATTTTGCACACTAAACATCAGCCAGTAAGCCAACCTTCTGAGAGCTCGGATGCCTCTGAAGATGAGAACGACCAGAGTGGAAGCTTGCCCGTTCGGACTGGCCTCGCGGGTCCCTTCAACAATAGCGCCAACCTCCGATGCCCACATACTGGATGCTCCAACAAGACGGAAGTAATATACGGGAGTAAGAGCAACCTAAACCGACACTACGCTACACGTAAGAGTCGTCGCTTTGAACATGAGGCATACAGAGACTGATAACAGTGAATATTTAGACATTCCCATCACCGAAAAATGTCCCTTCTGTGGGCGCCCCTTCGCTCGTCTACGGCCATTGCTCCACCACGTTAGAAGGTGCAAGGTCAAGGAGGGTTTGAAGAAGGAAGGAAAATGTCTGGAAGCGAAGCAGTACCTTGCCACTGAGCGCATAGAGATCCTGCGCAAGGGTATGAATCAGCAGTTGAACCAGCAGTTGAGCATCGTCGGGAACATCAAGGAGAGGGAAAGCTCGGGTGGGGGGGATACTGGGAATCGCAGAAATGAACCAGGGACAGGCTTCAGCAGGAAGGGAACCCCAGAGCCTGCAATTTCAAAGAGCCACAATGGCGGCGAAGTGTCAGCCGATAAAGAATCAATCCCGGCACGAGAGGGACGCCGTATTCAAAAACGTCGGCGTTCTGGTACAATTGTCTCATCGGGACCGCTTCTTATAGCCCAATCGAAGCAGTCTCGTCAGGTGCACGAGGAGGGTGATATGGGGACGGCAGCAAGTGCACTTTCCAGCCTCAACACTACATATGTCTTGGGAACTCAACCAGGGGGAAATTCTACCTTAGGCCCAGGGGACCCAGGATCAGTTGAAAACCCTCTTTCTACCGAAACCCCGCTCAGAGACCAAGGACTGGCAATAGGTAGGTGTCGAGCTGTCAATGTACGTGGTGCGGTCAGAGCTGACTGAATACTAGAGTCCCTCACTGGTGACGTCTACGACTTGGAAATTGAAGACCTTCAAAGCATGTTACTTTCATGGCCTGATGATATCCGAGGACAGATACGTTTGACAGATCCCTTCGTGCAGGTTCATTCACCATTCATCACAATTCCAATCTCCGGAGCCTTGTCGAAACATTTTGCTTCACAACGCCGAAAGACGATGTGAAGTCCTGTTCGACTACGAATCATTCAAGCCTTCCTCATGATATATGCCACGCGGGGAGATCCAATAGGTCTATAGCACCAGTGGCTTTGCCATGGCACCATCACCATATTTCCCTGCCCTGGCATCGGCCCCACCTTATCGACCTGTTGCTTGTCGTCCGCATTTTCGATATAAATCGCCCCTTGAAAATTCAGGACATCGACCACCACCGCTATAGTGTTCTTTGGAGGGGTTTCTAGCTCATTTTTGGGTGGGTTCATCCATTCGAGAATTTCGCAGTCGCCGCGGATGATCTGAGATGTATTTAGTGTGTATTGTATCGTACATAGTAGGCTTTCGGAACGCAAGATACCTCATCCTTACACCTTTTTACCAGCTCTTCTTTTGTGGAGCTTTGCATCCTAATCTTGGTGGCCATCGCTGAGGATGATCTGGTGCTGATGTTCGTTCAATGACTTATAGAAATCCCAACAGTAGCCACGTACGCCTGTCGAGAGACAAGGGAATTTTGATTTGGGGAAGTTGAGAGCCTGGCGGAAGCCTGGGATGTGCAGTCCTTTCGTTCTCCGTGTCTGGGCTAGCCTGCGCAGACTCAAGGTATTGTGTGAAACTAGAATGCGGTGACGGATGGATGTGCGAGATTTACTCTCGTTGCTGTGAGTTGTTCGCGCCTTACAAAAGTGCTCAGGCGACAATAGTATCAAAGATGAGGCGAGCCAAAGCATTGATCCCTTTGGGCAGTGGGGGGCTGTTAGCTGGTCGAGGCGGCCTATGACAACATTGGCGAACGCCCTAAAGACTATACTGATTTGGGACTAAAGTCCACGTGACAAGTGCCTACCCAATACTTTGCGTTGTTTATTGCCGAGTTGAGACTATCGTTGCTTGCATTACGGTTGGCGGTTCGCGAAATGGGCCTTCCCCTACTACTAATTCTATACCAAAATCCGAGGCTAGTATTACGAACAATATATTAGTACGTACAAATCGATATTTTGTATATCGGACCTCCTTAGCCCTATATATATATAAATAATATACGTAGCAACTAAAATATATCTATTATTAGATATTTATCCCCTAGTAAGCTCCTTACCCCTTCTGCTATCGTTATACCCCCCCTAATTATAACTTTAATTAGGAAGGATATTAAATACGAACTCTAATTAGGCTAGCTAAATAAACGTATTATAATAGAATATTATATCGGCTATCGTATTATAAAGTATATAAAGGCTTATTAGAAGTTTACCGGCAAAATATATATTAAGAAAAATAAGAGGAAATAAGATTTTAAATTTAATAAGCTATATTATAATATATTATTTATATATTTTGAAGATTATCCCTAGGCTTATCTAAATAAGATAACTTAATTCTTATATAATAATTATAGCTTAGAAGTTAACAAAAATACTATATAAAAGGTTTTATAAAAAATAAGTTAATTTAGAAAGAAGCCTAAATATCGAGCAGCCTAAGCCTTTAAGGAATTATAAAATTATTAAATAATATATAAGTTCTATTAAATAATTATTAAATAAATAGTATTCCTTAATAAAAGTATAGGCTATAAGTATATTAATACGTTATCTAATATATAATTTATTTAAAGAAGCTAATATCTAATATCGCCAATATTAATTAATAAAAATTAGGCTTAGGTATTAGTTAGAACTATACTATTATTAACGTAATAGCTAAAAAGATATAAGAAATAAAATATATTATCTACGTATATTATCGAGAATTATATTATTTTCGAGATTTATTATAACTCTTTTATTATAATTATTTTCCTAACTTTTATTTAAAATTAATTCCTTTTATTATATAATCTTTTCCCAGAGCCTTGCTTTATTATTATTTTAAATAATATTAAGATTTATCGTTATATAGAGTTAAAATAAATATATAATAATAAAGGAGTATATTTAAAATATTTATTATTATATTTACTTAATTTCAACTTAATTAAGACTTTATTTTTATTATTAAAAGTATAAATTAGGCGATATTAAGAAAGAGCTCTTAAATACATTAGGAATAATCCTTAAGGGGGGTTTGGAAGCTTTTTGAAGCTCGTAGTAAAATATTAAAAAGATTTAAAGGATCCTAAGGCCTTATTCCGGAATATTTATATTAAATATTAAAATATATAATAATAAAATATACTTATAGGATTTTATTATAGAAAAAATATTTATTTTAATATCTTTATATATTTAACTAGGCCTATTTCTCCTATATATTTAGGCTATATATATTTAACCTTTAACTATTTAAAAATTTAAATATACTAAAATAGTTCAGAATTTATCTAGATTATCTAGATATATATCCTTATTCTTAATATCGTTATCGTTTATTCTACCTTATATAATAAATATACCTTGCTAGCTAGGCGAAGGGATAGAGGCTCTCCTGTTATTGCTACCGCCGCCGCTATTATTACTGCCCCCCCCCTTAAAGGGGGTATTGTAGTAATAGATAAGGGAAAATCGATATATAAGATTTATATACCTAGCTTTTATTCTTTCTTATTTACTAATATTTTTAATTATTTGATATTATATACCCTATTTAATTTAATAATCTTTTTCCTATTATATAGTATTCTCTTCGTTCTTATATTTTTGGATATATTATAATATAAAATATTCCTTATTTAATCTATTAAATATTGCTTTATATTTATTTTTTTGCTATTCTGATCTTTTGGTAATAAATTATTAAATATATTTTAAGAAATCTCGTTTAGAAAAAATAAAGTTATTAAAGAAGGTATTATTATTTAATTTAAATAAGGGGGGGGAGATAAAATATATAATATTTTTTCTTTTTTTTCTTTTACGTTATATAAAAATAGCTTTAAATACTAAAATAGTTATTTATTCTATTAAAATATTAAATATAATATTTTGTATAAAAGTATTCTATATAAGGGCTTAAATTGCTATTATAACCCTAAATATATTATCTATTAAAAGGGCCTTATTTACTATTTTCCGATTATCAGCTTTTTATCGTTTTGCCTTTTTATAATATTTCCTAATACCTTTTAGGATACTTAAAGGAGGCTTATTCTTAATAAGATCATAATCTAATTAGAATATTGCTATTATTTATAATTTAATATTACCTATTTATATAAGCAAATAATAGCCTTTATTATTATAATAATATCGACTACTATTATTATAATTGACTTTCTTATATATTAGATATATATTAAATATTTCTAAATATTATATTTAGAAGTTATTTCGTATAACTTTATTATATTTAATTAATATAATATTTATTATAAAAGATTTATTCCCCTTAATTACTTTATTTTATATTCTATTAGCCTTAATCGTTTGCCTTTAGTTTAATTATCTGAATTTATATATTATATTTACTTTCAGGTCTTTCTTTTTGGTTTCCCCTTATAATTTAAGCTTGTTTTTAACAACTTGCTAACTTATTAATATAGAGATATTATATATTATTTTATCCCTAATAGCTTATTTATTATAAGACAAAGTAATTTTAACTCCTATTCGATAATATTTATAATTATATTCTTAGGCCTATTATATAGTTTTGTATTTATATATATTATAAAAGATAATTAAAGTTATAATAAAATTATTATTTTTAATAAAAAGCTTTTTCGATTCTTTATTTTAATAAATAAGGTCCTTATTATCCTCCCAAACGATTTTGATATAAATTTTATATAATATCGGCTCCGGCTTTTCCTTATTTACTCTGCTGCTATCGTTATAAAGGAAGGAAGGGGAATTTGCTAAAAACGGAAATTAACAGATTAATATAAATTAAGAAATTAATTAAGAAGCTAGCTAAAAAGCTAATAATATTTTAAAGGATAATAAAGATATCCTTCTAAGGAGGGCTATATAATTTAATTATTATAAATTAAGAATTTGAGTTTCTAAAAGGTTTGCTTAACTCTTATATAATATCTTATTTATATAGCCGTTATTACTCGTTTCCTTTATATATATCAAAGCCCCTTTAGCGAAATATTTTAATATAGGGGTTTAAGAAATATTTTTTATTAACTAGGCCTTTAATAATATTTTTAATAATAATCCTATATATTTAATTATATTATCAAAAAGGGATATAGGTAATATAACTTATATATTTATATTTATATTTTCCGTATTATTCTTAATAATAGGGCTAAGATCCCTCCTAGGAGTAGTAAGATATAAATATATTCGGCTTAGAGTTTTGCTTAGAGTTTTGCTTAAAAAATAGAATCTTAAATATTAACTTAAAATACTAAATAATAAAATAAATAATAATATAGAAAACGTAAGTATTCTGCTTTGGCTATACAATAATAAACGGGCTATTTCCTAATAACTAGAAAGTCTAAGATTTAAAAGATAAAGCTGTTTATTAAGTTATTATATTAGAGATAATATATCTTCCTTTTCCTATATTTTTTTTATTATACTAGATTATCTCTTTCTAAGGACTTGATAACCCTCTTATAATAATAATAGATTTTTCTAATAAAGGGCCTACTGGCTATTTCTCTAAAGGGCCTGCTTTAAAGGCTATTTTAAAGGTTATTTGAGAGGTTATTTAGGAGGTTATTTAAGAAATATAATTTAATATTAGCAATAACGAAAGGAGTCAGTAGATATAGTATAATAATAAATATATTGGATTAATTATTATAAACTTATATACGAGATTTATATATATATAAGGCTAGGGAGGTCCGATATACAAAATATCGATTTATACGTACTAATATATTGTTCGCGGTACTAGCCTCGGATTTTGGTGTGGAATTGGTAGTAGGGGAAGGCCCATTTTGCGAACCGCCAACCGTAATACAAGCAATGATACATAGAGTCTCCAGCCAAACCCCGTCATACTATTTTTGATGGCTGATGCATCGTTACAGTTACGATTTCTCCAGGAGCAATTGCAACGAGAGCGCCAGCGTGCGCAGCAGGCGGAGGGTCGCGCAGAGCAGGCAGAGGGTCGTGCAGAGCAAGAACGCCAACGTTCGGAGCAGGAATACAGGCGTGCAGAAGAGGAAAGGAAGCAAACACGTCGTACAACCTTTGTGGAGTTGTTGGGAGTATATTACCGTCTCTCTGAATCTATATCGGTCTAAACAGATAAATTATTAAGTACGCAAGGATCTATAACTAGTCCTAAGGGCAAACGTTGCCCTACTATATTGCGGCCTTGGATCGACTATTTCAATATATAGCAAAACGTATTCGATGAAGTCTACAGTACCCTCTATTTACCCAATAATATAAGCCCTCGATTATTCAGTCTACTGTTATATATTGAAAAGCTCGGTCGTATAATATTAGGCCGTAAGATTGCTAGTAAAAGCGACCTTAGATTATTCCAGTACTCCGCGGTGGAAAAGTTTGTTGCCGATATTATCTCTGCTATAGCTGCTAACTACCAACGCAGTAAGGATTGGGCTCTTAGAGAGGGGGTTATCTTTGAGAACTATAACAACTCCCTTAGCGATATAGCAGAAAACGTCCAAAGTCGATTATAGCTATCAACTTCCTCGAGTAATCCTTACCGCTACCGCAAACCTATCTATGCCGACCAGATCTGTGCTTTGAAAACCAAGGACGGTCAAATAGACCTGCTATTTATTATCGAGTATAAAGCTCCTTATAAGCTTACGAAGGAGGTTCTTCGAGCTGGTCTTCGCGCGATAGATATACCAAAGGAAATCATCTATCGACTAATAATTCCTACTGATCTACGCGAGAAGTTCACCTACAACGCTAATAGGCTAGTAGCGGCGGCAGCAACCCAAGCCTATTCGTATATACTCGAGAGTAATACTGAGTATAGCTGTATTATAACAGGGGAAGCTATAGTATTCCTTTGGATCGAGGTAGACGATTTTAATATACTTTACTACTATCTTGCGGAACCCAATAAGGAGGGGTATACGGGCGACGGACTTAGCTTCAAGTATCTACTGACGGCAATTGGCCAATTGCTCAGCTTTTGTCTTATAACTCTTTAGTCTAGGAGGCGGGATCGACTTTGGAGAGATACATCAATTAAGAATGCCTATACCTGGGCGGATAATTAGGACAAGATCCTGCAAAATATTCTACGCGAGGAAAGGAAGTTGGATAATCCGCCTTCTGCTTTTATAGTACGGAGGTATCCTATCAACGTTCGATCGCCTTATTATTTGCATAAGAAAGGGCCGATATCTTACCGATCAAGCTACAGCCCACAAACCGACCTTACTAGCGACGGCTGGAACGGCCCCGACGATAGTTCAGGTAGTAGGCCTAAGAGCATTTATACACCGAGCAAGAGGGGGAGCACTAGCAGAAGCCGAGGAGGATGCTGAGGCCGAAGTACACCCGCTTCGTTATCGGTCGGTTACCAGCGACAATATTGCATACAAAAGTATTTGCTCGGACTAGCGGGGGGCCCTACGCTTGATAAGAATTGCCCAAATATTTCTTCCTACCGCCAAGGTAAAAGAACTCGTACTTATCTTCTTACCAAGCAGTAATTCGGCGCAATAGTTTAGCAACAGCTCGCTACCACTTTGGATTGCAACTGCGGGGAGCTTAAGAAACAAAGCATAAGAGGCGCGCTTTTCAAAATTACTATAGCTTTATATAGCTATACCTTCGTAGGCAAATAAATCTATAATGTATTCGTCCCAGACCTGAAGTATAAGGGGCGAATATACAACCGGCTCTAAAGCATTCAGGGCAAGATAATCCCGGTATACCTTAGTAATATCAACCTCGACCGGCCGTAGCGAGACTTAGGCGTTCAAATAATCCATATACTACTGATATTATAGGGAGGAAAGAGGGTCGATAAGGTTAAAGGAGTCAGAACTTTCGAGATAGATATCAAGCAATTCGAGAGCGAAGTTGCGCAACTAGGGGTCCAGCATAAGGATCTTATACTAGATAACATGCTTTGGAATAAGGGAAATAATAGCATAATATTTATCGACCTTAAACGAGCAATAGAGATTCGCAGAATAGCGCTTCAAGAATTACCAGTAAGCAGGAAGCGGAAACGAAGCTTTCCAGGTGCGAAAACAGATTTCAAGATCAAGGCAGAAGATAGAGGAGGGGAAACGGAGGCGGTACTTGAGAGAGCAGAAGATGGTTCAGAGATTCTAACGGGCGTACTATACTGAAATGCTACATGTCTTAATCTGACCCTTCTCCTTGCCTTTGAGTACGTTAGCGAGACATATCGTCGGCCTCGTCTATGCTAGGAGGGTTAAAGAAGTGCGCTCCGCTAAGCAGGTGCTTTGTATCCGTAACCACTCGTCTGCTGCCACCCAAGTCCCAGACCTTGATGTCTGCACGATTTCAGCAATATGAGGTAGACCAGTAGGGACTTGTCCCAGCATTATACCTGCATACACTATTAATCTCTTGTAAGCCTCTCAGTTCCCCGAGCACAGTTTTTGCAATGTCTTTGGCTATACGTCACCAATAAGCTTCTCCAGCGGACTTATACAACCGCCATCTGCTTTGTTCATTCTCGCCAGTACCAGCTTATGAGACAACCGAGCGATAGTAGGGTAGGGGATCTAATACGTGCCCATTGTCTTCTCAGAAATGGCTTTGTCGGTACCGCAGATAAGGCTTGTCGTTTGACAATCGAACAATTCGCACCCCGAGCTTCATTCATAAGTAGCTGGCAGCTACTATAGTCTCTTTCAGATTCTGCTGGCCGATATAATTTCCTCGTAGCCTTTGGAATGGGGAGCGGGAAATCTGCCCTACCTCTAGGGGTCGCTTCGTTTTCCGCCTGTTGCGTTAAATGTTGGGCGGGATAAATATGGTATAACTTACTATATCTTCTTTATAAAAAGGCCAATTGGTCTCCTCTGTTGATTTGTATATATGGTGTCAGCTGTCATTGCCCCTATTTTCCCTTGTCAGCCCGTTTTTCCTATTTTGCTTTCTCTAGGGTTATTTGGACTTTTAATTATATTACCAAAATATTATTATTATATTATTTATTCTCTACTTTATCAAGCAAAGCAATTAGTATAAAACAGGGCTAGGAACACTCATCTGCCCCCTATCTAGGGCCTTATAATTATATATATTAGGGTGCTGTATACCATTATTTATCAATCAGACGATTTAGCCCTGAGTGCATCTGACATATAATATTCAAGGATATTTGATATGTTCAGGAATGATTGTAAACACCTCTCTTAAATCAGACCGCAGGCACATGGATTCTTTGAACATTTTTGTTGAATATAAGGCTTTTGAAACCTCCCACAACTGTTTGCAAGTCGTTATATATATTGGAGTCCTGTTGAATAGTATTCTCTGCATCCTCAACATCCTTAAGATTGCTATCCCAGTTTGCCTCAGTTACTCAGACGTATTGTACTATAACCCTTTGGGGATAGCGTATATTTACTACGTATATATACTATAATACGTCTAAGCTTAAGAATATATAATTTTATTAAATTTAATTTAACTTTAATAATATACTTGCAAAAATTTCTATTTAATTCTTTTATTTTTAAAATATATATTTTACGATATATTAATAATAATAATAATATTTATTTCTAATTTTATAATTATTATAATTATATAATTAAATATATATTTTTATTTAATATATTTTAAATAATATAATTCTTATTATATTCGATATTATAAATATTAAAAAAAATCTTCTTTTAATAAGCTTTTAAAATTAATTATCTTATAATAATAATAGATAAACTAAAAAGCCTTATTATATATCTTGATAATTATCTAATTATATTATAATATTCGAGATATATTAAATAATTATATTTATATATAAATAATAATATATTAATTATTAATAATAATATTAAAGTAAATATTTTACTTTTTTTTATTAAATTATAATTAATATATTAAAATAAAAAAATATAATAATATAAAATAATAATAATAATATAGATTCCGAAATTATTAAAATTAAAAGTTAAATAAAAGAGCTTTTCCGAATATATTTAAAAAATAAATATATAATTATAATTTATTATATTCAATATAAATTTAAAGATCTTATTTTAATTATAAAAATTAAATTTAAAAAGAATATTATTTTTTAAATAACTTCGTTTATTAGAAAATAGATTAAATTAATCTTAATCCTTATATTATTATTTATATTAAAAAAAGAGTAAATTCGAAAATTTAAATATATCTCTAAGACTTAATTAATAGTTCTAAATAATAATAAAAAATATTTATATTAGGGATTATATATATAATAAAATCTGTATTTAAGGAGGCAAGAATTATTTATTAATTTATTAATTTTTATTAATCTTGAAATTACGTTTTCGAAGAAATTTAAAAAATATATATTATATTATTTATTATTCTAAAGCTGTATATATTTAATAATAATTAACGAAATCTATTTAATATTTAAGTAATAAAGCTTTTATTTAACTTATTCAGAATTAAAGGTATTCTATAATTATCTTTTAATTAATATATTAATACTTAAGATATTAATAATATTAAACTTAGTATTATTAATAACGATAAAAGAGTATTATAATTTTAACTTTTCTATTTAATTTATTTATATATTAATTAATCGCTTAAATATTTATATATAAGTTAAATATATATAAAAGAACGAAAAAAGTATATTTAACTTTTAATATATCTTATTATAATAAATTAAAAGTATATATAATATCTTAAAGATAATTATATATATAAATTTTATTATTTAAATTTATAAAATATACGATTTGTTTAAATAATAAACTAAATAATTAAATTATTATATATTTTTAAAGAAAATCGTTATTGTTATATTTATAAATATAATAAGTAATAATAAATATCGAATTTCTATATAATTTAATTAGCTATCTTTAGAATACAATAGTCTTTATATATTAATTACGATTAATTTATATAGGTTAAAAGTCGATAATCCGAATATAAAGATTATTATTTAATAATTAATTTTATTTTCGATTTCGAAATTATATTAATAAATAAATTATATTATCTGCTTTATCGAGAAGTAAAGGCGGCTATTATTTCTTTATTTTAAATAATATATAAAGCTTCGATCTAAAGCTCCTATCCGTTTATTATAAGCGGAAAAAATATATTTTAGAACCCTATAATTATTTATATTTATAATATTATTAAATATTATTAAATTTAAAGCTTTTAATAATCATAATTAATTATTAATTATATTAAAAAATATTAAATAGAAAATAACCTCTAATTAATAATAAGATTTATTATTTATTCTTTATAAACTTATAAACCTAGGAACTTCTTTATATATCCGAAAATTTATTTTTTATTTTTTTAAAAATATTATTTATATAATTAAAAGCTTAGAAAAGCTTATATATTACTATTTAAATTATAACTTATTATTTATATCTCTTATTTAAATATATTTAAGCCTGAAAGTAATTATTTTAAAGGATTTATTATAATAATTATAATTTAAAAAAAAACTTTCAATTTAATAGAAATATATTATTTTAAAATTATACCGGACTTATAAATTTAGCTTTATCCCGTTTATAATTATATTAAATTTTATATTTAATTAAATTATTATATAAAAGTTGTAAATTAATATTAAGAAAAATATATTATATTTAATTAATATATAATTTAATATAATTAATTATTTAATTAAAGTTATTAATATTCTTTATAAAGGCTAAAATATATTAATAAATAATAATATTAAAATATTCCTTTTTTAATATAAATATAATAATCAGTAATATTAATTATATATATATAAGATAATTAAAGCTTAAAAAAGGGCTATTAATAATTATAAAATTATTAAAAATTAATAATTTATTAAAAAGGGTATTTAATTATAAAGGAAAGTAAATAATTATTTATAATATTTATTATTAATAACATCAGAAGCTTTGCTTATTAAATTATTAAAAACTTTATAATATTTAATTTTATAATATTAAGCCGAAATATAAATATTATAATTAAGACTTCGGTTATAAAACCGTAAATATTATAAATTGAAAGTTTATTATTAAATATATAATTAATAATATTCTTAAAAGTATATAAATAACGCTATTTACCTTTAATATTAAAAAGCTTTATTATATAATATTTACTTTCCGAAGTATTATTTAATATTTAGAATAGGAAGATTATATTATTAATATTGAATAATAATTATAAATAATTCCGTTTATAATTCTTTAATTAAGGTTAAAGTAGTTTAGACGGATTTAATTTTAATTAAATCTTTTCTATTTTTATTTTATAATACTTTAAATATTTAAAATTAAGTTATTTAATATTATATTATTATTTTAAATATTAATAAGATTAAATATTTCAATATTTTTTATATAAATATTTTTATTATAATAAAATATATTTATATTAAGCTTTTCGAAGCTAGTTTAATATAAAAATATTATTTAATAAATCGAATAATATAAATTAAACTTTTAAATTATTAACTTTTTTAATAATTAAAAGGTTATATTAAATATATCTTTTATAACTGATTTTAAAGAATATATATTAAATATAATTTTATTAAAAATATA
>JAABUQ010006358.1_pt1 | contig 17993 bp, 17 predicted proteins | sample 5560001 | NCBI WGS metagenome assembly JAABUQ01 (sample SAMN10711888, study PRJNA513371) | rock metagenome | isolation source: Antarctica rocks | place: Antarctica: Victoria Land, Finger Mt nord | collected 2015-12-18
ACCCCCTTCTCCACCGCTAATCCCCTCCCTACTAACCCCCTTTCCACAAACCGCCCCCAAACCCCCTTCCCATATCCCCCCTTCCCATATCTCCCCTCCCAACCCCCTCTCCACAAAACCCCCACAAATCCACCATCCCAAAATCCCCTTCCCACAACACCCTCCTCCCAACAGATCCCCTCCAAATCCCCAATCCCCATTTCCATTTCCGCAACCCCCCGGCGGCCAGTCACAGCAGGTTACGGCTGGATATAGCGGGTCGCAGCGGGTGGTGTAGATATATATGCAAGAGAAGCCAGGGGGGGCGAGGGGATAGGAGGGTTGGTCGCGGGGTGGGAGGTCGTTGTGGGCAGGACGGGATGTTTGGGGGGGGAGGGTGATATGGTATATTGTTGGGATGGGGATGGGGATGGGATGGGATGGGATGGAACATTGGAACGGTATGGCAAGGGGCGGGAGGAGAAGTGGCCAGACTATTAGCCCTCTCCCGTTCTTCCGTTTTGAGACCTTTTGTTCATTCAATAAAATTTTTGCGAGGTGGAAATAGACAGACGAAGCATTTTGCCCAGGGTGAGAATTATAAACATATAAACAGGGTACAGCCATCATGTCATGTGATCACACGCCCATCCCTGCGCTATCCCTCCTTTTTTCGATTTCTCTACTCCCCTTCCCGGTATTTTTTCACGGTTTCCTCTTCCCATCCCCTGCATCTGCTTCCTCCTCTTCCTCGCTCGATTATTCCACCGCCCCTTCGTTACTGACGCAAATTTCCAAATCCGCTGAGCCGCCAACGCCCAGCCATGCCAGACCGGTGAGTCGTAATCAGAAAGAGGATCTCGCCGTTCCAATTGTGGGGCGGATCGAAATGTAGAAAGGAGAAAAGATGGAAGAATGGAGGCGATATGGGATATCTCAACTTTTGGTTTCGTGATGAACGAGTCGTTAGGAGGAAGGTCGTCAAGTCGTGGAACGTAAGCTACGGTAGAAGAAAATAAGTGAGGACGAGATTTGGAGGTCGTGTACAGAGGAAGATCATAGAGACCATGGCATCTGGGCGGGCATCTGATCCGTTGAGTAAAATTTGAAATCTGGAATTTTAGAGGGATCCAGCGGATCCCCTGGGAAGGTGGTGTATATGCCGTCATGGGGAAGGATGTAGACAGGATATGGTTCAGGCGCAAATTGACCGGCGTGATACGCTGGCTCGACCGTGGTTGAATATGAGATATTTTGCACGGGCGTCGGTGTCGGTGCGCGATATTCTTGCAGTGGAGCGCTGTGGTGATGGATGTACCGGGGGGGGACTTGTGGCGTGCTTGTATACCGTGGTGGTTGCGGTTGGGGATCATCGAGTATGATATCAGTGACCTCCTGAAGGCATGGCTCCTGCATCATAGCCATCGGTCTGTGCGGATACGAATGCACTGAGGGTGGCACGTCTATTGAGTACTGCTCGCAAGGAAATGGGCCCTGCGGCTCATCGAGTCCGGGAGACGAGTTTGTCATGCTTGTAGGGCTTTCTTCCACCGTTCGCGGTGACTGCCAGAGGCTAACCCGATTCTCGTTCTCGCCCGTATACCGCTGAGACAGAATATCATTCGTGCCATGCATCAAGCGCGGCGGGATTGATAAGGGCGCTGGGATGGTGTTTGCTCGCGCCGGAACAAACTCTTGGGGGCCCTGACCACTGAAATAAGGATCGGTCGAAGTCCGTTGGGGGGTGCGAGTCATGGACCGTTCCAGCTTGACTACTTGAGTAGACATCTCGGAGTGCATATCGAAGGAGCCATCCAAATGACGGTGCCCAGATGGCTGGGCAGTGTGTCCTGGGAGGCGCCACAGATTTGCATTGTAGTTGCAGGCTCCTTGCGATTGCGGAGTCTCAGCCTTGACATCTCTTTCGTGCTGGCTGTCTCGATCCTCTTGGGGTGAGTCTTCTGTGTCTTGCTCCAATGAAGGTTCACCCTCAGATTGCTCATTTTCCGAGGACTCGAGGTCTTCACTCTGGTCGTCGGGCTCGGTCGGATGTTCCTTACGGAAATGTTTGGTCATGGTGGTCTTTCGACAGAAGCTAAGAATTGATCAGTCGAGCTTGGGATCATCACGGAGTCCGCGGAACTCACGACTTTCGACATTGCTGGTTCTTGCATATATATGGCTTATCGTTGGTGTGTATTCGACGGTGTCTTGCCAGACTCGAGGACTGTAGGTTCAATCAGCACCCCTTCTTGTACCGACATCGTTGGGGCCTGGCTATACATCCGAGAAGCATTTTCCACAACCCAAATATGGACACTTGTGAGGTTTGTCTCCGGTGTGTGTTCGGCGATGGACGGTCAAGGCGCTGCGTTGGATGAATGTTTTCTCACAAGGCTTGTAATCACACGCGTATGGTCTCTCGTTTGTATGTATACGGTAGTGCCGTTGAAGGTCCGACTTCCTGTTGAAGCTCTGTTGTAGTGGGTCATGCGTCAACTTGTGGTGCTCCAAGATGACGAGATATGGGGTCTGGAAACGGTCTTACCTTTGAGCAACCTTCATGCCAATTGCATTGGAAGGGACGGGCTGATGGCGGTGCAGTTGAGGCCTTCGCTTTGGCTGCGCTCTGCTGCTTGGTAGCCCGATCAACCATGGCAGCCGGGTGGAAGCGGTATCGTTGGTGCAAAGATCAATTGAGCGGCACAAAGGGTTGTATGGGTAGTCGATTGTGGGGAAAGGCGGGAGAGACCGAGGAGTTTAGGATGTGGAGGGCAGGGAAGGAAAGGATTGGGCTGTTGGTATATGCAGAGACGGGAAGGCAAGGTTCACGTATTTCCAATCGTTTGGCGGGGTGTGAAACAGAAGAAAGGATGTCGGTAGTTGTCTGGTTATATAAGGATTAAGAAGGAACGAGCAGGATGGACAGAGCCCTTTTCAGTCTTCAGACGCGCAGCTGGGTTGACTGCGCAGGAGTCGATCTAATTAGAGAGGGTTATGGGGTAGGTAGGTAGGTAGCAGTAGTCTGCAAAATTATTGTTCATGTTTCATCTGAGTGCAAATAGAAGCATGGACAGTGACTGAGGATTGCACATGTGGAAAGGGGACTACAGGGAAGTCGGAGAACATGGTGACAGGCTATGGGTGGGGAAAGAACCGATCCGCCACACAGACCCCTAAGGCTACTGCTCAGGAGGATTGCAGCCGGGAGGGTTAAGGGGCATGACCTGTATGTACGGTATGGTCTGTATTGCAAGGTACTGTACCCCCGGAATCCAGCCCACCTTGGTTCGTTACAGTAGCAGCTTCACTGGTGCATTCTGCATCGTGAGAGCCGCTACGCGACATCAATAAGTTTCTTAATTCGGTCACAATTTTGACTCGTCTTTGACTATCTTTCTCCATTCTTGCTAGACACTCGCGAATCATAGTCTATGCCCCCGGTTCGGATGATAGCCCCTGGTGGAGGCTGCTGGTAAAGCGTAAAGGGTGAGTCTCGCTCGCATCATGGCGGATCCATTCTCACCCCTGCCTCCCCCAGTCTCTACCCTGATTCGCAGTTCGTGACCCTGTCTTCGAGGGTCTCGACCCTGATCTATTCCACAGACTTCCCTCTGAAGAACGTCTCGGCTTTTAGGAAACCTAGCTACCGTTGACTGACAGAGCGTTCGCGTGTACCCCCGGAGGAAATCAGCATAGTGGCCAGGACTCGATACTTCGCGGAAGAATCGATACTGGTGCGCCTCCCTGTTTCAGCCATAACAGCCACCGCCATAGATCTCCACGCGCGGTGCAAGCTCTTCAATTTCAGGTGGCAATAGGGATCGATGTGTTTCCTTCTTTGCAGCCTCTGCCAGTGAGGCCTTACGATACAGTCTGGCTACAATACCCTCGATAGAGCGCCGCGATCTCGGTTCTTCTACGAAGAAGGCATTTCTGACGCTAGCGGGAGGGCCATAGTCATAGGCATGAGCATAAGATGGCCATCTTCACCGCTAGGGATTGGATAACCCATTTCCTTGTCTCGTTGAAAAACCGGACGTTCGACTTCTCACTGCGCAGGCCGTTTTGTGTCAACGACGAACTTGGCCGTGACACAGACCGAAAGCGGAAGTGCATTACCAATGACGGCAGTCATGCTTCCGTGTGAAAACCTCCAGATAGGTGGGCCTGGCCAATTAGACGGTGGACTGAGCACAAGCTGCCGCAGCCTTGACAGGGCCCACAGACGTCGATGTGGGAAGAACGAGAAAGCTCGCATAGAGCCAAGACATGTTTTTGCGAATCGGAGACTCAGTAATGGAGACGCTTGGGTAAGTTCGACCACTCTGCGCAAATATTTAAGTTCTCAAAGAACGTGTGTGACAGTTGATCTATTTCTATTCTCGCTTCGTGGTTCCTTTGATGAAAAACGAGCGTTATCTACTTCTCCCTGAGCGTGCGGGAATGACAGGGAGAGAAATCCTTGGTTTGTCAGCCTCGGAGCGTCGGCCAGTACCTACCTTTTAGTAGATTTGACTTATTGCGAACTTAAACCTTTGCTGCTAGGAGACGTTTCGCACGCTCTGCATTCTGCTTGATAAGATCCACATTGATGTCTAAGAACAAATCCGCCCAAATTCTGCCTTTCCAGATCTCAGCTCGGTTGCGGGGCTCTCTGCGTGATGATTCTGAACATTCTTGCGATGATTAGGCACACATTATCCGCCACTGACTGGTACCATTGTGGCGCCTGACAGGTACTAGTCTGGCAATTGACATGACTCTCTTCGCCGAAGCTCTTTCCTATATTCCGTAATGTTAAGTGAATTCTCTGTCTGGTCGGCTCGTAGGCATATCGGGGAAGCCATCCGATGAATCCTTCGAGCTTTTTATATCGGCTAACAGCGCAAACGAACCAACAATAGCACTGTTACAACAGGCAGTCTACATCTCTTGCGTCGCTTGAAGCAAGTTTCTGGAAGAGGGTAAGATGAACAACGGAGAATTGGAGTATCGGGAGCTAGGGCGTGCAATCGGCCGTTACGAACGGCTGGGAAGAGATGACAAAATGTGTCACAGTAATGCTATCCGAAACATTTCCCGTGAGGCAACATCAGGCTCGAAGTCCAAGATCGAGGCAGAAAGCATACATGCATAGTTCCTTGACTAAATCTGTGGTCCAGATTGGGTGGACCTCATTCGCCACTGTATACTCGCTTGCCTCGACTGGAGGGTTGGGTCCTCCTGCTACTGGTGATGAAGAGTTACCAGTGCACGCCGTCTAATAAAAGGACCTGCAGAAAAGACATTGCCGGAACATGGGTGCCACGACTATGTTCGGATTAATCGAGTACCTGTTCAAGGCTTTTGGGGATTTTCTTGGTTGGGTCTCTTTTCGTATTTGCGATCCAATAAGGACAGGGATTAGAGCCTAGAGGGTGGTTTTTAGGGGTACTCGGGTAGACTAATGTTGTATCCGGCGGCATTCAATGCCCGTTAAGAGTGCCAATCATGTTGGGGAGGTCGCCAAATGGATAGAATACAGTCCGTATTGGGTAAGATGGGCGGAAGTAAAAAGTGGTGTCGCCTGCAGTCGTATCGTCACGTTCCTGGGTTGCGGTAATCTTGTTACCATCAGCTACAGAGGGTGTTTGAGGCTGCGGGCACTACCCCACAAATCCATAGTCTTGGTGATCCCAGCGCCGTTTAATTGGGATCGTACCCGAATACCTGCGTCACAAACCGGCATTTGAATCTGCGACGGCAGTCGCACTTTTAGACGTTGGGTTAGATGTAGATGGCATCAAGATTCGACGTTTCACCTTTGGTAGACGATTCAATCATGGACATCAGCTGAGCCAGTAGTGGTCCTGCCATGGTTACACGCATTGAGTAAGCGTCGAGACTGTATAGACAGCGGTAATTTGCCCTCGTCATGATACAATCAGACCACTTGGGACTCGAATCGTCAATCCCGTTCCTGAATCCCAATGACATGGCGAAGGCTCCGTGCTCATCTCGACTGCAGGTGGCAGAAGTAGTACGACCGTGCACCTGCAAAGCTATGGCCTCCGTGTACGGTTGTACGGGTTCATCCCCTGGACCGCTGTCCTGCTTTGCGGCTTGCATACATCTATACGAGAGTGGGTCCATCTTGGCCTGCGAGTTGAACAGTCCCGCTTTACTAGCAAAACGGTCTTGACCTTCGTTCGAGGCTCAAGAGTGTTGGTTCTTTCGCTCCACAGACTTTAAGTAAGGCGTGGCTTGGACGCCCTGCATGTGAAGACATCACGATCCTGTATGGACGTCACAGTTAAGGCAATTTGAAGAGTGCCACTTTGAAACTTTGTTTCTTGCAATGCGCTGCAAACCAGTAATGTCCTCGTATCGCATGCAGCAGTGAATGTTTACGGCTCCAAAGCGCTCTCGAAAGTTCAGAGGCTGAGACAAGCATTGGCAATGAGGCAAGCATTGACCAAGCTCTCTACGACCTAAAGTCTGCAGGCCAGTTGGTCTGGAAATAGCATTGCAAGGATTCTTTTTTGATCGTGTTATGGAAAGAAGAGACGAAGCGAAGACGATTGAGTCGAGCCATAACCCCTCGGACTCTACGCACTTGAACAAGAGCAGGAGTGTTTTCCCTAGAGAAGCACGCAAGGAATTGTTAGCAGTAGAAACATCGATGCCCTGTCTAGTCACAGAGGTGTCTTAGATACCAATGCAAGATCAGAAGTTAACGTCAGATACCTTAGATAAGCAAGGTGGAAGGTTTCTGTAGAAAGTTTTCCACCGTACTCGTTGCGGTGAAACTTCGGCTCTACTGACCTCACATTTCAAACGGGACTCAGAACATCAAGATTCCTCATTTCCGCCTTTCTGCTTTCTCAATCCAAGGTACTGATGTTAGTAAATGAGATCGTAGCTCTCGTCGCCAGGGGGAAAGCGAGACAAAAAGTGCTGACATTCGCTGAGCTAGCAACACAAACCGATATCAAAACGTCAACTCATTCCTAAAAGAAAGTCGCTAGAAGCACAATCAAAGATTTACCGCGCCTCGTGAGACGGTAAAGAAACAAGGAAACGGCCCCATGGTTCCTGATGCGTTTCCTTATCAAGGACCATCCGATATTACCAGAGTCCTTTGAAATCCTACAATCTAAACGCTCCCAAGGCCCGAGGCCAACCATCCCACCCTACGAGCCGAGAGCAAACCACAATCCATTCCTCAGGGGCGGAAGCGCCAGCTACCCCAACCACCTAATCCCCTACCCCTAACCCACCATGCCGCCCACCATCTGCGCCCTGTGCCAAACCTCCCGCGCCCTAATAATCCGCCCCAAAAACCACCAAAAGCTCTGCAAACCCTGCTTCCTCACCCTCTTCGAAACCGAAATCAACAACACCATAAGCAGCCACTCGCTCTTCCACCCCGGCGAACGAATCGCCATCGGCGCCTCAGGGGGCAAGGATTCCACGGTCCTAGCCTCCGTCCTGAAAACCCTCAACGAACGCCACCACTACGGCTTAGACCTCGTCCTCCTCTCCATCGACGAAGGCATCAAAGGCTACCGCGACGACAGCCTCGAGACCGTCAAGCGCAACGCGGTGCAATACGCCCTGCCCCTCGAGATCGTCGGCTACGACCAACTCTACGGCTGGACCATGGACCAAGTCGTCTCCCAGATCGGCAAAAAGGGAAACTGCACCTACTGCGGCGTGTTCCGCCGGCAAGCCCTGGACCGGGGCGCCGCCGCCCTCGGCATCACCCACGTCGTTACGGGCCACAACGCCGACGACATCGCGGAGACGGTCATGATGAATTTACTCCGGGGGGACCTGCCGAGGTTGGCCAGGGCGACGAGTATCGTAACGAGTAGCCCCGCGAGTGCGATGAAGCGGAGTAAGCCGCTGAAGTATGCGTACGAGAAGGAGATTGTGCTGTATGCGCATCATAAAGGGCTGGATTATTTCACAACGGAGTGTATTTACTCGCCGGAGGCTTTCAGGGGGAGTGCGAGGACGTTGATTAAGAATTTGGAGCGGGTGAGGCCGGAGGCGATTTTGGATGTTGTGAGGAGTGGGGAGGATATGGCTCGGTTGGTCCCCGAGGAGAGTGGGGGGCCGAAAGGGGGGAAGGATATTGTGGTTGTTGATGAGGTGGGTGAGGGGGGAGGCTGTGGTAGTGAGAACGGCCGGGGAAATGGAGGGGAGATGGCTGAGATGGAGAAGCGACTCCTCGACAATGAACGCGCTCAGGGGAGAGAGATCGAGGTCACGCTCACAGGGCAGAAACACGATCGGAATTGCAGGAGTGCGTTGGGGAAGAAGGTGCCCAAGCAGCAGATGGGGAAGTGCAAGCGGTGTGGGTATCTGAGCAGTCAGGATTTTTGCAAGGCTTGTATGTTGCTTGAGGGGCTCAATAGGAATAGGCCGAAGATGCAGATACAGGTTGCGGTCGAGGAGGAGGATGGGCCGACGCTGATGAGGAGGATGGAGGGGTTGGGGGTTGGGGATGGGTGAGGTGGGATCTAGATCGAGATGAAATTGTACCATCATCGAGATGAAATTTTTAGTATGGCCCTAGAGCTGCACAAGATGCTCCTTTTCAGGACTTTAGCCATGTGTACACTATCCACCACAACCAGCATAGCACGCAGCTCCATACCTGTCCCTCAGTTTGATCACCAGGGCGTCGTTCCCATGCTTGCTACGTTCCGTTTCGACAACAGCAGGTGCGTAGAACGCCATGATCGAGCACAGTGCGGATACCAGCTGTCAGAATTTCCCGTGGGATCTTTACAAAATCAGAGCCGGCCGCCCGAGCACGGAAACAATCCGAGAATAAGTCTTAGTGCAAAAGGAAGGGAAGGCCACGAGCTGGCTGAGTCTTTGGTTCTGAGAGCAAGGGAAGAGGCGCTGCGTGTATTTCTTCGAGGATCACACTCATTTGACTGGTACAACAGAGAGTTTTGGAGAACAATGGAATGCTTGAGCGGGTGCACAGTCACGCAGGAGTATTGTACGGGATATTGAGAGGTACGGTCGTTCTAATTTCTGCTATGCTGGGGTAGGACTTGGTCATCTAAACTGGCTGCAAGTTTTCTCAGAGACGCTTTTTGTGACTTTGCTGAATACTGGTGGGGTGTGATTGGGATGGGGATTCGAGGTTGTTTTCGCTGGGGTGGATGCTGGTGACGGTGGGAAATTGGTGAACGGGGTGGTTGTGCTCGCTGTGCTGGCTGTGCTAGTGGGTGAAGTGGCGGCGGAAGTGCTGCTGATAAAGATACTGTTGGAAGGGGATGTTCTCGAAAAATCATGAACCGTTGTGGTATATGAATGAGTGCGTGAGTCTTTTGAAAGAGAGGAGAGCTCTGTTCTTGTAGACTGTCAGCATGTCTTGGTCTCTTGACCGGGCTGCCATGAGGACACCTACCTGCCAGAGTCGACGAAAGTTTTGCAACGTGTCATTGAGAGCATTTCCGTTCTCATCAACACTACGAAACCCGGCTCGTAAGGAAATATTCAAAGGCTGTGGCAAGGTGTCGTAAGACTTGGCGAAGGTACGTCTCTCGCAGCGGTCTTCGTAGAAGATCTCAGCCAAGCCATCTGACCTCACTGACATGAATTTCTGGCGGTGGGCCGTCAAATTCATCGTCGGTAGGCTGAGAATCAACGATTGTATGGCAATTGCGTTCAAATGGATCAAAGAACTTAAGCTCCGACTTGCGCCGAGTGCCCTTCTGCATTCCGCTTGAGAGGATGAACGAATGAAGTTGATCTCAAGTTGGTGGATGAAGCTGGTATTAGTTCCCCCAATTGCTTCCAGAAAGGAGTGAGACCCTTGGTCTCCACCGAGGATTGCATCCCAAAGTCTGTGGAGAACACATTTTGGTTGTACTAGATTGGAGTCACCTCGGAATAGATTTGCTGGCATACGAGGGCCACACTGAATACAGTGCGGACCCTTCTTTGATCATCTTCCGTATGAATGCATCGTCCAGATCGCAAGACGCTTGGAGCAACCTGGCTATGCCATTTTTTGATCTCGGCGGGTTCCACGATTACAGCGGTATATTCCCAAATCATGTTTCTGATCTCCGGTGGTAAGCTGAGGATTTGAAAGGGTGGACGGGTTGTTGATGTGTGTTTCTTGCTTGTGACATGAGTGTAGTATGCCGCATATTGGCGGCGAAGTGTTGCATCAGAGCCGGTTGGCAGGAAAAGCTTCCAAGAAAGCCTCAATCTCTTGAATTTTTATACTTTTTTGGTTAATTAGGTAGCTAATGTAGATGGAAAGTATTCTCTGGGAATTTTGACCGATAGCTGCCGCGAAGTCTTTGGAAGATCCTGAACGTTCGAGACGAAAGTGATTCTTGGAGTAGTAGATGGGCGCGACCTCAAGATACAATTGACGGCAGGTGGATGCAAGCGCGAATTGGGAGGAAACTCTGCGTAAGTCGTCTACCCTATGGCCTTCCAATTCCTTGCCAGACCTCAAGCGACTAGGCTGCAAGGTTTTCTCGGCACGATCATGATTTCGAACCTCGATGACTTTGTTGGAGACAACGACATATGTCCAGATTTGAAGGCGAATTTCAGAAGGCAGCGATAGGACCTGGAAAGGACGTGAGGGTTTCTTTGCTCTCACCATCACATACGAGGATTAAATCTGTGTCTGAAAGGTGAGTTGATGAGAGTATAACACCATGCTCGCCATCATTTGTTCAAGACTCACCAACTGCAGACTGGACCAAGGATATTCTTTGACTTGGGTTGACTTGGAAGACATTGTCAGAGTTTGATGATATCTCGTGACTGTCCGTGGTCTGAGGTGGAGGTGTAGCTGAAAGAAAACCCCGAGCGACAGTGTTACGGTTGATCTTAGTAGATCAAGTCGAACACCATTCGTGTTGTCTTATGTATCAGGTGACAGCTCAGGGTGTTAGGATCAGCAGGGAGATAGAGTAAAGGAGATAGGACTAAAACATGGTAATCAAGACCATCGGCATTCGGAACGATCTTCCCTGACCTTGAAAGTGGTTTGGTGATCGTTGACATAAGTTTCATAGATTGTAATTCTGTTGGAGAATGGCTGGGGCAGTCTCTCCAGCAACACTAAGCCAAATCAGGTCTAGCGTATCGCAATCCTGGATCACTTTCAGCCAGGCTATATACCAAATAATAAAAGCTATATTTAGGGTATATTAGCTCTAATTAAATGCCTTATTATTTATAAGGCCTAGATTGATCAGCTGAATATATAAATAAGTCTATATTCCTAAGTAAATAGAATAATTGAAATTTCTTATAATTAATAAGTTATAAGCTCAGCTAGCGTCTATATATTTATATAAAGAAAAAAATATTTAAGTTTTTAATTTATAAATATTATTATTTTATCTATTTTTATATTAAATTATAAAAATAATATATAAGAAAGTAATTATTTTAAAAGGGATTTCTAATTATTATAATTAAACCCCTGAAATATAAGTTATTTTTATTAAAAAAGGATCCTAATTAATTATTAATAAAAATAAAAATAATATTAATAATAATCTGCCTTTAATAAATAAGAAAGCCTAAATTATTATTATTTTAATATATAAATTATATATTAAAGACTTTTTTAATAACAAAAAGAATATTATAAAAATATAAAAGCTTCTAAAAAATAATTTTTAAAAAAAGAATAATTATATTATACATATAATTATTTAATATTTAATTAATATAGATTTTATTATTTTCAAGAATATTAACGAATATATTAACTATTTATATTATTAAAATAATCGTTCAGTAATAATAATATAAATTATAAATAAAATAATATTAACTTATTTATTCCTAAAAGATCTTTTAAAGAAAATTAAATTATATTAAATTTAAATTATTTAAACTATAAATAATATTAATAAAAATATTATTTTTGTGGAAATTATTAAAGTAATATTTATTTATAATAAATAACGAAATTAGGAAAATTCCTTGAAAGCCTTAAAAATAAAGAATTTTAAAAAGCAAGGAAAAACGAAAAATAATAATAATAATAGAAAGGGAAATAATAAAAATATTAAACCGAAATACTCTTATTATAAAGGATCTTATATAAAGGAAAAACATTATTATTTAAATAGTAACCTTTATCTTAATTAATAAAAACCAAAAAATAAGAAATTCTTCTTTTAAAATAATAAAGAGAAAACGAAACAAGTCTTAAGAATATATAGTTTTAAAATAATTATTAATCTTAAAAAGGTATTAATAATACGATTAATATATAAAATATTCAAAAAATCAGATATTTATTTAAACCTAAAAATTAAGATTTATATTTATTTTAAATATTAATATTTTATTTTTTATTATATATATAATTACCCTATTAATAAGATTAACGATATTATTATAATAATAAAAGGGAAAGGCTTTATTATTATAATAATTAACGATAATAAAGAAATCGAATTAATAAATATATATTATATCTTAAATAATTAATATAATATTATTTTAATAGCAAAGTTAGTTAAGAAAGGATATATAATATCGTTTAAAGGAAATTTTTTTAATATTAATAATAAAATAGGAAAAACGTTGTTTTTAAGTCAAAAAATAGATAATAATTATCTTATTCCCTAATCTCCCTTAAAATATTAAAAATATATTAAAAATATTAAAATAAAGGATATTCCAGCCTTATAAAGGCTTTAATATATATACTTTAAATATATTAAAATAATTTTAATAAAGAGTATAGCAAAAGTAACTATTAGAATAAATATAAAGCAAAGCAATAAACTTAAAAATACGATATTATTAAAATAATAATACAAAGCTTATATTATAAAAAAATAATCTTATATTTTCAATTATAAATTAATAAGGAATAAGCAAATAATACTTCTAAACAAATAATAATTTATAAATATTATTAAGAATAGAAAAATTATTCTTATAAAAGGTAATATAAAATATATTTTAATATTTATAAATAAATATATTAATATAATAATTACTTATCTTTTTCCTTTACGAAAAATAAGCTTTATTAATAATTATATTAAGGATTATATTAGGAAGAATAATATTAAAAGATATATTATTAATTATTTATATAAAAATTATATAAAAATAATATAAAAAAATTTATTAATTTATAAATATAAACGACTCTTAGTTAAGCTAGTATTCAATAAGAGTTAATATTATTCGAATAAATTAAAGTAATATTATTTTATTTAAGATTAAATAAAGATTTTTGGAAAGAAGCTTTAAATTTTATAATATATATTAAAGAAAGGTTCTTTATAATAATATTTAATAAAAGATAAATTAAAAAGAAATCAAATATTAATTATATAAAATTATTCGAATATATTTATTAAATATATAATAAAAATATTTATAAATAAAAACTCAAATTTTAAAGTATTAAATATAAATTCCTAAGATTTAATAATAATTCCAATTAATATCGAATATAGAATAAAAAAGCTAAAGAATTAAAGCTTTTAGCTTATATTATCTTTGATAAAATAATATTAATAAAAATATATTTATTTAAAATAGGGAATAATAAAGAAATTATTCTTAATATTCTTAATAAAATAAATAATATATTAATAAATAAATAATTTATAAATATAGAAATAAATATTTAAAATATTAATATTAATAAGGAAATTAGCTTTATTTTTAATATATAAAACGGATTTAGAAAAGTTAATATTTTAAATATTTAATTTAATAAAATAATTAATTTTAATTTTAATAAATTAAATATAAATTAAATATTAAATATAAAGTTAAATAAAGAAATTATAATTTATACTAATAATATATTATTTTTATATAATAAATAAAAAATATTAAAAATATAATAAATATTTCTTTAAATTTATTAAAGACTATTAATATTATTAGAATATTAATTAAAATAGTTTATAAGACTTTATTTATTTATAAATTATTATAATTTTCAAAAAAGAATAAAAGAAGAAAGATTTCCTTTTATATAAACTTCCTAAAAGGTTAAAAACAAAAATATTACCCTTTTTAAAAATTGATAAAAAATACTTTTAAAGTTAAATAAAAAATAATAGAAAATAATATTTTAAATAGAATTAAATATAATAAAATCTAAAAGGGTATAAAAAGTTAGGAAATTATTATTAAAATATAAAATATTCTTAAGAAAATAAGTATTATTAATTAAGCTAAATATTAAAAGTAAAATTATTAAATATAAAATTTAATAAGTTATTAAAGGCTTCAAATAGATAAAGAAAATAAATTATAATATTATTTTTTTATTAATTATGAAAATTTTAAATTAAAAAACACTTTTAACTTTAAGAATAAAATATAATATAAAAATAAAATATTTTAATATTAATATTACCTTTTTAAAAGCAATTTAAAAAAAAAAATATAAATAAAATAATTTTATAAATACATTAATAATATAAGTAATATATATTATTTAGAAAAGGTTTTATATAACCTTAAATAATTATTTAAGGAATAAAGAAAAATATTAATAATAAAATTAAAAGATTTTAGCTTTAAACAATTTTAAAAAGATAATTTTATTTTTATTAATAATAAAAAAATTATTATAATTATTTATATAAACGATTTGCTAATATTCTTATATATAAAGAAAATAATAAATAAATTAAAAGCTTAATTTAATAAAGAATTTAAACTAAAATATTTATAAAAAAAAAATTTATTTAAGAATAAAAATTTTAAGAAATTATAATAATTATATAATTATTATTATTTAAAAAGGTTATATTATTTAAATATTTAAATAACTAGGAATAAAAAATTATTATATTATTAAAAATATTATAAATAAGAATATAAAACTAAAATAACTATTTCTTAAATATATTATTAATAAAAAATAAAAAAATAATTTTATATTTATTATTAAAGCCGTAAATTAAATAGCCAGAATAAACCGGCTTAATATTAATTTTATAATATATTATTTAAATAATTATTTTATATAATTAATAAATAATTATTATATAATAATAAAATAAATAATAAAATATTTAATTAATATAATTGAAATCGGAATAATATTTAAGCTAAATTATATATATAATAAGACCTTTTAAGTCTATTTTAATTCTTTTTAATATAATAATATTAATAATAATAAATTTATAATAAAATATCTTTTCAAACTAATTAATAAATTAATTAATAAACTAATTAATAAACTAATTAATAAACTAATGAATAAACTAATTAACAAACTAATTAATTAGAAGTTTAAATAGGAACTAATTATAATTATAAAATTAAATATATTATTATATTAGAAATATATAAAGAAGTTATATATCTTAAGGATTTGCTTTAGGAATTCGAATATAATTAAAGAAATATAAAAATTATAAAAATAAATTTAAATAAATAATTAATAAATAATTTAACCGAAAATTTTTGTAAGGGTATATTATCTAATAAGGGGGGTAGGGCAAGAGCCTAATACCCTTATAGCTATCGTTTTGGCCCGGTAGCCGAACGGTAGCGATCCTTACAATATTATAATATACTCTAAACCGAAATATATATAATTTTAATATTATAAAATAAAAAAATTAATATAAAATAAAATTATAATTATAAATTAAATCTTTATCGAAAAATTAATAATAAATCCTTTAATAATATTAATAATAGAAATAAGCTTAAAATATATATTTTAACTGCTAAAGCTGGCTTAAGAAGGCAAAAAAGGAAATATAAAACTTAATAAACTATTTGCTAATAATATTTTAAAAATTATTATAAAATTTAAAAAAAGGTATTAAAGAATAGCTAAGGTAGTCTCTCTAGCAATATTAAGCTAAATTAAGTCTAGCGTATTGCAATCCTGGATTACTATTAGCTAGGCTATATATCAAATAACAAGGGCTATACTTAGGGTATATCAGCTCTACTAAAATATCTTATTATTTATAGGGCCTAGATTGATCAGCCGAGTATATAGATGAGCCTGTATTCCTAGGTAGATAGAGCAATTGAAATCTCCTATAGTCAACAAATTCATCACTACCAAGAACTTGTTCTTCGAGAGTACAAGTTCGAGCTATTATGCTGGGAGCTTGAGGGATATCAAACGTAGCATTAGTAAATGCATAGCACTTAATCGTCCCAGCTCTAGAGCCCCTATTAATCTCATTGGCAAGTTTCGTCAAAAGGAATAATCGGTGGTAATCGCGTTGACGCAAGGCTAAATACCTAAGAATGCTTCAGGTATCACAACGTTTGATGGCAAGACCCGGACAGCAAACGCTTGACCTTCCTCGCGATCTCAATTCATACCGACAAAAACCCGTTTCAAGTCATCAAGTAGATAGTGTCAGCTGTTATTGCTCCTATTTTCCCTTGTCAGCCCGTTTTTCCTATTTTGCTTTCTCTAGGGTTATTTGGACCCTTAATTATACCACCAAAATATTATTATTATATTACCTATTCTCCACTTTATCAGGCGAAGCAATTGGTATAAAATAGGGCTAGGAATATTTATTTGCCTTTATTTAAAGACTTATTATTATATATATTAAAGTATTATATATTATTATTTATTAATTAGATAATTTAGCCTTAAATATATTTGATAATTATAAGCCTAAAATATATTATTAATTTATTAAATTATTATTATAATTATTTAATATTATTAAGCTTAAATAAATATAATTTATATTAAAATCGCTTTTAAATTACTTAAATATTTCCGAATATAAAATATTGTTAATATTATATTTATTATTATTATTATTTTTATATTTCTTATATTTATTAATATAAATAATTAATTTTAATAAATTTTAAATATTAAAAATAAAATAATATTTATTAAAATCTAATACTTTATTAATTTTGAAATACTTAAAGAACTTTCCTATTTATTATTAATATTTATTATTACATTATTTATAAAATAAATAAATAAATAAATAAATAAATAAATAAATAAATAAATAAATAAATAAATAAATAAATAAATAAATAAATAAATAAACTAAATTTATATATTTAAAAAAATATATAAAATATTTAATATTTAATATAATTATAAAAAGAAGTATTATTTAAATTAAATATAAATTTTATAAATTTTATAAATTAATATTAAAAAATTAATCTTTGCAAATTTTATTATATATTTTATTAATTATATAATTTTTTATTAAACTTTTAAAAGCTTTAAATATTATATATTAAAAAGATTAAAGGCTAAAATATAAAATTTTAGTTAAATAACTAATAAATATTATTTTCTAAAATTATCGAAATTAAATATTTTAATTTCTAAATAATAATAATAATAATTAACTTTCTTAAGAATATTAGCTTTATAAATTAAGATTAATTTAATATAATTAAAATATATTTTAATTATAAAAAGGATAAAAAAAAGTCTTTATTAAATTTTAAAGAACTTATATAAAACGTTAAATAATTATATAAAATAAATAAAAAGATAGTTTATTAAATAAAAATGTCTTTATCTTTTACTATTTTACAAGGGAGACTTTCGAGAAAATAATTTATATAATATAATAATACCTTTATTCCTAAATACTTAATCGAAGAAATATATTATTAATCTATTAAATATTATTATTTTAATAAAGCTTTTTACTTAAAAAATTAGATTTTAAATATTATATATATTAAGAAGGCTAAAATACTTTTAAAAACCAGTTTTTTAAAAAAAAATTAAGAGAATTATTATTAATTAAAAAATATTTAAAAAATATTTTTTAATTCCTATTTAATCAGAGCTTTTGATAATTTAAATATAAATATTATTAATAAAATTTTATATTTTTATAATAATTTATATAAATAATAAAATATTAAAAATAAAAATATTTATAAAATAAATAATAGAAATCTTATTATTAAAACTTTTTATTAAATAAATATTATTTTATTTTTTAATTATATTTTTTAATTTTTATAATAATATATTATTTAACGTTTAGATTTTG
>JAABUQ010006360.1_pt1 | contig 17972 bp, 16 predicted proteins | sample 5560001 | NCBI WGS metagenome assembly JAABUQ01 (sample SAMN10711888, study PRJNA513371) | rock metagenome | isolation source: Antarctica rocks | place: Antarctica: Victoria Land, Finger Mt nord | collected 2015-12-18
TTTTTGCTGGTGGTCATGGCTGGACTCAATCGCTCAGTTACTTGTCTAAATTGAGTTTCCCACCATTTTTGACCACTGCAAATACCACACTTGACTATTTCCCCTTTTCCTTAACTTGTCACCAATGCGATAGTGTTGGGAATAGAACGATTAATATTAATCATTCTCAAAAAGGGGTTTTTTGTATAACCCCCCGAAAAGGGGGAATAGGAAAAATGAGATTTGGCATTATTACCTTCAAGTTATTGTCAGTCAAGCTTTTCCACCACCGGGTCTCAAAATGTACACTTTCTGAGACGTAATATTTCTGTGTCTCAAAATGTGTCTCATTCGGTGATTCTCAAAAACTCTTAGAATTTAGTAGACATTAAACATTTACCTGATAAAACAGGGTTACAGGCTTGCTTCTGCTCCAACAAGCGCCTAAGTTTCCCTTGATAAATTCCTGCTTCCCCTTTTTCGGGGGGTCATACAAAAAACCCCTATACCATAGCCCTCAATACCTCAAAGTCTGTTCCAACATTTAAAGTGGACTTCAACCTACTGAGCTGAATCATTACGACCACATAAACCACATAAAGTATGAATCAGGCTTGGGGAAATAACATCATTTTCTACTGCCTTTAGGACTTAGCAGGAAAAGTCAGATCGCGAATTTGTATGTAGGTATTCCCCTTGGGAAAGGCGGCACGAGCTACCTTCACAGTTTCTTGGGGAATGTCAGGAATACTTTGGGGACGCATCGACATAGTGACTCTTTTCTAGCCGTTAAGTAGAGTTTGGTGCTGATTCTACTCCTTTTTGAATCATTCACCTAAATTCGCCAACAGTGTCTTCGCTAGATCTACCCCTTCTGGGCAATTTTGAGAGTGATAGGGCGTGAAAGCCTTATTCCACCGTTCTTGTTAAAGGAAGCTCATTCATCGTTTATGGGCAAGTTCTCCTTACCCCGTCAAAATGCCTAAAAGCTTTACAGAGAAAGACTTTTTGATGGTTCATGGCACTCTTTTGGCCACATCTCGGCGCAATCCCGTCTTGACGCGAGTCGGGCGCTATCGTTAACTCTAGCCGTCTGCGGGTAGGCGAATCTGCCCAAAAAAGATGTAAGTCTCTCCTAGAGCATCAAAGAGTTTGAACCGCTGCTCCAAGCCTGCTAGATTAGCAACGGCAATGCCACAGTGAACAAAATAGCCGCTCACCCATTCACCAGCACTGGTCAGGATTTCGACTCTCTGCTGCTGCTGCTTTGGTTGGGCTAGACGTGGCTCCAGGGGCAATTTTTCGCGTGGCGGTTCTACTGTTGCAGTATGAGCAGTGGTTCCAGCTAATGGTGTCGGATGGAATGCTATTGAGTCTACATGGAATGCTATTGGGTCTACAGAGTTCACCTCAAGATGTGGCAGTGAGCAGCGTAAGTCAATGCTCAGCTCCACTTCTTTCGGGGGATTTGGGTCGAGCTGTGGTGACTCGGCTGGGGTAGCTGCTGCCAACGGTGCAGTCTGATTGGATGCTACTACTGGGTTAGCGGAGTTGAAGTTAGTTGGGTCGGCGGCATTCGTCGCCTGTCGCGGCGTCAGGTCTTTTTCGTCAATCGACTGCGGCTCAGTTGTGGGGGTATCGACTTGCTGCTCCAACTCCGGTCCCAACTCTCCCAACACCACGCCTGGGGTAGCTTCGGCCCAAGCTGCTATACTGGGACGTAGGATTGTCGTCTTCCACATCAAGCGTTTGCGCTCCACTAACTCCGAAAGTGTGGGCGGCTCTAGCTCCTCTAGCATCAGTGGATGCGGCTGATAGATCTGCACTTGAGCGCCAGCGCTGCTGCTTGACTGCCGGGGCTTCCAGCCCTGACGCAGAGCATTCAACAAAAAACCTGTCGCGGCAACTGGTGTTTTGGCTCCAGTCGCGGAGTTTTCGATCAAGGCTAAGATCGCGGACTCTAGGTGCTGGGGGTGATCCGCGATCGCGCTCTTGATCCGCTCGGCGTGTAGATCCGCGTTCAACTTTTCAAGCTGCGCCTGATATTTCCAGAGGATTTCATGTGCCGACTCGTCCAGTCCTGGGATGCATAGCGGTTGTGGGATTCGCTCCAAGCGCGATCGCTTCTGTAGTTCCGCTTCCGCATTCAGGTTCCCCAGAAATTCTGATGCCACATTCATCGCTGCCGAGTTATCTATCGATTCAGCTTGCATCATTTCATCGCTATCTAACGATGAGGCGGCGGGACGAGTCACTTCACCCCATGACTCTGCTATTAAAGAGCGAACTTCTGACTCCTCTTGAGTCTTGGTAAGTATTTCTACCTGAATGATTGAGGCCCTACTTTCTTGGGTACTATTTAATTCTTCTTCTTCAATCGGCTCTTGATTTGAGGATCTGAATTGAGTGGATTGAATATTGTGGTGTGTGTCAACAGGTGATGCCGAGAAGTTTGAAATTGCTGCCGAGACATCGGTTTTTTCAAATGAAGACGTAGCACGGGTTTGGGTCAATAATTGGGTAATTTTGTCAAACCGCACATTATATTGATATGTTTTGTCTTGACGGTTCCCTGGGTTAGAACGGCGCTCCAGCAACCCCAAATCAATCAATAAGTCGTTGGCGGCTCGAATCACCGGAATGGAGTATGATTCCATTAAATCTTTGTAGATCTGGCGCAGGGGCTGGTAGAGCCAATCAGTGCGCTGGTGTTCTTGCTTCCATTCTTGCCAGTGGCGATAGTAGGTAATGAGTGTAGCGGCGCAGCGCCGAGTTTTTCTTCCAACGTCTGCTGCAAGAGAATTGATTAGATCTAGATAGTCGCGTCGTAAAATGGCGGCAAATGAATCAGACACAAAATCCTCAACTGCTTTTTTCAAGCGCGATTGAGAGGATAAAGACCGCCTCCAATCTCTGGACAATACCTTTGTATTAATGCGTTAATCACAAAGTTTTGATAAGATCGGAAGTAAACAGCAACTCGATTGAGTCTTCAATCAAGTTGAAGCGATCCGCAGCAGCGCCCCTCAATCGCTAGGTCATGTGAGTCGAGCCTCGTAAACTTAAACTCACTTGACTTATGGGACATACAATCGCTGTTGCGGCGGATTTGATAGTGGAAAAGCGTTATCGACAAACGCTTTCCTACTCTTATTCTCAGAAAGTGATGTAGGGCAGTTAAACCCATAATTAAGAATAGCATCTTATTTATGGAAAGTCTACTATTATGAAATTTGTTCTACAAATCCGACCAGAAGATTGTTCTCTCTTGGGACTGGAAATTCTCAAGTACATGGAACAGCACGATATTTCGATGAGTGAAATGGCCCGTCAGGCAGGCATAACTCAGCCAGGATTGAGAGTAATCACCCTGAAGGGGGGAAATCCTACACAGAGCAACATTAATAAGCTGGCTCGTCTTATGGGTAAGCGGCCTTTGGAGCTTTACCAATTGGTTTACGAAGACAAGCTTAGGGCTATGGCTGAACCTGATGCCTTTGAAGTCCTGATGCGGGTATCTGATGACATACTTAAAGCTTTTTGTCAACTTGCAGGACAACTCCCTGAAGACAAAAGACCTTCAGACTACGAACTCCTAGACAAGACCCTCAAAACCATCAAGTCTTTTCAGGAAGAAACTTAGCAGCTCTCCCCTTAAAAAATGAACTGTTTTATTTACTCAAAACTTCATTTGTTCATTTACTCATTAGTTGTTCTAAGACTGCTGAGTAAATCTATTACTACATCAGTAATGGATTTGCCCTCTCTACCGCTGTAGCCTTTGAGCCAACGATGTAAGTCCAGAGGGATTTCAACGTTGAGCCGTTTCGTTGCGACCTTGAGTGGTTCTTCTGACTGAGGCTCTGGTGGTGGCGTTGGTTCTGGTTGACGAGTGACTACTGGAATGTTGAGGCTTTGACGGAGTTGCTCGACCGCTTGAGGAGCGAAGTCGTCTTGAATTGCTGCTTCAGTTAATGGTTTACGCTTCGGAGACATTATCGGATCACCTCCATCACTTCGTTACACAACGACTCAAACTCCTCTCTTGCTTCTTTAACTCCTGAATCATTAGGCAGCGTCCAGACTGTTGCTCCTTGCCCAAAGCAGTCGGCGATCGCCTGCCGCTGGTGAATTACGGTTTTCAGTAATGCTCCTTTAGACTGGAGAAGAGTGCGAGATTCTTGCAGTAGCTTGGTTCCCTTAGTTCCCCTAGTGAGGACAAGACAGACTTTAGGTTTACCATTTCTGACGCTCTGAACTTGCTGAGCCAGCTTCAGAGCATCATTTGTGCTGGCTAGATCCAGTCCTGTAGGTTGAGACGGGACGATCGCCAGGTCGGAGCGGAGCAAGATATTCAAGGAAATGTCCGAAAGCATTCCACCACCATCCACCACCACATACTGATGGGACTTAGCCACTTGAGGGATCTCCTCTAGCAACTGGGTTCCTTCGCTCATGACATAGATGTCGATGGGCAAATCAATTTTGGCTAACCACCTAGAGGCTGACTGTTGACCGTCCGAGTCAACCATCGCTACCGACTGACCTTTAGAAGCTAACCACCAGGCAAGATGACACGCCAATGTTGATTTACCACATCCTCCCTTCTGATTGATCAATGAGATGACTGTCATAGTTTCATTGTTTCATTTGAGTAAATGATGTTTTGAGTTTAGTTTCATTTACTCAAAAACTCAAGAGAAGGCTGTGAATCACTGTTGCAGCAGCAGTGGAACAGAAACGTCAGCTTGTAGATGGGAAAATTTGGCTCTAAGAGCCTTCACCGCCGTTGCCTTTTTTCACGACTGGTAGGGGATATGCAGTAGCTGGACGGCTTGACGCTTAGCATCCTCTCCCCTTAAGTCATATTTTTGAGTGGTGGCAGGGTCTGAGTGTCCGGCCAAACGACTTACGGTTAGGACATCTACTTTAGCTTCGAGCAAGTTAGTGACGAAGGTGCGCCGGAGATCGTGAGGGGAGAAAGTATCGGTACCCGCCTGTTTGGCTCGTCGTTGCAGCATCGTCATCACCGCCTGGTCAGTCAGAGAGCGAATCTCTATATGACCACCTCGCCTGACCGGACAAATCAATGCCCCTGGTTGGTCGCCTCTCACCTGAAGCCAAGCCTTAACCGCAGCGAGTGCGCCCGACGGTAAATAAACCAGGCGAGCTTTTCCGCCCTTGCCATGACGGACTTGTAACGCCCCGGTCTCAGGAGCAAAATCTCGCACTTCCAGAGCCACTAACTCCGAGCGACGTAAACCAGAACCACTTAAAATCGCAATTGTTGCCGCATCTTTAGCACCCGCTGGTGTCGGGTCATTCTGGCAAACTTTTAGCAGCGCCGCGATCTCAGTGGTTTTTAAGACTCGTCCTCTTAAGGGGGATTCGCCCCGCACGCTAGTCAGATCGACTGCTGCCGCATAATCATCGGCACCCATTAACCCCAACCGACGGGCTTCTTTGAGCGTCCGTCGCAACGCACAGAGCATTCGGTTGGTCGTTGCCGGGGCATATTGCTCCATCAGGGCCGCCCGGAGCGCGGCGGTGTGTTGATACCTCAGCTTTGACCAATCCAGACTCAAGGCATCACACTGGTCGTTGGTCAACAGTTTCGCTATCGCATTTAATGCCTTCCGCATGGTGCGCCGCGACCCCGCCGTTAAACTAGATAGATAGACTGCTGCCGGTTGCCGTGTGAGTGGAGTGGCACACTTTAGCACTAGGTCATTCGGCTCGGTCAACAGCTCTTTCATCTGTTCTTGGCGCTCGATTGGGTAAATTTAAGTTTCCATAACCTATTCTCCCAGAGCGCTGACCCGCTCGTTAATTTAATTGCGGGATGTAGACCAATAAAAAAGGCGCTGCCCCTTGTCCCTGACTTCAGTCTGGGGTCGAGTGCTGATAGATTTGACGCAGTTCCTCTAGGGTGTTCGCCGTTTTCAGTCCAGCCTGAATCGCTCTCAATTGCTCCACATCCTGAAGCCGAGAGATTTCCGGTAAGACCCCTAACCCCTCACTGCCAAATTTCAGCTCCAAACCCAGGGATATGCCTTCTAACAGTCCTTGCCTTATCCCCTGCTGGAGTCCCTGCTGTCGCCCCTGCTCAATCCCTTTTTCAATTCCGATTCTCTCTACACTCGTGATGTATGGCATCCGCAAATCCTCCTCTAAGTTACGCACTTCCCGCCAAAACTGTTGCTCTAACTCTTCAGGTAAGCTCATCACCCAGTCGATAAACTGGAACAGATTGAGTACATCCTGCCGCTCATAACCCTGTTCATATAGCCGTCTGGTAATAGCCAGCTTCCACTCCAAACGTCTCGACCTGTCGGCGCGGGTCTCTTGAGCCTTGAGGTGAGCCATGACCACGGTGGCAAAGGGGTTAGAGCTTGCCTCTAATGCTGACCCCTGTTGGTAGTCTAGCAACTTCACGACCGAAAACCTGAATCGAACCTCACTGCCCCAAAGTTCATCCCCAAACTCATTTGGCCTCCAAGAGTCGCGCTCGTCACCCAAGAGCGCTATTGAAGCGACTGACCGTTTGTAACGGTCATAGATTCTGTAGTGGTACACATACATGCGCTCGGCGAAGTTGGTTTCTTCCTGACTCTGAACTTCTACGTGAATTAAGACCCATGCCTCTTCACCCCCAGTGCGCCAAACCTTAACGAGCTTATCGGCTAAACGCCGCCCCAGCTCGGCATCTCGCACGACTTGTTGTAGTTCCTTGTCCAAAAATTCAAACGAACGGCTCCACTCGATCTCCATATAAGCCTGTGGGAGAAAGAATTGGATAAAGTCTTGAAAGTAGCGCTCGATTACGTCTTTCCAGGGGCTGTCAAATTCAGTCGTGGATTGGCTCATGGTTGGCACTATGAGTTCAAAGTCAATGCTCGACTCTCTACTTGGGTAGAAAGCGGTATCAGTATCATAGAGCAACGCCCAGATATTTCCTCTGGTCCCAAAGCCTCTAGGTTTGACCTACTAGACGGGGTAGTGTGACAGCTACCGTCCCACTACCCCGTCTAGTATGATTTTTCAATTGTTATATGGTATTAGATGATTAATTGATTAAACCTTTATAGCATTAGCTGTTGCCGTAAATCCTCTAGATTCCTCACACGACTCCAGTCAATGTCGCTGTGGTGTAGTAAGTCGATAGCGACACCAATCAGGTGCTGGGGGAACACCCGCTCACTTGGGGCAACAGGGGTGTCGTTGTTGTCGCGGACTCTCCGTGCCGTTTCAGTTAACCAGCTCTGCTGAGTCCGAGTAATTTTGATGTTGATGGTGACAAGTTTCTCACGGTCTGGTGGTTGTTGTCCATCGTTCGGTTTGGCTAATAGTTCTGGCTCAGTAACTCGTTCTTTTGATTCGGTTGGCTCGGAACTTGGCTCTTGATCGGGCTTCCTTGATTGAATTGGATAGTCCGATAACGATTTCATCATTGTCTCAGGGGGGATAGTCCTATAACCTTCCAGGTCGTGTGAGTTACCTCGACCCAGAATCTCCAAAAAATCAGCAATAGCTAGAACCCCGACGCTGCAAAGTGTCCCGTGTTAAGTTGGTAGCCCGATTTCCTATCTTCGTCAAAAATTTACAAACTTCTGCCATATCTTTGCAGTATCTTCACATTTCTCTGACATTATGTGGTCAAAATATTACATGGTGAGTATAACCTTAGATGATGATTTAGAGCCTAACAAGAAATTGAGAATACTACCCTGAAGCTGAGGTTTAGAAGGTTCCCTGACTTGTAGGGTTTATCTGAGAGGTAAACCACATGCTCCTTAATTGTAATAAATGAAAAATAATTATCAAGTAGTGATTATAGGGGCTGGTCCGGCTGGCCTTACAGCTGCTTATCAACTATTTAAAGAAGGGCTAAAACCCATCGTTCTGGAACAAGCCGACAAAGTTGGCGGTATTTCTCGCACTGAAACATACAAAGGCTATCGCTTTGATATCGGCGGTCATCGCTTTTTTACCAAAGTCTCACAAGTGCAGCAGATGTGGCAGGAAATTCTCCAAGATGATTTCATCAAAGTACCACGTCTATCGCGCATCTACTACCAAGACAAGTTTTTTGACTATCCCTTGTCTTTGCTTAACACACTTTCCAATCTAGGGCTGGTCACAAGTTGCTCAATCTTGTTAAGTTACTTAAAGGCTAAACTGAAAGCTAGACTGCGACCCGGTGTTGAACCAGAAAATTTTGAACAATGGGTGAGCGATCGCTTCGGGGAGCGCTTGTACAGAATTTTCTTCAAAACCTATACCGAGAAAGTCTGGGGCATCCCCTGCGAACAAATTGGTGCCGACTGGGCCGCACAACGAATTCAAGGCATGTCGCTCAAAAGAGCCGTGATTAACGCTTTGTTTGGCAGCCAAAACGCTAAAAGCTTAATTAAGGAATTTGACTACCCAATTTTAGGACCAGGGATGATGTGGGAGCGCACTCAGCAGATTCTCCAGAGCCAAGGCGCACCGGTAGAGCTGAATACAACAGTAACTCGGATTGAACGTGAGGGGACTCGGATCAAGAGCATTACTGCTCGACACGACGCTCAAACCATTCAAATCTTTAGCGATCACTTTATCTCCAGTATGCCCGTGACGGCACTACTTAATTTGCTCGACCCTCCACCACCGGAGAATGTGTTGATAGCAGCACGCAAACTCAAATATCGAGATTTTCTGATTGTGTCGCTGATTATCGATCAAGAAGACCTATTTCCCGATAACTGGCTCTACATCCATAGCCCAGAATTTAAAGTCGGGCGGATTCAGAATTTTAAGAATTGGAGTCCGGCAATGGTTCCCGATCAAAGCAAGACTTGCCTGGGCATGGAATATTTCTGTAGTGAGGGGGAGCCAATTTGGCAAATGTCTGACGTGGAGTTGATCGATCTAGCGAGTCGTGAGGTTGTTGCTTTGGGACTAGTCGATCGGATAACTAAAGTAGAGGACGGGGCGATTGTCCGTCAACCTAAAGCTTATCCCGTGTACGACAATGAATATAGGCAGCATCTAAAAGTCATTCAAGACTATATAAAAACCTTTGACAACCTACAAACTGTTGGTCGCAATGGGATGCACCGATATAATAATCAGGACCACTCAATGCTGACAGCAATGTTGGCAGTTAAGAATATCTTGGGAGAGAAGCACAATTTGTGGGAAGTGAATACTGAGCGCTCTTACCACGAGGAGTTCATGACAAAACCGCGTGTTGAAGGAAAATTAGGCGCAACCAAAGCTGGACGCTAGATGTAGAAGGCACTAATCAATCTACTAAGCCATGCAAGCAAGAAAAGTACACCCGTTCCTCTCAATAGTTGTACCTGTTTATAATGGCAGCAAGACTTTAGCGGTTTGTTTGAGCGCGATCGTCAACTCAAATAGTAACTGGGAGTTGATTGTTGTAAATGATGGTTCAACCGATGATTCTGCTGTCATAGCGGAAAATCTTGGGGCAACTGTACTAGAAACTAAGGGCAGACTAGGACCTGGAGCCGCTCGAAATTTAGGTACTCAAGTTGCTAAGGGTGAATATGTTTGTTTTATTGACGCAGATTGTGAGGTTCACGGCTCAACGCTGATTAATCTCGTAAAGGTGCTAGAGCAGCATCCAGGTATCGAAGCTGTATTTGGTTCCTATGACGATACACCTAAAGCACCCAATTTTATTGCTCAGTATAGAAACTTGCTTCACCACTATGTCCATCAAACTGGATGTGAGGCAGCCTCGACTTTTTGGGCAGGTTGCGGGGCGGTGAAACGCTCTACGTTTTTAACTTTGGGTGGATTTGATACTCAACGTTATCAACGTCCTTGCATTGAGGATATCGAATTAGGCTACCGAATTAGGAAAGCAGGAGGCAAAATTCTTCTGGCAAAACAGGTTCAGGTCAAACATCATAAAGCTTGGGACTTTTTGAGTTTGCTGAAAACTGACGTTCTGGAGCGTGGCATTCCCTGGACGCTCTTATTGATGAGCGATCGCTCTTGCATTGTAAATGACTTGAACTTACAGGTTTCTAGCCGCACAAGTGTGGTTGGTGCTTACGCTCTACTGGTACTACTTGGGGCCGGATTATTCAAGCCGCAATTACTCTTGTTGGCAATAATTCCAATAGTTGGATTAATGCAATTGAATTGGAATGTCTATCGATTCTTTTATGACAAACGGGGGGCAAGCTTTGCGCTGAGATCCATTGCCATGCACTGGTTTTATTACCTGTATTGTGGGGTGTCGTTTGTTTGTGGACTTTGGCTTTATTGGTGGCAAAGATTATGCCAAAAATTCAGATCTCATTTAAGTAGTGGGAAGGCAGCAGCATGAACACTCAGCAGGTAGCGACACCATTAGTCTCAGTCATTGTACCTGCATACAACGCTGAGAAGTTTATTGAGAAGACATTATCTTCAGTGCTGGCTCAAACCTATAAGAATATTGAAGTTTTGGTTGTCGATGATGGTTCTCAAGACCGAACGGCGGAAATAATTCAATCTTTTGCTCAAATAGATCGGCGTGTTACTCTGTTGCAACAGCAAAATGCCGGAGTTGCGGCAGCTCGCAATCTAGCAATTCAAGCATCTAGAGGAGAATATATTGCACCCATTGACGCTGACGACCTCTGGTATCCCCAAAATTTAGAAAAACAAGTGAGCTGCATGTTACAAGCTGAGCCATCCGTGGGCTTAGTCTATTCGTGGTCAGTGGATATTGATGAAGATGAGTTAGCTACTGGGGGATTCCATGCCTCAACCATACAGGGGAATGTTTACACAACTCTGATTTGTCATAACTTTTTAGGTAATGCTAGCGCCTCTTTGATCCGCCGTGATTGTCTTCAGGCAGTCGGGCAGTATAACTGCAATCTGAAAGAACAGAACGCTCAGGGTTGTGAAGACTGGGAACTTTACTTGCACATTGCTGAACGTTATCAATATCAGGTTGTTCCAGAGTTTCTTGTTGGTTATCGCAAGCTCCGTTGTAGCATGTCTAGAGACTATACCAGAATGGCGAAATCGCACGACTTAATGTTGCAATCTGTCCGACAAAGCCATCCAGAAATTCCCAGTGCTATATATCGCTTGTCTAGCAGTAGTTTCTACATGTATTTGGCTCACCAAAGTAGTCAGCACAGCCACCAAAGTACCTTACTTTGGCTGTACAAAGCTTTACGAGCCGACTGCATTAGTCCTCTGCTACGTTTTGGCTTATATACGTTATTACTTAAAAGTATCTTAGGGCTAATAAAAGACCAGTTAATCAGATCTCTAACTCGCTCGGAGCATCATTCAGTACAGTTAAAAAGTTCGCCTACAGCTAACCGAACTATGACGATTGCCGATTTCCATCAGCGACGAGTGAGGATAAAATTTAAAATTCTAGTTGGAAGCATACTGCACCGCTTAATATCGTCACTGTGGAGAATCAAAACTTATGCTTAATCCAATTAAAGTAGTAGACATTGAGCTAAGCCGTCCGCTAGCTACCCTGAGAGGGCTGGATGGCTATATGGGACTGCAAGGACTAGTGCGGCTGCACGGTGCGCCAATTGGTTATATCAAAGCACCTGTGACTGCTGGCTGCTGCCAGGCAAACACTTTAAGTCAACTGATCTTGGAACAGCACAGTGGTACTATCATCCGTCACCTTTTACAAAACAGGTTAGCCTCGCCACAGCCAGGAGATTTGCGCCTTGAGGATTTGTTCGATGTACAACCACCACAATGTAGTGAAGCCTTACCATCAGTCACCGTTGCAGTTTGTACCCGCGATCGCACCACCGATTTATCCCTTTGCCTAGAAGCCCTCAGCCGTCTAGATTATCCCCATCTCGATATTTTAGTTGTGGATAATGCCCCTACCAGCAATGCAACTGAGCAACTTGTCAAGAACAACTATCCTCAGGTTCACTATGTCTGCGAACCTCGCCCTGGTTTAGACTGGGCGCGTAACCGAGCTATTCTTGAGGCACGCGGCGAAATTATTGCCTACACCGATGACGATGTGGTGGTTGATGCCGGATGGGTGAAAGCTTTAGCCCAAGTATTTGCTGAGAATCCAGAGGTGATGGCTGTTACGGGATTGGTTGTGCCTTATGAACTAGAAGTAGCATCTCAAGTTGTGTTCGAGATGTACGGCGGTTTTGGCAAAGGTTTTGAACGCAAGTGGTACCGAGTCGGTCGCGGAAACAAAATGTTTTGGGGGTTGTTGGGCGCAGGACAATTCGGCACAGGTGCCAACATGGCTTATCGTCGCTGCGTATTTGATCAAATTGGCTACTTCGATCCGGCACTAGATGTTGGTACAGTCACTAATGGCGGCGGCGACCTAGAAATGTTTTTCCGGGTCTTAAAAGAAGGGCATACATTGGTTTACGAACCGAGTGCAATGGTTCGTCACAGACATCGGCGGGATTTTACCAAGCTGCGAACGCAGATTCAGAATAATGGCATTGGTTTATATTCTTATTTTGTCTGTGGTGCCCTAAACTATCCTGAGGAACGTTTTTCCTTCTTCTGGATGGGCATTTATTGGTGGCTATCTTGGCATTTACGCCGTCTATGGATTGCTTTCAAACATCCAACGCGCTTTCCCAAAGAATTAGTGCAGGTTGAATTTCAAGGCACCTTCCTTGGTTTGACGCGCTATCAGAAAGCTCGGAAGATTGCTGCTCAAATCGCCGCATCCTTCGGTCCCCAAACTCAAGACGCGCAAGCAATATCTGTGTTGCCGGACACCTCTAAATTCAATCAATCTATTGCTGTGCGGACTGTCGAACTAAGCCAACCTTTACTGCCGTTAACCGATGTTATTGATTACGCAGAAGTTAGAGTTTTTGCGACTTGGAACGACAAACCCTTCAACAGTGTAGACATTTCAAATGTTTACCAACCGATCAGCACGAATCGATTAATTGAGGCAATTGTCAACAAGTTAAATCTCAAGCTGCTTAACCCAAATCGCAATCTTAGTATGGGTTGCCGTTGGGCTGAAGCGCATTCTACGCTCAGTCGCCATTTTACACCAACTGAAGAGGGGGCTGTATCAGAAGGCTTACCTGCTAACGTTTCAGTTTCCATTAATCTCGCCACCTATGACCGACCGGATGACTTGCGGAACTGCCTGCGCTGCTTACTCGCTCAAGAGTCGGCACGGCGAGTTGAGATTATAGTTGTTGATAACCATCCAGCCTCTGGCTTAACTCCACCTGTCGTTACTGAGTTTCCCAGTGTAGTGCTAATTGGCGAACCGCGCAAGGGACTGGCTTACGCTCGCAATGCAGGCTTCGTTGCTAGTTCGGGAGACATTGTTATTGCCACTGATGATGATGTCACGCTGCCACCTGACTGGCTAGAAAAGCTAGTGACTCCCTTCACCCGACCTGAAGTGATGATTGTTACAGGTAACGTTTTGCCCTTAGAGTTGGAAACTCCTTCCCAACGTCTGTTTGAAGTGTACGGCGGTCTAGGACGTGGGTTTGAACCTTTGAAGGTCAACGGCGATTGGTTTGAATCATTTCCACGCTTTGCCGTGCCTACTTGGCAGTTGGGAGCAACAGCCAACGCAGCCTTCCGTGCCAGTATCTTCAGCCATCCCCAGATTGGTTTGATGGATGAAGCTCTTGGCCCTGGTATGCCTTCAGGAGTTGGCGAGGATACTTATTTGTTTTACAAGGTGCTCAAAGCAGGCTACACACTTGTTTATGAACCCGCCGCCTATGTTTGGCACAAGCACCGTCGCGATCTGCCAGCTTTACGCCGACAACTCTATGGCTATAGCAAAGGTCATGTGGCTTACAACTTAACGACATGGCTGCGCGATCGCGACTGGCGAGGGCTAGTGCACATATTAGCTGGATTATCGAGCTATCACTGCTGGCAAATTATCAACTGGCTACAGGGTCGGAGTACTTATTCACTATCACTAATTTTATTAGAAATCTGCGGGAATTTGGCTGGACCTTGGTCTCTATGGCGCTCTTACCAACGAGTTAAGCGGGAAGGCTACAGTTCTCCCTATATTCCTACATCCCAACGCCTTGAACAGGTAGAGAAGACATCCCAATTAACAATGAGTAATTAGCCAAATGTCTTCCATCCCTAATCCCAAACAAATTCCAAGTCTCTCCCAGTGGCGGCTACGCTATCTCTTCGATTTGCTGCGATCGCTGGTAAATCGCGATATGAAGCTGCTTTACAAACGCTCTGTTTTGGGAGTCGCTTGGACACTAATTAACCCCTTGCTACAACTGGCAGTTTTTGCTTTTATCTTCCAGTTAGTACTGCCTGTAGCAATTCCCCGTTACTCTTCATTCGTATTTACTGGTTTACTTGTCTGGACCTGGTTTCAAAATTCCCTATTTCAGTCAACTGGAGTGATTATTGCTAATCGCGCCCTCATCCGGCAACCCGGATTCCCCATAGCAATTTTGCCAGCAGTCATTACCACAACGGGATTGATTCATTTTCTGCTAGCACTGCCTGTTTTGATCGTCTTTCTGCTGATTGATGGAATTGAGCTAAAGCTCGTAGTTCTATGGTTGCCCATTATACAAACGCTACAGTTTGGCTTAACCGTTAGCCTTGCTTACTTCCTGGCAGCGCTTAACGTGACTTTTCGGGATACTCAGCATACTCTCGGTGTCTTACTACAGCTTTTTTTCTACCTCACCCCAATTTTTTACGATGCCAAGAGTGTGCCAACAGGCTATGGCTCACTCTATTATCTCAACCCAATGGTGCATATTGTCACTGCATATCGAGCCATTCTGATCAAAGGAATGCAGCCCCATTGGCAATCTTTGCTGATAATCGCTGTAGTAGTGGTGATGTGTTTACCCTTTGGACTACAGTTTTTTCGGCGACAGAGCGCTCGCTTTGTGGAGGAACTATAAATGTCTGAAGCCATCATTGTGGAACGGCTAGGGAAGAGTTTTTGTCGCTACCACGCTAACCGACCCCGAACCATTATGGAGGCAGTGCTTTCTGGATGGCGAGGTATGAGAACTGCCGAGCGTTTCTGGGCTTTGCGCCATATCAGTTTTACAGTTGCTCCTGGACAAATGCTAGGGATTCTCGGTAAGAATGGAGCTGGCAAATCCACCTTATTACAATTGATTGGTGGGGTTGGTTTTCCAGATGAAGGCAGAGTCAAAGTCAACGGACGAATTGGGGCGCTGCTAGATTTAGGTGCTGGTTTTCATCCCGATTTGACTGGGCGAGAAAATGTTCTTGTCACTGCAGTCGTAGCGGGTTTAACGCGGCAAGAGGTAGCGCGACGCTTTCATGCCATCGTTGATTTTGCCGAATTAGAGCAGTTCATTGACAACCCAGTTAGAACCTACAGCACGGGAATGCAGATGAGATTGGCTTTCGCCGTTGCTGTTCACACCAATCCAGAAGTAATGCTGGTTGATGAGTTTTTATCAGTCGGGGATCTCTCGTTTCAATCTAAGTGTTTGGAAAGAATTACTCAGCTAAAAGCTGAAGGCTGTGCCATTGTCCTCATTTCTCACGATGCTGGGCAAATTCAGACACTTTGCGATGAGGCATTGTGGCTGCGTCAAGGTCAAATCGTCGCTCATGGCGAACCAGAAGTTGTAGCAGGGCAATATGTTACCGAAATGCGCTCGACAACCCAACAACGAACGCCATTACGACCTCCTCAAATGACGAAGACAGGAATCGAACTTCAAGTTAACGAAAACCGTTTTGGTTCTTTAGAGATAGAAATTACCGATGTACGCATCCTATCTAGTACAGAAATCGATAGCGGAGAAGCGATCTCTATTGAGATTGAGTACCTAGCGCACCAACAAATCTGTAATCCCATCTTCGGTGTCACCATCAGTCGTGACGATGGTCAAATCTGCTTCGATACCAATACAGAAAACATGAGGCTATCGCTGCCAGTCGTTCAAGACAAAGGGCAAATCAGGCTGCACCTCGATCGGTTGGATCTAAGTGGTGGAGAATACTTCGTCAATGTCGGGATTCACGAACATGACTGGACCTATACCTATGACTATCACTGGCATGTTTACCCATTACTCATTCGCTCGGCAGTCAGTGAAAAGAGTATTTTGTCTCCACCGCGTCGTTGGGAAGTTGGTAAGGAGTTTAATTGATGCTCTACTTTATTTTTGTCTGGACTTTCCTAATTATTAATTTCTACTTAACCGGCACAGCTCTGCTAAATGTGTTGAAAGCAGACTTCAAGCAAGTTGGCGATCGCTTCATATTTGCAGTCTGGCTAGGAGTTATTGTTTTGGCAATTTCTCTGCTAGCGACATCCATTATTCTGCCCTTATCTCCTTTAGTAGGTACAGTCATTATTCTCAGTATTAGTTTCTTGTCTCTTCTACTCCCTAGCTGCCGAGCTGAAATAGTTGCTCTCAAAACTGCGTTGTCTTTGGACATAATCTGTGGATTTTTCACTTTGGAGCTTGGTGTAGCTGCCTTGACAACTCGGCAGGTCACTTGGATTGATACAGGTCTGTATCACTATGGATTTATCAAATGGTTATCTGAGTTTGGAGCAGTTCCTGGTGTAGCGCTGTTGCTGAGCCAGTTTGGTTTTACCTCATCCTGGTTTGCTCTAGCTGCACCTTTGAATGCTGAAATTTTCGCAGATCGAGTTAGTGCAGTTACAAATGGTTTTGCCTTTCTCATCACTGTCTTACATTTATTTCTTTGTCTAGCTCAAGCTTACACAAATAAGGCACGAATAAGTGATTGGTTCGTAATAATTTTTTCATCGATTATTATCCCCATCTTACTATTTTACAATCTAATGTCAACAATTTTAGTATCACCTTCCCCCGATCTACCTATTGTTTTCCTGATAGAAGTTGTTGCCTGGGCAATTTTAATAATTTCAAACCAGAAAAAAACAGATTTACCTATTGCGAAAACTCCTATTTTAGATGTTCGCATTGTACCTTTGCTCTTGTCGGCTGGAGCAGTAACCATAAAATTAATCGCTATCCCCTTGTTATTTATATCGAGTATTTTTTATGTTTCTGGTCAAAGATTAAGTGTGCAACGAGTCTTGATGGTTATTGTCGCGATCATTTTACTGTTGTCACCAATGTTTGTCTTTGGAATAATTACTTCCGGATGCCCACTTTTTCCGTCATCCTTTCTCTGCCTTAATTTACCTTGGTCTCCATCAGCACAAGAAGTCAAGGCAGTGAGTGATGGTACTCATAACTGGGTAAGTTGGTATGGTTCACCTTCTGCTAGTGCAAATTCTTGGCTCGGATTATTCTGGAAATTATTCAGCGATAGCAAGCCAAATAAGGTCATGGCTTTGCTGATTGTAGTTTCAACTGTCTGTGCTACACATATTGCGCTCACCTCAAAAAACAGTCAAATTCGTGGACAGCTCTGGTTGATAGTGCTGGCAGCTTCAGGAGTTATATTCTTGATATCGACAGCTCCTTTCGTCAGATTTGAACTAGGGTATCTGCTGATTCTGCCTGCTTTTTCAATTGCCAAATGTAGTGAAAAGATTTTTAACAGTATTTCGCCACTTACTAATAAGTCTATTCTCCTTCATCACTTGATAAATTTGCGAAGAATTCTCTTAACATCTCCTTTCTTTTTAGCCGCCTTAATTATTACTATTTTTATTAAAAACGGTACTGAATATCAACTACTTCTACCACCTCAGCTACCTCAGGCAAGATTGCGACAAACACAAGTAAATAATATCAAATATTTTTCTCCAGACGGTCTATGTTGGGCAGCAGAATTACCTTGTACATTTGAAGTAAAAAAAGATATTAGACTGCGCGATTCCAAACGTGGAATTAAAGCAGGATTTGTTGTGGAAAAATAGTTTATGAAATTAAAGGTTTTGGCTCTATAGCCAGAAATTGTCAGATCTGGGTATTCAAATCACAGCTTTTTTATCTAACTGGTTGCGGGTTTCGTGTAAAAGTTGATGGGAAATATTGAGCGGCAAGGTC
>JAABUQ010006361.1_pt1 | contig 17971 bp, 17 predicted proteins | sample 5560001 | NCBI WGS metagenome assembly JAABUQ01 (sample SAMN10711888, study PRJNA513371) | rock metagenome | isolation source: Antarctica rocks | place: Antarctica: Victoria Land, Finger Mt nord | collected 2015-12-18
GGCTCACCAAGACCTCGGTGGCGATGGTCAAATGGGCGATGGTGGGCGTGATGACACGACGACTCGCGCCCACACCCGGACGACAACCCTGGACAACCCAATAGACCCTTCTCAAACACGTTCTGAGGTGTTCGGTCTGCTGAAGCGTCTGGTGAGCTCGCTCGCCGCCTACCAGATCGCCGACGTCGTCTCGAAGTTCCTCGCGGTCCTGCTGCTGCCGGTCTACACGCGCTACATCAGCACCAGCGGGTACGGAACGGTGGAGCTGCTGGCGGGCGGCGTGATCTTCCTCAGCATCCTGATCCGCTTCGGGATGATCGAGGCCTTCCTGCGCTTCTACTACCTCGACCAGGACCGGACGCGCCGCAATGCGCTGGCGCGCCGGGCGGTCACCTTCCTGCTGCTCAGCACCACCGGGGCGGCCGCCGCCCTGGCCGCTGACGCCGGGGCGCTGTCGCGCCTGGTCCTCGGCCACCGGGATACCACCATCTTCCTGGTCGCCGTGCTCGGCCTGTGGAGCTTCACCAACCTGGAGCTAGCCTACGGCCTGCTGCGCGTCGAGGAGCGGATCCGCGCCTACGCCGTCGCGTCGCTGACCAACGTCGGCCTGACGATCGCCAGCTCCGTGGTCCTGGTCGTTGGCCTGCACCAGGGAGCGCGAGGACTCCTGATCGGCAACTACGGGGCCTCGACGCTGGTGCTGCTGGGGCTGTGGTTCTCGCTGCGAGACCGGCTGCGCGCACCCCGGGAGCACGGGGAGCGCCTGCCGCTGCTACTCCGCTTCGGCCTGCCCACCGTGCCCGCCGAGCTGTCGGTGTACGCGCTCAGCATCGTGGATCGCTACTACGTCTACCACGCCCGTAGCTCGGCGCTGGCCGGGCTGTACTCGATCGCGATCAAGCTGGCCGGATCCGTGGCCTTCATCGTGCGCGCCTTCCAATACGCCTGGCCGCCGCTGGCCTACTCCATCACCGACGATCGCCAGGCGGCGCGGTTCTACGGCCTGGTCACCACCCTGTACGTGCTCGTCAGCGGCTGGGCGGTGGCCGGCCTGACCCTGATGGGGCGATGGGTGCTGCGGCTGCTGACGACCCCGCACTACTTCCAGGCCTACCGCGCGCTGCCATGGGTGGCGCTGGGGTGGGCGATGTACGGACTCTGGGTGGTGTTCCTGGTCATCGCCGGACGGGCCCAGGTGACGCGGCGCAACTTCCCCGCCTCGCTCGCCGGCCTGGCGGCCAACGTCGTGCTGATCGTCGTGCTGGTTCCGCCGCTGGGCCTGGCCGGCGCCGGGATCGCCCTGTGCGGCGCCTACGCGGTCATGCTGGTGGTCATGTACGGCCTCACCCGCAGCGCCTTCAAGGTCCAGTTCGAGTGGCGGCGGCTGGCCCAGGTGGTGGTCGTGCTCGCCGCCGCCGCCGTCCTGGGCGAGCTGCTGCTGCCCACCCACGGCGCGCTCGGACTATTGACGCGCGCCGCCGTGTTCCTGGCCATCCCGGGAGCGCTGCTGGCCACCGGATTCGCCAGTGCACAGGAGCGAGCCCGCTGGCGAGCGCTCCTTGCCGGCCGGAGCCGGCGATGACCCGGCCGCCGGTCAGCGTGGTGATGCCCTTCGCCGGGGATGCCGGCGCCGCGATGGAGGCGGCCCAGGCGCTCCGGGCGCTGCGCACGCGTCCGGGCGACGAGCTGATCCTCGTGGACAACTCCGGCGTGGCCTGGCCCTCCGAGGAGGTGGTGGTGCACCAGGCCACCGGCGAGCGCTCCCCGGCCCATGCCCGTAACGCCGGCGCCGCCCGCGCGAGCTGCGAATGGATCCTGTTCCTGGACTCCGACTGCCGTGCGGCGACAACCCTCTTGGAGGACTACTTCGCCGAGCCCGTGGGCGATCAGGTCGGGGCACTGGTGGGGGAGATCGTCCCCGCCCCCGAACTGGCCACGCTGGCCGGTCGCTACGGCGCGGCGCGCAACTTCCTGGACCAGCGGGCGCACCTGGCCCACCCCTACCTGCCCCGGGCCGCCGCCGCCAACCTGCTGGTGCGCGCCGAGGCCTTTTGGGGGGTCGGCGGCTTCCTGGAGGGGCTGCGCGCAGCCGAGGACACCGATTTCAGCTGGCGACTGCAGCGGGCCGGATGGCGGTTGGAGCTGCGCCCGCAGGCGCGCGCTCAGCACGTGTACCGGGCCTCGGTCGGGGAGCTCCGGCGCCAGTGGCGCAGCTACGCCGCGGGGCGGGCGTGGCTGGCGCGCCGCTACCAGGGCTTCACCCCCCAGCCGGCGCTGGCCCGCGTGCCCCGGCGGCTGGCGCGGCTGGTGCGGTTGAGCCGGCCCGCAGGCGAGTGCCAGGGTCCGACCGCCCCGCAGTGCACCCAGCCGCCGCGGGGCCAACCCCGCTCGCCCGCCGAGCGCGCCCGCCATCTGTCCCTCGACGTACTGCTCGCCGCCGAGGAGTTGCGCGGGCTGGCGCAGTCAAACCGGCCCACCCCGACCTCTCGGAGCTCGCCGGCCCACGTCGTCCTGGTGGCCGAGCGCTTTCCCGTCCAGGGCGACCCGCTGGTGGAGTTGGCCCGGACGCTGGAGGGCGCGCGCGTGGAGGCCGTCTCGCGCCCGGAGCGGGGGGCGCTCGACACCGCGGGCATCGCCGTCTCCTACCGTGAGGACGACGGCGCCGCCGAGCGCGCGCGGGCGCTGGTGGCGCTCGTGCTTCACCACCCGCTGCGCTGCGTCCGGGACGCGCTGCGCTCCGAGCGCCACACGCGCCGGGCGCCGCTGCGGGCCGTGGCTCCGGCGGCGCGGCGCCTGGAGCGCGAGCGGGGGGCCCAGGTCCACCCCCTGGGGGGCCCGCCGGCACGGATCCTGGCGGCGCGGTTGGCGCTGCTCACCGGGCGCCCGATGACCGGGGAGGGCAGTTGACCCGAGCCTGCGTGGTGGATCCCTCGGCCTTTACGCCGCCCTACGACCACGCCCTGTGTGCGGCGATGGCCCGGCAGGGAGCGCAGGTGACCCTGGCCACCAGTCGCTTCGCCTACGGGCAGGCGCCGCTGCCGGAGGGCTATGGCCGCCGCTACGTGTTCTACCGGCGTGCAGGCGGCCCGGCCGGATCCACCCGCCGCCGCGTCGGCAAGCTCGCCCAACACGTTCCGGACATGCTGCGCCTCCGTGCGTTCGCGCGCCAGTTCGATGTAGTTCACTTCCAGTGGCTCGACGTGCAATGGGTCGATCGCCACCTGCTCCCGGACCCTCCGGTGGTGCTGACCGCCCACGACCTGCTCCCGCGCGAGCCGCGGCCGGGGCAGGCCCGCGCCCAGCGGGCGCTCTACGAGCAGGTTCAGGCTGTGATCGTGCACTCGGACTTCGGACGCCGCCAGCTGGTGAGCGGGGCGGGTGTCGCCCCGGAGAAGGTGCACGTCGTCCGTCACGGCGCGCTCGCCCACCTGGCCGAGCCCCGTGCCGAGCAGCCGCTGCCGCCGGAGCTTGCGCGCGTCGAGGCGCCGGTGGTGCTGTTCTTCGGCCTGCTGCGGCCCTACAAGGGCCTGGAGGTGCTGCTGGAGGCCTGGCGCGGAATTAAGGATGCGGAGCTGTGGATCGTGGGCCGGCCGCGGATGCCGCTTCCGCCGCTGCGGGCGCAGGCGCCGGCCGGCGTGCGCTTCGTGCCGCGGTTCGTCTCAGACCAGGAGCTGCCGGCGTACTTCCGTCGCGCTGAGGTGATCGTGCTCCCGTACCTGCGCACCGAGCGCTTCGATCAGTCCGGGGTGCTGGCCGCGGCGCTGGCCTTTGGCAAGGCCGCCGTCGTCAGCGACATCGGCGGCTTTAGCGAGATCGCCGCGGCGGGCGCCGCCGAGCTGGTGGCCCCGGGGGACACTGCTGCCCTGCACGACGCGATCAGGAGCCTGCTGGGCGATCCCGCGGCCAGGGCGCGACTGGCGCGCGCGGCCAGCGCCGCCGCCGCCGGACCCTTCTCCTGGGAGCAGGCCGCGCGGGCGACGCTGGAGGTCTACCGCCAGGTGCTGCAGCGTCAGTAGATGGGCGTAGCCTCTCCGCGGATGGAGGCTCCACTCCGGCCGGCAGGGCCCGACCAGCAGCTACGCGAACGCGTCGCCAGGATCCGCTGGTTCCACTCCATCCCGCTTCGCGCAGACCTGATCACCCCCGGACTGGATCACACCCCCGACCGACTGGACGTCCTCTCCCTGCCCGCCGATCTGCAAGGGGATGAGCGTGCTCGATGTCGGAGCGTGGGATGGCTTCTTCTCCTTCGAGGCGGGGAGAAACGGGGTGCGGCGCGAGTGGTGGCAGCGGACAGCTTCACGTGGAACGGCTCCAACTGGAGCACCAAGGAGGGCTTCCTGCTGGCCCGCGAGGCGCTCGGCTCCTCCGTGGAGGATCTCGATCTGGACGTGATGGATCTGAGCGCGGGCGCGACCGGAACCCACGACCTTGGTGCTGATGCTGGGAGTGCTCTATCACCTGCGACATCCACTCCTGGCCCTGGAGCGTGTCGCCGAGGTCACCGCCGGGCAGCTCATTTTGGAGACGCACGTGGATCTGACATGGCTTCGCCGACCGGCGATGGCCTTCTATCCCCGCCAGGAGCTGAACGATGACCCGACCAACTGGTGGGGCCCCAACCCGAGCGCGGTGGCCGGCATGCTGCGGGCAGCCGGCTTTCGGAAGGTTCAGATGATGACGCCGGACTCGGTTCTCTACCGCGGTGCGCGCGTGTTGCGTCGAGGCGTCCGGCAGGCATCGGCTCGGGCCAGCGGCGGATCGTCATCGCGCACGGGGCTTTCGCAGGGGCGCGCGGTATTCCACGCCTTCAAGTAGCCCGGGCGACGGCCGCACCCGCCTCACTTCACAATCCGCCGCCGTGACCGCGCTTGCGATCGTGTTCTGGGTCTGCGCCGGGCTGCTCGTCTACACGCACCTCGGCTATCCGTTGCTGCTGACGCTGCTGACGCTGCTGGCCCGGCTGGGCCACGAGGAGGCCCCGGCTCCAGGGCCGCCCGAGGGGATGCCGTCGGTGTCGGTGATCGTCCCCGCCTACGCCGAGCAGGAGGTGATCGCCGCCCGCGTGGCCAACCTCCGCCAGCTCGACTATCCCGCCGCCCAGCTGGAGGTGATCGTGGCCTGCGACGGCTCGCCGGACGCCACCGCGGATCGGGCGCGGACCGCGGGCGCCGATCTGGTGCTGGAGCTGCCCCGTGGGGGCAAGATCCGGGCCCAGGACACGGCCGTGGAGCGCTCCCGCGGGGAGATCGTCGCCTTTTCGGACGCCAACGTGCGGTGGGAGCCAGATGCGCTGCGCCACTTGGTGACGGCGTTCACGGACCCGCAGGTGGGCTACGCCTGCGGCCAGGTGCGCTTCTCAGGGGAGGGCGGGTCCAACCAGGAGGGGCTCTACTGGCGCTACGAGATGGCGGTGCGCGCGCTGGAGTCTCGCGTGCGCTCGGTCACCGGCGGCAACGGCGCGATCTACGCCACCCGCCGCCAGGCCTACATCGTCGTGGACCCGATCATGGGTCACGACCTCTCATTCCCCTTCAACATGGTCAAGCGCGGCTGGCGGGCCGTGTACGAGCCCGGGGCCCGGGCCAGCGAGAAGATGGTTCCGACGATCGAGGGGGAGTTCGCCCGCAAGCGGCGGATGATGGGCCACGGCTGGCCGATCGTGCTGCGGGGGGGCCTGCTCTCACCGCGCGGCTACGACCCGCTGTACGCCGTGATGATGCTCTCCCATCGCGTGCTGCGCTACCTATCCCCGTTCCTGCACCTGCTGGCACTGATCGCCAACGTGCCCCTGGCGACCCGGGGGCCGGTGTACATCGTCACGCTCGCGTTCCAGCTGGCCGTGCTGCTCGGCGCACTGCTGGCGCCGGTCCTGCCCTGGCGGCCGCTCTTGGTGTCCCGGTACTACGTGCTCACCACCGCGTCGCTGGCGGCGGGATTGTGGGACTGGCTGACGCACGGCACGGCGGCGGGCTGGGAGCCGGCCGAGGGAACGCGCTGAGCCGGAGTCCGTGATGATCGCCAAGCGCCTCCTCGACCTCCTCCTCGCCCTGCTGGGCTCGATCCTGACCGCGCCCCTGATCGCGCTGCTGGCGGCGGCGATCCGCCTGGAGACGCCCGGCCACCCCATCTACGCGCAGACGCGCGTTGGCCGCGACGGGGCCCCCTTCTCCATCTACAAGCTGCGTACGATGGTGCGCGGGGCCGAGTTCACCGGGGCGGGGCTGGCGGTCCAGGAGGGGGATGACCGGATCACTCGCCTGGGCGCCTTCCTGCGGCGCTACTCGCTCGACGAGCTTCCCAATCTGTGGAATGTGCTGCGCGGCGAGATGTCGATCGTCGGGCCCCGGCCGACGATCCCGGTGCAGGTGCAGCAGTACAGCGACCGGCAGCGCCTGCGGCAGGCGGTCAAGCCGGGGATCACCGGCTGGGCCCAGATCAACGGGCGGGCCACGCTCCCCTGGAGCGAGCGGATAGAGCTTGACATCTGGTACGTGGAGCATCGTTCGCTGGCGCTCGACCTGCGCATCCTCGCCCGCACGGTCAGCATGGTTCTCAGCGGCAGCGACCTCTACAAGGGAGAGACGGGCGGATGGCACCCCCCCAACGGGACATAGGGATCCTCCTCACCGGGGTGGGCAAGCGCTACGACATCGTCTCGGCCTTCGCCCAGCACGCCACGGTGATCGCTGCCGATCCCAACCCGCTGGCGCCGGCGCAGTACGCCGCCCACCATCGCTGTTCGGTGCCGCGGATCGAGGACCCCCGCTACGTGCCCGCACTCGCCGAGCTGTGCCGCGTCCACCGGGTCGGCGCGGTCGTGCCCCTCACCGACCTGGACCTGGAGGTCCTGGCGCGCGCCCGGCAGTCCGGCGAGCTGCCGGCCTTGGTGCCCGATCCGGAGATCGCCCGGGCCACCTTCGACAAGTACGAGACCCACCTGCTCCTGGAGCGCCTCGGGCTGCCCTCCCCCCCGACCGTGCTCCCCGGTGAGCCCGTGTCGCACTACCCGGTGATGGTCAAGCCGCGGTGGGGATCCGGGGCGCGCAACATCTTCCGCGCCGACGATCCGCAGGCGGCGGAGTTCCTGGTTGGCTACGTGGCCGAGCCGGCGATGCTCCAGTGGTTGATGGACGGCCCCGAGTTCTCCATCGACTGCCTGTCCGACCTGAGCGGCCGCTGCCTGAACGCGATCCCGCGGACGATGCTCGAGTCCCGCGGCGGGGAGTCGATCAAGGGCACGGTGATCGACGACGGCGAGCTCGTCGACCTCGGCCGCCGCGTGGTCGAGGCGCTGGGGGTCAGGGGGCCGTGCACCGTCCAGGCGTTCCGCGACCGCACGATCGGGCTGGGGATCACCGACATCAACACCCGCTTCGGCGGGGCCTTCCCCGCGCCGATGTACGCGGCTCGTCCCGGCCACACGTTTCCCGAGCTGATCGTGCGGATGGCCGGCGGCGAGCAGGTGGAGCCGCACGTCGGGAGCTTCCGCGCCGGGGTCACCTTCACCCGCTACTTCTGGCAGCTGGAGCTCGACCAGACCCTGGAGCCGACCGGCCGGGACATCGTCGATCCGCCCGGACCGCCCCCGCCGCGGCGCCCGGCAGCACGCCCCTGAGAGCGGCGCCCCTGTACCTTCTGCGACAGACCTGCATCCGCGCCACGACAGACTTCAGGAGGACATAGTTCATGGCCAAAGCTCCACGTTCGCTCTCGGGCCAGGTGGTGGCGATCACCGGCGGTGCCCGCGGCATCGGTCGCGCCACCGCCACCGCCCTGATCGCGCAGGGCGCGCGAGTGGCGATCGGCGACATCGACTCCGCGCTCGCCGAGCGCACCGCGCAGGAGCTCGGCGCCGGCACGGTCGGGCTGACGCTCGACGTCACCGATCGCGCCAGCTTCGCCGCCTTCTTGGATGCGGTCGAGAGCCGCGTCGGGCCCCTGGACGTGCTCATTAACAACGCCGGGATCATGCCGATCGGGCCCTTCGTGGAGGAGTCCGATGCCACCGCCGCTCGGATGATCGACATCAACCTCCACGGCGTGATCTACGGCTCCAAGCTGGCGCTGGAGCGGTTCCTGCCGCGTGGCCGCGGGCACCTGGTGCAGATCGCCTCGGCGGCCGGCAAGGCCGGCTTCCCGGGCGGCGCCACCTACTGCGCCACCAAGCACGCAGTCGTCGGGCTGAGCGAGGCGATCCGGGCCGAGACGCGGGGCAGCGGGATCGACATCAGCGTGGTGATGCCGGTGGTGGTCAACACCGAGCTCGGCTCGGGCCTGCCCGAGACCCGCGGCTTCAAGCCCCAGCAGCCCGAGGACGTCGCCACGGCCATCGTCGAGGCGCTGCAGACCGGCCGTTTTGATGTGTTCGTGCCCAAGTCGATGAGCCGCATGGTGCGGATGAGCGCGATCATGCCCCGCCGGGTGATGGAGGCCGTCGGCCGCGCCCTGAAGGGCGACCAGGTGCTGATGGCGCCCGACCATTCCGCCCGGGCCGCCTACGAGGCGCGGATGGCCGAGACGATCGCCGAAGCCGAGGAGTCGAGCTCCTCGAACGCCGCCGCCGACGACGCCGCGACCCCCGAGCGCCAGGCCGAGCAGGTGCTGTAGCAGGGATTTCCGCCGCCAGGGTCGTGCTTGTACTTGTACGCGCATTACACGTCAATCGCGCTCCGATCCAGATCGATTGACGCGTTGAGCCGCGTGGCGTGGTAGAGCACGAAAACCAGACTCAACCCGGGGAGCCATTGTGGTGTTGTGCCCGGGGCTCTCGAAGCCCGGCCACATCGAGCGAAGCCGGCCTGCGACGTGGAGATCCCGGGGATCACGCGGTCTCATCGGTCGTGACGGTCACGGCGGAAGCGTACGCGAGACAGATCGGATCGAGCCGATCTGTCCGTGTCAGCGCGCGCTTAACCTGGATTCGCCAATAGCGCGCTGAGTCGGGACCGGCTTGGCGTCCTCCCTGGACGGAAGAATGCGGGTTTCCGAGGCTCGCAGTCCCGACCAGGGAGGACACCTTGCAGGTGATGCCTACGACTCGCGTTGGAACGGTAGAAGTCACGGCGGACGGCGAGGGGGCTCGTGTCGCATGCGGGCGCCGTGCTGCTGGTGGAGTTGGCCGACCGGACCGGGCTGACCGGCGCGCTGTCGGACGCGTTGGCAGCGACCAGGAGCGGCGCTCGGCGCACGATCCGGGGCGGGTGCTCCGCGATGTCGCGGTGATGCTCGCTGACGGCGGCGATTGCGTGACCGGCCGAGCTGGTCGCCAGCGGCGAGAGCGATACGGTCGAGTTCAAGAGCTCCGCCCGCTACAACCAGCACACGGACCGCTACCAGCTCTGGCTGACTGACCTGTTGGAGACGACGATGGGAAAGCCCGCGGCCACCAGCGTGGCGATCGACTTCCCCGCGCTCGACGGTCACCGAGTGTGCCGGGTCGAGGTTGACCCCGCGCCGTCACCGGTCTTCGTCAACCCGCCCGGTGGTGAGAGGCAGGCCGACTTCTACGTCCGTATGGGCAACTCCACTCGCCAGATGACCACCGACGAGGTCCTCGCCTATCAAAAGGTGCACTGGGCTGCCTCTTTGAGGTGCACGCAACCAGAGCAACGAAGGCGCCGCTCAGGTGCCCGCGTCGATGCCCTCGGCCAGCTCCTGCAGGTCCCGGTTGTGCGTGTGGCGCTCGATGAAGTGGGTGCCGGCGATCAGCAGCGCCACGGGCCACTCGACCAGCTCCACGGCGGCCATCGCGCCGATGCCGGCGTACCAGGCCAGCCCGCCCCGGCCGGGAAGGTTGACTCTGGTACCAGTCACAGGCAGTTTGACCGACGGGGTGTCGCGGGCCAGTCTGTTGACCTGCTTGCGGGCAGTCGTCGGCTCGGTCATCACCGCGTCTCTACCCTCGCAGGCCCTTCGCGAAGCGCGAGCTCGGACGTGCGACCCGATCGCCCCAGCCACACCCCGAGCGCCGCCGCGCTCAGGGTCGCGCCGACCGCGCAGATCGCCGTCCACCCCCCGGCGCCGTAGGCCGCCGCCGAGAGCAGCGAGCCGCCGATCCCCCCCAAGGAACACCGACACCATGTAGGCGGTCGTCAGCCGGCTGCGAGCCTGCGCGCGGAGGCTGTAGATCGCGGTCTGGTTGCCGATCTGTGCACCCTGCACCCCGAAGTCGAGGACGACGATGCCGGCGATCAGCGCCGCCAGCGAGCTGGCTCCGAGCGCCAGCAGCCCCCAGCTGGCCAGCAGGCAGCTCAGCATCACCGTCTGCCCGCGCTGCCCGTGACCCCGGTCCGCCAGGCGTCCGGCCAGCGGCGCGGCCAGCGCTCCCGCGGCCCCCGCGAGCCCGAACAGCCCGATCGCGGCCTCGCCGAGGCGGAAGGGCGGCCCGGCGAGGAGGAAAGCCAGCGAGGTCCAGAGCACCGAGAAGGCGGCGAATCCCAGGGCCCCGAGGACCATGCGATGGCGCAGCACCCGCTCTCCGGCCACCAGCGCCAGCACCGAGGCCAGCGCCCGGCGGTAGGCCACCCGCTCGGGCGGCGGTGCCGCCGGCAGCGCCGCCAGCAGGGCGCTACGAGCGCCAGCATCACCACCGCTGCCAGGACGAAGCTGAGCCGCCACCCGGCGGCCTGCGCCACCACGCCGCTGACCGTGCGGGCCGCCAGGATGCCGATCAGCAGGCCGCTCATCACCGTGCCGATGACACTGCCGCGCTGTGAGGGAGCGGCGAGCGAGGAGGCCAGCACCACCACGATCTGGGCCACCACCGACACTGACCCCAGCATCAACAGGGCCAACAGCAGGATCGGGAAGCTCGGTGCCGCGGCGCAGGCCGCCGCCACGACCGCCGCGCCGCCCAGCATCACGCAGATCAGCCGCCGGCGCTCCAGCAGGTCGCCGATCGGCACGATCAGGGCCAGGCCGAGCACGTAGCCGACCTGGGTGGCGCTGACCAGCAGCCCGCCGGTCCCGTCGCTCACCCCCAGGGCGTGCGCGATGCGGTGCAGGAGCGGCTGGACGTAGTACAGGTTCGCCACCGCGGCGCCGCTGGTGAGGGCCAGCAGCAGCGTCACCCGCCGGGGGATCCCCGGGCTCGACTCGCCCGAACCAGTCAGCTCAGGGTCCAGAGTTCAGCCAGTCCGCGATCAGCGCGCCGATCTGCGGACCCGCGTCCTCCTGGAGGAAATGTGAGGCGTCGGCGATCACGTGGACGTCGAGATCCTCCGCCAGCGGCGCCAGCGCCGCCACGTGGCGGTCATAGTTGTCCCAGCCGATGTCCAGCGGCTTGTCGGAGTGTCCGAAGCCGGGCAGGTCGGGCGCGATGCAGCGATGGCCGACCCCGCGCAGCGCTGGGATCATATGGCGCCACTCGTCCGGGGTTCTGAGGGCGTCGGGGGCGCTACACCCCGTGCGCGAGCACGCGGGCGGCGTCGCCGGCGACCGTGACCTCGATGCTCGCCGGCCGCCGCACCCACGCGATCAGGTTCAGCGCCTGGAGGCGGTCGAGCACCGCCTGGAGCGCCTGCGCCTGAGCGCGATTGGCGTAGCGCCGGGCAAGGGCGAACGCGTAGCCGGTGGCGGCGGGCGGGTCCTCCACGCCGGTATGGGCCTGTAAGCGCCGATCCTGCACTGCGCTCTGCACCGTCAGCGGGGCTCTCGTGCCCGCCAGCGATCGCACCCGCACCCCCAGCTCGCTCAATAGCTCAAGCGCGGGCGGGGCCAGCCCCCGGTAGAGGCCCGCCGGCACCCCCAGGGCGCGGCTGCCCGCACCGATGGAGGGGGCGATGCGCAACCCCAGCTGGCCGGCGTTGACCGGCAGCGGGACGAGTGCGTGCGCGGCGTAGGCGGTCGACAGCGCGTCGGGGTCGGAGAACGTGGCCGTGCGGTCGGGTGGATGCAGGACCTCGGCGTCGTAGTCCAGCGCGGTCTGGAGCGCCGCCAGCCGCCTCAGGGCGGCGAGGTCGCTGCGGTAGAGCCGCATGATCTGCACCGCCCCCAGCACGCGCCAGAAGTACAGCGAGCTCTGGTCGCCGAAGCCCGCCAGCAGTCCGAAGGCGGCGGTGTGCCGATCGGGAGCGGTGTCGAAGTACAGCTGGGAGTAGGGCACGGGATGCCCGCCGGCGTAGGCGCCCAGCACCCGCTGGAGGTTGCCGATTCCCATGTGGTAGGAGACGGTGGCGAGATCGGTGCGACCGAGCGTGGTGCGGGCCAGCTCCAGGTAGCGGACCGTCGCCGCCAGCGCGCGCCGCGGGTCGAAGCGATCGTCGGCGCGGGCGAGCTCGGCCAGGGTGCGGCTCTGCTGCGTCGAGGAGCCCCCGCGGGCCAGCGCCGCCAGCAGCCGCCGGTCACGCCCCAGATCGACGTGCATGCCCAGCAGCGTGCTGCCGGTGCCGGCCAGGATCTGGGTCAGCCCGGCCGCCGCGGAGGGATCGGCGCCAGCCACCACGTAGGGCCGGCCCGCACTCTCCACGAACACGATCCCCTCCAGCAGGGCCGGGTCGACGCCGCTGCCGCGCGTGGCGGAGAGGATCAGCCCGTGCAGGGCGTTGACCCGGGCGGCGGTGGCCACAGCTCCACCGGGGCTCTTGGTGAAGAGGACCCCGGCGCTGCCGGCGGTGGCGCGCGCGACGAACTGTCCCGGGCGCGCCGCCGAGTAGGCGAACGGGTCCCCCGAGCCCGGGACGCTCACCCGGCCCGCCGGAGGTGGCCCCGCCGGCGCACCGGAGCGGGTGGCGGCCACGACCACGGCAATCAGCAGTATCGCCAGCCCAGCGGCCAGTGCCATCCGTAGCCGGGAGGCCGCTGCGCGGGAGCCGGGCACCGTCAGGGACCGACCCTGACTCGCAGATGCCGGCACTCCCGGACCCGGTCGGCGGGGACATGCTGGGGGTTCGCCCTCCAGCCGCCGCGCAGCGGGGTGATCGACACCAGGGGGGCGGGGTGAAGCCGCTCCAGGCGCTCGTTGACGTACAGCGTGCCGATCTTCATCCCCGTGTACCAGGCGAACACGCTCTGGTAGGAGATCGGCACATCCGGCTCCCCGCAGCGGAGGATGCGCGCGGGGCCGACCCGGCGCACCAGCACGTCGAGGCGCTCCAGCAGCTGGGCCCGGGCGCGCTCGTGGCGCAGGTCGTGGCGCTCCTGGCGGATCCGGGAGTTCGCCGCCGGCACCAGCGCCCCGGCGAAGGCCGCCACCAGGAGCGCCGCCAGCGCCGCCCCGGCGCGGGTGCCCGCCGAGGGAGCCAGCCGGCCGGCCAGGTCCGGGAGCTCCACCAGCACTCGCCCGACGAACACGCCGGCGAGCACGCAGACGACGGCCACGGGCTCAAACAGGTAGCGCGGCACGCCCGGGTAGCCGTGGAGCACGAACGCGACCTCCACCGCCACCCACAGGATCGTGCCGGCGGCCAAGAGCAGGATCAGCGCCTGCCGGCGGATTGCCGCCGAGCCGACGGTGAGGACGGCGGCGAGCCACACCGGCAGCTCCTGGAGGTCCAGGAAGCGGTCCAGCGTGCCCAGCACCTTGTCGGAGTGCAGCGCGCGGGGGGAGTTGAGGGCGTTGTCCCCAGCGATGAAGGCGCTCTTGGCCGTGAGCGCCGGGATGCCGAGCCACAACAGCCCGACCAGCACCACGCCGCCGGCGATCATCGGCCGCAGCGCCGCCTCCCGGCGCCAGCCCCAGGCGGCGTAGAGGCCCAGGAGGGGCCACACCTCGGGGCGTCCCAGGGCTGCCAGCACCCACAGCCACAGGGCCCAGCGCCGCCGGCCGTGGAGGCCGCAGTCGATCGCCGCCAGGCACAGCGAGACGATCATCGTGTCCGACTGGGCGCTGAGGATGAAGTGCGTGTAGTCCTGGACCCCGAGCAGCGCCATTGCCGCGACCGCACCGGCGAGATGCCCGGCGTAGCGGCGCCCGGGGCCGGCGCCCGTGAGCGCATGGGCGATCCGCCAGGCGAAGACCGGCCCGCTCAGCGACACCGCGACGGCGGTGACCATCCACAGCCACAGCGCCAGGCGGCCGAACAGCGAGAACGGCACCGTGAGCAGGAACGGCAGCGGTTTCCACGACGGCGCACCGTTGGTGTCGAGGGCTCCGTGCACGGTGAGCTTGCCCCACACGAGCCAGCCGTACGGGTCATAGCCGGGGCGCGCGCCGGCCCACAGAACCAGCGCGAGGGAGATCACCAGCAGCGCGAGTGCGCCCAGCAGCCAGCGGAGGCGGAGCACGGGCGAGGAAGCTACCAGGGTGCAAGACGGCCGGGCCGGCGGCGCGCGGGTGTAACCTCCGAGCCTCGCCGGCCTACTTCTGCCCGGCAGGTCAGCTATTCTCGTGCGCTCGTAAAGGCTGGCGATCATTCAGCCCCGGCCGGTCACAGCCACCGGGCGGGTCAACTGCGCTGAAGATCCACATCTAGTCGGAAGGTATTGGAGCGTCCGTATGCGAATCCTGGTCCTTGGCGGTGACGGTTACCTCGGGTGGCCAACGGCCCTGCATCTCTCGGCGCTCGGCCACGAAGTCGCAGTGAACGACAACTTCGCCCGCCGCGGCTACGACGAGGAGATGGGCGTCGAGAGCCTCGTGCCGATCGCCTCGCTGGACGAGCGGGTCGCCGCCTGGGGCGAGATCAGCGGCAACACCGTCAAGAGCTACGTCGGCGACCTCTGCGACGCCGCCTTCGTGCATCAGATGGTCCGCGACTTCCACCCGGAGACGATCGTCCACTTCGCCGAGCAGCGCGCGGCGCCGTACTCGATGATCTCGCAGGCGCACGCGGTCTACACCCAGACCAACAACGTCGTCGGCAACCTCAACGTGATGTACGCCATCGCCGACCTCGACCGTGACATCCACCTGGTCAAGCTCGGCACCATGGGCGAGTACGGCCAGCCCAACATCGACATCGAAGAGGGCTGGATCGAGATCGAGCACAAGGGTCGCAAGGACCGGATGATCTACCCCAAGAAGCCCGGGTCCTTCTACCACTGCTCCAAGGTCCACGACAGCCACAACATCGAGTTCGGTTGTCGTATCTGGGGCCTGCGGGCCACCGACCTCAACCAGGGAGTCGTCTACGGCGCCGACACCGAGCAGACCAAGCTCGATCCCCGCCTGGCCACTCGCTTCGACTACGACGGCGTGTTCGGCACGGTGCTGAACCGGATGGTGATCCAGGCCGTCCTCGGTCATCGCCTGACCGTGTACGGCAACGGCTCCCAGACGCGGGGCCTGATCAACATCGTCGACACCGTGGAGTGCATCCGGCTGGCCTCCGAGACCCCCGCCGCCCGGGGCGAGTTCCGCGTCTTCAACCAGATGACCGAGTCGCTGTCGATCAACCAGATCGCGCAGACGATCGCCAGGGAGTTTCCGGGTGAAACGACCATCGATCACGTCGAGAACCCGCGCGTGGAGATCTATGACCACTACTACAACGTCGTCCACACCGCGCTCGAGGGCTTGGGACTGAAGCCGACGCTGCTGTCCACGACGCTGATCGACCATCTCTTCGACGTGGTCGAGCAGCACCGGGATCGCGTCGACCTCGCGGCGATCATGCCGACGGTCAAGTGGGCGGAGACCACGAGCGAGCTGCCGCAGACCGCGAGCGCGCTGGCGCAGACGTGACCGCCGCCCCGGGGGCGCTCGGCGGACGCCGCGTACTCGTCACCGGGGGCTCGGGCTTCATCGGTCGTCACATGGTGGCCGCGCTGGGCACGGCCGGAGCGCAGGTCCGGGTCGTCGACCTGAAGCCCCACCCGGATCCGGGGGTGGAGCTCGTGCAGGGCGATCTGGCCGATCCCGACGTGGTGGCGGCGGCGCTCCAGGGCGGGATCGATGCCGTCGTGCACCTGGCCGCGGTGACCTCGGTGCTGCGCTCCATCGAGCAGCCGGAGCTGACCTACGCCACCAACGTGGCCGCCACGCACGGACTGCTGGAGGGGGCCCGCCGGGCCGGCGTCAGGGCGCTCGCGTTCGCCTCCACCAACGCCGTCACCGGGCCCATGGAGGGTCCCGCGATCACCGAGCAGGCCCGCTTGGCGCCGCTGACCCCCTACGGCGCCACCAAGGCCGCCGGCGAGATGCTGATGTCCGCCTACACCGCTTCCTTCGGCATTCGCTGCGCCTGCCTGCGCCTGACCAACGTCTACGGCCTCGGGATGCAGGCCAAGGACAGCATCGTCGCGCGGCTGATGCGCGTGATCCGGACCGGCGGGGCCTTTGAGATCTACGGCGACGGCAGCCAGGTGCGCGACTACGTGAACGCCGCCGACGTCGTCGCGGCCTTTGCGCTGGCGCTGGGCAGCGAGGATTGGTCCGGACCGGTGGTGATCGGCTCGGGCCGCTCGCTGTCGGTGCTCGACGTGGTGGAGGCCGTGCGGCAGGTGACGGGCGCCTCGTTCGAGGTCCGCCACGGACCGGCCAAGCCGGGCGAGATGCCGGCGGTGATCGTCGACCCGAGCCGGGCCCACAGCGCCGGTTGGAGGCCGCAGCTCGACTTGGAGCAGGGGCTGGCCGGCGTCTGGGAGGAGTGGTCGCGCGCCAGTGTCGACGACGTCGCCGCCGGAGCGCCGGCGGCGCCGGTGAACGCCGGGAGCCCCGCCAGTGGTGGGAGCGCTGGATGACGCTGCTGACCCCGACCCCCTTCCAGGCCCAGGAGGAGCTGGCCCGCCTGGCCCCCGAGGAGCGGGACGCCGCCGCCGCCTTCCTGGCCCAGCACCCGCCCCGCACGGGGGCTCCGCTGGCGGTGGTGATCCCCGCCTACAACGAGGAGCCGACCGTCGCCGCGGTGGTCGCGGAGATTCCCGGCGAGGCCGCCGGACTGCAAACCGAGACGATCGTCGTGGTCGATGGCGCCCGAGACGCGACGGCGGTGCGCGCCGCGCAGGCCGGTGCCCTGGTCTGCGATGTCCCCGTCAACCGCGGTCAGGGCTCGGCGCTGCGCCTGGGCTACTGGCTGGCGCGCGCTCGCGGAGCGCAGGTGATCGCCACCGTCGACGCCGACGGCCAGTACGAGCCTGAGGAGCTCGGTCGCGTGGTGACGCCGATTCTGGAGGGCCGCGCCGAGTTCGTCTCGGGCTCACGGCGGCTGGGAGCCGAGCTGACCACCGACCGCGTGCGCCACCTGGGCGTGCTGGTGTTCGGCACGCTGATCAGCGTGCTGGTCCGCCAGCGGGTAACCGATCCCGCCTGCGGCATTCGCGCCATGCGCGCCGACGTGACGGCGGCGGTGGTCCTGGAGCAGCCGCAGTACCAGGCCTCCGAGCTGATGATCAGCGCCGCCCTGCACGGCTTCCGCCTGGCGGAGGTGCCGACGACGATGCGCGACCGCGGCGACCACGCGACCTCCACCAAGAAGGGCGGGAACTTCGGCTACGGGGTGCGGTTCGCCCGCGCGGCCATCCACACCTGGTGGCGGGACCGTACCGCCGCGCGCACCCGGCTGCGTCCGTAGAAGACCCAGTGCTCGTAGGCGACGAACTTCGCCGCGAACAGGATCGCCTGCACCGCCACGTAGGAGAGCGTGACCAGCGCCACGCGGACGCCGTGGTGGGCGGGGATGCCCTCAACCTGCTCCTGCGTCCAGCCGGTGGCCGCCGAGGAGGCCACCAGCGCCAGCAGCGATACGGCCACGTAGCCGATGACCTCGCGGCCCACCGAGACCTTGCCGATGACCCGCCACGCCCAGCGGCGGTTGAGGATCCAGTTCGGCACCGCCCCGGCCACGAACGCGGCAATCGAGTCGAGCGTCGTGCCGACGCCCAGGACGTACAGCAGCGCGAACACGATCACGCTGGTCGCCAGGGCGACGCAGGAGCCGAGCGCGTAACGGGTTATTCTTCTGGCGAGCGCGGAGCTGCGCAAGCGTTCGAACAGCACTTCCCACAACTTTAGCGGCTGAGCGGGCGGGCCCCGGGCGGGCACCGACACCTACGGCACCAACGGCACGAACCTGACCGCCTCCAGCCGCCG
>JAABUQ010006362.1_pt1 | contig 17971 bp, 14 predicted proteins | sample 5560001 | NCBI WGS metagenome assembly JAABUQ01 (sample SAMN10711888, study PRJNA513371) | rock metagenome | isolation source: Antarctica rocks | place: Antarctica: Victoria Land, Finger Mt nord | collected 2015-12-18
CGCTGGGGCATCGTCGCGTTCGCGTCGTCGTTGGACCAGGCCGGGCCGGTGGCGCGGACGGTGGAGGACTGCGCCGTCCTGCTGGGTAGCATGGCGGGGTTCGACCCCAGGGACAGCACATCGGCGGACCGGCCGGTGCCGGACTTCGCCGCCGCCTGCCGCCGCGGCGTCCGCGGGCTGCGCATCGGCGTGCCGCGGGAGTACCGCAACGACAACATGCCGGCCGAGATCGAGGCGATGTGGCAGCAAGGGCTGGCCTGGCTGCGGGACGCCGGGGCGGAGATCGTGGACGTCTCGCTGCCGCACACCAAATACGGCCTGGCGACCTACTATATCGTGGCACCTGCCGAGGCCTCCAGCAACCTGGCGCGCTACGACGGCGTGCGGTTCGGGCAGCGGGTGGACGGCGCGGACCTGACAGAGATGTACGAGCTTACCCGGGCGGCCGGGTTCGGCGCGGAGGTGAGGCGGCGCATCATGATTGGGACTTATGTGCTTTCGGCTGGGTACTATGACGCCTATTACCTGCGTGCGCAGAAGGTCCGCGCATTGATCCTGCGGGACTTCACCGATGCATTCGGCCGCGTGGACGCCTTGGTGACGCCCACGGCGCCGTCGGCGGCGTTTGCCCAAGGCGACAAGATGAACGATCCCGTCGCCATGTACCTGAACGACGTCTTCACAGTGCCTGCCAGCATGGCGGGCGTGCCGGGCCTGTCGGTGCCGGCCGGGCTGGACGCGCAGGGGTTGCCGCTTGGCCTACAGGTGATCGGCCGCCCCTTTGACGAGGAAACCGTGTTCGCCGTGGGCGCCGCGCTGGAGCGCGCGGCCGGGTTCCAGCATTTGCCGGCCATCCGGGCGGGGGCGCCGGCATGAGCTACGTGATCGAGGGGCGTGACGGCCCGTGGGAGCTGGTGATCGGGCTTGAGGTGCATGCCCAGGTCATCAGCCGCTCGAAGCTGTTCAGCGGCGCTGCGACCGAGTTCGGCGCGGAGCCGAACACGCAAGTGAGTTTCGTCGACGCGGCGTTCCCCGGCATGCTGCCGGTGATCAACCAGGAGTGCGTGGCGCAGGCGGTGCGGACCGGGCTGGGCCTCGACGCGCAGATCAACCTCGTCAGCCGCTTTGACCGCAAGAACTACTTCTATGCCGACCTGCCTGCCGGCTACCAGATCAGCCAGTACGCCCATCCGGTCGTGGGTGCCGGCACTGTCGAAATCGAGCTGGCGGACGGCCGCACGAAACGCATCGGCGTGACCCGGCTGCACCTGGAACAGGACGCCGGCAAGTCGCTGCACGACCAGGACCCTACCCGCAGCTTCATCGACCTGAACCGGTCCGGCATCGCGCTGATGGAGATCGTGAGCGAGCCCGACCTGCGCACCCCGGAGGAGGCCGGCGCCTACCTGCGCAAGCTGCGGACGATATTGCGCTACCTCGGCACCTGCGACGGCAACATGGAGGAGGGGTCGATGCGCGCGGACGTGAACGTGTCCGTCCGCAAGCATGGCGAGCCGTTCCGGACCCGGTGCGAGGTGAAAAACGTGAACTCTGTCCGCTTCGTCATGCAGGCCATCGAGGCGGAGGCGAAGCGCCAGGTCGCGGTTTGGGAAGACGGCGGCACGGTGGACCAGGAAACGCGGCTGTTCGACCCGTTGCGCGGCGAGACCCGCAGCATGCGGAGCAAGGAGGACGCGCACGACTACCGCTACTTCCCCGATCCCGACCTGCTGCCGCTCGTGCTGGACGAGGCTTGGGTGGCGGGGCTGCGCGCCGGGTTGCCGGAGCTGCCCGATGCGAAGCGGGCGCGCTTCGTGGCGGAGCACGGTTTGTCCGCCTACGACGCGGCGGTGCTGGTGGCGGACCAGGAGACGGCGGCGTTCTTCGAGACGGTGGCCGCGGGACGGGACGCAAAGCTCGCAGCGAACTGGATGATGGGGGACTTCTTCGCCGCGCTGAACCGCACCGGGCGCAGCGTCGCCGACAGCCCGGTCTCGGCGGCGGCGCTGGGGCAGTTGCTGGACCTGCTGGCGGACCAGACCATCAACGGCCGGATCGCCAAGGAGGTGTTCGAGGCCATGGTGGAAACCGGGGCGCCTCCGGCCGCGATCGTTGAGAGCAAGGGCCTGCGCCAGGTGACGGACACGGGGGCGATCAACCGGGCGGTGGAGGCCGTGCTGGCCGCGAACCCCGACAAGCTCGCGGAGTTCAAGGCGGGCAAGGACAAGCTGTTCGGGTTTTTCGTCGGCCAGGTCATGAAGGCCATGGCGGGGAAGGGCAACCCGGCCTTGGTCAACGATGCGCTGCGGCAACGTCTGGCGTGATAGGCGGGGCTTGGCATAGGAGGCGAGGATGATTGAGCTCCACACCTACAACACTCCGAACGGGCGCAAGGTGAGCGTGGTGCTTGAGGAGATGGGGCTGCCGTACTCCGTCCACGTCGTCGACATCACCAAGGACGAGCAGTTCAAGCCGGCGTTCCTGGAGATCAGCCCCAACAACCGCATCCCCGCGATCATCGATCCGGAGGGGCCGGGCGGCGCTCCCCTCTCGGTGTTCGAGTCGGGGGCGATATTGCTCTACCTGGCTGAGAAGACCGGTTTGTTCATGCCGCCAGGGCTGCGTGAGCGGGTTCCTGTGTTGGAATGGCTGATGTGGCAGATGGGTGGGTTCGGTCCCATGCCGGGCCAGGTGCATCACTTCCTGACGGTGGACGGCGATGACCAGCGCTATGGCCTGGCCCGTTACACCAAGGAGACGGTGCGGCTCTATGGTGTGCTCGACCGCCGGCTGGCGAGGGTCGAGTATGTGGCCGGGGCGCTTTCGATCGCTGATTTCGCCATCCTGGGCTGGGCTTGGCGGCATGAGCGGCACCGGGTCAACCTTGACGAGTTCGTCAATGTGAAACGGTGGTTTGGGGCGCTGATGGCGCGCGAGGCCGTGCAACGCGGGTTTGCGGTCAACCTGTCCTGAGCAGGATTTGACGGCCCCGGCCAGAGCGCATACAAGCACCGGGCAAACGCTGTGCAATAACGACCCCGGCGGAGGGGTGGCCGAGTGGCTGAAGGCAGCGGTTTGCTAAACCGCCGTACGGTGTCAAGCCGTACCGTGAGTTCGAATCTCATCCCCTCCGCCAACTCTCACGTTGAGACGCTTGCACGCTTGTGTGATCCAAATCCGCTATATATGTCATACGCAATGATCTGATTGCGATATAGTGAGGCGATCTAATCGCCTGGGTTGTACCAACCTTGAGTTGTGGATCTATCCGAAGTGCGTGTCGGGTAGGTTTGGCGGCCCTTGGTCAGCCCTACTCAAGCAGTGCAGGACGCACCGAGGTCTCACATGATCCTATTGGTCGATGACGACGAGACGGTGCGCGAGACCTCCGCCGACATGTTGGAAGAGCTCGGGCATACCGTACTCCAGGCGGCCGATGGGGACAGCGCCTTAATATTGCTTGACGAGCACGATGGGATCGATGTCATGGTCACTGACATCCGTATGCCGGGGATGTCAGGATTGGAGTTGTCGGAACTCGCTGGACAGCGTTTCCGCGACCTTAAGATTATTTTGATATCGGGCTACTTCTTGCCCCAGCCGATCAACCGGCGCTTTTTGCAAAAACCTTTTCGTATCCGTGACCTCGACCAAGCCATACGGACCGAGTTGTCGCCGTCGGGATACGTCTGAAATCTAAAAAAGAGACATTGGTAGGAGGCATTTCAGCATTAAATAGAGAAAACAGCTTCAGCGGAATTTATTGTGAACGTTACCATACAAGTTCGAGCAAGCTCTACGCAAACAGTAGTTGCGGTACCGGCCCACAATGAAGCAGACTGGATCACACGCTGCCTAACAGCACTCGATAAGCAAGAAGGCCAGGTCGCTTCCCGCGTTGTACTGCTGGTCAACAATTCGACAGACCAGACGGCACCGATTGCCCGTAGGCTACAGCAGACATTGGCGTTCCATTTAGAGATCATCGAACACCAGTTCTTGCCCGAACACCAGAATGCCGGGCAGGCCCGTCGTTTGGCCATGGAGCACGCAGCAAGCTGGGTGCCCGCAGACGGCGTCCTGCTCTGCACTGACGCGGACGGCCAGGTTGCGCCAGACTGGTTATCAGCGAACATGTCCCACATCCGCAACGGCGCCGATGCGGTCGCTGGCCGCGCCATCATCGATCCCGTCGATGCCGCGGCCATTCCAGCGATCCTGCATGAGGACGATGCGCGCGAGTGCGCCTATGCGGCACTGCTGGACGAGATCGACTGCCTTATAGACCCTGATCCCGCTGACCCCTGGCCGCGTCATAACGAGCACTCAGGCGCCAGCATCTGCGTCACGGCCAAGGCGTTCTACCGCTCAGGTGGCATCCCGCCGCTTCCGGTGGGCGAGGACCGCGCCTTCTTCAACGCCCTGCGCCGGGCCGGTGCCCGGCTTCGGCATGCGATGGATGTCCAGGTGACGGTGTCCGGGCGCATCCACGGACGGGCAGCGGAGGGCATGGCCGACACCATCCGCCGCCGGCTAGTGGCACCCGACTTGTTCTTGGATGACGTGCTGGAACCCACCATGGCCAGGGTCCGGCGTGCCCGGCTGCGGCGCGAAATCCGCGGCTTGTTCAATGGGGACGGCCAGATTGCGGCACGGCTGCTCAACGACCTCCGGTGTGCGCCCGCCATACTGGCGGCAGCGCTGGGTCAGGCTACGTTCGGCATGGCTTGGGAGATGGTCGAGGCGCACGCGGCTGCGCTGAGCCGCACGCCGGTTCCAGTTTCCGCGCTGCCGCGGGAGACGGCACAGGCTGAACGCATCCTTGCTGCGCTGCGCAGTGACCGGCCAGCCGTCAGCCGGCGGCATCGGCCTGAGCCGCAGGTCTTGCGGCCACGAACCAAGCAGCCGCAAACGTCCGGAATGGCTGGCTGAACCCATCAGGCGTGACCCGGCTCATGCCTGCAACGCATGGTGCGCCGCCTCGGTCAGGACGGCATCGGGCGCGGGCTGCCGCAGGTACACCGCGAGGTCGCGCAACAGGCGCTCAACGGGGTTGGGCCGCACGAAGGCGGAAAGGCCCAACGCCCGCTGCGCCAGCCGCATGGCATCCAGGCACGCTGCCTCAACCGCAACCCGCGCGAGGTTCACATACGCCACGCGGTCAGCGACCGACCCCTCGGCGCGCTCGGCGCGTCGGGCAGCGGCACCTGTCCAGAGCCACGCCGTTTCCTGTGCAATGAGCATCCGGCCAAAGCGGTCCTGCTGCAACGGCGCATCCTGGTGGCGCTTTCGAACGAGTTGGTCACGGGTCGCCGCAGTCAGCGCGTCCAGGCCTCCTAGGGTGACGGCGGTGGTGCGCCAGGCTCCGCACGACAGGTGCGGTTCACGCAGGTAGTCGCCGGGCTGACCGATCAGCGCGTCCGCGGGCAGCGCCGCGCCGTCGAAGTGGACGACGCCGTTCGCGGCGGCGCGCATGCCTTGCAGGACGCCCCGCATCGGTTCGACCGCCATCGAGCCGTCCACGGCCAAAACCGCCATTCGTGTCCCAGCCGCGGTTGACACCGTGACCAACGCCCGCGTCGCATGCCCGGCGCCGGAGCACGGACCCTTGCTGCCCCGCAACGTGCCGGCGTCGAGGGTCAGGGTGCGCCCAACGGGGTCTGTTACCCAAAGACCGAACAGGTGGCCAGCCCGGACGTCCGCAGCCGCGCGTTCGGTCTGGCTGGCGCTGCCGAATGCCATGATAAGCTGTAGCGCGTTCACGTGCGCCTCGAACAGCCGGCCCACGGCGAGGTTGCCCTGACCCAACGCGCGCAGCAAACCCAGGAGCAAATCGGCCCCGATGGCCTCGGTTCCAGCGCCGCATCCGCCGAGTCCGGCGGGCAACGGCGCCAGCAGCGCCCCAAGTTCGCGCAATAGTTGGAAGTCCTGCTCCGGGAAAGCCTCGCTTGCGTCGAGTTCGACCGCCCTTGCCTGCATTGCGGGAACGAGCTGGATGACGTCAGCCAGCATCGCGTCCCGTGGGGGTGATACCATATTGCAAAAGCGTCATCCTCAGTCTGCGGTTGCGCCAATTTTGTTGGCCAGGACGGGTGTAATGCTCTGCCGTAAGGGCGATGCCGCCCATTTTATGAAGTCGGGCTCACGAGGTCGGGTTCGGTCTGCCGGGCACCACCCGAGCAGCAAGCTGGGTCGGCATGGCACGATAGGCCGCAAGCCCCCGGCCCACCAGCGCGCCAGGCGAACCAGGGACGGAGGACGGCAAAGGGATAATCCGGGCGTTGCTGCTAAACGCCAACGTGGTGCTCGCGGGCGGGACCGCGGATGGCGGCACCCAGGGCTGCAACTTGGCTTGCTGTGTGGGAGCCTCGGCAGCAAACGGCTGGCGCGATGCCGGCCTGGCCCAGATCGCCATCACCTTGCGCGCATAGTCCGCCCCGATGTCGGGCGTCAGCGAGTGATACCAGTTGCCGTAAGAGCTGACCCCTGCCCTCGGCGTGATGTGCAGGATAAATTGGGCCACGAACACCGGCAAAGTCAGGTCGAGACTTATGGCAATTGGTATGATACCCCGCCGTGGCGCCGGGCCACGAACCCGTCCGCGCGAGCAGTTGGTTGAGGAATTGGCCGGCGTAGCGGGCGTTGGCTCCGGGGTCGAACGCCTCCTCCAAGGAGGAGAACGCGCTGCCGTGATGCATCAGGTTGACTTGCATGCAGCCTACGTCGATGGACCGCACGCCCTGGCTCTGCAATTTCGCGACCGCCGCGACCGCTTCCGCCTTAGTGGCGAAGAATGCGCCGATCCCCTCGTGGTTGATGGTCCAGGGCCAGGCCGACGCCGCACCGGCCCCGTCGCGCCGTCCGCTCTCCATGATGCCGATGGACTGCATCAGGCGGTCCGGCACGCCAGACGAGTGCTCGGCCGCCGCGATGGCCGCCCGGCACTGCGCAAAGGGCGCTTCGGGCAAATCCGCCCAGGCAGCCGATGAAAGGGCCAGCGGAGCGAGAGCGAGCAGGGCGGCGAGGACCAATGGACGCATAGCCCGCAGAATGCGCCACCGCGGTGAAGAAACCGTGAACGGATCAAGCCGCCAGCAGCTCCGCCGCCGAGGCCGCCAGGTCGGCCGCGAGTTCGCCGAGATGCTGCCGGATGGCCTCGAACGCACTGGCCCGCTCCAGCCGCGCCTCATCCATATAGAGGCCACGGGCGATCTCGATCTGCAAGGCGTGGACATGCTCGCGCGGGCGGCCGTAGTGGCGGGTCACATAGCCGCCGGCGTAGGGGTCGTTGCGGCGGACCTGGTAGCCGAAGCCGGTCAGCGCCGCCTCGACCCTCCGGGTCACGCGGGGGGAGCAGGTAGTGCCGTGCGCGTCGCCCAGCACGAAATCCGGTGCATCGCCGCGGTGCCCCGTGGAGCCTTGGCCCGGCATGGAATGGCAATCGATCAACAGGCAGGCGCCGAACCGCTGCCGGGTGGCGTCGATCAGGCCCGACAGGCCGGCGTGGTAGGGTTCCCAGCAGGTTCGTACCCGCTCGGTGGCCTCGCTGAACCGCAGCTTGCGATGGTAGATCGCCTCGCCGGAGGCCACGACACGGGCGATCGTGCCCAGCCCGGCGCCGACGCGGGCGCTGGTGGTGTTGACCCAGGGCGGCAGGGCGTCGTCGAACATGGCGGGGTCAAGCTCCCAAGCCTCCCGGTTCGGGTCGCAGTAGGCGCGCGGGAACGTGGCGGAGATCATCGGGGCGCCATGCAGCGGCGCCAGGCCGAACAGGTCATCGACGAAGCTGTCCTCGCTGCGGCGCAGGCCCGCCGGGTCCAGCCGCGCCGCACGCTGGAACTCGGGCGAGTAGTTCCGTCCCGAGTGCGGCGATGCGAACACCAGCGGCGCGGTTTGCCGCGCGGGGCGGATGATCAAGAAGGGAGGGATCGCCGATTGAGACGGCGCCGCGATCGGCAGGTCCATGGTCCGCATTCAACCTGTCATCGCCGCGCCTGTCATCCACTTGAGGCACATGGGCATCCACTTGAGGAACGAAGGCCGCAGGATGCCTTGCATCACTGGGCCAGTCCGTTCTAAAAGGCCGCCGGACTGGGCGGTTAGCTCAGCGGTAGAGCATCGTGTTGACATCGCGAGGGTCACAGGTTCGATCCCTGTACCGCCCACCACTTCATGCATATCAGGATGGAAGCAGGCCGGCGAGGCGCTCGGCAACCTGCGGGATGTCGGCCGTTTCCGTGTTGGCGAAGGCGATCCGCAGGTGCCCGTCCTGGCCGGGGCCGAATGCGCTACCCGGCAGGCACAAGGCGCCGCGGCGCACCGCAAGCGCCTCGGCCACCTGCATCGACGGCGTGCCGGGCGCGGGATGCCGGACATAGGCGAAATAGGCGCCGAGCGACTCCAACCGCCACCCTGGCAACTGCTCAAATGCCTGCCGAATCGCCGTGGCCCGGCCGTTGATCCTACGCCGGTTGGCTGCGCGCCACTCTGGCAGCGCCTCGATGGCCCAGCGGAGCGCCGCTTGCCCGGCGCGCTGCGGGCAGATGTGCATGCAGTCCAGCACCTTCATGAACTGCCGCACCAGCGCCGCGCCAGCCACCACCGCGCCAAGGCGGTAGCCGGGGATGCAGTACGCCTTCGAAAAACTGTAAAGCTGGATCACGCTCTCTGCCCATGACGGCTCGGCGAACAACCCGTGGGCGCGCTCAAGCCCGTCGGGCAGGAAATCGCGGTAGGTTTCGTCCAGGATGAGCCAGATGCGGCGCCGTTGGCAGAGGGCGGCAAAACCAGCGATCAAATCTGGCGAGTAGACCGCGCCGGTCGGATTGTTGGGAGTGATAAGTACGATGGCACGGACACCCGGGTCCAACAGCGCCTCCGCGCGTTCAAGACTGGGCGCAAACCCATCGTCGGCGTGGCAGGGCAGCGCACGCGCCTCGATCCCCAGCATCGCACAAGTTTGCTGGTGGTTCCAGAACCAGGGCGTGGGCAGCAGCACCGTGTCGCCGGTTCGGGCGATGGTCATGAGCGCTAGGAAGAACGCCTGGTTGCACCCGGCGGTGATCGCAACCTGGTCTGGTCGGACCTCCCCGCCATAGGCCGCCGAGACCTGGGCGGCGTAGGCCTCGCGCAACCCGGCATCGCCGTTGATGAGGCCGTACTTCGCGGACGCCGGATCATGGGCGGCGGCGGCAAGGCGCTCAAGCATGTCGGGATGTGGGGGATAGCCGGGCACCGCCTGGCACAGGTCGAGCATAGGACCGCACGACCCGTCGTAACGGGCCGCCCATGCGTGCGCAGCCGGGATCGGCGGCTCGGTCACGCCGGTCACGCCGGGGTTGAGTTCAGGCGTGGAAGGTCCGGTTGCGTCTAGCATGTCACGTATATGCCTTACAGAAGTGGGCCACCAAGGATTGGGCGCGGTCATTGGCTGCCTTGTGATCACCGTGCATAATCGTGGGAAACCACAAAGGGAGCGCAACCATGGAATACCCCGACATACTGCTGCATATCGACGGAAAGTGGACCGGCGCCGAAGCGGGCAAGACGCTGCCCGTCATGAACCCGGCATCCGGCGAAATCAACGGCGTCGTCGCCCACGCGGAACGGGCCGACCTCGACCTTGCCTTGGCCGCGACCGAGCGTGGCTTCGCGACCTGGCGGCGCGTTTCGGCCTTCGACCGTTCCAAGCTCATGCGCCGGGCCGCTGACCTGCTGCGCAGCCGGGCCGACGAGATTGCACCGCTGATGACGATGGAACAGGGCAAGCCGCTGCCGAAGGCACGGGCCGAGACGCTCGCCGGGGCGGACATCATCGATTGGTTTGCCGAGGAGGCCCGGCGCACCTACGGCCGGGTGATTCCGGCCAGGGCAGAGGGCGTTTACCAGCTCTCGCTGCGGGAGCCGGTGGGTCCGGTCGCGGCGTTCACGCCCTGGAACTTCCCAATCAACCAAGCCAACCGCAAGATCGCGATTGCCCTGGCGGCGGGCTGCTCGGTGATCGTGAAGGGGCCGGAGGAGACGCCGGCGTCGCTCGCAGCGCTGGTGCGCTGCTATGTGGACGCCGGGCTGCCGCCGGGGGTGGTGCAGTTGGTGTTCGGCGTGCCGGCGGAGATTTCTGGCTACCTGATCCCGCATCCGGTCATCCGGAAGATCTCGTTCACCGGGTCGACCGCGGTGGGCAAGCAGCTTTCGGCGCTGGCTGGCGCGCACATGAAGCGGGTGACGATGGAGCTGGGCGGCCATGCCCCGGCGATCGTGTTCGACGACGCGGACATCGAGGCGGCGACGAAGCAGCTCGCGGCGGCGAAGTTCCGCAACGCCGGGCAGGTCTGCGTCAGCCCGACGCGCTTCCTGGTGCAGAACAGCGTGTTCGACCGCTTCCTGGAGGGCTTCACGGCGGCGGCGGGCGCGTTGAGGGTGGGCGACGGCATGGCGCCGGGCACGCAGATGGGACCGCTGGCCAACCCGCGCCGGGTGCAGGCGATGGAGGCGCTGATCGCCGACGCCGTGCAGAAGGGCGCCGAGGTGCGGACCGGCGGCAAGCGCATCGGCAACAAGGGCAACTTCTTCGAGCCAACGGTGCTCACGGGTGCCACGCCGGAGATGCGGGTGATGAACGAGGAGCCGTTCGGCCCGCTGGCGGTCGTTGCGCCGTTCCACGGGTTCGACGACGTGGTCGAGGAGGCGAACCGGCTGCCGTTCGGGCTGGCGAGCTATGCCTTCACCCGGTCGGCCAAAACGGCGGCCTCGATCGGCGCGGCGCTGGAGGCAGGGATGGTGACGATCAACCATATCGGCCTGGCATTGCCAGAGGTGCCGTTTGGCGGGGTGAAGGACAGCGGCTATGGGTCCGAGGGCGGAATGGAGGCGATCGAGGGATACCTGAACATCAAGTTCGTGACGCAGGCCGGCCTGTAGGTGTGGAGGCCGTCAATGCAAAGCGGCCTCGGCGCGGCAATCTGGGCACCATAGGCTGATGTTGGCGCCTTGCCTGAACTGGCGGGTGAGCTTGGCCGGTCAGGAGTGGTTTGACGGACAGCCACTCGTGGCGACGCTGGTGTTATCCTTGCTGCCAAGCATTGTCCGAAGTTTTGAGCTGGAACCGGGGAAGCACCGTGTCGCTCGCGTCCCTATGCTGCCCACCTAAGTCAGGAGGGCCAATGGGTCAGACAGCCTCGGAGTGTTGCATCATACGTGCGCCCTCAAACCTTGGGTTGCGCCCCCCCGCGTCGAGACGCCAGCCGGGAACATGGCGGGCGCCACAGGCTCTCACAGTAGCCGGAATGGTCGAGGCAATCCTGCCGGCGGCGGTCCTTGACCTCGACCGCCCTGTTTACGATCCAAGGCCAGAGGCAGGCACCCGCCTGTACAACGGCCATAGGATACGCACTTTCAATCTTGCTTTGGCGGAGCTTGTCGAACGCGCTTCAGCTCGGAACCAGTTCCCTCTCGTCGTCGGCGGAGACTGCTCTATCCTGCTAGGCGCCCTTGCCGGCGTGCGTCGAGCTGGCCCCGTGTCCTTGATCCATGTGGACGGCCACAGCGACTTCCGCCACCCAGGGAACTACGATCCTACGGCGACACTCGGCGCAGTTGCAGGCATGGACCTGGCGCTGGCAACGGGCCGTGGCGAGGCTTTGATGACCGATTGGCCCGGCGTGGCCTCTCCGTTGGTTCCTGACAAACAGGTCATCCAGATTGGTGAACGCGAGGGGTGCAGCCCTGGCTTTGCATGGCCCGACGTGAAAGAGACCGCCATGACGCGCATCGATGTGTTTGCAGCGCGCCAGCTTGGACCGCAAGCCGTGATTGACCAAACCAATGCGACGCTCGACCAGGAGCCTGATTGGCCCTTTTGGATCCACTTCGACGTCGACGTGCTGGACCAGGCGGTGATGCCGGCCGTTGACACGCCGGGAAGCCCAGGGATCGACTTGAAGGATGTTACGGCCATTCTGCGATCGCTTGTCGCCGCGCCACGCTGCCGCGGCATGAGTGTGACGATCTTCGATCCGGACCTCGACCCGACCGGGGTCTTGCCGTGCTGCTCGTGCATCTGCTCAAGAGCGTGCTGGACGACCGCTTTGAAAAGCCTAACCGGATGGCCTAAAGCTATAACTATCCGACTGACCTTCGTTTGCCGAATAGGGACCATACACAGCAGCTCACAGCGAACATCTACGTCTCAGCAGACTTGGTTGTATTGCCGTTGAGGCTATCGAGCGCCCACCGCAACTGGCCCTGGTGTCGGCGAAGCTTCGCTTGCGCATCTGCTTGGCTCAGGCCGTGCAGGATCAGCACGGCCACTTTGACGCTGCCGTCAGCCTGCGACAATGCGGCCGCTGCGGCGTCCGGCGAGCAGCCGGTCAGGCCCTGCAACATCCGCACCGCCCTGGCACGAAGCTTGCTGTTGCGCGCGACCATATCGACCATTTGGCCCTGATAAACCCGGCCCAACCGCGTCATCAGCAGCGTGCTGAACAGGTTCAGCGCCACCTTCTGCGCCGTGCCGGCCTTTAGTCTGGTGGACCCAGCAACCGGCTCCGCCCCGGTCTCGATCGGGACTGCATGGTCCGCGGCGGCGAGCAAAGGTGCGCCGGGGCTGTTCGCAAAGGCGATCGTGAGCGCTCCGGCTGCCCGCCCAGCCCGTAGGCACGCCAGCGTATAGGGCGTGGCCCCACTGGCAGCGAGGCCCACCACGACGTCCGACGGCCCCAAGCCCGCGGCGGCGACATCCCCCCGCGCCAGGTCGTCCCGGTCCTCCGCGTTCTCGACCGCCTGCGTTAGCGCCGCCTCGCCACCCGCCAGCAACAAGACAAGCCGGTCGCGCGGCCAATCGAAGGTGGGGGCAAGCTCGGCGCCATCCTGCACGCCGATCCGGCCAGAGGTCCCCGCGCCCGCATAGGCCAGGCGGCCCCCGCCGCGAAGGCGGTCCGCAGCGGCCTCCGCCGCGGCGGCCAGCGCGGGCAACGCCGGGCGCACGGCGGCCACCGCCGCCATCTGGCCCTCCAGCAACGCATCCAGGATGTCGGCGGACGGCCACGCATCCATCATTGCAAACCGCGGACTCGTCGCCTCCGTCGCGGGCAGCGGCCCGGCGGGCGGAGCATCAGACATCGACGTCCTCGACCGTGCGGGCGCGGTCCTGGATGAACTGGAACCGCAGCTCCGGCCGGCGGCCCATCAGGCTCTCAACCAGGGTGTTGGTCGCATGGCGGTGCTCCGGCGCCGCCACGACTTTGAGCAGGGTGCGCTTGGCCGGGTCCATGGTGGTCTCCCGCAGCGCCATCATCGGCATTTCGCCCAAGCCCTTGAAGCGGCTCACCTCGACCTTGCTGCCGGCCTTGAAGCCGCGCTTCATCTGCCGGTCCTTGTCGGCGTCGTTCATCGCATAGACCGACTTGGCGCCCTGGGTCAGCCGGTACAGCGGCGGCTGCGCCAGATAGACATGGCCGTGCTGCACCAACTCCGGCAGCTCGCGGTAGAAGAACGTCATCAACAACGAGGCGATGTGCGCGCCGTCCACGTCGGCGTCCGTCATGATGATGACGCGGCCGTAGCGCAGCCGGGTCCGGTCGAACCGGTCGCCCACGCCGCAGCCCAAGGCCTCGATCAGGTCCTTCAGCTCCTGGTTCTGCCGCAGCTTGTCGGCGCTGGCGCTGGCGACGTTCAGGATCTTGCCACGCAGCGGCAGCACCGCCTGCGTGTTGCGGTTGCGCGCCTGCTTGGCGGAGCCGCCGGCGCTGTCGCCCTCGACCAGGAAGATTTCCGTGCCGTCCTGGCTCTCCAGCGTGCAGTCCGCGAGCTTGCCCGGCAGGCGCAGCCGCCGCGTCGCGGTCTTGCGGCCGACGTCCTTGGTCTCGCGCCGGCGCAGCCGCTCCTCGGCGCGCTCGATAACAAAACTCAACAAATTATCGGCCTGGGCCGGGTTGCCGGCGAGCCAGTGGTCGAACCGGTCCCGCAGCGCGGTTTCCACTAGGCGCGTCGCCTCCGGGCTGGTCAGCTTCTCTTTCGTCTGGCCCTGGAACTGCGGCTCGCGGACGAAGGCCGACAGCTTCCCGGCCATCTGCCCCAGCAGGTCCTCGGCCGTGACCTGGGCGGCCCGCCGGTTGCTCCGCTGCTCCCCCCAGGCCCGCAAGCCCTTCAGCAGCGCCGCACGGAACCCGGCCTCGTGCGTGCCGCCCTGCGCCGTCGGCACGGTGTTGCAGTAGGAGTGCAGGAAGCCGTCCGCGTTCTCCAGCCATGCTACCGCCCACTCGACCCGGCCACCGGTCTTGCCGTTCGCCGTCGCGGGCAGGTTGGCGTCCCCGGCCCATAGCTCGGGCACGGCGCGCGGCAGGTCGCCGATGTCCTCTTGCAGGCTGTCGCGCAGGCCGCCGGGGAAGTGCAGCACGGCCTCGGCAGGCACGTCCTTGCTGCCGGCCAGCAAGCCAGGATCGCACGCCCAGCGTATGCGGACGCCGCGGAACAGATAGGCTTTCGAGCGGCAAAGGCGGTACAGCCGGGCCGGGATGAACGGCAGCGGGCCGAAGATTTCAGGGTCCGGATGGAAGCGGATCGTCGTGCCCCGGCGGTTCTGCGTCGGCCCAGCGTTGATGAGCTTGGTGACGGGCTTGCCGCGCTTGTAGCCCTGCCGCCACAGCACTCGGTCCCGCGCCACCTCCACGTCCATGGCGTCGGACAGCGCGTTCACGACGGAACTGCCGACGCCGTGCAGCCCGCCCGATGTCGCATAGGCCTTGCCGCCGAACTTCCCGCCGGAGTGCAGCGTGGTCAGGATGACCTCCAGCGCGCTCAGGTTCTTGAACTTCGGATGCGGGTCAACAGGGATGCCCCGGCCGTTGTCGCGCACCGTCAGCCAGTTTCCAGTTTCAAGCGAGACCTCTATCGAGCTGGCATGCCCGGCGACTGCCTCGTCCATGGCGTTGTCCAGTACTTCGGCCGCCAAGTGGTGCAACGCGGCCTCGTCGGTGCCGCCGATATACATGCCGGGGCGGCGCCGCACGGGTTCAAGGCCCTCAAGAACCTCGATGTCCCGCGCGGAGTAGCTGTCGCTGGCCACGTCGTCGGTCAGCTTGGTGAGCAAGTCGTTCATGCTGTGTTCCCGAGTCTGGCCCAAAGCTAGTGCTGTGGGCCAGGCCGGGCAAGGGTTGTGACGCAGGTGTGCGGCTTGACCCGACCGCGGCCCGCCTTGTCGCAGCCCGTTTTAGTTACGGAACGTCCCAGAAGGTTCCTGGGTGTGGGCCTCCAGGAACCAAAGCTGCTTGTCCAGCCCGCGCGACACCTCGGTCAGCAGGTCAGCCGTGTCGGCGTCGCCGGCCTCGTCGGTGTCCTCGATGTTCTTGCGGACGGCGTTGGCGCAGGCGGAGTAGCGCTCGATCAGCGCCTTGATGTGGTCGGCGACGGCATAGATGTCCGTGGGATACGGCGGCAGGCTCGTCTCCCGGCCCACTTCCTGCACGGTGCCGCGGGCGGTGCCGCCGAGCTGGGTGATGCGCTCGGCCATCATGTCCGTCCACTCGTCCTGCTGGTCGCGGAAGCCGTCGAGCATCAGGTGAACGCCGATGAACTGCGGACCCTTGAGGTTCCAGTGCGCCTGCTTGGTGATCAAAGCGAGGTCGATGCTGTCGACCATGCGGGCCTGCAGGACCTCCATCGACACCGCCTTGGCGTTGTTCTTCAGGTTGTTGTTGGTCTTGTGCAGGCGTGCGCCCTGGGTCTGGTCTTTTATGTCGCTCGGATTTTCAGCCATCACGGCCTCCTTGGAAGTGTGAGCCGCGTCAACGCGCGGGCCTATCAAGCGTTGCCAGCCGCGCCGCATTGCGAACCGAGCGGTTCGTCCGCTCGCCGGGGTCGACGGCGATGTAGCGGCAAGGCAGCGGGGCCTGCGCGTCGTGGAACGCGCTGACCCGCGCCAGCACAGCATGGTCCGTCTCCGTCAGGCGGTTGGCCTCGCGCAGGTGGTCCGTCCAGTTCTGCGTCGACCACGCCTCAAGCCATCCATCGGGATGGGCCACGTCCTCGTACAGCCGCCAGTCGAGCGCCCCGGCACGCCCGCGGGCGCGCTGCACATGCTGCATCGCTTCGAGGAACGCCTCTCGGTCGGAGGGCCGGACGCGGTAGCGCATCGTCTCAAGGATGCGCCCGCGGGACTGCGGCAGCATGGTGGCGAGTTCGGGCGCGGGGGCCTCCGGCACGGGCGGGGCAGGGACCCGCGCCGTGCCGGCGCCCGCCTGGTCCAGGCTGAAACCGCGGGCGGCGACGGCCAGCGCCGCGACGGACACGGCGGCGATGGCCATCGTCGCCTGCAACCCGAGCACGTCGCCGAGCCAGCCCCAGAGCATCGACCCGAACGCCAGCGCGCCGTTGAACGACAGTTGGTAGATGCCCAGCGCACGGGCGCGCACCCAGGGCGGCGCCACCAACTGCGCCGCCGCCTGCAACGTGCTCGCCGCCGCCACCCAGCCGACGCCGAACAGCATCATGCCGAACCCGGCCAGCGCCCAATGGTGGCCGCTGGCGATGCAGGCCATGCCGGCGCAGGAGAACAGGCTCGACCCGAACGTCGTGGCGCCGCGTCCGGCCCGGCCCCGCAGCAGCGGCAGCAGCATGCCGGATGTCACGCCGCCGACGCCCATCATGCCCAGCAGCAGCCCGAAGCTGCCGGCGCCAAGGCCCAGTTGCTCGCGCACGACCAGCGGCAGCAGCGCCCATGGCGCGGCGGAGGGCAGGAAGTAGGCGACGGCGCGCAGCATGGCGGCCTGCATGGCCGGGGTGTGCCGGGCGAAGCGCATGCCGGCGCGCATGGCGCTGAGCAGGTGTTCCCGCGGCAGCAGGCTGCGCTGCGGCGCACGGCGCCAGGCCAGCAGGGCGCCGATGCTGGCGAGGAACGAGGCGGCATAGAGCGAGAACGCCAGCGCCGGGCCGCCGAACAGCACCAGCACGCCGCCCAGCGCCGGGCCGAGCGCACGCGCCAGGTTGAAGCCAATGCCGTTGAGCGCGATGGCCTGCACCAGGTCGTGCCGCGGCACGACCTCGGGCACCGTGGCGCCCCAGGCGGGCTGGTACATCGCCGATCCCATGCCGATCGCGAACGTCAGCGCGACCAGGCCGGTGGCGTTGATCAGCCCGGCGTAGGTCAAAATCGTCAGCGCCAGCGCCGCGCACATCGTCCAGACCTGCGTGGCGATCAGGAACAGGCGGCGGTCCATGGTGTCGGCCAGCGCGCCCGCGGGCAGTGCCAGCAGCAGCACGGGAAAGATGGTGGCCGCCTGCACCAGGCTGACGCTCAGCGCGTCGGGCGACAGCGAGGTCATCAGCCAGCCGGCGCCGGTGTTCTGCATCCAGGTGCCCAGCGCCGTGACGACGTTGGCGATCCACAACGAGCGGAACACAGTGTGGCGCAGGGGCATCAGGGCGGGAGGAGGGCGCATCGGGCGATGGTGGCCCTTTGCGGCTTTGGGGGGAAGCGAAGGCCACGCGGGATAGCTTTGAGGCAGGGCGGCCCGGCGGCCCAGCCTGCGCACACGCTCTCCCGCGCGTCCAAGCCCTTCACGCGCGGCCTGCCGTGGAGGACAGTGGCCGCAGGTGCATCGTTGGAGACTATGATGACTGCTTCCGCAAAGAGCCTGGCCGGCAAGGTGGCGTTGGTAACGGGTTCCACGAGCGGGATCGGCCTCGGCATCGCCCAGTGCCTGGGTGAGCAAGGGGCCGACCTGATGCTGAATGGCTTCGGCGAGCCGGCGGCGGTCGAGGCGCTGCGCGCGAAGCTGGCGGAAGGCCACGGCGTCCGGGTGGCCTATGATGGCGCCGACCTGTCCGATGCGGCGCAGGTAGCCGGGCTGGTGCAACGGACCCATGCCGCCCTGGGCGGGCTGGACGTGCTCGTGAACAATGCCGGCATCCAGTACACGGCCGAGATCAAGGATTTCCCGGCCGAGCGGTGGGACGCGGTCATTGCGATTAACCT
>JAABUQ010006363.1_pt1 | contig 17967 bp, 25 predicted proteins | sample 5560001 | NCBI WGS metagenome assembly JAABUQ01 (sample SAMN10711888, study PRJNA513371) | rock metagenome | isolation source: Antarctica rocks | place: Antarctica: Victoria Land, Finger Mt nord | collected 2015-12-18
GCCATCGCCATCGACGCCACCCTCCTCACGCCACCCGTTAGGTAATACGCGGCGAACACCCAAAAACCCCCACTCACCAGGGAAAACACCACACCGCCAGGCCGTAGCCAGGAAAGTACCGCTAGCGAGTGGCGAGGTTGGGAGGCGCTTCGCGTCGCCGCGGGTTCGACGCCGGCACGTTGTTCAGCAACCCCAAGATGTGGTGTTCGAGCGCTCGTCCGCAGCGGTCCATCACCAGATAGAGGCTGACCAGACCGGCCAGCAACCCGAGGGCGGGCAGGACGAAGCGAGCGGCACCAAGTTCGATGACCCCACGTGGCATTCACGGCCTGGAAGCGATCAACGTCGAGCATCAACAGCGACAACGGTGTCCCTCGTCGGGAACAGCGTTGCAGCTCCACACTCAGGGACGTGTGCAGCGCCATCCGGTTCAAGCAGCCCGTCAATCCGTCGATGTCGGCTCTGCGGGTGGCATCGGCCAGCTCCACGGCGTTGCGAAGCGCAGCGGCGGCCAGGAGAGCGAATTCGTCGAGATGTCGTTGTCCGGCCTGGTTGGTCCCCGCCGAAGGGCCGACACAGAGTATGGCTCGCACCGCAGAGTCCCAGCGCAACGGCACCGCCACCCAGTTGCGGCCCGAGGCACGGGCGTTGGCGGGGGCAACAGACTCTGGGTGTTCACCTGCCCATTGCTCCCGGGCGACGGTACCGGCGGTGTCGAGCCGCTCGGCGGGGCTGGCGTCCGGGTTCCATGGCGCCGCATGGCCAGGCTCGACCTCGTCCGCAGTGACGCTGCCCGTCTCTTGTACCCACGAGATCCAGGCCCTCTCGGCGTCGAGGATGACCGAAGCCTCCCGACAGATCCGCTCGACCACCACCGCCAGGTCGAGCGACTCGTTGAGATGCACGGCGGCCCCGGCCAGGCCTGCTTGCCTCTTGATCTGGTGGTCCTGGCGTTGTTGGTACGCGTGGCGGGAACAGCCCGCGTCGGCGGCAACCCCAAGGGCGGCGGCGACCTGTCGGGCCTGCGACCCGAAACCTCCGGCCCGACCGGCCAGCACCAACACCTGGCCGCCGGCGTCTCCGCCACCCAGCCCGGCAAGGAGGACATCACCGGCCTCGTTGGTCTTCGACCAGCCGCACCGGCGCCGCACCGCGCCAGCGGTGGCACCGGAGAGCACGGTGGTGGCACCGGGGTGATCCACGCCGCCCGGTACCCCCATCTGCTCGAGCTGCCCGGTGCCGGCGACGGCGACGGCTACCTCGGTGCCGAACAAGTCAGCCGCCTCGGCCAACAAGACGGCCCGGACCCCCGGCCCATCACCGCCCTGGGCGGCCACCACCTTGGCCACGGCGCCCGCCGCGAAGCCCGCGGAGATCGCAGATTCGTCGAACATAAGACTCCGATGTTGGTCAAGTCCCAACGCGTGGTGTACGAGCTGTCGGCTCCCGACGGTTCTCGCATCAACCTGAGTGATCATGTTGTTTGATTGACTCGTTGCCTAGAGCATATCAAAGTAGAAGGGCCGTTGTGAAGGATTCTTTTCTGTCTGGTTTGGTGGATCGACGTGCGCGTATGGGGGGCGGCGGTTCGTAGCTGAACGACCGGCGCCAGCGATTTGATGGGGTTGTCGCCCGCTTCACCCAGCGGCGGCCTCGGTGGCCCCGGTGACGACGTGCCTGGGATCTGTCGGACTCGCCGTGTGTGGGCGGGGGATCTGGAGGATCGACGCTCATGTAGCGCTTGGCGATGGCCCACTCGTCGCTCGCTCAGATGTTGGCGCATGCGTCGATTCGGCCCAACCACAGTTAACCGGATATCTCCCCTGTGGCATCATGGCCCGGATGCGGGGCCGGATGCGGGGCCGGATGCAGCACGGCGGCTCGCGGCACCCGGGGCAGACTGACCGAGAGGCCGGCGTCCATGCCTGAGGGTGACACCATCTTCCGCACGGCCACGTCGCTGCGCCGCTGGTTGACCGGACGCCGCGTCACCGAAGCCACGTCGTCGGTCGGTGGTATCGATGCCCGCCGCCTCATCGACCGCCGAGTGGAGGGGGTGAATGCCCTGGGCAAGCATCTGCTCATCCACTTCTCCGGCGACCTCGTGGTCCACAGCCACATGCGGATGACCGGGTCGTGGCACGTCTACCCGACGGGAGAACGGTGGCGGCGCCCGGCTGGCCAAGCCCGCTTGGTCCTTGAGGCCGGGGCCCGTAGTGCCATATGTTTCAATGCCCCGGTGGTCGAGCTGCTGGCGGCCCGGGACGTGGCCCGCCACCCCGTCCTGCGCCGGCTGGGGCCGGATCTCCTCGTCCCCGGCGCTGCCGACCGATTTGTCGGCGCACGGGCCCGGGCCCGGGTCCGGGCTTCGCCCACCGTGGGAGAACTGCTCCTCGACCAGCAGGTGATGGCCGGAATCGGCAACCTCTACCGCTGTGAGACCTTGTTCCTCTGCGCCCTGGATCCCTGGACGCCCAGCCTGGCGGTGAGCGACGGCACCCTCGACGAGCTGATGGGCACGGCGTCGCGCCTCATGGCGGCCAATGCCACCGCCGGGAACGGGATCCGCCGATTTGACGGACCTGCAGGGCTCACCTGGGTGTACCGGCGTGGCGGGCTCACATGCCGACGCTGCGGGACCGTCGTGGCTCGGGCCATGCTCGGTCGCCAGGCCCGGTCGCTGTACTGGTGCCCGGGGTGCCAGCCAACATCGGCTGCCGGCCGGTGACACCGGCGGAGAGGATCCCCGCCGGTGTCTGAACGGCTTTGTGTGGGCCCGGCGGGGAAGCCCCGCCGGGCCCGAGTTTGCTACTTGTGGGCCGGGGTCGGAGCCGCGCCCGGGTGGGCGGCGGGGACGTCCTGGGCGTCGGGGCCGTCCTGGGCCCCGGACTGGCCCTCTGGGCCACCGGGAGCGTCGTTGGCGGCGCCGACCTCGGGACCATCCGCGTTGCCGTTGTCCCCGTCGTCCTGGTTGGCCGACGGCGCTGCCGGCGTCGTGATCGACGGCGCCGGGGCGGAGGGAGCGTTCTGGGCGTGAGCGATGCCGAGCCCGAGGGACCCGACGGCGAGTCCGCCGACACCGGTGGCGAGTATGGCCAGCTTCTGTTTGAGTTTGAGTCTCATGTGGTTTCCTTTGCTGGGGGGGTCATCCCGATTGGGACGCTTCGAGCATGCCGGTGCCGCCCTGAAGTGATGCTGAACCAGCAAATCCCAGCTTCAGCGCTGGATCAGAATCACCAGGGTAGTACTGACCTCGGGCGCCGGTGACCTGCGTATCCGAAGACACCCCGAAAGGCTTCTGTGAGCATCGATCAGCATCGATCGCCTCTGCAGTCCCCAGCGATCCACCACGACCCCGAACCCCTCGGGAGGCTCCCTCCTGGGCCTCCGAGCCGGCTGGCCCGAGCCGGGCGCAAGCCCGTCCCGCCCCGACGGTGGAGGGGAGTCGGCGTCGCCGGCATGGTTGGCGTGATGTTCGTCGCCCTCCTGGCCGGGGTCTCGCTGCTCGGCGCGGCGAGCACCCCGGGCAACACCGACTTCAAGGCCAAATGGGCCGACTGGCTGCGCGCCCACCACGCATCGTTTGTGGTCAATCCCTTGGAGCGCTGGTACTACTCAGCTCAGGCGCCGGCCCGGGGAGGCCGGCCGCAGGCCCTCAATGTCGTGCCCCCCGCCGCCGTTGATCCCCAGGGAGGCGTCCGCCGCTCCAACCACTTGCCGGCGCCCACATCGGTGCCTCTCGTGGTGTCTCCCGCCCTCACCGCCGAAGGTCAGTGGCAGCCCACCGGGCCCCTCATCAGCGGCCACCCGGGCATGTACGTGGCCCAGTACCGGGCGGACACGTCCTACACCAGCCAGATCACCACGGCGGTGTGGATGGACCCCACCGTGCTGCGTCTCCGCCTGGTTGCCGGCGCCCAGGAGCCCAGCGGCGCCTGGACCCTGCCTCCCTCGCTCTCGGGGCCGGCGGCCGCTCGGGCGGTGGCCGCATTCAACGGCGGATTCCGATTCCAAGATGCCCAGGGTGGCTTCTATCTCGACGGCCGTACCGCCGTACCTCTGCAGGCTGGCGCGGCGTCGATCGTCATCTCGAAGGATGGCCAAGTCGATGTCGGGGCCTGGGGCCGCGAGGTCTCCATGGGCCCCGACGTTGTGGCCGTGCTGCAAAACCTGGTGCCCCTCGTCGACGGTGGCCAGATCGCCCCCGAGGCCACCTACCACGACCGCCACATCTGGGGCGCCACCCTGGGCGCCAGCACGGTCGTGGCCCGCTCCGCCGTCGGGGTCACCGCCAGCGGCGCCGTTGTCTACGTCGCCGGCCCGGCTCTGACCGCCAAGACCCTGGCCGAAGCCTTGCAACGGGGCGGCGCAGTGCAAGCCATGACCCTTGACCTCAACCCCGAGTGGGTCACCTTCAGTCTCTTCAGCCATCCCAACCTCCTCGACCTCACCCAGGTCGACGCGGCCAAGCTGTACCCCCAGATGCAGCGACCGGCGACCCGATACCTCGGGCCCACATCCGAGTCCCGGGACTTCTTCTCCGTGTCGACAAGCTGATCACGGAACCGGGCGCCCGGCTCAGCGACCAGCGCCGAGCGTCCAGCCGGCAGAGTCGCCCAGCCAGGTTTGGGCGTCCACCGACCGGGCACATATGGCCTGTAGCCCGCCCCACGACCAGGGAGGAAGCGTCGATGGCTCTGGCGCTGGACCGCTTCACGGTGATGGTCCACGAAGCCGGTGACGGATCCATGTGGGCTGAGTTGGTGGAGCTGCCGGGATGCTTCGTGTGCGGCGACAGCCTCGACGAGTTCGGGGACGGGCTGGCCCGGGCCATGGGATCGGCGCTGAGCGAGGCCCCCGGCCCGCGAGTCACCGTCCGGGTGAGCAACTGGTCACCGGTTGGAGATCTGGACTTCTCCGGAACGCAGATGGCGTCACAGGAGTGGACCGTCGAGCTGGTGGTCGACGACTGAGGTGATTTCGACAGAATCACTCGGAGCCCTCAGCTCCGAACGGCGGCTGCCAGGGGCTCGATGCCGTCGAGGATCGGCGCCAGGCGGTCCCGTTCGATCTGGAGGTCGTAGTGGGTCTGGAGGTTGATCCAGAAGCCGTCGGTGGTAGCGAAGTAGCGGGCCAGGCGCAGCGCGGTGTCGGTTGAGATGCGCCGGGTTCCGTGCACGATCTCGTTGAGGCGCCGGGGCGGGACGCCGATAGCGACGGCGACCCGGTTCTGGGTAATGCCGAAGGGGGCCAGGTAGTCATGGGCGAGGATCTCGCCGGGGTGGATGGGTGGGTACAGGGTAGAGGCGGTCATCGGTAGGTTCCCTTCGCTCAGTGGTAGTCGACGATCTCGACGTCGGCGGGTCCGTTGTCGGTCCAGCGGAAGCAAACCCGCCATTGGTCGTTGATGCGAATGCTGTGCTGGCCAGGGCGCTTGGCCTTCAGCGGCTCCAGCCGGTTGCCCGGAGGTACGGCCAGGTCGGCCAGCGCCTCTGCGGCGTGGAGGACCAGCAGCTTGCGGTGGGCGGCGCGGTGCAGGTCGGGCCCGAACTTGCGGACGGCTTGGCGCTCCCAGACACGCTCGGTGTCTTTGTCGTGGAACGATTGCAGCATACCCCCAGTATAACGCAATACGTTAATAACGACAGGCGTTAAACGCCCGGCCGGTCGTCGATGACCAGGAGCGAGTTGATCGAAGCCCTCCGAAACCACTGATCGATGGGCCCTGCCCGCTCGGGTCGTAGCCCAGAGACTCCCCGGGTCGTTCCCTGCGGCCGGCGCCGGTTGGCCGACGGTGGGACGAAATCACGCATGGATCGCCGGGGGGAGGGAACAACCCCATCTACCACGCCACCGTGTCGATCCAAAGCGTCTGGAGTTGATGTTGCTCACCTTGAAGTCCCCACCCCGGCTCACCGCCCCCCTGCCGCGCCCTCGCGGTGAGCTGTCGGCGTTTCTTCTCGAGCTCCTCCCTCAGGCCCCCTGCCGGCTTCCCCGGGCGCCACGGTTCGGCGGTGATCCGTTGGACGACGACGATTTCCAGCTCGCCCTGCACTGCTGTTACGAGTTGCACTACCGGGGCCTTCACGATGTCGACCCCGAGTGGGAGTGGGAGCCCTCCCTTCTGGCGTGGCGGGCGGTCCTGGAGGCGGCATTCGAGGAGGCACTGGGCGACGAGGTGGCCTGGGCGCCCAGCGCCCAGGACGACGTGGTCGATGGCCTTTGGACCCTGGCCACCGCCGGGGGCGGCCCATCGCTGTCGGGCTGGGCCCTCGACCACGGTTCCGTGGTCCACGCCCAGGAGTTCGCGGTGCACCGCTCCGGCTACCAGTTGAAGGAGGCTGACGCCCATACCTGGTGCATCCCGCGCCTGGCGGGCCGAGCCAAGGCGGCCATGGTGACCATCCAGGCCGACGAGTACGGCCAGGGCGACGCGCCGGCCATGCACGCCTCGCTGTTTGCTGACACCATGTCGGAGCTGGGCCTGATCTCCACCTACGGCCACTACGTCGACGATTTGCCGGCTGCCACCTTGGCCACCGACAACCTCGTGTCGTACTTCGGCCTGCACCGCCGCTGGCGCGGTGCCCTGGTCGGCCACCTGGCGCTCTTCGAGATGACCTCGGTCGGTCCGATGGGCCGCTATGGCTCCTGGCTGCAGCGCCTGGGGATCTCGGAGCGGGGCCGGCGGTTCTACGACGCCCACGTCGCCGCCGACGAGGAGCACCAACACATCGCCGCCAACGATCTGGCCGGCGGTCTGGTCGAAGTTGAGCCCGATCTGGCCGGCGACGTCCTGTGGGGGGCAAGGGTTTTGGGCGCGGTGGAACGGCGCTTCTCCAACCGCCTTCTCACCTGCTGGCAGGGGGGTCGGAGCTCCCTCTACGAGGCATAGGCTGGGCCCGGCCAGGACGAGCTGCGGCGATCCTGCCGAGGGGGGATCAGGGCCGGGCGAAGGCGAAGATTCCGACCCCGTTGTAGGTGGCGGACTGCGAGGGCAGGAACGGTCCGTTGATGGTCACGTTGTAGTGCCCGAATGCCCCCGGCCCGGAGTCGCCCTCGATGGTGACGATGGCCCCGTCGGGCCAGACCTGGGCCACGATGCCCATGTGCACGGCGGTGGAGATGTCCTGCGGCCCGGTGCCATAGAGGACGGCGTCGCCCGGCCGGGGGGCGGTGCCGACGCCGAAGACCGAGGTGTGGGCGGCCGCCCAGGAGTAGATGTCGCCCACGAAGGCGTAGCGGGGGATGGGCACCCCGCCTTGCTGCCACGCCCACGCCGCGAACAGGGCACACCACGGTTCGCAGGGCCCGTAGGGATTGCAGAACGAGCCGGTGAAAGGATCACCCTGGATCTGGCCGGCCGCCGCAGCCACGATGGCCGAGTGGCCTCCGGGGTGAACGAAGGAGGTGGGGAAGGCGTCGGGTTCCAAGAGCCAGTAGCCCCGGGCATCCGCAGTGGGGGTGATGCCGGCGATCGGCTGGGTCGGGGTCACCGACGCGTTGGAGCCGTAGCCCACCGCATCACCGAAGGGGTAGACCGAGCCGTCCGACCCGGCCAGCCAGTAGCCGCCGCCGCTCGCCGTGCGGGCCATGCCGGCCACCGAAGCCGGAATCGACGCGGCGCCGGTGGAGCCCACGAACCGGGCGGTGCCGAAGGTGAAGATGCCGCCGTCGGCGGCCACCAGCCAGTACCCGTCACCGCTGGGGGTGGCGGCCATGCCCACGATGGGCTGGTTGAGGCGGACCGAACCGGTGGACCCATAGAAGTGGGCGTCGCCGAAGGTGAAGATGCCGCCGTCGGCGGCCACCAGCCAGTACCCCCTCCCGCCGGGCGTGGCGGCCATGCCCACCACGGGCTGGTTGAGGCGGATGGAACCGGTGGACCCGTAGAAGTGGGCGTCGCCGTAGGAGAACACCCCGCCGTCGAGGGCCACCTGCCAGTAGCCGCGTCCGGCGGGCGTGGCCGCCATTCCCACCACCGGGGCCTGGAGGGGCACGGAGCCCGACGAGCCATAAAAGCCGGCCCCGCCGTAGGAGAACACCCCGCCGTCGGCGGCACTCAGCCAGTAGCCGTCACCGCTCGGGGTCCGGTCCATACCCACCACCGGTGCATTGAGGGACACCGACTTCGGTGAGCCGAAGAATGCCGCGTCGCCGTAGTTCAACACGCCCCCGTCGGCGTAGGCCGCGGCCCGCCGGGTACCGGGCGTCGACCCCGCGGGGGCCACCGACCCAGGAATGACGCCGACGTTGGAGTGCTGCACCCGAGCGGGCGGGTTGGCCGAGCCGGCGGGGCCCGCTGATGCCCCCGGGGCGCCCATGGCCACCACGGCCACCGCCCCCAGCATGACGAGGATCGAGACCACGATCCGCCGGCTCAGAGCGAGCATCGCCTCGAACCCCACGGACCAGTGGCATCGCACCAGGCGAAGGCTAGCGGAGCCACGCCACGGTGGGCGCCGGACAGGGGAAAGCCAACTTCGGCTACCTTCCGGGGGTGGTCGACATCTCCGAGGTCCGAACGGTCACCGACGAGGTGGTGGAGGGGATCGCCGCCCTGGTCCCCCAGCTCTCGTCGTCGGCCGTGGCCCCCGACAAGGCCGCCGTCACCGAGATGGTCGATTCGCCCGCAGTGCGCCTCCTCGTCGCCCGCGACGGTGCCGACGGGCCGATCGTGGGGACGCTGACCCTGGCGGTGTTCCGGATCCCCACCGGCGTGCGGGCCTGGATCGAAGATGTCATCGTCGACGCCGCGGCGGAGCGCCGGGGCATCGGCGAGGCCCTCAGCCGCAGTGCGCTCGGTCTGGCCGGCGAGGCTGGGGCGCGCACCGTCGAGCTGACCTCGCGGCCGGCGCGCCAGGCCGCCAACCGGCTGTACCAGCGGATCGGATTCGAGCGACGGGACACCAACGTGTATCGCTACCGCCTTGCCGACTGATCGGCGGCGGAGCGCGATGATCAGGGGAATGGGAGACCTGGACGGTCCGCAAGCCGATCGTGGCCCCGGGGCCCGAGTCGCGGCCGTGGCCCTGGCCCTGGCCGCCATGGTGACCGCCCTGGCCGCATGTGGGAGCCCGCACCAATCGGCCAGAACCGCCGTTCCGCCCGTCACGACGTCGTCCCCGGCGCCGACGTCAACGACGGTGCCCGAGGTCATTCTCCCCACCTTCCCCACCGTGGCCGGTCCCCCCACCCCTTCGACATCGAGGCCCACGCCGTCGTCGAGCTCCACGGTGGCGACCCCGGGCCCGTCCGTGGCCCCCCCCGCCGACCAGCAGGCGGCCCTCAAGCGAGTGGTGGCCGCCTACCCGCCCCGGACCTTCGCCACCTCGGCAATCCTGCACAACGGGGCGCTCAGCTTCGTGGCCGTGGCCCACGACGTCACCTCGCTGACGTCGGTGATCAACCTCTATGCCTACGAGGGTACGGAGTTTATGAACGTGGTCACCCTTGGGGCCGAGCAGAGTCTCGACCCGGTGGCGCCCACCACCATCCAGTCCGCCTCCATCACCGGTGCCGCCCTACCGGACTTCTTGGTCCTGCTGGCTGCCGGGGATCACCGCAACGGGGTCCTGGTCAGCATCGCCGGAGGTGTCTGGCACCTGGTGGGCACGGCGGAGCGGACCGGCCCGGCGGCCTCCAACGAGCTGGTCCAGCCCCGAGTGGTCGGAAACCAGCTCATCCAGTCGGTCAACGACTGCGCTCCCGACTGTGCTCACGGCACCTACTCGGTGACCACTTACCGATTTGACCCCGGACTGGGCAAGCTGGCGGCGGTAGGCCCCACCGTCCAGTCACCCACGCCCTGAGCGCCCCGATGCTCAGGGGTCGGGGCCGAGCTCCTCGACCTCCAGAAGGGTGAAGCCGTCGATGATGGTGCGCAGCACCTGTTGGGCCACGCGGGGATCGAGTCCGGCCTGGCGGGCGGTCTCGGCGATGCGAGCGATCATCTCGTCCTCCCGGCCTCGGTCCACCACGGCCATGCGCCGGGCCCGCTTGTAGCGAACCACGCCGTCGACCAGGCGGGACCGCTCGGCCAGCACGGCGACCAGGCGACGGTCGGCATCGTCGATCTGGCGGCGGATCTCGGAGAGATCGACCTCGGGATCAGAGTCCATGCCCCGATCATGCCTGAGGCGGACGCCGGGAGGCCGTTGTCACCCGGATTTCCGCCACGGGCCTCAGCTTGGCAACGTGAAGGTCCGTAACGTGAAGGTCCGTAACCTGAGGGTCCGTGTGGACGCCCCGCTTCGCCCTGCTCCTGGCCGCCGGCGCGGTGGTGGCCGGGTTGGCGCTACGGGCCGCCGGGAGCACCGGGCGAGCGCGGAGTGGCCGATGGGCGGGACCGGCCGCCCCCTACCTCCTCGGCGCCGGTGGGGTCATTGCCCTTTACGGGGTGTGGCAGTTGGCGCTCGATGCCCTGGTGGTCCACACCGCGGGGGCCGTGGGTCGCGGCGCGTCGATCGCCCGCTTCGAGGGCAGGCTGGGGCTGCCCTCCGAGGCCGCCGTGCAACGCCTGGCCCTGCACCTGCCGGGGCTGGTCCGCATGGCCAACCTCTTCTACAACTACTTGGATTTCCCGGCTCTGTCGGCCACGCTCGGATGGTTGTTCTGGCGCCACCGGGACCGCTTCGCCCACTACCTGGCCACCCTCGTCGCCCTCACCGCAATGTGCGCAGCCATCCAGGCCATCCCCGTGGCCCCGCCCCGCCTGGTCCCGGGGTTCGGTTTCATCGATACCGGGAGGCTCTTCAACCAGGCCGTCTACCTTCCGGGGGCGGGCGATCCCGGGGTGCTGACCACCATGCCGTCGGTGCACGTGGCGTGGGCCGCCTATGTGGCCGTAGTGATCGCCGCGGCTTCCACCAGCTCCCGGCGGTGGTTGGCCATTGCCCATCCCGTCGTCACCATGGTCGTGGTGGTGGTGACGGGCAACCATTTCTGGGCGGACGGGGTGGTGGCCCTGCTCATCGTGGCCCTGACCCTGGCCCTCCAGGCCGGGGTCGCCGCAGTGGTGGAGGGGCGGCGAAAATCGGGGAGGATCGGGGCCGATACGATGCGGGAGCAGTCGAACAGGTTCGCGTCTCGGGAAGTGGGCAATGGCTGAATCGATCACCGTCACGGACAACCGCACGGGCGAGACGGTGGAGATCTCCATCATCGACGGCGGCGTTCCCGCCGACGCGTTCCGAAAGCTGCTCCCCGGCGTGTGGTTCTCCGACCCAGGGTTTCTCACCACCGCGCTCACGTCGAGCGCCATCACCTACCTGGACGGCGACGCCGGGATCCTGCGTTACCGCGGCTACCCCATCGAGCAGCTGGCCGAGAAGTCGTCGTTCATGGAGGTGGCCTATCTCCTGCTCAACGGCGAGCTTCCCGACTCGACCCAGCTCGAGCGATGGACCGACGAGATCCGAAACCACACCTACATCCACGAGAACTTCCGGAAGCGCTTCTACGACGGCTTCCACTACGACGCCCATCCCATGGGCATCTTGGTCTCGGGCCTCGCCGCGCTGTCCACGTTCTACCCCGAGGCCAAGCAGGTCACCGACCCCGAGGTCCGCCACCGCCAGATCGTCCGCCTCATCGCCAAGGCTCCGACCATCGCCGCCGCCGCCCAGCGCTTCAGCTTGGGGATGCCCTTTGTCTACCCGGACAACTCCATGAGCTTCTGCGAGAACTTCCTGGCGATGATGTGGAAGGTGGCCGAGCCGCACTATGAGGTCCATCCGGTCTTGTCGCGGGCCCTTGAGGTCCTCTTCATCCTGCATGCCGACCATGAGCAAAACTGCGGAACGCTGGTCATGCGGACCATCGGCTCGGCGCACGCCGATCCCTACCAGGCGGCGGCGGGTGCCGCCGCCGCGCTCTATGGCCCTCGCCACGGCGGGGCCAACGAGGCCGTACTGCGCATGTTGAAGGACATCGGCTCGATCGACAACGTGGACGCATTTATCGGCGACATCAAGGCCGGCAAGGGCATGCTGCAGGGCTTCGGCCACCGCGTCTACAAGAACTACGACCCGCGGGCGCGGATCATCAAGGACGTGGCCGAACAGGTCTTTGCCGTCACCGGAAAGAATCAACTGCTCGATATCGCCCTCAAGCTCGAAGAGGTGGCTCTTTCCGACGAGTACTTCGTGTCCCGAAAGCTGTACCCGAACGTGGACTTCTATTCCGGGCTCATCTACCAGGCCATGGGCTTTCCGACCGAGATGTTCACCGTGCTCTTCGCCATTCCCCGGACCGCGGGCTGGCTGGCCCACTGGCAGGAGCTCATCGAGCAGGATTCGAAGATCTACCGGCCCCGCCAGCTTTGGACCGGTGCGCCCGAGCGGCAGTACGTGGCGCTCGAAGCCCGCAGCCCGGCGCCGGGGTGACCGCCGGCGGCGATACCCAGGCCGGAACGGAGCTCCTGTGAGCGAAATGACCCCCAGCGACGCGCACCCTGCAGGCCCACTGCTCGACGCTCAGGTCGATCAGGCCCGATACGACCGCGGTGCCGCCGTGCTCAACGCCGTGGACGGCGACGGCGGCCGGCGAGTCATCGACGCTCTGGCCGACGTGGCCCCGGCGCTCGCTCACCACGTCGTGGCCTACGGTTTCGGCGACGTCTACGGACGCCCCGGTCTCACTCCGGCGCAGCGCCAACTCGTCACCATCGGGATGCTGACCGCCCTGGGCGGATGCGAACCGCAGCTTGAGGTCCACGTCAACGCCTCCCTCAACGTCGGGCTCACGCCCGTCGAGATCGTCGAAGCCATCACCCACACCGCGGTGTACTGCGGCTTCCCCAAGGCCCTCAACGCCATGTTCACCGCCAAGCGGGTATTCGAGGAGCGCGACCTGCTTCCCGTCGACAACTCGCCGGCTACCTGATCGCCGAGCTGGCGCCATCGCCACCCTCCTCGATCCCGAGGCGGGGGGCCTGGTGTGCTGGGGACCGGATCGAGAAGCGGACTCGAGGGAGAGGGTGGGCGACGGCGAGCTGACAGAATGCCACCATGACCGACTCGGGGGCCACGCCCTCGTGGTGGCAAGGGACCGGGCACGGCGTAGTGGCGGTGATGGCGGCCGTGACCGTGGTGATCTCAGCGGCGTGCCAAGCCGCCAGCCCGAGCTCAGCCGCCTTCGCATCGAGCCGGCTCAGGTGACGGTCAACAATGATGACGAGCCCGGGCCCCCGAAGCAGCGTCGTGGTGTCGGCCACGGCGAGCCTCAGCGCCGCAACATCACCTCCTGATCAAGATCGACACCGAGGTCCCCGACGGGCTCGACATCCACCTGGTCTGTGACAACTACGGCACCCACAAGAGCCCTACGGTCAAGGCCTGGCTGGAAAAGCACCCCCGGTTCCATGTCCATTTCACCGCGACCTACTCCAGCTGGATCAACCAGGTGGAGCGGTTCTTCGCCTACATCACCGCGGACTTGCTCCAGCGCAGCGACCATCGATCTGTCCAGGCTCTCGAAGGCGACATACGCAACTGGATCAAAACGTGGAATGAGAACCCGAAACCGTTCATCTGGACAAAGACCGCGGACCAGATCCTCGAAAAGCTCGGACGACTTCTACAACGAACTAACGGCGGGGGACACTAGAGTCCCGGTGTGGCTTCCGTACTTCCACCCGGCGACGGCCTCAGAGGCCGAGAACCGCTTCCGATACTTCAGTGCCTGCCCGTCGTCGAGGCGCGCAGCCCACGATCCTGGCCGCGAAGTCGGCCAAGGTGCTCGATGCCTACATAGCTGAGCTGGCCCGGCCCGGCGGCCCGCTCGACGCCGACACGATCCGGTCCTACGCCTCCCGGGTCCGCCAGTACCTGGCCTGGCTGGAGGGCGCCGAGGTGGACGGCGACCCGCTGGCCGAGCCCGCAGCCCGGGACTGGGCCGTGCGGGACTACCGCACCCACCTGCTCACCGTCGCCCGCCGCAAACCCGCCACCGTCAATGCCCATCTCACCGCCGTCGACGATTTCTACCGACGCCGTGGCCTCGGCCGGTTGCGGCCAAACGCGAGGACCTCCCCAACGCCGCACCCCGAGCCCTGTCCAAGAAGGCCCAGGTCCGCTGGCTGCGAGCAGCCGAGCAGGCCTCCCCGAGGGACCGGGCCATCGCCTTGGCTGGCTTCTACGCCGGACTGCGCATCGCCGAGACCGTCGCCCTCGACCTCAACAACCTGCGCACCTCGGCCCGCAAAGGCCACCTCGTCGTCCACTACGGCAAGGGTGGCCATTACCGCGAGGTTCCCCTCCACCCGTCCTGCGCAGGGCCCTCGACGCCTGGCTGACCGCGCGGGAAGATCAGGCCGGGGCACTCACCCCGGCGGTGTTCTTGAACCGTCGTGGTGACCGGCTCTCCACCCGGGGCGCCTACAACGCCCTCACCACGATCGCCGATGCCGCCGGCATCGACGTCGGACGAGACGCCCAGTTCACCCCTCACGTCCTCTGGCACACCGCCGGGACCACCATGACCCGGGCCGGGACCGACATCATCCTCGTCGCCGAGATCCTCGGCCACAGCGTCGAGACAGCCCGCCGCTACGCCCTCCCCACCCACGAAGACCGCCACGCAGCCATCGGCCGCCTCACCACCGACGAGTAGCGCCAGCCCGGCGGAGCCAGATGGCACTTCGTGACACGTTCCTTACCGGCACCCCTGATGCGTTCGTCGTGTCCTTGGAGACTCGTCGTGCGGCCCGGGCGATGAGCGGGGTGGCGATGACGGTGGGAGCGATCCATGCAGGCACGAACCCGCCGGTATTGACCACCAAGAAGGCGGTCACGAACGACACGTAGGACCCGCACATGAGCGACACGTGCACCGGGAGCCAACCCGGTCGGCGTCGCCGCTGGACCAGCCAACCGCCGGCGGCGGCGGCTTCGGTTCCAACAGCGATCAGCCCCAGCCACCATAGCGACGGCTTGAGTGCGACCAGGCCGATGGCGCTGGCGCACAAGCCTGCTGTCGCTGCCTGGTAGGCCAGACCAGCCGTGGTGTGCCGACCACGGCGTTTGGGAGCGGTCATGGCCACGGGGCCAAGGACCAAACCAGCCGCACCGCAAAGGATGTGGAAACCCAGCAGAACGTCGCGCATCCCAACTCCTGACGTGACAATGTGGACTATGGCTAGTGAACCATCGTCCACAGTGGACCGTCAAGTCCCGGCGCCGCCCGTGAGCATCAACCCGACTGCTGCGTCTCTCCTCGGCTTCCTCGAAGACGGCGAACGGACCGGCTACGACCTGGCCAAGGTGGCGGAGGACCTCATCGGGCCGTTCTGGTCGATCACCCGCAGCCAGGTCTACCGGGAGCTGGCGACACTGGCGAACCGGGGTTTGGTCGAGGCTGGCGAACGCGGCCCCCGATCCCGCCAGCCATACCGGATCACCCCAACTGGCCACCGGGTCTTCCTCGAATGGGTAGGACAGCCGCCACCAGCGGAGCAGATTCGTTTCCCGTTGCTGCTCACCTTGTCATTTGGTCGGTGGCTGGGGGCGGAGCAGGTGCGGTCACTTCTCGCCCAGCACCGCAACGATCACGAAGCGCGCCTGGCGGGCTACCGGGCGGTCGGCCACCTCGACGACCCGTACCTGGCCGCGGTCCTCTCGTTCGGGATGCACTACGAGCAGGCCGTGCTCGACTGGATCGACGCGCTTCCCGCTCCGCTGTCTCCCCGCACCCGAGAATGAGCCTGGCGCCTCCACCAGCGTCGTGGCCCGAGCCGCAACCTTTTGGAGGTTGCCGGTCGAGCCACCGGTTCGGCATCTGGCCGCCAGGCTGAGCGGGAAGTAGGAGCGGGTGGCATGAGCTGATCCCCCCAGCCGCTCAGATCGCCGAGAACCGGTCCGCCAGCCGGTCGAGGCCACCCTTGACCATCTGAGCGTAGCTGTCTTCACCGAGCGCTCCAAGTGCCGCCTGGCCAAGTTGAAGGTGGGCACGGGCAAGTTCGAGGTCACCGAGCACACGTCGCCAAGGTTGAGGTGCAGCGACGGGTAGAACCCCCTCACGTCTTGGCGTACGCGCTCGTCGGTCACCAGGTCGGCCACTCGATGGCTCGCGGGTCCCCAGACCAGCTCGTCGGCCCGGTCGTCTGGACATCGGCCATCGAGTGGGCCAGGGCGCAGCGATGGAGCGGGTCCCCGTCAGGACCGGTCTGCGCCACAGGTCAGCGAACACCTGGCGGGCAGCGGCACGCTCACCGGCTTGGCTCAGCTCGATCCCCTTGCCGATCTCGACCATCGCCGGGTCTAGCTCGCCCACGGTCACCAGCATGACTGGCTCCTGTGACCGCCAACAACGGTCCCCCGCCTTATGTTCGAGGCGTGTCCCTCACGTCGCTGCTCGACGACCGTCACGGCCCGGTGCGGGAGTGGTTCGAGGACCGGTTCCCGGACCTGAGGCCGATGCAACGCCGGTGGAAGGACGCCGGGGCCGTGACGGTACACTCCGGCGTGGCCGGCGGGGCGCTCGGCCAGGTGGGGGCCGCGTTCGACTACCGGTTTCGCTTCTGGTTCCAGCTGCCCAGGATTAAGGCGCTCCTGGCGGTGGCCAGCGCCATGGCGCTCTACCCACATTCGGGCGACGGTGGCCACATCCGCCTCGACTCCCTCGCGGTCGACCTGGACGACTTCCTCGACGCCAACGACCCTCGTGGGCGGTTGCTGGCGCCTGGAGACGAGAGGAGGCTGGCCTGGTTCTGTTACGTCCTGGCCTGTGACGAGGATCGGTGAAGGATCCTGAACGGGAGCAACGGGAGCGGCGAGAGTGTCCTCGGTCGCGGCTGGGCGAGCGACCACCGCGACGTTGAGCTTGGGGCGTAATTGACAGATAGTTGCCAAGTGTGGAAACTATCTGTATGGATGAAACAACGTTCACCGCCAGCGTGTACTACGAGGATCCGAAGGCCGCGCTGGCCTGGCTGGTCGACGCCTTCGGATTTGAGATCACTATGGCGATCGACGGACCGCCGGAGTCTCCGGAGATGTGCCACTACGAGATAGCTCTCGAAGGCAACGGGCGCGTGATGGTCGGCGGGCAGTGGACGCCGGCGATCCGCAGCCCCCGCAGATTGGACGGCGCCAACACCCAGAGCCTGCATGTGCAGCTCGCCGACGGCCTCGACGCCCACTGCGCCCGCGCCCGCGTTGCAGGGGCAACAATCGCCCAGGAGCCTGTAGACCAGTTCTACGGTGATCGGACCTACCGCGCAATCGACATCGAAGGCCACATGTGGACCTTTGCTCAGCACGTGCGCGATGTGAGCCGGGCCGACGCCGAAGCCTCACTCGGTCAACCGATCACGGCCGCCACCTGGGCGTGAGCGCCGTCACCGACGCGGCCCTCGTTGATGCCGCCCTGGCAGCGCTGGCCGACCCGCTGCGTCGCCGCACCGTCGAGCTTCTCGCACTACGCCCGCACCGCGCCGGGGAACTGGCCGTTGCGCTCGGAGTGACCCCGCCCACCATGAGCAAACACCTGCGGACTATGCGCCAAGGGGGTCTGGTCACCGACTCCCTGCCCTCCTTCGACACCCGAGTCCGCGTCTACCAGCTGCGCCAAGGACCGTTCAGCGATCTGCGCCGATGGCTCGAACGCGCCGACCGAGGATGGACCGAGCAACTCGAAGCGTTCAGCGCCTATGTCCGCGACCACCATGAGCCCTGACCGGTCCCGGGTCCTGGTGGCCGCACGAGTGCCCTGCGAGCCGGCCGGCGGATGGCTTCCTCCAAGGCAGCGAACTCGCGAACGCATAGCGCGTCCGCCAACTCGGCGTCAGACAACCGCGAAAAAACCCGACCAGTCGGAATGGCCAAGATCTCGGACTCCGTTCGGGGATCGATGTTCGGGCTCCTACTCCCCCTTGCCCCGGTCCTCGATCGACCATGCCGACAGGTGACCGCCGGCCGCGACCGTCCGGGCAAGCTCGGTGGATCTGCGACATAGCTTAGCCCGGAT
>JAABUQ010006364.1_pt1 | contig 17967 bp, 18 predicted proteins | sample 5560001 | NCBI WGS metagenome assembly JAABUQ01 (sample SAMN10711888, study PRJNA513371) | rock metagenome | isolation source: Antarctica rocks | place: Antarctica: Victoria Land, Finger Mt nord | collected 2015-12-18
GCTTGCGCGATGCTCTGACCATGCTGGAACAAGCCGCGGCTTTCGGGGATGGAACCGTGGATGCGGAGACGGTCGACCTTACCTTCGGCTCCACGGGAAGGGATTATGCCCGAGCCTTAGCAGGGGCAATGGTCGGCCACAATGCCAAACGCATCTTAGCAATTATCGACGAAGCCTCGGACGCCGGCACCGACATGCAGGTATTGATCCGAAATTTGATATCGGAGTTTCGTCACATGCTGGTCGCCCGCGTCAGCCCTGGATTGCTCGTCCGCGACCTGGCCGCTCCCGACGCCGAGCGCGCCGTAGAAATGGGGCAGCAAACTTCTATGGCAGTCTTGATTCACGCGCTGCGTCTCTTAACCGAGGCCTTGTACGCAGCGCGCTCGTCGGGGCATCCGCGTTTGGAATTGGAAAGCTCGCTGTTGCGTCTGGTTTTGGCCGGCGAAGACCCGACGCTTGCCGCGCTTACCGCGCGGGTGAGCGCGCTCGAAGCTGGCAAAATAATCGTGAGTGACGGGCCCTCCGCGGTGCCGGAAACCGCGGTCCGCGGTGCGCAGCGGAAGCGCGCGGAAATCCCGCCGCCCAGCGTTGCGCCCTTGACGCTCCAAAAAATACGCTCCAGCTGGCAGAACGTCCGGGCTCGAGTGGAAGGCCAGAGGATGCCGCTGCGAGCGCCCCTCTCTCGCGCGCTGCTTGAATCGCTGGACGGAAACGTCCTGACCATCAAACTTGCCGAAGGGTGGATGGCCGACGCGCTGCGCGATCACTTGCCGCTGATCGTTCAAGCTATTGCCGAGGTGGTAGGCGCCCCCGTAGAAATCGTCTTGCGGATCGAGGGCAATGCGGGGCGAGCCGCGCGAGTTTCGCAAGCGCAACCGGTTGACGATGAAACGCCGGAAGAACTATTGCAATATGCCCGGGAACGGATCCCGGGACGCTCGTAGGTAGGCATGATGAACCAAGCCCAACTGATGCAGCAGATGCGCAAGATGCAAGCTGAAATGACCAAAGCTCAGGAAGAGCTGGCTGGAACCGTAGTAACGGGCAACGCGAGCGGCGACATGGTAAAGATCGAGATGACGGGTGACCACCACGTCAAGAGCGTCTCTATCGCGCAGGAAGCGATGGATCCGGATGACCGGGAAACGCTCGAAGATTTACTGGTAGTTGCCATCAATGATGCGATGGCGAAAGTTCAGGAAGTTTCCAACAAACGGATGGGCGCGCTCACCGGCGGCTTACGAATTCCCGGTCTTTGAGCGTAATTGCCGGGCCCGTTCAAAGCCTCATTAACGAATTTACCAAACTTCCAACCGTGGGCCCCAAAACGGCCGCCCGTCTTGTTTTTCACTTGCTCAACCGCCCGCGCCACGAAGCTGCCTCCTTAGCGGAGGCTATTCTAGCCGTAAAGGATCGAGTGCGGCTTTGCTCCGTATGTTTTTCGATAACGGAAAACGATCCGTGCGACATTTGCAGCGACGAGCGGCGTGATGGCGCGCTTCTTTGCGTGGTCGCGGAGGCAAAAGATATTTTTGCCTTGGAACGCACCTCCGCCTATCGTGGCCGATATCACGTGCTTGGAGGTTTGATCTCGCCGATGGATGGAATAGGCCCGGCTCAACTGCGCGTCAAGGAATTGATCGAACGCATCGGCACGCAGAGCCCGCGAGAAGTGGTTATTGCGACCAACCCCAATGCGGAAGGGGAAGCAACCGCGCTGTATCTTTCCCATTTGATAACGCCGCTCGGCGCAACCGTGACGCGCCTGGCCTACGGTCTGCCGATCGGCGGCGATCTCGATTACGCCGATGAAGTCACGCTCGCCAAAGCACTCGAGGGGCGCCGAATCTTGTAACGGCCGGCACTTGAATCAGCGTTTGAGCAGCGGGGTGTTCATCAGTCCGTTCAAGACAAACTGGACGGCCAATGCTGCCAAGATAATGCCAAGCAATCGGGTCACGACGTGGATTCCGGTGCGTCCTATAACGAGCTGCAGCGATGAGGCGGCGCGCATGCAGAGCCACGTGATAAACAGTGCTGCGGCATAGGCTAAGAAGACGATGGAGAGTTGCAGCCGGTCACCGCGCGTCAAGTTGACGAGCAGAAGAACAGTCGCGATCGTTCCCGGCCCGGCGATCATGGGTACCGCTAGTGGAAAGACAGCCGGATTCTCCATCTCAGCACCCTCGCGCTCTTCCTCCTCGGTATGTTTGGCGCGCGTTTGCCGTGCAAACAGCATGTCGATGGAAATCAAGAAGAGCAGCACTCCGCCGGCAATAGTGAACGCAGGCAACGTGATCCCCAGGTAATTGAGGATCGCGCGCCCGAGCAGCCCCATGAACAGGATGATGCCGGCCGAAACGATGATCGCCCGGTCGATGATCTTGTTTCTTACTGCGGGTGAGTCGCCGACTGTTACCGTCAGCGTCATTGGAATCATACCCACCGGATCGATGATCGTAATCGCAGTGGCGATTGCTGTGGCCGCAAACCGAGAATCCATAACGCCACCATTCCACGAGCGGTGCTTGCGCCTTCTAGGCGACACGCTTTCAGCTCCTTGCGCACGTGCCGGGGAGCTCCGGTTTGCGCACATAGGAAACGTTTATGTAGAACCGATGTTCAGGCACATCGGTGTGGGACGCAGGCTAACGCAGTTAGGCTATAAAATGGGATTTCGCTACGACTGATGTAAGGTCGATTTAATGGCGCACGGTTCGGATGTGTCCGAAAAGTGCGCGCGCCTTTCTTTGAACCGATGCTGAGGGTGATTTGGCGGCGTTCGGGGACGTTAGGTCGACCGGTATTTGCTCGTGCGAAGCGATCACAAAACTACCGCTGGAAGGGCGCACGGCGTACTTGTCGTAAAATGCGCCGCCGCGATTTGTAGATTCGGCTTCAACGATTGTAACGTCGCCGCCACCGTCGCTGACCCAAAGGGAGTTGATCTTGGTGTCGGGGGCGGCGGTCCTGATTGTGGAAGCGACGAAATCGCGCGCGGTAAGCGCAGGGGCAGTCGTTTGTACTGCCGCTACTACCGGCGCGGGTGCGGCGGGTTTAGGGACCGCGGCGATCACCGGTTGACTGCTTGGAGCGGTGTTCGCAGAAGGCGTTGTCCCGACAGTAGTCTTCGGTGGTGCGTGATCGGTTGCCGGTGCAATCGACCGATTGGTGATGGCCGTATTGCCGCCCGAGTGATTGTCGTGGCGCGCATTTGTTGGTGCGGACTTCCGCGCATTCAGGCGGGCGGCGTTGCCACGCTTGGTACCATCGGGGCCTGCAGGCCGAGGCTCCTTAGGGGCGACTGCGGGCGCATTTCCATGGGCAGGCACCCCCTGGCTTTGGACTTCTTTGACCACGATTTGCTTGACGAACACGCGTTTAATAATGGGAGGCAGTGATGCTGCCGGTGCGCTATAGCGCTTGGGAATGGGTTGGTGCAGGACGATTTTCCGGCCCGGCAAGGGTTGAGCTTCGGGCGTTGCCTGATAGGTTGGCGTGGATACGGCAACTTGAACGGCGTCGTTGCGGTGATGCGCCCGCACGGCATTCCAGCCGGCGTAAGCCAGGACGCTTAACAGTAATGTCGTCAGTGCCGCAAAGGCGCCAACCTTAAAGTCCCGGGAACGGCGCGGACGGGGCATTTCATCGAAGGCCACGCGAGGAGTTTCCATGTCTGCGAAAATGCCGTTGACGATTTGAGGATGCAACTGTTCCAGGGCACGCGGATTGCTTTTCAAAAAATGCAAAAAGGACTGCCGCAACTCCCCGCTTCGGCCCGATAGCTGCACGGTTTCTCTCAAGGTTGACTCGTCAACCTTACGGACGTCCGCAAACAACTTGTCGTCGGTGAGTGCACGGGCGAGCGCGCCACGATGCGACTCGTCCAGAGTTGAAATGCTTTTCACGATGCCGCGTTCCAAGTGGGTCAAGGAACACGAGCTGACGTAACGATTCATTGCTTGGGCGAGGAGTTCCGGATCGACGGTTTGCAACGTTGGATTGGAGCGCGAGATCATCACTAGTGAAACGCAGTTGGGTCGAGGAACGGCGTGAGCGAGCCAGGGACTTTCGGTCCCTCAGTCTTCCCCCCTGAGGAGCGGGCCATCGGTCGAAATGCTCTGGCCGACCCGAATGCTCCCGGGTATGAGAACGTCGCAGTAGATTCCCATCGTATTGTCGCGTGCTTGCGTCAGCGAACGGAGAACCCCCGTATCCGGTTCCCCGCTGTTGACGTCGTACGTAATGGTCATGCAACGTTTAATGGGTTCACGAACCCGTAAGAGCACCGAGCCGATGCTAATCTCGTTACCGACGAGGCTGCTTTCGCTAACATCGAAGGTTGGCTCGGCCCGTGCGAAGATGTTGGGCCGAAAGCGTTGCGGATCAAGTTCACGTCCCGCCAGCGACTCGGCTTGACGCAGCCACGTATCGACGACTATGGAAATCGGGGCCGCGTCGAAATATCGCTCACCGGAGCGCAGTTCAAGCTCAACGCCGTTGCGGGCGGTCTGCTCTCGGACTGCCTTCGCTGAGGTCAGCGTGTGTAGCAGATGATGCTCCTTGCCCCGGTATGTTTTTTCGATTCGCGAATGGCCCGAGCGAACGAATAAGGCTTTTTCGCGATCTCCCGCGATGCCATCGAATTGCACCTTCGCAACAGCCAACGGTTGGCGCTTCAAACTTTTTACCGGATAACGCCAGAGCTGCATTACGACCGCGATTTCCCTCATGCCGCGCATTACCCCAGGAGGCTCGAGAAACCCTCAAGAACGCTGTGGCGTGAATCAAGAACCGGCGGCAACGTTTGATTTGCGCCCATTGAATATCGGTGAGATTCTCGACCGATCGGTCACATTGTATGTTCGAAATTTCGCGCCGCTGACACTCATCATGTTGTTGGTGCTGATTCCAAGTTCAATCGCGCGCTATTACGCAATGCAAGGTTTCGTGACGCCGTATAGCCAGCTGCTTCAACAGATTTCCGGTGGTGCATCAGGCCACCCAGCGAGTCCGGCAAAAATCAATAAATTGCTCGCGCAAATACCCGCGCTGGGGCCGGCAACCCTCGCCGGCATCGTTTTGGGCCTCTTTGTCGTGCCGTTCGCAAATGTTGCGATTGCCCTCGGTGTGGCGATGGTGTATAACAACCAGCGCGTGAATGTCCGCCTGGCCCTACTGGGCGCGCTTCGCCGTTGGCCTGCGGTGCTGTTGATGGTCGTCTTTGAAGTGCTGGCGATCCTCATTTGGTTCGTCGCCGGGACATTACTCTTCGGAATACTGGCGGTGTTGGCGGTTGTTGCGGCTAAAGTATTGCCTCTCGCCGGCATCATCGGCGGCGTCCTTCTTTTCCTTGCTTTCCTGATCTGGATGTTCATGTTTATCCCACTTGTGCTGGCGATCTTGTGCGGCTATTGCGCGATAGGCATCGAGCGCGCTTCGGCATCGCAAGCCTTTGCGGAGGGACTCGCCGGCACGTACAACCGGTCGGCTTTTAAACGCACTCTGCTCGTCAGCGTTGCACTGTTGGCTATCGAAGTCGGGAGCTTTATTCCGCTCGCAGTGGGTCAAGCGATTGCCATAGCTTTGCGTAGCGCGCTGCTTGACGCGATTTTGACCACGCTGTTCTCGATGGTTTCCGCCGCATTTTTGGCCGTAGTGGTCGCCGTTTACTACTATGACGTTCGGGTGCGGCTCGAGGTGCCGGACCCGCGCATCGCTGCTTCGGCATAGTGTACCTGCGCTGGACCGCCTGGGTGATGGCTCTCTGGTGTGCGGCACCGCAAGCCGTTTACGGGCAAATGCATGTGCCGCCACTCCAGCCCAAAGCGGTGGCGCGAGATATCCTTTCAAATCACCGGCTGTATCATCTTGAGGCGACGCCTGGTAACCCTCCGCCGAGCACGCTGGAGCGCGCGCTGCACTGGGCCGGTCAAGCGCTCCAGAAGATTCTAAAGCCCATTTTCAAGAACGCGCACATGCCGGCGCAGGTGTTGACCTGGGCCGGCTATGTCGTCATCATCGCGGCGATGTCGGCGATGGTGCTGCTGGTCGTCCGGGTGTGGCTGCGCCTCGCGCGTCGGGCTGCGGCGCTGCCATCGTCAACGCCGTTGCTGCCAGAACTCGCCACTGCGGACCTCTACGCGCAGGCATGTACGTGTGCGGAGCGCGGTGATTACGGTGCCGCGCTTGCGCGGCTTTTTCAAGCTGCCCTACGTACTCTTGAGCAGGCCGGAATCGTGGATGGTAGACCGGCGGCAACTGTAGGTGAATGCCGCAACGCGGTGCGATTTGGCAATCCGCGAGCGCTGGGTCCCTTTGAAGTCATCGCGCGAGGCTTTACAACAACGCTGTACGCAGAGCGTCCCATCGCGGCCGACGACTGGAATGAAGCGCGAGCGGCATATATCGCTTTAGGGAATCGGGTAGCGGATTAAACAATTTCTTCGTTCGGAAAACCTGGCCCTCATTGCCTGCGCAACATTCTTATCGATCCTTGCAATCGCGCGACTACATGCCCAGAAAACGCAGCCGCCATCGACGTTCTCATCGTACGACACGGGAAGAAACGGCTACGCGGCATTTTACGAATTGTTGCGCCGGGAACGCATACCGGCAGGCCGCTTTGAGCAGCCGCATGGATTGCTGGACGCCTCGGTGCGAACGCTGATCGTGGCCAGACCGGCGCAGCGCTTGAGTAAAAACGAATCGCAGGCGATACGGCAGTGGCTCCTCGCCGGCGGCACGCTTATCTTGTTGACATCGCAGGGCGGCGACCGTGAAATTGCAGGTCTGCGATTACCGCAAACGCAGACCTTGGAAGGAAAGCTCGGGCCTGCATACGTGGTGCGAAGCCTCCCGCTGACGCGCGGCGTACGGCGCGTCGCCGTTTCGGGGACGAGTGTATTCGTAGCCCTGAAGAAGCGGACTGTTTCGCTGCTGGTGCGCAAAGATTCAAGGACGATGGCCGTTGTGTTTGCTTTTGGGAAAGGCAGAGTTATCGCTGCGAGCGATCCGACCGTCTTCAGCAATCTGGAACTCTCTCATGAAGACAATGCTCGGTTCGCATATAACTTGGCGAGTGTGTATGCACCCGTTTCTTTCGACGAGGCGGCGCAGGGCTACTCGCATACGGAAAATGTTTGGCACGCCTTGCCGCGGCCTGTCCATGTTGCGCTGTTGCTTGCGGGCTGTGCGGCATTGCTTGCGCTAATCGGCAGCAACGTGCGCTTCGGACCTCTGATACCGCTCCCTCACGACGAACCGCGAAATTCATCCGCTTTCATCGATTCGATGGCAAGCGTGATGGAACAAGGAAATGCCCGGCACAAAGCGATGCAAGACCTTATCGATCTGACCCTGCGCGACACCCGTTTGCGAACGGGCAATGTGCAGAGCGGGCCGCTGGAGCAGATTCGAGGTTTACGGGAGCGCGCAGCGCCTTCAGACGATGATTTAATGTTCGCCGCGGCCTGGTCAGCACGCGTTCGGAAGGAGTACGGATAACATGGCGACTCCGGTGACGGAAATGGCAAAGCAGATCGCGAGCGGCGTTGCTGAAGTTATCGTTGGAGCGGAGCGCATGACTTTTGCGCTCCTGGTGTCACTGCTTGCGCAGGGCCACGTCCTCATCGAAGGAGTCCCCGGCACGGGGAAAACGCTGTACGTGCGAACGCTGGCAATGTTGCTCGGTCTTGCATTCCGCCGCATCCAATTCACTCCAGACCTCATGCCCTCCGACATCCTTGGGACCACCATTTTTAACCCCAAAGATGGCGAGTTTGTGACGCGGCCGGGACCGATCGTCGCCAACCTCATTTTGGCCGACGAGATCAACCGCACTCCTCCCAAGACGCAATCGGCGCTCCTCGAGGCAATGGAAGAACATCGCACGACGCTCGACGGCGTTCCGATCGCCCTGCCGGAACCGTTTATGGTTTGCGCGACCCAAAATCCCATTGAATATGAAGGAACCTATCCACTTCCGGAAGCGCAATTAGATCGTTTCATGATGAAGTGCCGCGCAAGCTATCCCAAAGAAGCGCAAGAGCTGGATTTGCTCGCGCGCGCCACGAGTGGATTCGACGCTCGCACGGTGGAAGAGCGCGGTTTACGCGCAGTGACTAGTCCCATCGAAGTGCGTGCCGCTCAAACGGCGATTCGGGCAACGCATCTCTCCACCGCCGTGCAGCGCTACATTTATGAGATCGTGGCGGCAACGCGCAGACACCGGCGCCTTACCCTTGGTGCGAGTCCTCGCGCGGCGTTGTCGCTGCTGCGGTGCGCGCAGGCGGCCGCGGCAATTGACGGGCGAGATTTCGCGACTCCCGACGACGTTAAGGGTACGGCGGATTTAGTCATCCCGCACCGTCTCATCGTCACGCCGGAGGCCGAGATCGAAGGGGTGAGCGCGCACGATGTTGTGTTAGAAGTGTTAGAAACTGTGGCAGTCCCGCGGGAACCGCAAACAGTCACCGCATAGCGTGAACCGCCTTTGGCTGCCTGTATGGTTCAGCGCTCGCTGCATCTACGCTTTGCTTGCGCTAGCAGCGCTTCTCGCACTCGGCGTTTGGACGCCGCTCGCATGGTACGCCGGGTGCCTCGGCGCGGTATTGGTTATCGCCTCGCTCTGCACGGATGCTGTGCTGGGACCGCGCAGTGCCGAACTGAGCATTGAGCGAGAGGGCGACCGTGCCTTTGTCCTGCGCATACCTAGCGCGCTCCACTACCGCGTCACGAATCGCTCGAAGGTTGGCGTGCGCTGCGGCATCATCGAAACGCCGGTGGACCTTTTGCAATTCGATGATCGAGACATTGTAACGGTCGTCACCCCACGCAGTTTGGTCCGGCTCGAACGGTCCGTGCTGCCGTGCGCCCGCGGAACGGAGGCGCTCACCGTTCTCTACGCATGGGTTGAAAACGGAATCGGCCTGCTGCGGCGGCGCATACGAGTTGCGGCACAAGCTGAAATCCGCGTCTATCCGGATCTTTCCGCCGTGCAGCGGTACGGCAGCCTTCGCGCGCATAACCGCTTGATTGAAAGCGGTCTGAGGAGGATGCGTCTGCGCGGAACCGGCACCCAATTCGAAAGCCTGCGCGAATGGTCGTATGGAGACGCCTATCGCTGGATCGATTGGAAAGCTACAGCGAAGCGCGGGAAGCTTATGGTAGCACAACATGAAGTCGAGCGCAGTCAAAACGTCATGCTGCTGCTCGATTGCGGCCGCTTGATGACCGCACGCATCAAAGAGCGTTCAAAGTTCGATTACGTCGTTACAGCGGCGCTTTCCGTTGCAACCATTGCCGGACTTGCGAACGATAAAGTCGGCTTCTTGGCCTTCGCGGAAGACGTCATCGACGCGCTCACGCCGCGTGCTTCGAAAAAAGCCGTACCTGAGATTACGGGACGGATTTACGGGCTGCAGCCGCGTTTTCAAGAAGCAGACTACGGCAGAGCCTTCAACTATATGCGCGCGCATCTAGCGAAACGCACGCTGATCATCTTTTTCACCGATATGTTCGACCCGGTCGCTTCCGCGACCGTCCTAGAGCAGATGGGGAATTTAGGTACCCGTCATCTGATCGTATGCGTGTTTATGAACGACGCGGCGATCCAACAGGCGCTAAGCAGTCCCGTGGAGAGCGTTCGCGATGCTTATCGTGCGAGTGTTGCCATGACGCTTTTAGAAGAACGGCGCAAGGCCGCTGTCCTTCTTGCAGCGCGCGGCGTTCACGTGATCGATGCACCCGCAGCCAACTTGAGCGTATCCCTCATCAATGCCTATTTGGATATCAAGCGGCGCGGTTTACTATAGCAGGCTGCCTGCGAACCCGCAAACCTGCAAGAGAAAAATAGCCGATTATGCCAACTGCGGTAAGCGCGCCTACTGCGATTCGAACGGACGGCGCAAATCGCAATGGGGAAAAGAACCCTTCGATAATTCCGGCCAGAGTGAGCATCGCTGCGACGCCGAGAATCAAAACCCCCGCGCGCTTACCGTTTTCGCGCAGAGCGTCGCGCCTGCGCAATCGACCCGGGTGCAGCACTCCGGCTGCTAGGAGTAGACCGGCTGCGCCGGCTATTTGGATGGCGCTCAGCTCGAGAACTCCATGCGGAGCAATAGTCGCCCAAAAATCGTAGCCGAACCCTGCATTGGAAAACAGCGCACCGGTCACACCCAGCATGGTCCCATTGAATAGGATGATGGATAGCGTGACCAGACCCAGCGTCATGCCGCCGGAGAACGCGATGATTGCTACCCGGGTGTTGTTGGTGATGATCTCCGCCGAAATAACCGCAGACTGTTCGGGCCCGAAGGCAAAATTTGAATCGTGCAAACTTTTTTCGATGCGTGACGGAATGAGATTGGCCGGAAAAAGCGCATAGGCGCTGCTGGGGCGCGCGCTTACTACGTTGAAAGCGACGCCTGCAGAAAAAATCGTGAGTGCGGCGCACAACAAGACATAGGCCCAAGAGCGGCGCGTCTCTGCAGGAAATGCTTCCGTAAAGAATGTTGCCAATCGCTTGTTCCCGCTCTGGCTGCTCGCATATACCCGGGCGTGGGCGCGCGCGGTTAGCCGATTGAGATAACCGGCAGTAGCCGGCTTGAAGCGATGCCCCTTCGCATACGCGAGGTCCGAAGTAACCCAGCGGTACAGCTTGCCTAACTCGACGATTTCCTCGCCGCTCAATGCTCGCAGGCCGCGCCGTTCGATTCGCGCGAGCAGAGTTTCGAGACGCTGCCACGAGGTAGATCGGCGTTCAACGAAATCCGCTTCAGTCAATGAAAAACCCCCTGCCTGCGCGGGGGGTTTTCTTCGGCCTGCGCCGCTGTCTTACTTGATGCCTGGATTGCTGTAATCGGCAGCCGTATCGTATTCGAGGGATTCGTCATAGACGGTGGAGCGGCCAGCGTTTTCCGCACCGCTTCCGCCATCATTCGCCTTGACGGTGTCAGCTAGATCACCAGCACGCTGTTTCGCACTGCCGGCCAGTTGCTGACCGTGGTCTTGGGCGGACTGCGTTGCCGCTTGGCCGGCGGCCTGCGCCACGTCCTGCATCACGGCTTTCCCATGCTGCACCGCCTCTTGTCCAGTGGCCTTGATTTGCTCTTTGAGATTGTCTGCCACATCGCCGATCTGCTCGTTTTCAAAGCGCGACGCCGGGACCATCAACCCAGCTAGGAACCCCGCGGCCAAACCGCCGATCATCAAGCCGATGGGATTTTCAACGGCCATTCCCACGGCGCGGCGCGCGCCGTATTTTACGTCGTCCGCGTCCGGCATTGCTTCGCCAAGGCGCGACCTCATCCCCGAAACCGTACTTCCGACGCGCGATCCCGTACCGCTCGCCGCATCGCTTACCCGCGAAGTACCGCCGGTGACTGCACCGGTAACTTTGGAGGCGGCCCCACTGATGGCGGCCTTCACCCCTCCGACCTTGTCCGAGATGTTATCTTTCATGCGACTTGGGACATCCGCTTTATAAGCCAGCGCATCAACCGTATCGCCCATACGATCGCGGGTCTCTTCTATTTCCCGGCGGATTTCACTTGAGTCTTTGCCCACTGTACGTCCTCCTTCACCGTCTGAACGGTTTGCTCTGGTGCGAGCGGTGATGCTTGTTGAAATTTTTTCTTACCGGTTAACGCTAGAATACCGGCAGCAGCCCCATACGCGATCGTTACAATCAGCGCGGCGAGCCACGGCTCCATTGACGCGCTGAGCAATAAAATGACGAAGGCCGTAAACGCTCCGAGTGCAAGCAAACCCACGATGCCGGCGGCGCCGAACATCCCGGCGCCGGCCCCCGCCTGTTTGCCTTTTTCCGTCAGTTCAGTTTTGGCTAAGTCAATTTCCTGACGAACGAGCAGAGTAGTTTCGCGCGACAATCGCTTGAGCAGCTCGCCGACCGACGCTTCGCGTAAGACACTGTCTTCAAATTCGCTCGCCATGGCTAATCCTCGAAGTAATTGGACGAACGCTTTGCAGCGGAGTCCGAATACTCGCCCTGGTATGAACCTGAGTAACCGGTGTCGTACGACTCTTCGCCCCAGTAGGTGTCCGAATACGAACGGTATCGCCGCGCGCTGGAGGCTTTGAGCAAGCGTGAGGCCGCAAAGCCTAGCGCTAAACCCGCGGTCAACACGATCCACGGCTGGCGCCGTCCGATATTTTCGATGTCCGTTAACAATTGATCGCCGTCGGCATTGCGTAGATACTGGGCAGCGCCATCAACGCGTTGCGCGAGGTCCTCGGCAAGCTTGGCCGGGGCATCTTGTCCCTGTTGACGCAACGTATCACCCACCGCCCGCAAGCTATCCACGTGCGTCGAAAGTTGATTGCTCAGATCGGTTGAGCGCTGGTCGACCTGCTGGCTGACGAAGCCCTTAGCTTGCCCTGCAAGTTGTTGCGCTTTGTCGCCCGCCTGTCCGGCGGCAGACCTCAGCGTGTCGGAATTGCTCGTCCGATTCGAATCCGCGGTCGTGTTCACGAAAGTACTCCCTTCAGAATGGCTCGTGATACATACCCACATCGAACCGGCATTAAGCGAGGGAAAACATCAGAAGTTCAGCATAATGTTGGAGGTGGAGAGAAGCGTTGAGATACGCACGCCTGAAAGCATCGCGTTCTCGTACGAACTCGCCGGATTGGGCAGCCGCTTCCTTGCCGTGGTTGTGGACTTGATGATTCAGTTGGGCGCTTTGCTCGCCGTCGTGGCCGCGTTTTCCCTGGCTGCATCGGCCGTTTCCAAAGTCTTGAGCACCTACCATTTCTCGGCACGTCCCGCGCAGTCGCTCTTCAACGCTGCCGGCATCGTCGCGTTGTTCTTTCTTTTTTTCGGCTATTTCATTTTTTTCGAAGCGTTCTGGAACGGCTTGACGCCGGGTAAGCGTGCATTGGGCCTTCGCGTGATGCGTGACGAGGGTTATCCAATCGATTTCATGAGCTCGTTAATTCGCAATCTCGTTCGCTCGCTGGAGTTTGGACTAGGATTTTATGCTTTGAGCGCGGTGATCGCCTTGTTATCCCAAGAAAACAAACGCTTGGGAGATTTCGCCGCCGGAACCATCGTGGTGCGCGACCGCGCGAGCAATCAGCTTCCGCTGCAACAGGCTGCGCCTCGCGCAAACGATGTGGGCGACGCTGCTGCGCAGCTCAGCGCGCAACAGCGCGCGCTGGCGAAGCGCTACCTGAGTCGCCGGGACGAGTTGACGGCAGTACGCCGCAGGGTTTTAGCCGCCGAAATTGCGGTAGACTTTCGGCGTTGCGTCGGGCTGCCGTGGGCTGCATTCGACGACGAGACATTGATCGAGCGAGTTGCAGAGATCAGCGATTCTTGAATTTCTCAACAAGCTCGCGCGCAAACAGTAAAGCGTCGGCTTTGGTTCGATCGTACAACTGCGACGCCTGCACTTTGCTCATGTGACGGCCTTCTTGATAGTAAAAAGTGACGCTTTCGCCCACAACGATGGTGCCTGCATAGGCTATAGCGCCTTTGATGCCGACACCCGCAATGGGAATAAAGCCCGACAGTTCGCGCGCCAGCATTCGCCAGCCGAAACCTCCGCCGACCACGGGCAGCAGCTGCCACATGCGTTGGACGTCGGGATCTTTGCCGTACGCTGCCTCGATGTGCAAGAGCAGCATCATTTGGATTCCCGTTATCGCGACCATGTCGCCCGCCGACGCGAAGGCGCCCAGCACCAGGCCGATGACGGGAATGTGATCGACCAGCGCACTTGCCAGGGCTACCTTCAACGCCGAGTTCGCGGCGTCGCGGGTTAACTTCGCGGCAACGGTCTCTCGCAACGCCGGAAGGCGGCGAGCTACGCCAATTTCCACGCCCTTGCAACAGTCGACCAGATGCGGAAAAAGCCGCGCGCGCAATGGGTCACGCGAAACGGAGGGGATGACATATTCGGCCCATGTGCCGGGCGCCGGAGGGGACGCCGGACCGGTAAGATCCGCCGCGTGTTCGTCAACGGTTACGGCGAAAATCGGTAGGCGCCAGGGCCGCAAAACACCCAGTTGCGCAGCTGCAACGTCCCCTCGCCTTCCCAAAAAGATGATGCATCGGGCATCGCTCCCCCTGGTGAATCCCGAACGTGAGGGGTCGATCGTTTCAAGCGTCGCTGCCGCGTCAAGCGGCACTTGACCGTCCGGGTGACCGGAAAGCAGCAAGGCGCGCAGCGCTGCCACATAAACTGGATCCCCGCACAACAAAAATCGAAAAGGTTTCTTGGTGTTCGCGCGCACCGCATTGACGTTGATACCTTTGCGAACGAGTCGAAAAATATCGTTAGCACCCATCGCCGCTGCCAAATTTTTGCCTCCTCGCGTGCGCCGTTACGTCACATTGTGAGCTTCTTTTTCGGGGTCGTCCACGTAGTTCAGGTACACCAGGCCCAAAAATATCTCGAGCGCTTCCGCGTGCATACCCCGGGCGTTTGCCACATCAACAATTGTGCGGTGAGAACTCTGCGCCTGCTGAATCACCGCGGCCGGTGTGGTATTCGTGTCGGCGGCGACAATCGTCGCGGCGGCAACCTCGCCCGGCGTCAAACCCAGATGTGACATCGTCGCGTAGGTGATGCCGTCATTCTTGACGCGGACCTGCAGCGATTTCTGCAGGGAGGCATACCGTTCCGGTGAGGTTCCCACGCCTAAGAGCGTAATGCGAGTTTCGAGCTGGCGCGCTCGCGCCAGATTGTACAGTTGCGCGGCTGCAGATGCCGCAACGGCCGTTTTGCCAAGCGAATCGTTAGCGGTGGCCATTGAGGGTTGTATGGCATTGTAATCGCTTTGCGAGATGTCTCCGAAGTAATCGAGATTTCCGTGCTGATGCAAGGCCTTCAGGAAAATGTCCAAATCGCCCAGCGCGACGTCCAGCATGGCAATTGAGGCCCGTCCCGCGTCGACGGCGCGGATCATGTCGCCGTTGGATGCGTTCATCTCCGAAAACATGCGCGGGTAAGACGGCAGGAGCGCGATGGAGTCCGGCGTCATGGGAGAGGAGTTGAGCGGCGCCTGCATCTCCTTGAGAATGTCCGCGCTTTCTTTGAGCAGACCGGACTCTTTGTTCTTTTCAAGCGATCCTACGCCGTTGATCGTGTAACTACCGTGATCGAGCGTCGTATCGATGGAGCGCGCCATCCCCTCGATGTTTTTGAAAATACTTTCCAGGCGTGAACCGGGCTTGATCTCAATGCGCCCGAAATTAGGCAGTTCGTATGAGATGCTTTCGAGCCGCGCGTTGAGCGTTTTGAGTTGGTCTCGTCCGGCATCGCGCCGGCCGCCGAGAGCTGCGGTCACCTGTAATTGTTGGGCTTTCGCCGCTTCCATTTGCTCGCGCAACGAGGTGAGATTCGGCTGCAGCAAAGTCGGACGTTTGTGCATCGCGCGCAAGCCCGCAATCCGCACCAGCGCCAGGCTGCGCGTTTCCGCGCTCCCTTTTTCTGCTGCGGCCTCAAGGCTTTGCTCACCGCGGTTCATTTGGCCCAGGGCTACTTGCGCCTGGCCGAGATACAGCAGCGCCACAGCGTTGTTGGGCTCTGCTTTCAAAACCTGGTTGAATTTGATGGCAGCGACGTTAAAGCGCGCTCCGTCTTCATCGTGAATCGCCTGGACGAGCAACTGCTGGGTGGTGCGCGTTTTAGGATTGAGGGCATCGTACCCGAGCAAGTGCGAGATACGCGCTGGCGGATCCGGATGATCCTCCAAGTAGCGTGCCAGCGCGTCGGGATGCTGCTCATGCAGGGCGTTGAGGTGTCGCAAATTGGTGAGGTTTGCATCGGGGTCAAATCCCGCGCGCGAGGTTAGCAATAAACCGTATTGGTCTGCCTGAATCTCGTCGGCCCGAGAAAGTTTGGCGAGCAACCCGGCCTGCGCGATCTGGCCGAAGCGATAGATGAGCGGCGAGAACATCGAGGCGATGCCGAAGAGCAAGTTCAGTGCCTGCGCTTTGGCGGGAAAGGTCACGCCATGCCGGCGCTCGATATGCCCCGTTTCGTGACCGATGACGCTTGCCAGTTCATCATCGGATTGCACGAAGTCCAGCAAGCCTTCGTTGAGGTAAACGTAGCCGCCAAGCGTCGAAAAGGCGTTAATGTCGCTGACATCCAGCACCTTGATGTTGTAGGGAACATCTTTGCGCGCCACCTGGGACCACAGGCGTTCGGAGACGTCTCTGACCCACGCGTTCAGCAGCGGATCTTTCACGACGCCGCTCCCGGCAATGATGTTCTTATCGGCTTGCTTGCCCATCTGGATTTCGGTGCCGGTGGACACCGCCAGCGCGGGCGAGGGCAGCGTGAGGGCGAGAAGCGCCGTTATCAGCGCGGACGTTAAAATGCGACGAAACATGAGCACGTCATCCTTAGTCGATGGCACGAAATGGTACAGAACTCGATAATACGACAACGCATCACCCAAGCTCTTCGTTACGGGCTATTTGTGTGCATTGCATGTGGATAAGCCCAAGAACCTGTGAACCGGATGTGGATAGCGCAGGTACTTCTCACAACGCTGGGGCAACGCCCCCGGATTCACATGGAAGACTGCTTTGCCGGCCGGATGCCCTGAAGTATGCTGCGCGGAACACGTCGCGGGCTGGAGCTGTTTTTCGAAGACCGTCCGTTCGAAGAGTCTCTGCAGGAACTGCGAGAGCAGGTCGCCCAGCGCCCGGAATTCTATCGTGGGACGTGCGCGCTAGCTCTTTTCGAGCAGCCCCCGCAAAGCGCCGAGGTAACGGCGTTGCTAGCTTTTCTTGCAAAGCACGGTATCAGGCTGAGCGCGCTGGGCGGCCCGCCGGATTGTGAGCTGGTTGCGCAAAGCGTTGGGCTGCCGTACGAACGTGAAGCCAATCCCAGCCGGAGCGGTGCAGCCAGAGGCCGCAAAATCGCTCAGCGGGATATCCCGGTTGCGCTGTCCGAGAAAGCGCGTTCCCTGGTGGCAGATTTTGAGGGTGCGCGCAAAGATCGAGCGGGTCGCCGGTTCCCTCCTCCGATTCGTCCCTTAGCGTCGGCGCCGTCCCTGCCCTTAGCCACACCGACGCTCTATCACAGCGGAACGCTGCGCGGCGGGCAAGTGCTTGCCTACGCGGGAAACGTCGTCATCGTCGGGGATGTCAATCCCGGTGCAGAAGTAGTGGCTAGCGCCGACATCGTGATATTCGGAACCTTGCGAGGCGTGGCGCACGCCGGTGCACAGGGGGACGCTACCGCACGCGTGTTCGCGCTGGAACTAGCGCCGACGCAGTTACGCATTGCGAGTTGCATCGCCGCCGACTTTCACGTCGCCAAAAAGCGCGTGCGCGTAGCAGAATGCGCCTTAATCATCGACGAGCGCATATGCGTGGTTTCGCACGACCGCGCCGGTAGCGGACAGAGGGAGGCACTTCACTGAGTTCTCGCAAGATCGTCGTTACTTCGGGTAAGGGCGGGGTCGGTAAGACCACCACCACGGTGAACCTTGGCGCCGCGCTCGCGAAACGCAACAATCGGGTTATTCTGGTCGATGCCGACATCGGATTGCGTAATCTCGATCTGGTGCTGGGGCTCGAGAAACGCATCGTCTTCGACTTGGTCGAAGTTGTCGAAGGGCGCTGCGAATTGCGTCAGGCGCTCATCAGAGATAAGCGCTTTGACTCCCTCTCAATGTTGCCGGCAGCACAAACTCGGGATAAGGAATCGGTTACCGAAGCGCAGATGGCCGGCGTCATGGATCAGCTTTCGCAGATGGCGGATTATGTACTCATCGACTGCCCCGCAGGGATAGAACAGGGCTTTCGCAACGCCATCGCAGGAGCTGATGAGGCGATCGTGGTCACCACTCCGGAGGTCAGCTCCATTAGGGATGCGGATCGCGTGATTGGAAAATTGCATCAAAAACGCATGACCGTGCGCCTTATCGTCAATCGCATCCGTCCGGAAATGGTGCGCACGGGCGATATGATGTCCACTG
>JAABUQ010006366.1_pt1 | contig 17963 bp, 20 predicted proteins | sample 5560001 | NCBI WGS metagenome assembly JAABUQ01 (sample SAMN10711888, study PRJNA513371) | rock metagenome | isolation source: Antarctica rocks | place: Antarctica: Victoria Land, Finger Mt nord | collected 2015-12-18
TACGGTGACGCGCTCTGTCAATTGGTCAACCATAGTGTTACCTCCGTCTGCTTTTGTCTGACTATGTCTGACAATACAACCAGCATACGCCGTTTAGCTTGTTGATGCAAGGCCTATATCTATAAGCGAGACGATTCTAGAGGAACTATGGCGTGCTACTTCAGATACCGAGGTGGCGTAACAAAAGGCTGCCGGCATCAGGGGTTAAAACACCAGGTGTTCGATGCGTCCTACTTTGTAGTCGCGGGCGAGGGCGATAGCATCCGTCCGTGGCCGTCGCCTGGCGCGCACATGCGTAAACTCTTGGAGTACTTCTGCCGTGGTTGCGGCGTCCACTCGACCATCTGCATAGTGCGGAATCAGGGGGCAAAGTTTGATTTGGCGAGCGCGTTATCCGACCGCAGTCGGCGTACGCTGCCATGCGACCGCAGTCGCAGGCCCGCCGCTAATCAAACAAACTACTCTGAAACAGCACTAGGCGGTATATTCCTCTCCAGTCCCGGCTCTCTCCTCCTGCCCGAGGTCTTAGCCCCGTCCGCGCTCGTCCTAATTGTCGTCTGGGCGCGACGGCGCCGCGTCGCCTGGCTCGTCCGCCACCCCATATCCGCGCCGTTCCCGCGCGAAGGACGCCCAACACGGCGGCGGAAGCGCCATGTCAGGCTTGTCGGAGTCGGGCTGGCAGTAACCCTGCTCTTCACTGGAGCCGCACGCGCGCAGCAGCCGCCATTGGGCGCCGTCGCGATCGGCGGCATGTACCCGCCGGGTGTCCAGGTGGACCAACAAACCGGGCGCGCTTTCGTCCTCGACAGCGTGGCGACGACCGGGGACGGCCAGCCCCTCGACCGCGGCGCGATCGCCGTCGTCGGCGCCAACGGCGCCCGCCTCGGTGTTATACCCCTTCCTACCTGAGCATCTTCGACGTGGCGACCGGCGCTCTCATGAAGACGGCCCAGTTCGCCTACGCGGCCTCGGGGCTGGCGGTGGCGCAACGAGACCGTCGCATCGTCGCCGTCGGTGACTACGCCACGGACGCTCCCTTTTGGCCATGGTCGCAAGACACCATGGACCAGGGCGTGGTCACAGTACTGAATGTCGATGCGTAGTCGGTGCGCTCCGACAGTTGCGTTTGACGGCGGGGACTGATCGGCTGTATCCCCAGACAACCCTGGTACGTTTAACCTCGTGGGACAGGCGTGAGCTTCATGGCCCGTACGCGTTCGTGGACGCCAGCCCCGGTTCGCAGGCGAAAGTTGGGGGTAGAAGGGAGACAGGCGATGTTACACCGTTATGCTTTCATCGGGCTCGTGGTGGCGCTATTGTTGGCAGGCGGGACTACCAAGCCGGTACGGGCCGTACAGAAAAATGGCGGCGTACGCGGCTTCGTGTTGACGACCGTGCAGGAGATGTGGCTAGCCAATAGCTATCCGGGCGTGCGCGGAGAGACATCCCCGGTGCGCTTCGAGACCAAGGTGTGGTACGCCGCGCCCGACCACTGGCGCATCGAGCGCTACTATGTCACGCCTCCCGCCGAGCCGGCCCTCGCCGGCGTGTTCAAGCCGAACCCAAACGTGACCGCGCGTAACGGCCCCATCGCCTGGACCTACGACGCGTCGAGCCACACCTACGCCTCGCGCTCGCCACTATCGTCGCCGGTCGCGCCCAGCGCGGCGCCCCTGCGATTCGAGGCCGCCGTCCTGGGCGAGCCCTTCCCTTCCACGGCGCGCGGGCTCTCCGCCCTCCTCAAGGGGCTTGCCGCCTGTGACACAGCCAAGATCGTGCCGATCAGTATGCCGAAGGTCGTGGGTCGGGCCATGGCGCTGGGTCGGCCCGCCTACGTGATCGACTTCGGCGCCAGGCCGTGCGATTGGGCCTCCGCCTCCGCGCACGAGATCATGGGCCGGCGGCTCATCTGGGTGGACCAGCAGACCTTTTTCGTGCTCAAGTCGGAGCGCTACAGCGTCTATCGCACGGCACAACTCGCCGATCGCGCCACGGTGACCGGGCTGCAGTACAACGTCGCGATCCCAGCGTCACGCTTCGTCTTCACGCCGCCGCCGGGCGCGCGCCTTGCCCCGGCCGCGCCGGCATCGGTGGCGCCGGCCGGCGTCAAGCCGCTGGCCGCGATCCGCCGCCTGGTTTCTTTCCCAATCGTCCTGCCCGCGTGGCTACCTGGCGGCCTGCGGCTCCAGAAAACAACCGTAGACGGCGAGCAACACGTAACCATCGACTACAATGCCGCCGGAGGCGCCCGCCTCAGTATCCTGGAAGGCCCGCTCGGCTGCTGCCTGGACGCCGATCCGCGCAAGTACGGTGGGCCGGCGCTACCGGACGGCCGGCCCGTCAATCTGCTCGACGTCGGCGCGCGGTTCGGTGGGCTCATCCTATGGTGGGACCAGGGCCGCGCCTACATCGCCCTCTCAAGCTCCTCGTTGAACAAAGCCCAACTCATGCGGGTAGCCCTGTCGATGTCGAAAACAGGCCGAAGGTCCGGCTAACCCCCAGGGTCCGTCCGGCGAGACCGACAGATAAAGCCGCTCGATCCCGTCCCGCCGTTCCTGCGCCGCATTCCCCTTCTTGGATCAATCCTCCCATCAGCGCCACGGGCCGCGGGAACGCTCAGTGGTACAGGCGTCTATCGTATCCGCTTGAGGGCCAATACGTCGGCTACTCATGCACCCCAAACCAATTACTCCGCCGACCTTGTAGATACACATCCTTGATCACTAGAGCTCCGGGCACAAGGCTTACACAAAGGGTGCAATGGGGCTGCTGTGTGATACTGGAGGTGACGATATAGATAGAAGGGACGGAGGCGGCGACCGTGACACGAATCGAAACGACGGTGACCGTAGGCGACGATGGAGTCTCCGCTACCATCGCTCTCCCGACCCCGGTCGCGCCGGGGCGACATCCGGCGGTGGTCGTTATTGACGACGAGGGGGGGGGCGAGGACTCTCTCGCGTGGGCGGCCCGAACCTACGGATCGGTGACGGACGAGACATTCGAGCGCCCCGAGGCGTTGCCCTTCGAGGAGAGGGGGGCGTTCGAGTGATCTATACGCTCGACACGAGCACATGCGTCACCTTCCTGCGAGGGAAGCAGCCGCGGTTCCGCCAGCGGGTGCTGTCCTATTTCCGCGACATCGCGATCACCGCGGTCGTCGCGGCGGAGTTGTATTACGGGGCGGAGCATTCGGCCCATCCGGTCTCGAATCACGATCAAGTCGATGCCTTCCTCGCCCCGTTCCCGATGCTGCCGTTCGATAAGGCGGCGGCTATCGCCTACGGGCGCATCCGCGCCGACTTGGCGCGGCGCGGGCAACTCATTGGGCCGAACGATCTCCTCATCGCGGCCGTCGCCCTCGCGATGGCTTCCACCGTGGTGACGCATAACACGGGCGAGTTCGCACGGGTTCCAGGCCTCCTCGTCGAGGATTGGCACAGCTAGATGCGGGGTTATGGCCCGCGACATGTGCAAGGCTTCGGGGCGGGGCGTACGGCGGGGCGATGTCTACAGGTATCATGATGACAACTCCTCGGCGGGGAGGGTGAACTGCGCGGCGGCGGCGACCAGGGCGGCGGGGTCGGCGCGGTAGGCCCGCAGGCGCGCCAGCCGCTCCGCGTCCCATCCGCGCGGCGGCCCCGCCAGCCCGACGAGCGCGGCCAGGCCCAGCCGCCGCACGTAGCGGTCAGTGCTCGCGGACAACTCTCGCTCCAGGCCGTCCAGCGCGGCCGCGTCGGGCCGGCGCGCCGCGGCGACGAGCGCCTCGCACGCGGTGGACAGGGCGTCGGAGTGCAGCTCGCCCGCCTCGCCCATGCGCGACAGCACAGAGCCAAGCTCGGCCCACGGCAGCGCCCGCGCCGCCAACCGTACCTGTAGAGACGCGGTAAGGCGGTCGGCCGCGAGGGCGTCCAGGACGGCATGGGATACCGGAAGCAGGCGTCCGCGCGCGCCGACCGCGGCCGCGCTAAGGCTCTCGACGACCGTCAGCAGCGCGCGCCGGTCCGGCAGCAGCGCCACGACGGCCGCGCCGATCCCCGCGGCGTCCCTCTCCTGACAGGTGGCGAACACGGCGCCGGCCGCGGCCGCGCGCTCGTCGGGCGCCGGGGAAGCAAGGCGGTCCAGCAAGCGCGCCAGCAGCAGGCGGTCGGGGTCGGCCACGGGCAGGGCCGCGCAGCGCTCGGCCACGGCCAGGCGCACCGTCGGGTCGGGGTGTTCCAGCAGCCGGCCCAGCAGGGCGACCAGCCGGCGCTGCCCGTCGCGCGAGAGCCGGTCCGACGGGATGCGCATCGTGCTCCGGGCCAGCGCGGGGTCGGGCGAGGCGGCCGCCTCCTCGAGCAGCGCCCAGGCTTCGGGCCGGTCCAGGTGTCCCCATAGGGCGCGCAAGAGGGCCACGCGCACGTCGCGATGTAGATCGCGCCGGCTAAGTTCGCGCAGCCGGTCAAACGCCGCCGGGGTTGGGAGGTCGCCGTAGAGCCGCGCCACCTCTTTGGCCACGGTCACGCGGTCGAGCGGGACCGTCTCGAGCACCGCGACCGCCCGCGCGGCCGGCATGTCGAGCAGCGCACGGCGCAGCGCGTAGACGGCGACGCGGGCGCGGTCGTCGTCCAGCGCCGCGAGCAGGGCCGGTACCGCCTCCGCAGTGTCGTCCAGCCGGCCCAGGGCCCGCAGCGCGGCGTCGCGCACAGCCCCGTTGGCGCGCCCGGTCAACTCGACCAGGTAGCCAGCGGGGACGGTCTGCAGCGCCGCGAGCCCCGTGATCCCGCGCAGGATCGCCGGCGTGTCCTGCGTGGTGGGGTTACGATGCGTCACCGCGCGCAGCGTGGCCGCGAAGATGGCCTGCCGCGCCGGCGTCCAGCGATGGAAGCCGGACGCGAACGGCAGCACGATGTGCGTCTTCCCCGTGGTGAAGCGGCCGGCGTAGACGCGCTGGCCGAGGTAGGGCGTGAGCAGATCCTGGCGGCGGCGGCTCAGGTAGTCCCACACACTGGCGAGCGTGGCTACGCTCTCGTCCCGCCGCAGCAGCGCAGGCGCGAGGGCGGCGAAGCGCGCGGGCTGATGGCGCCGCAGCAGGAGCAACGCGCGGTCGGCCGCCCATGAGGAGCGCGTATCGCCCGCGACGCGCCCCAGGATCTCGCCCAGTTCGTCGACGAGGCGCAGCCGCCGCCCCAGGCTCGCGGCCACGTCCAGCACGTAGCGTTCGCGCTCGCGCGTCTCCCACGCGCGCAGCACCGGGAGCAGGATCGGGGCGACGCGCGCGATGTCGGCGTCGGTGAGGCGCCGCTCCAGGTTGTCGAGCGGCAGGTAGCCGCGCTCTTGCGCCAGCGTCGCCATCCACCCGGCCGCCCAGGCGGGGTGGAACGGGAAGAGCGCGGCCACCAGGCGGCCGGCCTGTGCGGCGGTCGCGGCCGAGAGGTCGGCGGCGTCGAGCGCGTCGCGGATGACGCCCTCGAGGCCGTCCAGGTGCTCGGCGCGCCAGGTACCTGGCGGCAGGTCGGCCAATCCCGAGAGCCCCGCGAGGCGCACCGGGTCCTGCTCGTTGCGGCGGGCGCGCAGCAGCGCCAGCAACTCGCCGGCCCGTCCGCGCTCGTAGCGCACCGTCGCCGTCAGCGCGGAGAGCGCGGCGGCGCGCAGGTCGGGGTCGGGCGAGCCGAGGGAGGGACCGAGCAGCGCGCGCGCCTCGTCCCAGGGCAGCAGCCCGGCGTAGGGCAGACGCTGCAATGGGCGCGTCGCCAGGGCCGGCAGCTCTAGATGTCGCCGCGCCTCGGGTAGGCGCGACGACGAAGGCAACTCGCGCAGCACGGCAATACCCACGCAGCCGAGGCCGTCGCGCCAGCCCTGGCCGAACTCGTCGAAGAGCGCGGCCCGCGTGTCGGGGCGCAGATAACGGAAGCGGTTTTGTACGGCGTTGTGCGCCGCGGGCAGGCGGGACAGCAGGGCGCGCAGCCGCTCGAGATCGAGGCGGGGCACGGCCCGGTCGAGCGGGAGCCACACCTGGTCGTCCGAGCGCAGCACGAGGTCGACCACGCCCGCCGGCCGCCGCGCCAGCACAGGGGCGAGGGCGATGCTGGGCAGGGGTACGCGCTCGGCCAGCGACCGTGCGAGCGTGAGCGCCGCGTCGGGGCGCGCCCGGATTAGGACGGGCAGCGTCGCGTTGACCCTCCAGGGCAGACGCGGGTCCCCCTCCGCCATCGTGGCCACGCGCATCGCCAGCGTTTCGGCGGCGAGGTCGGGGTGTTGCCGCGCCAGGCGCGTCCAGAAGGCGATACCGGCGCCCTCTTCCACCCCCGGCAGATGGGACGAGACAATCCCCGCCGAGCCGTAGGGCAGCAGGTCGGCGAGCGCGGGATCGCCCGCGGCGGCGAGGCGGTCGAGCAGTGCGTCGATGGGACCCTGCCGGCGCGTCAGGCGCAAGCGCCGGGCCAGGCGGCGGCGAATGGACGGCCGCAGCAGGGCGAGGGCGTCGGCGGCCTGCGCGTCGTCGCAGGCCACGGGCGTGAGCGCGACGGCCAGCGCGCGCACCGTGCGCGAGGGGTCGGCCAGCGCGCGCAGGACGTGGGCGCCGTCGCGGCTGCCGTAGCAGGAGAGCAGCGCGAGATAGCGCTCGTAGAAGCCGCGCCCTTCCAAGTCAGTTAGGGCCGCCGCGCTGCCGGCGTCGTCTTTGCTCGCCCGTCCGAGGGCGACCAACTCGCGCACGCGCGCGTCGTGCGTCAAGGGTTCGAGGCGCGCCAGGAGGTCATCGGCCAACGCCCGTCCACGGGAACCGCTCTGCCAGAAACGCATACTGCTACCCCTGTTTCTCGACGCCGATGGTGGTTTCGAGGCGATGCGCGCCGCCCGGCGGCACGGTCACGGTGTCGCCGGGGGCGTTGGCCACCTCGACGCAGAGCATACGCGGGTACTCGTCGTCGCCGAAGTCGGCCAGGCGGCGCGCCTTGTCCCGCCAGGGGTTCCAGACGACCGTGGAGCGGCTCCCTTCTTTGGCGACCGAGATGCGCCGGCCCAGCGCGGGGTCGTCGATCGTACACGTCGCCGTGGTCTGCTGGTAAACGCGGTCGGTCTCGCCCGCGATAGTGACAGGCCCCTGCTGCGTCTTGACGCCGCCGCCGACCTTATCGACGTATGCGCAACCCTCCAGGCCGTGAATCGCCACGGTCGTCACATCGCCGACGTCGAAGTAGCTGTGTAGCGCGCCGCCGCACACGAAGGGCGCGGACCCGGTGTCGCGGGCCGCCAGCGCGACGCGCAGGGTGGCCCCGACGGTGACCACGAGTTCGAGCGCGAAGGGGTGCGGCCACAGCGCGCGCGTTTCGGCGCTGTCGGCCAGACCCAGGCGTATGTTGGTCGCGCCATCGTCGGCGGCCGCGGTACCGATGAGATCCCAGGGCCGCGCGCGTACGAAGCCATGGTCGGGCTTCGTCGGGTCGGTCGGGTGCGGGCCGAACCACGGCCAGCAGAGCGGGATGCCGCCGCGGATGGCCTTGCCCTCCGCGTAGACGGCGTGTTGGCTGACCCACAGCACAGGCTCCTGGCCACGCGGCTGGAAAGCGACCACATTGGCCCCCTGCAGGGCGATCGTCGCGCCGGCGTGCGCGTTGCGCACCGCGACGACCGGGAAGCCGCCGGGGCCGGCCTCGACGGCCACATGCCCGTCGATGGCGAAACGCGCGTTCAACTCCCCCACCGTATCGGTTGACATTGGATGTACCCCCTTCACGTTCCATCGCGCGGTTGCCCTTAACGGTCTCCGTACTTAATGCGCCACTTAATTGTAGGATAACGCCATCGCGACCGTAAACGTCGTCCGCTGGTTGCCGCAGGGTCTGTGAATTCTCAGCCTGCGACTGCCTTCCCGCAAGCGGGACCCCAGATGGCAGACCACGCGCACTGCGGTGCGTAGGGCAGGCGGCACGCGCCCGTCATGCCCCGACCGCAGTCGGCGGACGCTGCCATGCGACCATGCGGATTGGTCTCTCGGCTGCGGCCGACAGCCCCACCACGCGGATTGGTCTCTCTCCGCTCCGCTCCGACAGCCCACCCGGGCAGTCGCAGGTCACACTTGCCTAGAATTCACAGACCGCGCTGGTTGCCGCGTATGGGATAACGATAGCTGTAGAGCAAAAGTAGGCCAGGGATATGGGAGATAAGGAGATAGGAATGTACGTGGTCATGAATCGGTTGAGCGCGCCCATGGAGTTCGCCGGGCGCATCGAGCAGGGGTTCGTCCAGGCGGGACCGGGCATGCGCGCGGTGGCGGGCTTCGTCGACTTCCGTCTGTTGCGCCTGCGCGCGCCCTCCGCCACGGACGACGCCGGCGCCGAGGTTCTCTACATCGCCGAAACGACGTGGCAGGACGAGACGAGCTACGAGGCCTGGGCGCGAAGCGACCTTTTCGCGCGGGCGCACAGTGGGGGCGGCGCGACAGGAAGCCCTCTAACCGCGACCCTCGAACGCTTCGAGCTCGTCGGCAGTCAGGCGAGCGAGGCTTGAGGGTAACGCGCCATCACTTTGTGTCCAGTAATCAAGACAGACGGATTGGGAAAAGCAGGTGATTGTCGCCCCATCGTGCCGCGCCGATACTGCGCCTAACAGATGGCGGCGCGCCGTTTGACTGTCGCGCCGCGGGCGCATCGGGAAGCATTAGGGGGAAACAGATGGCAATCGACGATCGGTCCAGCGGCGGCATCACGCACGACGAGGCCTGCCAGACGTTGTTCGACCTCCTGGCCGCGCACGCGGACGTCGACTTGGACATCGCGGAGGCCGCCGCCATCGTCAACGCGGCCACCTGGACAGCCGAGGCGACGCGGGAATACGCCGAGTCCGTTGAGGCGATACGCGATGGCTACCGCCGGCTGACGGCCCTCCACCAGGCGATGGTCGCGCCCGTCGAGTCCCCATCGCCCGCGTTACCGAGTCGTCCCATCGCCCCACAGGCCGCGTTCGGTCCGCGGCTCCGCGCGGCCTGCGCCGTGCCGCGGTTAAAGCTACGCCCGCGGCTGCTGGCCTATCCCACTCTTCAGGAAGCTTATGAGGGTTAATGATATACTCGTCCCATCTAAGCAGAAGGGGGACCATGCGATGAGCCAAACGTTGACCATCCCCGACGACCTCTATGTCACCCTCGCGGAGCGGAAATCAGAAACATCTGATTACTCTCCACCCCAGCGGCGCACCTGCTCGGCGGAGAGGGCGGCCTGCTTGCGGAAAAGATCGGTGGTGAGGTCGAGGTAAAGGCGCTGATGCGCGGCGTGCAACTCGTGGCGGCGCTCCTCGGCGGCGGCGCGCTCATCCGACGTCGCCATGACCTCCCCTGGCGCCGCACCGGCGAGCGAAGCCAACTCCGCCTCGAGCTCGCGCAGGCGGCGCTTGAGACTGGCGACGCCCTCCTCGACGCGGCGCGCCTCCTCGTCCAACTCGTCGTCGCCCAGTCCACTCAAGCGGCGACGGTACGTATAGCGCAGCCGCTCCAACGCGCGCGCCGCGCCGCGCCCTTCGGGTTGCATCGCGCCGCCTTTCACCCTCGTCCCCGTGCCCCCGGCATCGTACCGCCAATTATCGAGGGCGTCAACAGACGCGGCGCATAGCGCAACGCTGGACGCTCATGTGCTATGCGCTGCTGGGTCCGGTCGTACAGCGCATCAATCGGGGATGGAGCGCAGTCCCGGCACGCGCTGAAAGTGGCGGATGTTATTTGTCACGACCGTATCCTGTCAAGCGCCTCTAGCATCTCCGCTTCGCTTATATCCAGGTCGCTCCAGGCCCTTGCCAAGTCAAGGCCGCGCTGTATATCCTCCTGGCTTATCGACGCGTCAAGATCCTCCTCGCTCTCGAAGTAGCGCATCTCGTCGGGGCCGACATGCACCGCTATATGCCGCCGTTCTGTCTCAGTCGGTTGGCTATCGAATAATGGTTGTCGTAGCTCACTCATCGTTGTTCACCGCCCATGGCATGCGCGCCATGTTTGCCACGTCATCTGCCTGTGTTACCTCCCATCATACTCCTTCTTTCACTTGTGGCTTTCACCTCCGACTAGCCCCGGCGGAAAGCCCGGCCACGCGGGGCCGTCGAAGACGCTGGCGTCACCCCATCGCCAGTGGGCGTAGGGGACCCTATAGCGGGCCAGCAAGGCGAGGAGCGCGGGCGTGTCACGGTCGTAGGGGAGCACGTAGGCCCAGCGACGCGCCCGTGCCGCCCGCGCGAGATACGGCGGGTAGCGGTTGCCGACCGGGCGCGTGTCGACCGCCACGCCGTCCGTGACCACGGGGATAAGCCGCTCCTCGCTCTCGAAGGCCAGCCGCCAGGCGCACCAGTACAGGCAGTACACCGCCTCGTCGCCGCGCGAGAGCAGCGCCGCCGCCAGCGGCGTGACGCGCGGCGGCGCCGCGTACTGTACGGTACCGTAGACGTTTACGGACAGGGCCAACGCCAGGGCCAGCCCCGGCGCCCAGGGCAATGCCCGGCGCGCGCGGGGCGCGTGGCGCAGGACCAACGCGCGCGCGCGTGGTCTCAAGAGCGCGAGGGCGTCCGCCCATCGCCGGGCGCGCCGCCGCGCCGCGGAGCGCGTGCGCAGCGGGGCCATTACGGCGCACAGGTAGGGCATCGACGTGTAGACCGGGAGCAGGTAGCGCGGGTTGTGCGTCGTCCACGAGAGCGCCTCGAAGCGGCTGGCCAGGTAGAACAGGGTCGTGACGACCGGCAGCAGCGCCAGTGGCGCGTCGGGCAAGGGGTACCCGCGCCACAGCGCGCGCAGCTGCGCCGGCAGGCCGCCGGGCGAGAAGGCCAACCGGACGGCCAGGTAGACGAACAGCAGCATGGCCAGGGCGTATGATAGGGTGTGCGTGTCCGTGTAGGAAACGAACTCATCGGAGAGCGTCGAGGGCACGGCCCCACCGAGCAACAAAGGCAGCGTCTCGCTGTACAGCCGCCACAGAGCGTCGGGGAGCGCGGCGAGCGAGGGCCGTCCGGAGAGCACCGCCAAGCTCCCGCCGCCGTGCAGCAGCGTATAGCCCAGCCACGGAGCGGCCCCCACGATGAAGGGCGCCAGGGCCGGCGCCAACGGCCCTACGATCGCCCGTGGCGGGGCGGCGCGTACGAGCCGCCATAGGCGCGCGGCATGGGTCACGGCCAGCGCCGCGAGGTAGTAGGCGATGACGGGATGCGTCCACACGCCCAGCCCCGTCAGGAACCCGAGCAGCGGCAGGTCGTAGCGCCGCGGGTCGCCCAGACCCCAACGCCGCACCGCGACGGCCATGACGCCCGTCCCCAAGGACATGGCCTCGGCGTACCCGGCCCCGGCCACGGTGCCCCAATAGATCAGCACGGGGGCCGGCGCCGCCGCCCATAGCCCGACGGCGGTGGCGACGCCCTGGCCGTAGAGACGCCGCGCCAGGGCGTAGAGTTGCGCCACGAGCAGGGCGGAGAAGAGGGCCGGCACGACGCGCAGGGTAAAGTCGTTTTGCCCCCACACGCCGAAGACGCCCGCCGTGAGGTAGGCCTCCAGCGCCCCCTGGTAGGCCTGTCCGTAGAAGAATACGGGGTGGTCGCCGCGCAAGATGTGCCGGGCCATGATCCCGAGTACTGCCTGATCGCTGTCGACGGTGTTGAGGACCGTGCGCACGAGCGCGAAGCGGTAGGCCAGCGCCAGCACGACGATAGCGGCGCCCACCGCGTAGGCGGCATGGCGCGCGTAGGCCCGGCGCAACGCCCACAACGCGGGACGGGGCTTGCGCGCGGCGCCCAACAGATACGGCGTGTGGATAACTTTCTGCACGAGTGCATTGTAGCGGCCAAAAGAATATGCCGCCCGAAACGCCCGCCACGCTTGAATGGCGACCGTAAGCCGGCGCGACATCCGGTCGCTACGGATGGGAGCCGAGATAGGCGGCGAGCTACAGCGACGACAAGCTGTTGTGGTTAATGATACAGTTTCACAGCGTTTCCTACGGCTCTTGACGCGTACGGTCGGTAGCCGTACCATGTACGGGTACGGAAAGGGAGGGTATATGCAGACCACGGAGACGGAAAGGGTGAACGCCCCCCGACGGCGGACGATCAGAAAGGCCCGCATCGACGTGCGCTTGACGCCAGCGAGCAAGGAAGCGCTGATGCAGGCGGCCGCCTTGCGGAACGTCAACTTGAGCGACTTCATCCTGAGCAGCGCCCAGAAAGAGGCCGAGCAGGTTATCGCCGCGCACCACATCATCACCCTGAGCGAGCGCGACAGCCATGCCTTCGCGGAGGCGCTGACTAATCCGCCCGCGCCGAGCGAGCGAGCGAGACAAGCCGCACAAGACTACCTCGCCCGCTATCACGGATAATCGTTCTTTGCTCCTCGATCCCGTCTATCCCATCGAGCCGCTCGGTCCGGAGCACGACCGCGCGGCTTTTTCGTGCGGCGTCCCGTTGCTCGATACCTTCTTGCATGAGCGGGTCGGGCAATTCGCCCAGCGCCACCTCGCCCGACCGTTCGTGATGGTCGATCCCGCGAGCAGCGGTGAGAAGAAAGCCATCGCCGGCTACTATACGCTGGCAGCCCATGGATTGGACCATGAGGAGATGCCCGATGACCTGCGGAAGAGGCTGCCGAAGCGGATACGGGTGGGTGTTACTTTGATCGGCTATCTGGCCGTTGACCAACGCTACCAGGGCCAGGGTCTGGGCAAACTGCTCCTGTACGACGCGCTGTACCGCGCGCTGCAAGCTAGCCGGCAGGTCGCCTCGCGCGCCGTCATCGTGGATGCCATCGATGAGGCCGCGCGAGCCTTTTACGAGCGCTATGACTTCATCCGCTTCGCCGATGAGTCGAGCCGGCTCTATCTGCCGATGGACATGATAGCGGCCATGTTCGCGCCGGACGCGTGACGCAAAGATCGGCCATCCCGCAATGCTCTACCCGATGAACGGGTTGGCGCGCCGCTCGCGGCCGATGGTGGTCTCGGGGCCGTGGCCAGGCAGCACACGCGTGTCGTCGGGCAGCGGTATCAGCTTGCCGCGGATGCCGGAGAGGAGTCGCGGCATCGAGCCGCCCGGCAGGTCGGTGCGCCCGACCGAGCCGCGGAAGAGCACGTCGCCCGCGATGATGAGGCCGTCGCCGACCAGCACGATCGAGCCGGGGCTGTGCCCTGGCACATGCAGCACGTCGAAATGGAACCGGCCGAACTCGTACGTGTCGCCCTCTTCGAGTGTGTGCGTGGCCGGGGGCGAGGCGTCGCAGACAAGCTCGAAGCGCGCCGCCGACCTGTCCGCCTCGCGCGCCATCGCCTCGTCCAGCGGGTGCCGGTACAGCGGCATGCCCCCCTCGCTCCCGCCGGCCCCCTCGCCCATGAACAGTTTGTTCCCCACGACGTGGTCGAAGTGGCCGTGCGTGTTGACGACAGCGGCGACCGTCAGGCCGCGCGCCCGCAGCGCCTTGAGGATGTGCCCGCTGTCGATCCCCGGGTCGACGACCGCGCAGCGCCCCGTCTCCTCGTCGATCAGCACGTACACGTTGTTATCCAGGGGCCCCGTCTTAAAACTCTCGATCATTTCTTCCGACTTCCGACTTCCGACTTCCGACTTCCGGCTTCCGACTTCCGACTTCCGGCTATCGCCTCCGGCGCTGTCCGAAGGCATGGTTGAGGATGTTTTCGACATCCTGGGCCGTAAGCACGATCTCTTTGCGCTCCGCGCGGCCCCCGTAGCGCAGCACGGCGACATCGCCCAGGCGCACCAGACGTAACTCCGTCCAGGAGTCCTGCGCGGCCGCCGCGCCCAGGGCGCGCAGGAAATCTTCGTAGGCCGTGGGGAACAGAGTGTCGGGACTGCGCGGCGCGTTGCCCTCGCCCCGCGCGGTGCGCGCTTGCAGCGACAGGTTGAGCAGGTCTTCGTGCGCGAGCATCACCGCCGTGCCCGCCTTGTGGATGTCCGACGGGGCCAGGGTGACCACGATACCCCCCTCCACGACTAGCAGAGCGACCAGGCGCAGCGCGTTCTCGTCGAGGTAGCGCCCGGCCGAGCGCAACCCGTCCTGCAGCGGACGATACGACTCCTGATTATGAGATCCGGCAGAAAACATATGCTCCCTACGCCTTGCCACGCCTTACTCGATGCGTCGCCACAGGATGTTGTCTGTATTGTTACATATTATATAGGCTCTGCTAAAACTATCGGCCGCGCCCACGCCGGGCTATAGGTTGCATCAATCGCCTCGGCTCCCAGGGCGAGAAGATTGCCGTTGTCGTCGCCCCGTACAGTCAGAAGCCTCTTGCCCCAGTCCAGCGCCCTTCCGGCCAGTTGCTCTGTCTTACCACCCGGCGCCGCATAAGGGATCAGGATCTCGCCGGCCAGAACGGCGACGACGAGGTTGCGCGCCGTCGCCTGCGCGGCGGTAGCACGACGTTGTCCCCATCAAAGGGGGACAGCAGCAGCAGACGCCCGTCAGTGAGCGGCGTGCGCCAGTCGCGCGGGACGCGCATCCCGTCGATACCGCGCACGGGGCATACGATCACTGGCCCCCGCCCGCGTAACAGCAGCGCGAGACACTCTAGCTCCATCGGAGACTGGAAGCCGCCGATAACCGGCGTACCGGCGTCGCGCAGGGAGCGGACGAGGTCGTACGTGCGCAGGATTGCCGTGCCGGGGCACTTAATCGAGCAAAACAAGGCCACCGTTTTTTGATGGAGCAGATCGCGATCACCAAGGGTCGTCAGCGCGGCTGGAGCCTGAGCGCCAAGGTAGCGCGCCAAGGCGGCTGGGTAGTCCGCGTCGCCTGCGGCAAGCCGTGCGATCTCCACCTGTAGGCTTCTACCCACGACTACGCTCCGGCAGAAATTTAGAAGTTATGCGAAAAGTCCGCGAGGAAGCTGTGTAAACCGTCTTATTCAGAGTGATGATGACGCCTCTTTTGGACAACTGTGGACAATTGTGGATAATTGCGGACAATATTGTGGATAAATCCTACTCCGCTGGCAGGACGTAGCGACTGCTAACGCTCTGACCGACTTGCACAAGCAAGCCTTGGTCGCGCATGCGCCGTAATAGATAACGAGCTCGTGTTGATTTCACCCCGAGAAGTGTCCGACTCTCCGCGTTGCTAATCGACCCCTGTTGCTTGACGTACGCGAAAATTCTCTGCTCGTCGCTCTGTACTAGGTGGACCTCGTCTACTATCACAGGCACGTTCAAAGTATAATGCGTACCTCCGCCTGTACCATGCTGCTTGATCAACCTAGTTTGCGCCAATCCGCGCAACTCGCGATTTGCGACGACTGAGTCTACACGATTAAGGCGTTGGTAATCCCTGTTTGCCATTTGATCGTTAGAGCGCAAATAGACAAGAGCTAGTCTTTGACGATCGTTCAGCGGTTGAGCGGAGAATTGGTTGAGCCATGTCACCGCCGCTGGGTTCATCAGGGTGTGGTTGTAAAACGTTACCCAAAAAGACGAGCGCTTATCCTGAAAGCGCGGTGGCCCCAAGCTGGCAGCACGCATGGCTTCGATCATCGTGCGAATACCGCTGCCTCGATTCTCGACAAGGCGCAGGTCTTCCATTAGTTGCATCAGCACCCTGTTACGCGTAGACTGCTCGTCTTCGAGCGTTTCCTCCGTCACATTGCCATACAAGCCGCCCGGACTTTGGATCTCTAGTCGGTCGGCGAACAGACGGATCTGGACGTAGGAGCCGCGCACGTACTGGCTGTAATCCCGATGCGCTACCGCGTTCACGACGGCCTCGCGCACAGCCTCGATCGGGTATTCGGGAATATCCCTCCGTAGCAACCCCTCGATAAGACTACTCTTGCGCATGCTCGCCAACGCATAGTCCACAACTTCCTCGACAACCTCCGGAACTGTGCCCTCGAACTTGCGGTTGTCCAAAAATCTTTCGCCGCGCGGCGTCCTCTCGGTTTCCGTCGTACCATAAAACTGCAAAAACGTTATGACCAATTGGGGCTCGTATTCCTGCGGGTACATGCCGAACACGAGCAGACCGGCCAGCGTCGGACGCAACACGCCACCTATCTCGCGCGCGATTCGCCTCTGTACAAGCACCTGCTCCAGCGGCTTGTTCGTATAGGGCGTGCGGGAGCGGATGCGACGCAACTGCGCCACGTAAATTTCCAGCTTCGTGTGATCAAGATCGTCCATGGTCGCGCCCTCGACGATCTCCTCATCGAACTTCGATTGCTTGTGTGAGCTAACGTACCCGAATATCTCGTAGTCGGTCATCCGGCGGTTGCTGTTACCGACGCGGATGTATGAGCCGCCTTGTAGCCCTGCAGATTTGAAGTAACACGGTTTCTGCTCCGGCAGAACCTCCGGGATCGCGACTGCAACGACCGTCTTACCGTCGACAAACTCGACCGCGAATGTCGGGCGCAAGGCGGGCTCCATGTTGTCCGCCGCCAAGCTACTGATGTCTTCCTGCAGCCGATGCGCGTCGCCCACCCCGACGACCTCGAAGCCCTTCTCCTCGTCGAGTCCGAACAGCATGACTCCCCCGCCGGGGTGGTTGGCGAAGGCGGACAGGGCTTCGTACGAGCGTTTCGGCGTCCCGCCGCGCGCCGTCTTCGCCTCCACGTCGCCCGTCTCGCTCTTGTGCTGCTGGACATCGGCGATCACCTGCAGCACCTCGTCGCGGGTCACTCGCCCTCCTCCGACGCGCTCTGCCCCATGCGATACTTGATGTCGTAGTTGATGAAGTCCAACTCCTCGTCCGTGAAGCCGTAGTGCCCCGCCAGCACAAGATCGATCTCGTCGATGATGGGCTTGGAGTGCAAGGCTTTTATCTCGTCATATTCGATTGTATGTCCTTGGCTTGGCTTTGCCCATAAAGTACATTCGTTCTAGTTAAAATAGAACGAGCTTCGCTTGAATAGCATTTGAGCAATGGGTTTTCGGTTGGTAGTGCATTCGCCAACGCTTGTTCCGTTGCCTCCGACTTTATGGGCAAAGCCGTGTAGTACGCGCCCATCTGCTTCTGGTTGATGTACTTCTCGAAGATATAGCCGAGCACGTCGGGGTTGATCTCGTCTTTGAGCTCGGTCCTGCCGTCGCGCCGGTGCGTGTTCGTACGCGGCGGACGCTGGTCGAGCGTCCAGTCGTAGGCGTCGAAGAAGGCGAAGATATCCTCGAAGGCCTTGTCGGGGATGTGGATGTCCGCGTTGGCCTGCTCCAACCCGTGGACCTCGAAGAGGCCTCCATTGAGGTAGGGGTCGCCGTCGAGGAAGCCGCGCTTCTGCATGAAGTAGATGAACATGAGCCGGTTAAGCATTAGCGAGGCGTACCATTCCCGGCCGGCCACCGACCGGATGCCCTCGATGAACGAGAGGAAGCGGCCGTGATCCTTTTGGAAGCGGTCGTAGAACTTCTTGGTGACGCCCTCGACGTCGAAGGCGCGGCGGGCCTTGCCGGCCATCGCGGCGATGTTCGTGTCCTCGTCGTCCTCCAGCGCGACCGCGAGAAGATTGAGCTTGCGCAGCAGCGCGTCGGGCGATTGGCCCCCGTAGAGAACATGCTCGCGGTTGCGATCGGGCTTGCCGGGCTCGCGCTTGACCCACTGCCAGATCCGCCGCGCGCTATCCCGGTAGGCGATGATGTGCTCGTAGGCGGCCTCGGTGACCTTTTTCTCGATCTTGTGCCGCGTGGCGTAGTCGGGGATGGCCCTGCCGGGGTCGGCATCGTAGGCGTACGCGATCATGCCTTGCTTCCGCGCCACGGACGTCAGCCTGTAGGCGCGTCCGCCAATCTCAATGTCGAGCAGTTGGGCCTGATGCTTTTTGAAGCCTTCCCAGCCCAGCTCCTCGATAAAGAGCGTGCGCAAGTCGAAATCGCGCAGGCTCTGGCGCGTTGATTGCAACTGCATGTGTATTTGGCAAGCACTTCCAGGACCACCACGGCAATCACATTCCGGCCCACCTCACGCAGTGGGTGGGTCCGTTTTTGATTGCCATTTGTCCGTGTGCGGCAACCAAAAACAGGCC
>JAABUQ010006368.1_pt1 | contig 17957 bp, 17 predicted proteins | sample 5560001 | NCBI WGS metagenome assembly JAABUQ01 (sample SAMN10711888, study PRJNA513371) | rock metagenome | isolation source: Antarctica rocks | place: Antarctica: Victoria Land, Finger Mt nord | collected 2015-12-18
TTTCGTCGTTTTCGTTTAATAATGTTCCTACAAATGCCTGGCTGGGACTTTTGTTCCTGATTGTTTTCGGCTCGTTCGCGGCTTATCTGTCTTTTGTCTGGCTGATTTCGCAACGTCCGCTGGCTTTAATCAGCACGCATACTTATGTCAATCCGGTGGTGGCTGTTTTTTTGGGATGGCTGCTGGCAAACGAGCATTTGGTAAAAGGACAATTAGTTGGGTTGGTCATCATCCTGATCGGAATCGTGCTTGTCAACTTGCCGGAATATCGGAAAGCCACTTAACCCAGATGATTAATTTTACTATTTTTACAACATGCAGCCAGAAGCGAATCCATGGAAAATTACTTCCGAAGAAAATATTTATGATAATCCCTGGATCAACGTAACCGAATTCCAGGTGCTCAATCCGTCCGGCAATCCCGGGATTTATGGTAAAATTCATTTTAAAAACAAAGCAATCGGAGTTTTACCATTGGATGAAAATTTCAACACCTATTTAGTTGGGCAATATCGTTTTCCGTTGAATAAATATAGTTGGGAAATCCCGGAAGGCGGCGGACCATTATCGGGCGAACCTTTGGATTCTGCCAAACGGGAATTGCTGGAAGAAACCGGCTTAAAAGCAGGAAAATGGACGGAAATTCAGCGGATGTACCTTTCAAATTCGGTTTGCGATGAAGAAGCTATTATCTATCTCGCCCAAAACCTGGAACAATTTGAAGCGGAACCGGAAGAAACCGAGCAATTGGTGATCCGCAAATTGCCGTTCGGGAAAGTTTACCAGATGGTTTGCCAAGGCGGGATTACCGATGCGATCACCGTTGCTGCTGTACTGAAAGTGCATATCCTGTTATCAGAAAATCTCTTGAACAATTAAACAGGTTAATGCTTCTTTTATCATGCAAAAACTGTTGAGCTATCTGCTGACGCCGTTGCATTATATCGCATTCACTTTTTTTTTGCTGATCTTTCATCCGCTGCAATGGATTGCTTTCCGCTTTTTTGGGTACAAAGCGCATAAGTTTGTGGTGGATATTTTGGATCTCTGCTTAACCTCTACTTATTATTTACTCGGCACATCAGTAAAATTCATCAATACTTTTCATTTACCGGTCAGCCGTCCGGTTATTTTTATTGCCAACCACCAGAGCTTGTATGATATCCCGCCGCTAATCTGGTTTCTGCGGAAATATCACGCCAAATTTATTTCCAAGATCGAACTGACTAAAGGCATTCCTTCTATTTCCTACAATTTAAAACATGGCGGCGGCGCCAATATTGACAGGAAAGACCCGAGGCAAGCGATCACCGAAATGTCGAAGCTGGGCACGCGGATGAAAACCAACAACTGGTCGGCCGTGATTTTCCCTGAAGGAACACGATCAAAAGATGGCGTGGTCAAGGATTTCCAAATCGGAGGCGTAGCTGCTTTATTAAAAAAATGTCCTAACGCATTCTTGGTTCCCATCGTTATCCGCAACTCCTGGAAAATGGTACGATACGGCACTTTCCCTTTAGGGACTTTTTTAAAGCTGGAGTTTGAAGTGTTGGAACCGATAGAACCGGAACAGCAATCCGCAGAAATTTTAGTTAAACGGGCAGAAAGGTCGATAAAAGAAGCATTGGGACAAGTTTGATTGAACTTAAATTTAGCTTATCGGTAAAATCTTCATCGGTAAAAAAATGCTGTTCACCGGGTTTTCACGCGGATTTGCCTAATAGCAATTTAGCAGCTTGAGGATTAGTATTTTCTTTGGTTCATCAAATCAACAGACCATGAAAAACTTCATCTTAAACGCCAACCCTTTCATACTTCTTTTAGCACCTGTAATCCTGTCTTTACTGCTGGGCATCCGTTACGAACTGGAACATTTGCGTACCTTTCAGTTTGCCAGCGCAGAAACAATTTCCTTGTTTTCCGGCAAAATGAACCTTTTCCAAACCGTTTGCGAAGTGGTTAAAGAGCAGGTTTGGTAATGATTTTTAGGTGATAGAAGAAGTATCAGGATTTATGTTATTTAGTTATTTTTGCGTAAAGAATAAATCTTTCTTAATTCTTTCTACCACAGATTGCTTTACTAAACTCAGAGGATGAAACTTCAAGTAATACAAGACAGCAAAGGCAAAACTACCGGTGTTTACATTCCGATCAATGAATGGAAATCCCTCAAAAAGCAGTACAAAGATTTAGAAGTATTGGAATATGAGGAGCCGGCCAAAGAACAGCTTTTACAAGAATTAAAAGAAGCGGTAACCGAACTGAAATTAATTGAACAGGGCAAACTGAAAGCCCGGCCCGCAAAAGAATTGCTGGATGAGTTAGTTTAAGGCACAAGTTCGGTAATGATTTTTAGGTGATAAAAGAAGTATCTGAAATTACTTTTGCTGAAGCCAATGCTGCCAATCCAACCCAACTTTATCCCAATTGTAAATATCATACTTTACAGAACCATTTTTGTTAAATCCAAAAAAGTTGTGTTCTAATCCAAAGTAAGCATTATAAGTAAAGTTTGTCTTTTTAAGCCTGATCATCTCCAACCTTAAAAAATTATTAAAAGGCGCACCATAATCTTTAGTTCCGAAAGTAACTAAAACCGGGATTTTAAGCTTTTTTAAATACTCAATTGGCGGAATAGAAAAGCTATAATTCGTTTTGTTACTGTCGCCGGTTTTAGTAGTTGTATTTTCGGGGTCATTAACTACCTTTTGCCAATAAGTAAACTCCTCTTCTAATTCATTTGATTTTGCTGTAGTATCTTCTCTAATCTTTTCAACCATTGTTGCTAATCTTCCCATCGGGTCACCTCCGGCATAAATTAAATGCGTAACATTTTTTGAAACTGATGCCAGCTTAGCTGCAATAGTTGATCCCGCTGAATGACCCGCAATTACGAACTTGTTTTTGGCAACCCAATTTTGCTTTTTCAAATATTTGACAACAGTTGCATCTCTATTAACATAATAATCTAAATTATCATTGTTGATATATTTTTGAGGGAAAGCTTTTGTTGCAGGATCAAGATAATTAAAGTTTGATTGCAAATTTTGTCTTTCTAAAACTAATGGAACACCAGGTTTACTGATAATAACCAGATGATAATCTTTTAACATACTATCTGCTTTAAATGGAAAAACCTGATACGGACGGCCATTTTCACCAAGAATAACAAGCGGTGTAGGCAAAGAACCTTGAAGAAATAAAAAAACAGGTTTTACTTTTTGTCCTTCACCTTTTTTGGATAAAATTAAAATATCAACCGTGTCTTTTTGATACCGCATCTTCAAATGCCGGAAACCAAAATCTTCCGGTTTTTTGTTTTGAGCAGAAGCAACATTAACTTCAAGACAAAAAATAACCGATAAAAGAAGCATGATAACCTTCATCTTTCTACCGAACCGGTTTCGGCACAACCGGCAAACTCTCATGCCCCAGTTCATCCACAGATTGCACGGCGAAAAAGTAGTTGTCTTTAGAATAATCCAATGTAGCTTTTGTGTCCGTCACAAAAAACTTCTTTTCCCAATATGGGCTGGTAGTTTCGCGCATCAGCACATAATAACCGGCTGGTTTTTTTCCAGCTTTTGGCGCTTCCCATTTTAAAGCAGTTTTATTGGTCAAACCACTTGTGATCACTCCCACATTTTGCGGTTCGGCAGGTGCCAATGCTAAGTTTGCCAGAACAGACAAATTCATACGCGCTATTTTCTGCGTGTAATCATAATCTGCGGCGTCGGGTACATCGCCGTAATCAATTCCTTTTTCCTTGCGTACATCCTGGTGCTGGCGGTTAAAATCTTCGTTCATCTCGGTAAAACGGACGGCAGTAAATCCTTGCAGTAAAAAAGGCGTCTGGTCGCCGCCCCGCAAATACCGGTCGCGGCGGTAAATCAACTTTACATCCAACTGCGCAACATATCGTTCGCCTATTTCTTTAGTATAACGGGCCAGTTGCCGCGAAGGGCTGTCGTTTTCCCCGCCTAAAGCAATCAACCCGGCAATCGCTTTTTCATCTTTTGCAGCAACGGAAGGCACGCCATCACTAAAAACCCGGATGCTGCGGTTATCTTTCAGGCCGGTTTCCATGCCGTAAGTATTGCCCACAATATCGTTGTTCAACATGGCATCCACGTTCCAGTTTTCAGCTTTGGCACGCTTGGCCACGTTGGTTGAGCCGTTTAAACCCTGCTCCTCTCCGGCAACGGTCATAAAAATGATAGTGGCAGGAAAACTTTTTGTCGCCATCACACGCGCCAGTTCCATTGATAAAGCCGTTCCCGAAGCATCATCAACCGCACCTGGTTCAAAAGCATTGGCGTTCATCACATCGTTCACCCTGGAATCATAATGGCCGGAAACCATGTAAATGCGGGTATCGTTCGGGTCTGTCCCTTTCAAAATGGCCAGCACGTTTTTCAAAACGGTAGGCTTGTCAATCCTTCCGCCTGCTGGTTGGGTGAACGTATCAAATTCCACTTTCATCCTTCCGCCCGAAGCAGCGGCATATCGTTCCATTTCGGCTTTGATCCAGTTTCTGGCTGCGCCGATGCCAGTCGTTTTACTCGTGGTATCGCTTAAAGTATTCCTTGATTTAAAGCTGACCAATTTGCGGACTGTTGCTTCAATGTTTTTGGCGGAAACCTCGTCCACCATTTTACTGATTTGCAGATCGGGTTTAATGGTGGTTTGCGCAAAGGCAAAAACGTTAAATGAAGCGAATATAAAAGTGCTTAGTATGGTTTTTTTCATCGTTTTTATTTATTGATAACCCGATTTTTGCCCCATAAAAGAAGCATTGCTGTTTTTATCGGGTATTTTTTGTTGTTCGTCCCAAATTAAAACTTAAATTATTTATCTGGCTGTAACAAAGATGTTAAACGTAGTTAAATTTATTGTAGATTTCTTGGATAGATTTGTTTTTGAACGACAAAAATCAACTTTGATATGAAAAAAACTTACTTCTTTCCGTTACACTGTTTTTAGGTTTTTGCGGAAACCTGGTGGCGCAAGATACACCTGATGCAGCCATCACCCAAAAAATTAAAGACGAAGGCATGAACCACTCCAAAGTAATGCAGACCGCATTTTACTTAACCGATGTTAGCGGCCCGCGATTGTCCAATTCGACAGGATTAAAAAACGCACAAAACTGGGCGGTTAAAGAGCTGAAAAGTTACGGCCTGAGCAACGTAAAGCTGGAACCCTGGGGCAAATTTGGCAAAGGCTGGGAAGTGGAGAAAAATTATGCTGCTATCACCGTTCCTTATTACCATGCCATCATCGCCATCCCAAAAGCCTGGACGCCGGGCACGAACGGGCCAATTAAAAGCGAAGTGGTTTTGATTAAAGCAGATACCACAACAAATTTAGATTTGTACAAAGGCAAATTAAGTGGTAAAATCGTTATTTATGATACCAACACAGCTTTACCAAGTGGTACAAACCCTGATTTTTCAAGGCGGACGGATGCTGATTTAGATGAAATGGCCAAAGCAACGCCGCAAGCTGCCGGAGGAAACAGAACGCCCGGCAACCCGCAATTTGCCGCTGCCATGCGTATGCGCGCTTTCCGTACTAAACTCGGTGCTTTTTTAAAGAATGAAAATGTTGCCTTGATTTTAAGTCAGGCACGCGGAACAGACGGAACGGTATTTACCACTAACGGTGCTTCTTATACCGATACGGCCAAAGCGGTTGCACCCGAACTGGAAACCAGCGGCGAAGATTACCTGCGTGTTGTCCGCCTGCCCAAAGCCGGACAAAAAGTAGAAATGGAAGCCGATATCAAAACAAAATTTATTACGGACGACCTGCAAGGCTATAATGTGGTTGGGGAAATTGCCGGAACAGATAAAAAACTGAAAGACCAGGTGGTGATGATCGGCGGCCACTTTGATTCCTGGCATGGCGCGACTGGCGCAACGGACAATGCAGCAGGCAGCGCGGTGATGATGGAAGCGGTGCGGATCCTGAAAACAATCAACTTTAAACCTAAACGTACCATTCGTATTGCTTTGTGGAGTTCGGAGGAGCAGGGTTTGTTTGGTTCGAGGAATTATGTGCTGAACCATTTTGGCGATCCTAAAACGATGCAGTTGAAGCCGGAACAGGAAAAATTATCTGCCTATTATAACTTGGACAATGGCACAGGTAAAATCCGTGGTGTTTTTTTACAGGGAAACGAAGCAGTTGCACCGATATTTAAAGCCTGGCTGGAGCCGTTTAAAGATTTGGGCGCAACTACCTTAACCATCCGCAATACGGGTAGTACAGACCATGTTGCTTTTGACGCGGTTGGCATTCCCGGCTTTCAGTTTATCCAGGACAATATGGATTACGGAACCCGTACACACCACAGCAACCAGGATACGTATGACCGTTTGAGCGAAGAGGACTTGAAACAAGCTGCCACCATCGTTGCTTCTTTTGTGTACAACACGGCACAACGCGAGCAAATGTTGCCACGCAAAGAACTGTCAAAAGCAACAGCAGCTTTGAATTAAACAGTACCAATTTTTAGGTGATAAAAGAAGTATGTACTTTACGTCATGCTTCTTTTATCGTTATAAATTTATCTTTTTATTGCGTGCTGTCATTCCGAGGGACTCTGTCAAATCATAGAAATCGAACGAAGGGAGGAATCTTCATCGAAGCGACAAGTTCTAAATGCTTCTTTTAGCCCAAAAAAACTATTATTTGGTTTAAAAAAGATATCTCCCTACGGTCGGAATGACAACATCCAAAGCTACTTTACCCCAATAATTGATGCTTCTTTTACCGGCATAAAATTGTTGTTATACAGCAAAGCCCCTGATGGGCAGGGGCTTTTACTAACCAATTATAAACCTAAATTATGAGAAGGGCTGTAGGAGAAGGGGTCGAACCTTCACGAAGTAGTTATCATGTTGCCATGGTTTCCCAGAATCTTCGCCACCGGGACAAGGAGGTGTGTCTGCCAAATTTCACCATCCTACAATTTTCTTTGTTCAGCAATTATAAAGAACGTTTTTCTGATTGCTTGGTACAAATCTAAGGCATGATTCAATTCCTTGCAAATATTTCAACAAAATAATTTTATTTTTATTTAAATTTAAATTATAATTGTTAAACGTTACATATTTGTAAATATATGCCTCACAAAAAACCCCATAATTCAGAAATTGATAATCTTGACATACAGATTTTATCTATCCTGATGAAAAACGCAACTACGCCTTACACGGAGATTGCTAAAGAACTGATCGTTTCCGGCGGTACAATTCACGTCAGGATGAAAAAATTGGAGGATTTGGGTATTATTAAAGGTGCAAACCTGGAAATCAACCCGCAAAAATTAGGGTATGATGTATGCGCTTTCCTGGGTATTTTTTTGGAAAAAGGCTCGCAGTATAATAATGCCGTGAAGCAATTGAAAACAGTGAACGAAATTGTAGAACTTCATTACACCACCGGAAGCTGGAGTATTTTCGCCAAAATTATTTGCCGGGACACGACGCATTTAAGGGAAATTTTGAACGAACAGATACAAAGTGTGGAAGGGATACAGCGTACTGAAACTTTTATTTCGCTGGAGGAAAGCATTAAAAGACAAATTATATTGGATTAACAGAATAATTTTACTTACGTACAAGCACACCAAACCTTGTAGCAACTTTTAAACCAAATCAAGGTTATAGGGTTTATCAATTCTGTAATAAAATCAATTAAACATTTTTTTTATGAATAAAGATTTTTGGGGGATAATCACAACCAGGGTGATTAAGTGGACAGGTAGCACTTCGGGGATAATGACCGCAAATGGCCTGATGCTGCTTTGGTTGATCTATGGTTATTTTCAGCACTATTCTGAAAATTCCCAAATGATTTTAAATACAGGCACTTCCATCATTACTTTTATCATGCTGTTCCTCATCCAAAAAGGCCAGAATAAAGCCGATAAAGCCACTCAGCTAAAATTGGACGAAATTATTTATGCGCTGGAAACAGGAAATAACAAAAGGCTGGGCATTGAAAATTTAACGGAAGAGGAATTAGACACTATAAAAGAGGAATACAACCTGGAAGAAGATGACGATGAAGAAAATACACAATTGGACGAACAGATAAAAATATAAGGCTGTAATTCAGTTATGAAATTCAGCCTTAGGTCTTAGGGTTATAAAAACAGTATCATTTCTTTCGTTCGCCCTTCATTTTAGAAGCTATTTTCAGTGCTTCCAAAGCATTGACTACACCACCTGATTTGCTGAGTGCCGTAAAATCAACCTTATCTTTGCTTCCCGGTTTTATTACTTGCATGCCTTGCAAGGGTTTTGCAGATTCCAGGATAACTTCTTTCAACTGTCTGGCACTTAAGGTTGGGTAATATTCTAAAACCAATGCTGCAATCCCTGCCGTAATCGGCGAAGCAAAACTGGTTCCGTCAGCCGTATTAAATTCGGCATCTTTATCAATAGAAGTTACTTTTACGCCGGGCGCAAAAACATCCACGTTTTTTTTACCATAATTGCTGAAAGTAGCCGCCAGGTTTTCATCATTTAAAGCAGCAGAAGCACCTACGCTGATTAGGTTGTCCGAAGTTGTTCCATCCAAAAAAGTATCGTTCGGAAATTCCGGTTTTGCATCTACATCCTGGTTATCGTTGCCGGATGCCTGCACCAGCAGCACCTCTTTTCCGGCAGCATATTTTATGGCATCGTCCACCCATTTTTTATGCGGGGATATTTTTTTGCCGAAACTCATGTTCACTACTTTTGCGCCGTTGTCCACCGCATAACGGATAGCATTTGCAATATCCTTGTCGTATTCATCGCCGTTTGGTACTGCTTTTATCGCCATAATTTTCACATTATCAGCAATGCCGTCAATGCCATAACCATTGTTGCGGATGGCACCGATCAACCCGGCAACGCCTGTTCCGTGCGAAGCATCATCAAACTTTAGCTGATTGCTGCCGTAAACTTTGTCATTAATATCGTTTGGGTTATCGCCAACCACCCGTTTACGCGCGTCCAAATCAGGGTTTATATCGTTGTTCAGCTTCGTAATGTATTCATTCAGCTCGGTAATGGTTTTGGTATCCGTTTTAGCATTATCTGCATCCTGAAAAATCAAACCCCAGATATATTTACTTTGCGTAAGCGTATCGTTTTTAGAATTAAGGTTGTTCAAATCATTTTTGGTAAAGGACTGTCCTGCTTTCAAATGCAACGACCTTTTCAGAAAAGCATCGGTAGTAACCAAAGCATTCATCAAAGGCGAAAGCTGGTTCAGTTCTGCCTGCGATTTGCCAACAGTGGAATCACGGATACCTTTTACTTTCAGCCAGTAAGCATATTCTGGTTTATCTTTGGCCGCTGCTGCCGTAGTAATGGCCGCATATTTATCTTTCAGCCGGTAATATTCACGTACTTCTTCTGTTGTTTCGTTTACATCGCACCGGTTGTTTGGCCCGCCCAAAAAATTCCAGCCATGCACATCGTCAACATAGCCATTGTGGTCGTCATCCTTGCCATTGCCGGCTTTTTCACGTGTGTTGGTCCATAAAATCGGTTGCAAATCTTTTTGCAAAGTATCCACGCCGCTATCAATAGTAGCTACAACTACTGTTGTACTATTTTTGCCCTTCAAAAAATCGTATGCCTGGTTCAGGCTCACCCCAAAATAACCGTCTTTTTTCAGGTCCAGAGTATGCCAGTTTTTAGGTAGGTCAACAACTTTAGGCGGCATTTGCTGCGCTATAACCGATGCGTTTATTGCAAATAAGGCAACTACAGCAACTGCAGTTGTTTTTAAATTGATTTTCATGAATGTATTTGTGTGGAATATAGATTTTATCACTTCAGCAGATGCTTTGCTTTTACCCGGAGGCACAAGGTACGGAACCTTGCTATTTTATACTAAAAAAGCTTTTTATAACGTTTAGATTACTCATACTTTATCGTGAGGACAATTAATTAAAAATGCTTTTTCGTACTTTTGTCAAAGCTACAATTTTAGGCAGGTAAAAACAGTATCCTTTTGTGTATGCTGAAATTGAAATAAGTTGAACGGTTGTTTAACGAAACAAAAAACCTTTTCAGTATTGCGTTTTTTAAAATATCTAATTTAAATGCTGTTAATTAGTATCGATAATTAAAACAACAGCTCATAGTTCTGCTAATAAAATTGAATGGAAGAAGAATTTGATTACAATTTCTCTGAGGATCCTCGGTTTTCTGTAGAACGATATGAGGAAATGATCCGCAACCACGATCAGTATTTTTTTGATACGCAGGTATTTGAAAACATTATTGATTACTACATTGAAAAAAACGATCCGATAAAGGCACTTCAAGTAGTTGCTTATGCCCGGAGCCAGCATCCTTTTGCTGCCGCTTTTTTGATTAAACAGGCACAGCTTTTTATCGTGACCAACCAAGTTGCCGATGCTTTTGCCATATTGGAAAAAGCAGAAAGCTTAGAACCTTCCGAAGCTGATATTTATATTATCCGCGGAAACTTGTTCGAAAGCCTGGAACGCCACGAAGAAGCCCTGGAAAACTACGAAAAAGCTTTGCCGCTGGCCGAAGAAACGGACGATATCCTGCTGCATATTGCTTTTGTATATCAAAGCAAAGGGGAATATGACAGCGCGATCAATTATTTGAAGCTTTGCCTGGAGCAAAACATGGAAAACCAGGACGCTCTGTACGAGCTGGCTTTTTGCTACGATGTGCTTGACCGGCAAAACGAAAGCGTACAGTTTTACGAGCAATACATTGATAAGGAGCCTTATAGCTATGCCGCCTGGTATAATTTAGGAAATGCTTTTACCAAATTGAGCTTGTTTGAAAAAGCAATCGATTCTTATGATTATGCTATCCTGATCAATGAAAGCTTTACTTATGCTTATTTTAATAAAGGAAATGCACTAATCAACCTGGATAAATATGCGGAAGCGATAGAGGTTTACAAACAAACGCTGGAGTATGAATCTGCCAGTGCAGACACTTATTGCTCTATCGGAGAATGTTATGAAAAGCTGGAACGCATGGACGAAGCGCGCGCTTACTACAAAAAAGCGGTTCGGAAAGATGCCAAAATGGGCGACGCATGGTTTGGGATTGGCGTAACCCTTGATTTTGAAGAACGTTATTTTGAGGCTTTGCGCTATTATAAAAGGGCTTTGGAGCTGGACGACAGCAACCCGGATTACTGGTTTGCCATTGCGGATGCCAATTACAAATTGGGTAATTTGCCTGAATCGGAAGATGCTTATGCCAAAGTAATCGAGCTAAACCCGTTGGATGTTGATGCCTGGCTGGATTATTCTTCCATCCTTTATGAGCAGCACAAACTAACGGCAGCGATTGAGACCATTGCAGAAGCCATTAAAAACAATCCGGATGCGGCAGAATTGTTTTACCGCATGGTAGCCTATCTCTTTGCAAAAGGCAAATACAACGAAGCTTTGAAATATTTGGAAATTGCCCTGACTACCGATCCGGAAAAACATCCTATTTTGTTTGAATACTTGCCGCAGTTGCAGGAAAATAAAGCTATTGTGGATATTATCAACCGGTTTTATCGTTCCTAAAAAAACTGATGCTTCTTTTAGCACCCTAAAAACAGAAAGTTTTGGTTTTTTTTACATTTGCGCTTACCCAAAAAACCGGTCGAAAGCCGGTTTTTAATCAACAACCTATTTTAAATGAACTATTTTCTTAATAATATTCCGGAGCGAACTCAAAAACCAAGATCATCAGGCTTTACCATGGTTATGGACAAAGGGTTGAGTTTGAGGCAGGTAGAAGACTTTTTGGAAGTATCCGGACAGCATACCGATATTGTAAAGTTGGGTTGGGCTACGTCTTACGTCACCCCAAATCTTACAGAGAAGTTAAAGCTGTACCGCGATGCAGGTATCCCGGTTTATTTTGGTGGAACTCTGTTTGAAGCCTTTATTGTACGTGGCCAGTTTGATGATTACCGCCGCACACTGGATAAATATCAGATGGACTATGCAGAAATTTCTGATGGTTCTATCACCATTGACCATGACGAAAAATGCAATTATATTCAGGAATTGAGTAAACAGCTGACTGTTATTTCTGAAGTCGGCTCTAAAGATGTGGAAAAGATTTTTGCGCCGTATAAATGGATCAAACTGATGAACGCTGAATTGGAAGCCGGTTCCTGGAAAGTAATTGCAGAAGCACGCGAAAGCGGAAATGTGGGTATCTACCGCGATTCGGGCGAAGTAAGGCAGGGCTTGGTGGATGAAATCCTGACCCAGATCCCGGAAGAAAAAATCATTTGGGAAGCACCGCAAAAAGCACAGCAGGTTTGGTTTATCAAACTGATCGGGGCCAACGTAAATTTGGGCAATATTGCGCCGGCCGAAGTTATCCCGCTGGAAACAATCCGTCTTGGCCTGCGCAGCGATACATTTGATTTTTTCTTAAATCAATAATTTCAATATACTGTTTATCCATTGCATGATAACACAATATTGATTTACAAAAAGCCATGAAAAAATACGGATTGATAGGTTACCCTTTGACTCATTCTTTTTCTAAAAAATATTTTACAGAAAAGTTTGGGCGGGAAGGTATTGAAGACCATTCTTATGAGCTTTTTGAATTGGAAAACCTCAGTAATTTTCCGGAATTCATCAAAGATAATCCTGACCTGCTGGGCTTAAATGTAACAATACCACATAAAATTGGTGCTGTATATTACATGAACTGGATGGATCCGGAAGCAAAAAAAGTAGAAGCCGTCAACTGTATCAAGGTTATACAGGAAAGTGCGGTTGCGGCTGCTTTCTCGGGTGAAGTGGGTTTTGTAGATCAGGATTTCCGTTTGGAAGGCTACAATACTGATATTTATGGCTTCGAGCACTCGCTTAAACCATTGCTCCAATCCCAGCATAATAAAGCTTTGGTTTTAGGGAACGGAGGTGCCAGCAGAGCGGTAAGATATGTATTGAAAAAGCTTAAAATCCCTTTTAAGGTGGTATCCCGAAGGCCAAAACCAAACCAAATCTTATATACCAAACTAACACCGGAATTAGTTAAAAATCACAATTTAATTATCAATACTACGCCATTAGGCACCGATCCGGATATCACTGCTTTTCCTCATATCCCTTACGAGGCTATTACCGAAAAGCATTTGCTGTATGACCTGATCTACAATCCGGAGAAAACGATATTCCTGCAAAAAGGTGAGGCACAAGGTGCTAAAATTAAAAACGGTTACGAGATGCTTGTTTTACAGGCAGAAAAATCATGGGAAATCTGGAATAAAAAAAACCACGAGCATGTTTAAAAAGTGGAAAGTATTTTTACTTTGTGCCGGATCAATCGTGCTGTTTTCCTGCAATAACCACGACTTTTCTCCAAAACCCCGCGGATTTTTCCGAATTATTTTCCCTGAAAAAAAATACCTTTCCTATTCCGGCAATTGTCCATTTACCTTTTCCTATCCTGTTTACGCTACTATCGAAGCGGATAAAAACAAAAATGCACAGCCTTGCTGGTTCAACCTGGAATTTCCTTCCTTTAAAGGCACGTTGCATTTAAGCTACATGCCGGTAACTTCAAAAAAAGTGTTTAATGAATTGGTTGAAGATGCCCATACTTTCGCTTTTAAACATACCGTAAAAGCAACTGCAATTGATGAAGGTGAAATTGCTTACCCGGATCGAAAGATGTATGGTATTTATTACCGGATTGATGGAAATGCAGCTTCGGCAGTTCAGTTTTACCTTACAGATAGTACCAAAAATTATCTTCGGGGTGCTTTATACTTTAATGAAGCCCCGCGGCAGGATTCTATTAAACCGGTTTTAGATTTTGTAAAACGGGATATTGATGTGATGATCAAAAGCTTTCGGTGGAAAAACTGATGCTTCTTTTAGCAAAAAAATTTAGTGTTACAAACCTTTATTGTCATTCCAACGATAAGAGGAGTCTTCTTTTAGTTGAACAAGTAAACAGTTGAAAGAAGATTTCTCCCTTCGGTCGATTTGACAGTGGCGGCGACATGATCTTTCCAAAACAAGTTCAGGACGACCGTTTTTTATGGATTTATCAAACGATGCTGTTTTTATTGGATTAAAGTTGGAGTGTAAACTGCACCTATTATATCTAAGTCCGTTCCACCGTTCCGTTAACTTTTAACTTCAGCACTTCAATATTGTCCAAACCTTCGTTATCAACTACTTTTACGGCAATATGATGGATGCCCGGTTTAAACTTGTGCCGTTGCGTGCCTTGCTTGTCAATAATTACCATCGGTTTAAATCCTTTGTCTGCCTGATAATTAAAGTCCCAACTGTAAAATTCAATTCCTGCTGCACTTTGTCCGCTTGCAATAAATTCCAACTCACGGACATTGTTTTTGTCCCTGCCCGCTTCGTTTACTTGGATGGTCAAAGTTGGTTTTTTGGAGATCGGAACAATATCTTCCACTTTTACCAATTCAATAATTTCACCTTGATTTTTTAAACGCGCAACTTCCTGTATCCCGCCTTTGCCAAATGAAAACGCAATGATAAAACCAATGGGCTTGTTGGCAGCTTTGTTTTTTTCGTAAAGTGCTTTATCATAACGCTGCACGGCCGAAAGGAAATTATCAATTGTATTCCTGCCGATGTTGTCGCTGCGTTTTACTTGTATCGGTGTGTTGTCTTTTGTTTTTCCATCTAAACCTAAATCGCCGCGTTGTTTCGTGTTGCTTGTTCCGCCAAATTGGGTTACAATCCAACTTTCAAATTCAAAAGCATCTTTATACCGAAGTGTGTCATAATCATACTTGTGCAGTTGCACGATAAAAGGTTTGCTGAACAAATCCTGCTGCAAGTTTAAACGGAACTCGGTTACTTTTACGGCTTGTACAGATTGATCAATCCCAATCCAACGCCGGTTAAATTTATCCGCAACTGCAACCGTTGTTCCTCCTCCAGCAAAAGGATCGAGAATTAGATCATTTTCATTGCTTGCACATTCAATAATCCTTTTTAAAAGTTCTGTAGGTTTTTGTGTGGGATATCCTATTCGTTCGTTTTTAGACAGTAACATGCTTTCCCAAACATCATCTGATGTTTTACCAAACATTTCATCCAAATAGTGTTTTTGATAAGGTTTTCCTGTATCAGAGTAATATAACTTTCCTTCACTTTCAAACTTCAAAAAGTTTTCTTTTGAGTATGCCCAAAATCTTCCTGGTGGTGGTTTTACGCCTTTCCATTCAAAAGATGTATCGCCACCTCCTTTTGCTGCTGATAAATCTGAAGCTTTAAATCGTCTGCCATTTTCATCAGTTTTATTATAAGCTGCTTGAGTATATTCATCAGAATATTTTTCAAATATTGTGTTAAACTTAAAATCCTTGTATAATTTGGTATAAAAGAAAATAGTATCGTAAACCCTTCCAAAATGTTTGGCTCCTTGCTTTGAATCATTATGGGTAGTTGTTCTTTTCCAAATGATTTCATTTCGAAAATTACTTGTACCAAAAACTTTATCTAAAATTTCAACCCTGATATAAGCATTAGCGTGCCAATCACAATGCAAAAAAATAGAACCGGTTGGTTTTAATATGCGGTGCATTTCCACAACACGTTCTTTCAGCCAGGAAATATAATGGTCGATGCCGCCGCTAAAACGGTCTTCAAAACTGCGGACTTCGCCGCTGTCGCCCCAGATTACTTCATAAGTACGGTTGCTAAAAAACGGCGGATCAAGATAGATCAGGTCAACGGTTTCGCTGTCCAGCTGCTTCAATATTTCTAAATTATCACCCAGAATAAGTTTATTAACAGCTTCCATTATTTGTGTTGATGTTTTTAGCCAACAGCTAAACGTATGCAATTAGCTGTGATTAAACAAAAAAAGTATGCTAAAAACAGTATGCACTGTATGGATAGGAAACGGTAAGAATTGTTAAGGGATCAGAAAGCTTAAATGGGTAAACCGGATAACTATAAAAAAAGCGAAGCGTTAAACCAATTAATTATATATTGGTCTGTAAAAATAAACTAACACTAAAATTAAATTAAAATTTATGAAAATGTCCGCTTTAAAAGTAATGATGATGGCCGGAGCAATGATGGCTGCAACATGTTTAACAGTTAATGCTTCTCCGGTAAAAGGAACTCCTGCACATACAACAACTCAACAGGATACCGTAAAAAAAATGAAAATGAAACATGGCAAAATGGCCAAAAAAATGAAAATGAAAAAAGATACTACCAGCAAAATGTAGTTATCGATTTCATTAAAACTTAAAAGAGGACTGGTTTAATTATCAGTCCTCTTTTTATTTAATCCTTTTTTCGATCTTGATTTTACAGAGAATGATTTGTAAGTTGTCATCATAATCCTCGAGTCCTATTTCGCTGATGACAAAGAACAAGTAATTTAACCTGCTAAAAACAGTATGCACCGTAAGTGTAGAAACGGTACGGGCTGGTTGGGGGAAATGGAAAAGCTGGCGGAATAATAAATCTGCAATTTTGGTTTTGTCATCTCGACCGCAGGGAGAGATCTTCTTTGAATATTCATGCTTCTTTTATCGGCCTAAAATAAAAGAGATAAACTTGTTAAAAGAAGATTTCTCCCTTCGGTCGATTTCTATGATTTACGCAACTGCTTTTTGATAATTATTTTCATAAATTCTATTTTGGTTAACACAGGCGAAAATGCGAAGAATAAGTTTGTTTCTGACGGCGTTAATGATGCTCATTTTATTCTTTTTTTCCTGGTTTACCATGCGCTGATAATATAGTTTTAAGTCGGTATTGTGTTGTATAGCAGCAATTGCCGAAAGGTGAAGCAGTGTTTTTACTTTCTTATTGGCCATGTGCGATACCCTGGCCTTGCCTTTGAACAGGCCGGACTCTTTGGTAAAAGGTGCCACACCCGAATAACAGGCGAACTTCTTGGGGCTGCTGATGTCTTTAAATTCGTTGGTGGCCATGATAATCTGGGCGGCAGTTACCTTGCCTATACCGCTGACAGAGGTGACCAGCGCAAACAGCCGTTTGAGTTCATCATCAGCTTGAATGAGCGTGTCAATGGTTTTTTCTGTCTTTTTCAGGTCCGAGTCAATTGCTTTTAAGGTGCTGCTGCACAACATGGTGTTCTTTTTTGCGATAGCCTTGCTCAAGAAAGGGCCGGTTTCGCGCAACGGTGTTTTCAGCATTTTCTTAGCTTCTACCAAACGGGAGCGCAGGGCCGTAAAATGTGCAAGCTGCCGGACGGCCTCCCTTTTAGGCTCCCATAAGCGCAGCCCTTCCCGGTTTTTATACGCATACCAGGCAATCCTGATGGCATCTATCTTATCGTTCTTGCCTCTGATGTTGCCCAATGAGTTCCGGATCTGCGTAGCTGCTTCCAAACAAATCCGGGCTTTCTTTTTGTGCAGGCAGTTCAGCAGGTGGTTACTGTAAATGCCTGTATGCTCCATACAAAACACCGTACTGCTCATTTTAAAGCCCGGCTGTTTGCCCAGCTCTTTTAAAAAATCGTTAATGGCTGCCGGGGCGTTGCCCATCTCCCGGTGGAACAACAGGCTCTTGCCCTGCATCACTGCAAAATCCAGTTCGTTTTTTGATACATCAATACCAATGAAAAATTCAAATTCCATATCTTTACGCGTTTTATGTAAGTAAACAGCCAACACGTTTTAAACAACCATCAATTCCTTACTAATGAGCCTGTAAACTCTAATTTCTATTTGATGCCCCCGTTTAAAACAAACGGTAAAGGATTTAATCGACCGGTAAGCCTTTAAGCTTGGAAATGACATTAATGCCCCTTTACCGTTGTTGGTTTCTTTCCCCAAAAATCACAGTTGTTCACAAAAAAAAGAAGCAAAAAAAATCTTTTACAACAATCATAAATGCAACTCTTTCTCCTTTGCTAATCTAAAGGAAATGACAGCAAAAATTGGTTTTCTAAAAAAGT
>JAABUQ010006369.1_pt1 | contig 17956 bp, 9 predicted proteins | sample 5560001 | NCBI WGS metagenome assembly JAABUQ01 (sample SAMN10711888, study PRJNA513371) | rock metagenome | isolation source: Antarctica rocks | place: Antarctica: Victoria Land, Finger Mt nord | collected 2015-12-18
CACGCGGCCCAGCTTTCTTTCGTCCCAGGAGGGTGCGTTGGACCTGTTCCCCCTCGCGCCGCGTGCGTGTCGGTTGGATACCCAGCGCCTGAGTGAGTATGGCGGGATCGAGTCCGTGCCCCGTCAAAACGAAGATGTTGCCTCCTCCTGACCCACTCCCTAGAGCATAGCGAGAGGGACGAGCCTGGATAGACGGTTGGATCAGGCTCTGGTCTGCGGCGCCGGTCCGATGATGATGGGGTGGGAGGCGAGAGCGTGCTCGACGATGTCTTCAGCGGTGCGTTCTTCGGGTCGATAGTAGACAGTTGGGTCAGGGACGTTCTCCGCAACTAACCAGAGCCACGCCTCCTGTTCCTCCTCCGTCCCTTCATCACGTTGGATTTTGCTCACCAGTTCAATGAGTTGATCCTTGCTCAGGCGATCTCCCATCCGCCTATGAAGCGTATCGTAGATGCGCCGCGCGGCGGTTTGTCGCTCAAGATAAGACCCAGGATGTGAGCGGAAGAAGGAGGGGTCGATGTCCCTCAGTCGGGTTAGCCACTGCTCCGCCTGCTCGGCCGTGCCCTGTCTGCTCCGAATCTTCGCGACGAGGTCGCGCTTCTCGTCCTTGTCCTCACGTGTGCTCACGTCGGTCCCTTCCTATCCTACGACTGACATCCTACTGAGTTCGGGGTTCTCCGCGCCATGAGAAGCTGGTATTCTCTACGATTTCCCACGATCCATCTCCTAGCCTTCGGTAGAACGTCGTTTTCTGCATTGCCCATTCATAGGGGCTGTCTGGAGACGTAATGGCTAGCAGTTCGTTCACGGTGAAGTTCCCTCGATATAAGCCGCCCTGCGCGCCTAACTCGATGCTTGTGTCGATAGAGTGTAGCTCTACGCCGGTCAAATCGACATGCACGTTCCTCGCGCGGCTCAAGGCTCCATAGAATCTACCAGGGCTCCCGCCGAACCCCGGACGGCCACCGGTCGGTCGATAGATCAGGACAGGTACGCTTTGCTGGCTGGCTATGTAGCGCTGAAAGTCCTCTAACTCCGTTGGGAACGGACCTGCGCCACTTTGCATCGAGTCTGCTGGATCTACGTCCGTCAGGCCAAGTGCTATGTCGAATGGTCCCTGTGACGATGTTGTTCCCGTTCGAGAGCTTGTGGCGGTTCCTCGTGGGGTGGCGACTAAAGCCACTGCCCGCACAGGCACGCCCCACCAGTGAGCGTCAAACTGCGCGTCTCGTAGGGACATCCGAACCAGTCGTCCGTTCAGGACCACGAATGGGACGGCTTGGCCTCTGACATATGTCACCAGTATAAACGGCTTGTCGGCTTGCTGCTTCCTCTCAGTGCCAGCGACATTTCGAGCACACATGAGCCCAACAATGGGCACATTGCATAGATCAACCAGCCCGCTTGGGTCCGCACCATCCATTGGGTCGTCGCCGACGTAGGCGTAGGTGCGGACGCCGTCCTGCTCGCTGGGGTCGGGCGCCAGGAAGCGCTCGATCTCGGGATCATAGTAGCGCACGTTGAGCCAGTACCAGGAGAGCTTCTCGTCGTACCAGTAGCCGGCATAGCGCAACTGCTGCGGCACCTGCTCGTTGACGCTGTCGTCGGAGGTCAACTCGCCCCAGCTGTCGTAGGCGTAGCGGTCCACCACCTTGCCCGTCACGTCGGTCAAGGCGACCACGTTGGCGCGTCCATCGAGTTCGTACCAGTAGCGGCTGGTGGTACCGCTGGCCGAGGTGCGCAGCAGTTCGTAGGGCGCGCCAGCGGCGGTGTAGAGGTAGGTGTCGGTGTAGGCGGTCGCGCCGCTAGTCAGGCGGACCTGACCCAGCAGCCCGTCGCGGTAGGTGAACTGCTGGTCGAGGGTGGGCTGGCCGGGCTCGACCACATGGTAGGAGGCGCGCTGGCCGCTGGGGTTGTAGGCGAGGGTGACGGTGAGGGGCGTGCCGTGGTCCAGGGTCGTGATCTGCGTGGGACGGGCCTGGCTGTCATAGCTGAGGTGCGTGTTGAGCAGGACGCCGTTGGTGATGGCGGTGGTGTCGCCGTGCCCATCGTAGCCGTAGGAGGCGGTGGGCTGGCTGTCGCCCATGACCATGGTCTGCAGCTCATTGGGCGTGATGGCCTGGGTGTAGGTGTAGGTGACGGGGTAGCCGTCATCGCCGATCTGCGAAAGGAGGTTGCCGTTATTGTCGTAGGTCCACTTGTACGTCCCGCCGGTCGCGACGACCTGTGGCCCGGTCTCGCTCGTGAGGCGGCCCTGGGCGTCGTGCACGAGGGTGTCGGTGCCCGAGAGCGTCGTCGTGCTGGTGGTCCAGTTCAGGGGGTTGTAGCCGTAGGCGTAGGCGCTGTTGAGGGTGGTGGTGGCGGGGCTGGTGGTGGGGCCGGCCAGGGTCAGGCTGGTTAGGCGGCTAGAGGGGTCGTAGCCCATCGCTTCCTGGACGCCGCTGCCGCCGGGCAGGGTCATGGTGATCGGCAGGTCATTGAGGTTGTAGCCCAGGCGGCCGGTGTACGGTCCGGCGCCGCCCATGTTTTCGGCGATGGCCACGGCGCGGCCCTCGGTGTCGAGGGTGGTGGTGACGGGGGTGGTCCCGTCCACGATGGTGTGGGTGCGCTGCTGGCCCGCGGCGTCGTAGCCGTAGCGCGTCACGAGCCCGTTGTCGGTGCTGCTGGTCTGGCGGTCGGCGGCGTCGAAGGTCGCGCTGTCGGTCTGGGTCTGGACCGGTCCTGTTGGGGGCTGGGTCTGGCGCGTCCAGGAGACGGTGTTGCCGTCGGGGTCGAAGCTGTTCGTCGTGGTGATGGTGGTGGTCCCGCCGGGGCCGAGCGCGGTCATCACGTCCTGCACCGTGCGGTTGTCGGCGTCGAGGGTCGTGCTGTCGGTGCGGTTGTCGGCGTCGGTGTGGCTGACCTGATTGCCCGCCGCGTCGTAGCTGTACGTCTCATACGTCGGCGCTGTTTGCGCCTGGCTCTTGCCCACGGGGCTGGGGTCGATCTGCGTGCTGAGGGGCAGGTCGGTCAGGTCGTACAGATGGTAGACGGTATCGCCGTTGGGCTGCTCGACCTGGGCCACGTTGCCGTCGCCGTCGTAGTTGGTCTGCGTGGTCAGGGGCATCGAGAGGCCCGGTCCGCTGGTGGTGTCCGTGGCCACCTCATTGCGGGCGTCGTAGGCGCGCGTCTCCACGCTGCTGGCAGTCCCCGCCGTCCCACCGGTGATGGCCACGGTGTTGCCCACCGGGTCGTACTGATACTGCGTGGTGTTGTGGGAGGGGTCGGTGGTCTGGGTCAACCGACCGGCGGCGTCATAGGCGCTCTGGGTCATGTTGCCCTGGGGGTCGCGCGTGGCCACTTGCTTGGTGGCCGTATAGGTGTACAGCGCGGTGCCGCTGACCGGGTTGGTGCTGGCGACGAGGCGCTGCCAGGGGTCGTAGCTGCTGGTCGTGACCTCGCCGTTGGCGTTGCTTGACCGGATGACGTTGCCGTCGGCGTCGTAGCCGGTGCTGCTGGTGGGCGTGGCGCTGCTGCCGTCGTAGAGCGTCACCTGCGGCAAGGTGGTGGAGGTTTGGCGACCGAGGTGATCGTAGCTGGTGGTCGTGGTGGTGTTGCCGTTGGCCGTGGTCACGCCCGTCTGATGGCCGTCGCCGTCATAGCCATAGGTGGTGGTGACCGGTCCGGTCGTGGTGACGCCGTTGAGCGTGGTGGTAATCGGCGGCGTGCTCTCGCTGTGCAGGTCGCCCTGCAGCGGGTAGGTGTAGCCGCGCGTGTACAGCGGCGCCTGTACGGGGTCGAGCTGGGGGGTGGGCGGGACGACGCTGCCGTCGGCGCTGGTGGTGCGCAGGCTGCTCGGCACGAAGCCGCGCCCGTCGATGGTACCGGTGCGCTCACCATACGAGTCATACTGGTTGACGCTGGCGCGCCACTGCTGGACGTAGCTGCACGTTCCCAGGGGCTGCACCGCTGGCGCTCCCGGCGGGCGGACCACGGCGTTGTGACAGAAGCTGTTGCCCTGGTTGCTGGCCAGCATGGTGGTCGTGATCGGCGAGTGGTAGGCGTCGTAGGCGTAGAGCGTGACCCCGCCCTCGGGTTTATCCGTCTCCAGCAGGTTGTAGGTCCCCGCCTGGTAGTGGTTGGTGATGGTCGAGGTCACGGGCGTGTTACCGGGGACGTAGAGGGCGACCGCCGGCAACACGGTCTGCGTCAGCAGGCCGACGCTGCCGCTCGGGCCGGCGTATTGGTAGGCATAGGTTGTGGTGTTGCCGTTGGCGTCGGTCGTCGTGAGCGGGTCATGGTCCGTATCGTAGGTCGTGCTGCTGGTATCGCCCGGGCCGTCCTGAGTCTGCGTGGCCTGCCCCTGGGCGTCGAGCGTATAGGTGTGCGTGAGGGGGGCCGTCGAGCCGGCGCCCTCGACCACCACGGTCTGGCTCACGCCGTAGGTCATCTGCGTGGTGTAGCTCTGCGTGTAGCCGGCCTGGCCCACCGTCCCGCTGGCCGGGCTGGTCATGCTGGTCACCCGGCCGAAGCTGTCGTAGCCCAGCGTCCAGGGGCGCGTGGCCTGCGTGTACGGCGTGGTCACGCTGATCAGTTGCTGTATTATTATAAAGTGAGTGGTGCCCAACTCCGCTCTAATGGATCGAAGATACGCTCATTGACGGCTTCATTAATACATGAGCAATGCCCCTAGGTATCATGGAGAGGCGGGAGGGTAGTGCAGCCGAGGGAGGAGAAGCAAATGTTCGAGTTTATTCACTCGATGGCACCGCCGACATTGTTAGCAACGGATGCGGAGTTGGGGCGTATTGAGCAAACGTATGTATGCCGCCTCCCGGATGACTATCGGGTCTTCATGAAGACCTTCGGCCCCGGCACGCTCGACGACGGGACCTTCAGTACCGATATTTTGTCTCCCAACGAGGTCATCGCACAGACCGAGGAAATGCGCGCTCTATACCATGAACCAGGTAAGCGAGCCCCATGGCATCTGCTTTTCTTCGATGCCTGGGACAACGCTCCAACCTATTTCACGCTCGAAGACATCGACCGGCTCATCGTCTTCGCGAGCGACGATGGCGGCAGCACATCCGTCATCCTACCAAACGATCTGCCGCGCTATTTTGAGTTACTGCATGACGGGCCAATTGGGGATGGTGGTACCACAATGGACTCGTTTCTCACCTATCTTGATCCACGTGTCCGTTATGAGCCGCATGCGCGGCGCATTGTCGAGAACGGCGTCGTCCGTGAGACCGATGGACGACCCGATGGGACTCCATGCATCCTCCGCTTCACGCCACGGGGCTATGAGTCATCCATGACACGTCCGATGGTTGAGCAGGAGATCACGTGGGGTCATAGCGATGACAAGCTCGTCACTTGGAACCTATTACAAACTGATATTGGGCGAAGGCCGACTGACATCTCGTTCTTCATACGACACTATCCACTCCTCGCTCTACTAGAAGCGATCGCGCTTCGAGACATCTCAATACACTTTGAGGCAGAGGAGAGTGACGTACCAACGGCACGGTTAATCGTTCCGCGTTTTGAAGCTACACTGCGCGTCGGAGCTGGCATGCAGGGACTTACATTGTACGTCAGGGTTCCGGAAGAGCACGCACGCACGTTGTACCGTTGGTTGGCTGATCAAACCGATACCTTGGGATATGAGGTCCCACGTGATTTACGTGCCTTGGCAGAAGCGTGATCCGAACCGAAGAAACGATGTTGGTACTGCAGGCCTGAGATCCTGCTGTGGCTTTCCGCACTGCTGTTAGTATCTGCCAATGCGTTATGTACCTGCCCACTCTCGCGAACCTTGAGTACAAGGGCGTCAACCGATGCGAAGGGGTAGGCCGTCGTGCTCAGGTATCGCTCGTATCAAGCCCTAATCAACAGGCCAAACAGTGCGCAGAGTCAAGATGTTTGACTTGTGCGACAAAGATCTGGATAGCTTCCATAGTTCGATCGGCTTGGCTGCCTTCTGTCGTCTGCGTGACCACCTGTCTCGTTTAAGAAGCAAGACCAACAGATCCTTCCCGCTCTCAAAACTGTCTTCCCCGGACACCTTCTCTCACCCTGACCTTGCATCAGGATAGCCACAATTACTCATAGAAGATGCATAACTCTACCCTTTGAGATCAATGAGGGTAGCACTTGGGGTGTTGAGGATACGCACGTTGAAGATGATAGCGTTCGGATCTGGTACCAAATCCTGATCGATCAGCAACAACAGGAGACTAGAAGGCAGTTGACGCACTATGTTAGGCGCGTACGGTGCAGAGGGGGTCAGGAACGGTCCGTAGTCCGCTTCCACGGTGTAAATGAAATGATGACTCGGATCATCCTGCACGCGTTCCCTCACTATAGCTTCATATCCGTAGTACATGATGGGGGAATTGACTCTGCGGAAGCACGGCACGAAGTTGAGAGGATTGTCTTTTGGCCCTCCCAGCGATCTGCCAAGCAGATGGCATTTATTGAGTACTCCACCTAAACCATTGAGATAAGGGAGTATTGTGCTCGGGACACCGTTAGGCCCATAGGGTGGTGCCCCTCCAGTAATAAAAGCGTCTAACCCTGTGGGCCGGCCTGCGTTAGGCTGGCCATATAGAATACGAACCGTTCCAGCCAACCCAGTCGCGTCACTTGCATCGAGTGGATTATCGTCTACATAAGCGTAGGTACGCACGCCGTCCTGCTCGCTGGGGTCGGGCTGCAGGAAGCGCTCGATCTCGGGGTCATAGTAGCGCACGCTGAGCCAGTACCAGGAGAGCTTCTCGTCGTACCAGTAGCCGGCGTACCTCAACTGCTGGGGCACGGTCTCGTCGGTCGCGTCGTTGCTGGTCAACTCGCCCCAGCTGTCATAGGCGTAGCGGTCCACGACCTTGCCGGTGCTGTCCGTCAGCGCGACGACGTTGCCGCGCCCATCGACTTCGTACCAGTAGCGGCTGGTGGCGCCGCTCCCGGTGGTGCGCAGCAGTTCGTAGGGCGCGCCCGCATCGGTGTAGAGGTAGGTGTCGGTGTAGGCGGTGGTGCCGCTGGTCAGGCGCACCTGCCCCAGCACGCCATCGCGGTAGGTGAACTGCTGGTCGAGGGTGGGCTGGCCGGGCTCGACCACGTGGTAGGAGGCGCGCTGGCCGGAGGGGTTGTAGCTGAGGGTAACGGTGAGAGGCGTGCGGTGGTCCAGCGTCGTGATCTGCGTGGGACGGGCCTGGCTGTCGTAGGTGAGATGGGTGTTGAGCAGGGTGCCGTCGGTGATGGCGGTGGTGTCGCCGTGGACATCGTAGGCGTAAGAGGCGGTGGGCTGGCCGTCGCCCATGACCATGGTCTGCAGCTGGTTGGGGGTGATGGCCTGGGTATAGGTGTAGGTGACGGGGTAGCCGTCGTCGCCGATCTGGGAGAGGAGGTTGCCGTTGTTGTCGTAGGTCCACTTGTACGCGCCGCCGGTGGCCACGACCTGCTGACCGGACTCGCTCGTCAGCCGTCCCCGTGCGTCGTGGGCGAGGGTGTCGGTGCCCGAGAGGGTGGTGGTGCGGGTGGTCCAGTTGAGGGGGTTGTAGCCATAGGCGTAGTTGCTGGTGAGGGTCAGGGCGGGGTTGGCGGCGCCGCTGGCCAGGGTGGCGTAGAGGGAGTAGCCGTAGGCGAGGCTGATCGAGGCGCCGAAGGCAGAGGGCCAGGCGCCGAAGGGCTGGGCGGCAGGGGAGTAGCTGCCGACGCCACCCGCGTCGTAGGCCAGGTTGTTGTACGAGGCGGTGGAGGCGGTGGTGTTGTACATCAGCCAGTAGGATGTGTTCGGCGCGAGAGTGGCGGCGAGGGGCACGGTGTTCCAGGTATTGGCCACGAGCGTGGCGCGGGCGCTGCTGGCGACGAGGGCGCCGGGCGCGCCGCCGCTGTCAGCATAGATGGCGACCTGGTACTGGTCGTTGGCAGGGGAGGGGTCGATGGCGCCGACGTAGGCGGAGAGGGAGGCAACCTGGGCGCCCTGGGGGTCGGTGGTGATCTGCGAGCCTTGCATGTCGTTGGCGTCGCCCGTGTCCTGCTGCGAGCCTTGCATGTCGTTGGCGTCGCCCGTGTCCTGGTACGCGCCGCTGTGGGCGTTGCCGAGGGTGACGACGGCCGGACCGGTCAGGGTCTGCGTGACCAGGCGGCTCGATGCGTCGTAGCCCATTGCTTCGCGCACGCCGCTGCCGCCAGGCAAGGTCATGGTCACGGGCAGGTCATTGGCGTTGTAGTCCAGGCGACCGGTGTACGGTTCCTGCCCGCCCATCCTACAGCGACAGCGGCGCGGCCCGCGTTGCAGACCCGATTAATCCAACGTGCTTACTGATGGATTAATCAGGGATTATAGAGTTCGGCGCCGGACAGGTTACCGGCTGTATTCGTCCCACCCACGACGAGCACTTTGCCGGATGGCAGCAAGGTCGCTGTGCCTCCAAAATGGCCCATGTGCATGCGTGCCGTCTCGACCCATTGGCCAGTTTGGGGAACGTAGATTTCCGCGCTGGTGTCTTTATTGCCTCCTGTCACCAGGACAGTGCCATTAGACAGTAGGGTTGCCGTGTGTCCCGAGCGTGCCTCGTGCATGGAGCCTGTTTCCGTCCAGGTGCGCGTGCGTACATGGTATAGCTCTGCGCTTGAGAGAAATCCATTGTTGCCGCCGCCTGCCACAAGGATCGTGTCATTGGGCAGGAAAGTTGCTGTGTGACTCCCGCGCAGCGTGATCATGGGCCGTGTGCCGCCCCAGGTCCCCGTCCGCGGGTCATAGATTTCGTCGCGGGTCGGGTTTGCAAACAATGTCGGCTTGTCGCTTCCCCCGGCGACGAGCACCGTCCCGTTGGGGAGCAACGTGGCTGTGTGGCCCTCTCGTCTCGTTGTCATGCTGCCCGTGAACGTCCAATGATGCGTCCGCGGGTTGTACAGTTCTGCACTGGACAACGCGCCCGTCTCACCATCGCCCCCAGCGACAAGCACCAGTCCTGTCGTGAGCAATGTGGCCGTGCAGCCTTTACGCGCCGTGTGCATGGGACTGGTCGCCGCCCATCGTCGCGTGTGCGGGCTGTAGAGTTGTGCGCTTGGGGTCAGTAGCGCGCTGTTGACACTGCTGCAGACGACGAGGACCGTTCCATCCGGCAACAGCACAGCCGTTTGACCGCTCACGGCCATCGCCATCGGAGTAGTCTTCGTCCAACGATCCGTCCGTGGATTGTAGATTTCGGCACTGCTGCTATTGAGGCCATTGGAGGTGAACTCACCGGTGAAGCCCCCGGCAACCAGTATCGTGCCGTCCCGTAGGAGCGTCGTCGATGTGTCGGAACGACGAGCGATCATGGGCGCAGTGGGTATCCACGTGCTCTGGGTAACTCCGATCATCAGTGACGCCTGATGCACTGTCCCCACTTGAAAGGAGACGAAGATTGTGAGGGCAAGGGTGTGTACATAGCACGGACATGACGTTAGATGACGGCGGAGAAACCCTCTTTTGTTACGATCGTTCATCATACTCACCCGTCCATTGAAGATTGCCCGGCCCTACTTGTCACCCTAGACTCCTAATACGGGCGAACATGGTGCGATTGAGTCAAGTTTTCGCGTCACGTCTCGTCGGTCTGAGGTGGAGCCTCGCTAGTACTTCATCATGCCATCACTTATACGAGTGATCCACTGTATCTATGGACCACGTCACAACCCCCTCAGCCCTGAGCGAAACACGTAGCGCCGGACTATGTACACGGCGTAACTATTGATGGCTAGGAACAGCAAGATGAGCGGTAGTGCAAAGACCACACCCGGCGATGAAAGATCGCGGGTGACAAAAAGCTGCAGAAGAGCGCAGACTATGGTACCTATCAGGACGAGCGCATAGACGCCGACCAACCCTACAATGAAGGGCATGAGGGAACTCTTTCCCAGCGTCAAATAAAGTGCGCTTGCCCCAAGTAGACCCACAGCGATCAAGATGATGGGCCAAACAAGGGCAAGAACCAGCCCCGCACCGACCCCGTAATCGTCGTGTCCTGGCATATAGGGGTCCGTTGCACTCGGCCCTCCACCGATATTCAGCAGTGCAAGGGCAACGAAGATCGACCCCGCCGCGAGCACCACGAGCGCGAGGACGGCAAGGCCGTCGGCGAGAAGCTTTGTTAACATACGGGACTCTTTCCCCACACGCGCTCATGCCTGCCTACGAACCCTAGTGTACTGGCTTTCGGCCATAGGTCCCAGAGCCTGAGTGCATCAATCTCTTGTCGCCCTCGCTTCCATGTCTACCTGCGGGCTGTTAGGAATAGTACTGTCCTTAAAGGATTGATAGTACCTATATGTCTGGCAGTACTCGTTATTCTCGCCATCGAGACAGGGTAGATAGGTGCCCCAACCAGGCGACGGGACCGGTGCATCAGTTCCGACCCTCACTCTCACCTCGTTCTTGCCAAGCATGTCATAGAGCCTGACAGCCGCAGTGTAGGCGAATGAGTTGCTGTTGAAGTTCGAGAGTTCGTACGAGAGTTCGTAGTCGACGTTTGCGTTGTTAGTCCTCGTCGTCGTATCCGCGATGTTGGTCAAGTATTTGGTGCAGGACTCGTTGTTATCGACGAGAACGATCGTCTTGAGGACCTGGCGCGCCTCCTCCTCCGTGCTCAGTCCGTCGACCTGCTCAGTGGTGCCGATCTCCGCTTTGATGTGTCCATAGCCGAACAAGAACTGTTGCAGCCCACTGTTTTCCGGGTTTGCCTCAGCCAAGAGTGTAGTGCTGCCCTGGCTGATGCGGAGATAGGCGTGGTTGAAGAGGATACCAGCGATACTGCGCAGGGGTCGGAAGCGAACGTCGACTTTACATTGCCCGCTCGGATCAGTGCCGTCAATGGGATCGTCGGCTGCATACCTGTAGGTGCAGACGCCGTCCTGCTCGCTGGGGTCGGGCGCCAGGAATCGCTCGATCTCGGGGTCGTAGTAGCGCACGCTGAGCCAGTACCAACTGAGCTTCTCGTCGTACCAGTAGCCCGCGTACCTCAACTGCTGGGGCACGGTCTCGTTGACGCCATCGTCGGAGGTCAGCTCGCCCCAGTTGTCGTAGGCGTAGCGGTCCACCACCTTGCCGTTGATGTCCGTCAGCGCGACGACGTTGCCGCGCCCGTCGACCTCGTACCAGTAGCGGCTCGTGGCGCCGCTCCCAGTGGTGCGCAGCAGTTCGTAGGGCGCGCCAACGTCGGTGTAGAGGTAGGTGTCGGTGTAGGCGGTCGCGCCGCTGGTCAGGCGCACCTGCCCTAGCAGCCCGTTGCGGTAGGTGAACTGCTGGTCGAGGGTGGGCTTGCCGGGCTCGACCACGTGGTAGGAGGCGCGCTGGCCGCTGGGGTTGTAGGTGAGGGTGGCGGTGACGGGCGTGCCGTGGTCCAGGGTCGTGACCTGCGTGGGACGGGCCTGGCTGTCGTAGGCGAGGTGCGTGTTGAGCAGGCCGAGGGCATTGGTGATAGCGGTGGTGTCTCCGTGCCCATCGTAGCCGTAATAGGCGGTGGGCTGACCGTCGCCCATGACCATGGTCTGCAGCTGGTTGGGCGTGATGGCCGATGTATAGGTGTAGGTCACGGGGTAGCCGTCGTCGCCGATCTGCGAGACGAGGTTGCCGTTCTTGTCGTAGGTCCACTTGTACATCCCACCGGTGGCCACGACCTGCGGCCCGGTCTCGCTCGTCAGGCGGCCCTGGGCGTCGTGGGCCAGAGTGTCGGTGCCCGAGAGGGTGGTGGTACTCGTCGTCCAGTTCAGCGGATTGTAGCCGTAGGCGTAGCTGCTGCTGAGGGTGGTGGTGGCCGGGCTGGTCGTGGGGCCGGCCAGGGTCAGGTTGGTCAGGCGGCCGGAGGGGTCATAACCTATCGCTTCCTGGACGCCGCTGCCGCCGGGCAGGGTCATCGTGAGCGGCAGGTCGTTCATGTTGTAGCCCAGGCGGCCGGTGTACGGTCCGGCCCCGCCCATGTTTTCGGTGATGGCCACGGCGCGGCCCTCGGTGTCAAACGTGGTGGTGACGGGGGTGGTCCCATCCACGATGGTGTGGGTGCGTTGCTGGCCCGCCGCGTCGTAGCCGTAGCGCGTCACGAGGCCGTTGTCGGTGACGCTGGTCTGGCGGTCGGCGGCGTCGAAGGTCGCGCTGTCGGTCTGGGTCTGCACCGGCCCTGTTGGGGGCTGGGTCTGGCGGGTCCAGGACACCGTGTTGCCGTCGGGGTCGAAGCTGTTCGTCGTGGTGATGGTGGTGGTCCCGCCGGGGCCGAGCGCGGTCGCCACGTCCTGCACCGTGCGGTTGTCCGCGTCGAGCATCAGGGTGTCGGTGCGGTTGTCGGCGTCGGTGTGGCTGACCTGATTGCCGGCCGCGTCGTAGCTGTACGTCTCGTAGGTGGGCTCCTGTTGCGCCTGACTCTTGTTCACCGGCGCGGGGTCGATCTGCGTGCTGAGGGGCAGGTCGGTCAGGTCGTACAAGTTGTAGACGGTGTCGCCGTTGGGCTGCTGGACCTGGGCCACGTTGCCGTCGCCGTCGTAGGCGGTCTGCGTGGTTAGGGGTGGGGAGCCCGGGCCGCCGACGGTGTCGCTGATGACCTCGTTGCGCGCGTCGTAGGCGCGCGTCTCCACACTGGTGGCCGCGAGAGCGGTCCCGCCGGTGATGGCCACGGTGTTGCCCACGGCGTCGTACTGGTACTGCGTCGTGTTGTTGGAGGGGTCGGTGGTCTGGGACAGGCGGCCCGCCGCGTCGTAGGCGCTCTGGGTGACGTTGCCCTGCGGGTCGCGCACGGAGGTCTGCTCGGTGGCGTTGTAGGTGTCGAGGGTGGTGCCACTGACCGGGTTGGTGGTGGAGACCAGGCGCTGCCAGGGGTCGTAGCTGCTGGTGGTGGTCTCGCCGTTGGCGTTGGTCGACCGGATGACGTTGCCGTCGGCGTCGTAGCCCGTGCTGCTGGTGGGCGTGCTGCTGCTGCCGTTGTAGAGCGTCACCTGCGGCAAGGTGGTGGAGGTCTGACGGCCCAGGTGGTCGAAAGCGGTGGTCGTGGTGTTGCCATTGGCCGAGGTCGCGCCCGTCTGGTGGCCGTCGCCGTCATAGCCATAGGTCGTGGTGACGGGTCCGGACGTGGTGACGCCGTTGAGGGTGGTGGTGAGCGGCGGCGTGCTCTCGCTCTGCAGGTCGCCCTTCAAGATGTAGGCATAGCCGCGCGTGTAGAGTGGAGCCTGCACGGGGTCGAGCTGCGGGTTGGATGGGCACGAAGGACCTGCATTGCCATCAACGCGCAGGCCCCGGCGCACATGCGCCAGGGCCGACCTTCATGTTATGTTAAAGCTCATCCTCCGACCCGGGCAACGTCTCTTCGTCGCCCGACAGGTCTCGCTCCAGGCTCCCATAGCCCGTCAACTCGGCATGCTGTTGCAGGGCCGGGAAGCGGTCTTCGTCGATGACGGCAACAGCGTACATGTCGCTATCGAGGGGGAAGTACACCAATAGAGCATGGTGTTTTTGAAGCTGTCGTCTAATGGCCTCCAAGAACTCCTCGGTCGACGCCTGGTCCCACTCCACGTCATCCATCCACGACCATCGTTCCGTCTCGGGAGGCCGATCACGCAACAAGCGATCCATCTGCTCGATCACCTCGTCCGGTCGCGCTCGCCAGTCGAGCAAGGCAAGCTGGTCGCGCTCCAACAACCCGTTCAGAAGCGCCAGCCACGGTACGTCCGTCGGAGGGTCGCCGTCCTGCTCGGTGTGTTGGAGTTGTTGATGCGGCTGAACCGTGGCCCAGTAGACGGCGGGCTGCTCGACGGCCAGGCGCACTACCTCGCTCAAGGAGCGGTCATCCGGGAGCAAGGCGTGGCAGAGGGCCAGGAGTTCGTCATTGTCATACGTCGCCATATTCCCTCCTCACCGTCGTTGTTAGGCTGAGCCGCGACCGTGCTCCGCCTGCGATCGCGCTAGACGCCGCCGGCCAGACTTGAGACCTGGTCGAGGTCAGCCAAGCTCGTTACTTAAGTATGGCGCTTTGAATGCCTCATAGGAACTGCTTGCACTGTCGGTTGAGCGAGCGCAACGCGCGACCGCCCCCCTCAATCTATCAGCACACGCGCTTTAGCTCCACGGTCTACTCGTCGACGGCATCGGCACCCCCCACATCGATGACATCGACGGCGGGGACATCTCCCGATGCACCGAGGACCACATGATCCTGAACCACCTTCACATCCGCGCTGGTGCCGGGATCGCTCCCAGGGCCTGTGAAGTACGCATGTGTCCGCACGATCACATAGCCGTCTGTCCTCATAGCCATCGCCGCATCGTTCCCGACGAGGTTATCGAGCCACGCGTCCGTATACGCCTGACCGTGCCGGGCGATTTGAACCCAATCAGAGCCCGGACCCAGCTTTGCGTCCGAGACAATCCAGCGCGGCATGTTTTCGTTGCCGGGGACTTGGAACACTTTCTTGTAGATGCCATCAGGACCTGGCGCGTTGGAGGATTGCCACGGATGTCCGCCCACCCTCGTGTACCCGAAGCTCGCGTAGAACCGATCCTGCACGAACTCGCCATACTGGCCCTTGCCCGCGGTGTCCCAGCGCGAGTATAAATGCTTGAATTGCGTGGTGTCGATGCCCGATGCGCCGAAACGACGCCGGAGGATAACCGCTCCTGCGGTCAGCGGGAGGTGATACGGACTGCGCCATTGAACATGCCCGTGCTTCTGCCAACATAGGTACCGATAGTACATCCAACTTGGGTCGTCACGCTCGATGATGCAGGGGTCGTTGCCGCCTGCTAGACCTGCTAGTCCCGACGGGTCCGTCCCATCGATGGGGTCATCATTGACGTAGGCGTAGGTGCGCACGCCGTCCTGCTCAGAGGGGTCGGGCTGCAGGAAGCGCTCGATCTCGGGGTCATAGTAGCGCACGCTGAGCCAGTACCACGACAGCTTCTCGTCGTACCAGTAGCCGGCGTAGCGCAACTGCTGCGGCACGGTCTCGTTGGCCCCGTCGTCGCTGGTCAGTTCGCCCCAGCTGTCGTAGGCGTAGCGGTCCACCACCTTGCCGGTGATGTCCGTCAGGGCCACCACGTTGCCCCGCCCGTCGAGTTCGTACCAGTAGCGGCTGGTGGCGCCGCTTCCGGTTGTGCGCAGCAGTTCGTAGGGGGCGCCGGCGTCGGTGTAGAGGTAGGTGTCGGTGTAGGCGGTCGTGCCGCTGGTCAAGCGCACCTGCCCTAGCAGCCCGCTCCGATAGGTGAACTGCTGGTCGAGGGTGGGCTTGCCGGGCTCGACCACGTGGTAGGAGGCGCGCTGGCCGCTGGGGTTGTAGGTGAGGGTGGCGGTGAGGGGCGTGCCGTGGTCGAGGGTTGTGACCTGCACGGGACGGGCCTGGCTGTCGTAGACGAGGTGGGTGCTGAGGGTGTTGCCGTCGGTGATGGCGGTGGTATCGCCATGCGTGTCGTAGCCGTAGTAGGCGGTGGGCTGACCGTCGCCCATGACCATGGTCTGCAGCTGGTTGGGCGTGATGGCCGATGTATAGGTGTAGGTCACGGGGTAGCCGTCGTCGCCGATCTGCGAGACGAGGTTGCCGTTCTTGTCGTAGGTCCACTTGTACATCCCACCGGTGGCCACGACCTGCGGCCCGGTCTCGCTCGTCAGGCGGCCCTGGGCGTCGTGGGCCAGAGTGTCGGTGCCCGAGAGGGTGGTGGTACTCGTCGTCCAGTTCAGCGGATTGTAGCCGTAGGCGTAGCTGCTGCTGAGGGTGGTGGTGGCCGGGCTGGTCGTGGGGCCGGCCAGGGTCAGGTTGGTCAGGCGGCCGGAGGGGTCATAACCTATCGCTTCCTGGACGCCGCTGCCGCCGGGCAGGGTCATCGTGAGCGGCAGGTCGTTCATGTTGTAGCCCAGGCGGCCGGTGTACGGTCCGGCCCCGCCCATGTTTTCGGTGATGGCCACGGCGCGGCCCTCGGTGTCAAACGTGGTGGTGACGGGGGTGGTCCCATCCACGATGGTGTGGGTGCGTTGCTGGCCCGCCGCGTCGTAGCCGTAGCGCGTCACGAGGCCGTTGTCGGTGACGCTGGTCTGGCGGTCGGCGGCGTCGAAGGTCGCGCTGTCGGTCTGGGTCTGCACCGGCCCTGTTGGGGGCTGGGTCTGGCGGGTCCAGGACACCGTGTTGCCGTCGGGGTCGAAGCTGTTCGTCGTGGTGATGGTGGTGGTCCCGCCGGGGCCGAGCGCGGTCGCCACGTCCTGCACCGTGCGGTTGTCCGCGTCGAGCATCAGGGTGTCGGTGCGGTTGTCGGCGTCGGTGTGGCTGACCTGGTTGCCCGCCGCGTCGTAGCTGTACGTCTCGTAGGTGGGCGCCGTTTGCGCCTGGCTCTTGTTCACGGGGCTGGGGTCGATCTGGGTGCTGAGGGGCAGGTCGGTCAGGTCGTACAAGTTGTAGACGGTGTCGCCGTTGGGCCGCTCGACCTGGGCCACATTGCCGTCGCCGTCGTAGTTGGTCTGCGTGGTCAGCGGCGTCGAGAGGCCCGGCCCGCTCGTGGTGTCCGTGGCCACCTCATTGCGGGCGTCGTAGGCGCGCGTCTCCACGCTGCTGGCCGCGCCGGCCGTCCCGCCGGTGATGGCCACGGTGTTGCCCACGGCGTCGTACTGATACTGCGTCGTGTTGTTGGAGGGATCGGTGGTCAGGGTCAACCGACCGGCGGCGTCGTAGGCGCTCTGGGTGACGTTGCCCTGGGGGTCGCGCGTGGCCACCTGCTCCGTGGCCGTATAGGTGTACAGGGTGGTGCCACTGACCGGGTTGGTGCTGGAGACCAGGCGCTGCCAGGGGTCGTAGCTGCTGGTGGTGGTCTCGCCGTTGGCGTTGCTGGTGCGCACGGCGTTGCCGTCGGCGTCGTAGCTCGTGCTGCTGGTGGGCGTGGCGCTGCTGCCGTCGTAGAGGGTCACGCGCGGCAGCGTGATGGAGACCTGGCGGCCCAGGTGGTCGTAGCTGGTGGTGGTGGTGTTGCCGTTGGCCGAGGTGACGCCCGTCTGATTGCCGTCGCCATCATAGCCGTAGGTGGTGGTGACCGGTCCGGTGGTGGTGACGCCGTTGAGCGTCGTGGTGATCGGTGGCGTGCTCTCGCTCTGCAGGTCGCCCTTCAAGGTGTAGGCATAGGTGCGCGTGTAGAGCGGCGCCTGTACGGGGTCGAGCTGCGGCGTGGGCGGGACCACGCTGCCGGTCGCGCTGGTGGTGCGCAGGCTGCTCGGCACGACGCCGCGCCCGTCGATCGTGCTGGTGCGCTCTCCGTACTGATCGTAGCGGTTAACGCTGGCGCGCCACTGCTGGACATAGCTGCACGTCCCCAGGGGCTGCACCGCTGGCGCCCCCGGCGCGTGGATGATGCTGTTGGGGCAGAAGTTGTTGCCCTGGTTGCTCGCCAACATCGTGGTTGTGACCACGGAGTGGCCGCCATCGTAGGCGTAGAGGTCCACGCCGCCCTCGGGCTTGTCCGTCTCCAGCAGGTTGTAGGTCGTGGGGTCGTAACGGTTGGTGATGATGGAGGTGGTGGGGCTGTTGCCGGGCACGTAGAGGGCGACCGCCGGCAGCACCGTCTGCGTCAGCAGGCCCACGCTGCCGCTGGAACCGGCGTATTGGTAGGTGTACGTGGTCGTGTTGCCATTGGCGTCGGTGCTGGTCAGGACATCGTGGTCGGCGTCGTAGCTCGCGCGCGTGCTGTCGCCCAGGCCGTCCGCGGTCGTCGTGGCCGCGCCCTGCCCGTCCAGCGTATAGGTCGTGGTCAGCGCGTCGCTCGTGCCGTAGCCGGCCACCACTTGCGTCTGCCCGACGCTGTACGTGAACCGCGTGGTGTAGGCGGGGGTGTAGCCCGCTTGCCCCATACGCATCAGGCTAAGAAATGGGTAGGGAAGCCGCTTTGGCATCATAAGGATGTAGACGACCTTAGACGGCAAAGGAGCTTCCCTATGACCACCGTATCACAACTGACGCAGGCGTTACA
>JAABUQ010006370.1_pt1 | contig 17956 bp, 16 predicted proteins | sample 5560001 | NCBI WGS metagenome assembly JAABUQ01 (sample SAMN10711888, study PRJNA513371) | rock metagenome | isolation source: Antarctica rocks | place: Antarctica: Victoria Land, Finger Mt nord | collected 2015-12-18
GGGACGCGATCAGAATGTTCGGCAGCAGCTCCGGGGTCAGCGTCTGGCCGGGATGGGCCAGCACGACCCGGACGCCGACCGCCTGCTCGTTCTGCTGGATTTGGGTCGGCTCGGTGCCCTGCAAGGCTGCCGAGACGGCCTGCGTGATGTCGTCTGTCGTCAGGCCGTAGCGCTGGGCTTCGGCCGTGTTGACGTTCAGCACCGACTCCGGGTTGGAATGCACAATGCCGCTGAGGCTGCCGACGATATAGGACTGCTTGGAAATGGTGTCGTTGACCTTCTGGGCGAGGTCTTCCAGCGTCGCTTGATCGGGGCCAAAGATTTTAATCTCCACGGGGTTCGGGTTGCCTGCAATATCGCCGGTCTCATCCTGCAATGTTTGATGGAAGTCCACATCGGCAGCGGGGTACTTGGAAAGGATCTGGGCACGAATATCGTCCATGACCGCGTTGATGTCGCGCGAACGGCTGGACTTGAGGCGCACGGTCATGTCGCCGACGTTCTGGGTAGTAATCGCAAAGCCGTTCTGTGCGCCTGTTTGCCGCGACCAGGCCGCGACTTCGGGCGTCTTGGCGAGTATCGTCTCGATTTGCCCGGAGACGACGCCGGTCTCGGCAAGTGATGTTCCGGCCGGCAGTTGATAGTCTAAAACAAACCCGCCTTCGTCGAACTCCGGGAAAAAGCCAGTCGGGATGCTTCGGTACAGCAAAAACGTCCCGATCCCGATGGGCAGCAGCAGAACAATCACGACGGCCTTGTGCGCCAGACACCAGTGCAGGATGCGGGCATAAACGCGGACGATCTTGTCAAACTGCCGGGGAAAGAAACCGAGAACGCGGGCAAAAACATTCCGCTTTTCGGCGTCATGCGCCGCCGCTTTCTTTGGCAGCAGCCAGCCCGCGAGAATGGGCGTCAGCAACAGGGCCAGGGCCAGCGAGATCGTCAGCGTGGCGATCATCACGAGTGCCAGCGGGCCGAAGAACTGGCCGGTCAGGTCGTTCAGAAACGTCAGCGGCAGGAACGCAGCCATTGTCGTCAGCGACGAGCCGACCATCGCAGGAGTGATGGCTTTGAGGCCGGCGGCAATGGCTTCAGAGCGTTCTTTGCCGCTTTCCAGCTCCGTGAACATATTTTCAACGACCACAATGCCGTCGTCAATGACCAGTCCGAGCGCGACCGCCAGCGCCCCCAGCGTCATAATGTTCATGGTCTGGCCCAGTATCTTCATCAGGGCAAATGCGATAATGATTGTCAGGGGCAGGATAATCAAGACGATAGAAGCCGTGCGAAGATTGCCGAGAAACAGCATCAGGACGATCAGCGCGAGTGCGCCGCCCAAGATCAGCGCTTCAATGACGCTGTTCTGGGAGCCGGTCACAATCACGGATTCGTCATAATAATTGGCAATCGTGATGCCGGGCGGCAGGATGGACTTTGCGTCTGCCAGCGCTTTCTTGATGCCGTCCGAGACCTGCACCGTGTTCCCTGCCGGCTGCTTGATGATGCTCAGAAGCACAGCCGGGTGGCCGTTGCCGCTGGTCTCAACCGTATGCGGCTCGACGCCGCGTGCGACTGTGCCGATCTCGCCGATGGTGACGGGGACGCGGTTTTTCACGGCAACCGTGATGTTTTCGATATCTTTAGCCGTCTTAAACAAGCCTGACACCAGCACTTGATAACGCAGGAACGACTGATCATAGAAACCGACGGAGTTGATCTGGTTATTTTTGGAGAGCGCTGCTTGGACATCCTGCACGATCACGCCTCGCGCCAGCAGGGCGGTCGGGTTAAGCTGGACCAGAAAGTCCGGCGTGTCGCCGCCCTGCACGGCGATTTCCCGGACGCCGGGAACTTGCAGCAGGCGCGGGCGCAGGGTATACAGAGACAGCCGGCGCAGCTCCTGCTGGCTGACCGTTTTGGAATACAGGCTGTAGCCCATGACGGGGAAGACCGACGGGTTTAGCTGCTCGGCAGTGACATTGGTTCCCGCGGGCAGGGAAGCCTGAAGCTGGGCGATGCGGGACCGCACAAGCTGAAGCGTGGACTGCATGTCCGTACCCCAGTTGAAGTTGACGTCCAGCTCATCGCCCCCGCGCTGAGTCAGCGAAAGAACTTTTGTGACGTTGGGAACGCCCGACACGGCGTTTTCCAGGGGCCGTGTGATGTTCGCCAGCACCGTCGGGATCGGCGTGTTTCCGGCGTCCGCCGTCACAATGATGCGCGGCGCGGAGAGGTCAGGGAAGATGGCGACGGGCAGTGACTGGGACGCCGAAAAGCCGCCTAAACAGAGAACCACGACCAGCAGCAGAATGGCCTTGCGGTAACGCTGCACCCACCCGCTCAGGCCGATGCCTCCTGCGGGGCTAGGCTGGGACACCGGTTCGAGTTGGGACACCGGTTCGAGTTGGGACACCGGTTCGGGCTGGGGTGCCGATTTGGGCTTGGGGACTGAGTCATATTTAATTGCCATGCGTGACCTGCACTTTCGCACCGTCGGGCAGGCCGTACTGGTTCGTCACTGCCACTTTGTCGCCAATCTTGACGCCGCTTTTTACTTCAACCTGGTCGCCGATGGATAATCCGAGAGTGACGGGAACAACGTGCGCGATGCCGTCCGCTCCGACGGATATGATGCTCGGCTTGCCAGTGTCGGGGTCGGACAAGACCGCCGCTTTTGGAACAATTAAAACATTGGTGTGCCGCTCGGTGACAATCAGCACACGGGCAGTCGTGTCGTCTTTCAGCAGATGGTTTGCGTTCGCGACAACGGCAAATGCGGGGATCGTGCCGGTGGCGACATCCACGCGCGGGGCAATCGAGCTGATGGTGGTGCGAAACACGCGCTTCGGCACACTGCTGACGGTGAATGTCAGCGCCTGCCCTAGCTTCACAGGAGCTACCGCATTTCCGGGCAGGCTGATGGAAATCTGAAGCTGGTCTAAGTTTGCAATCAGCGCGACTTTTGTGGTTGTGTCCACCGTCTCGCCCGCCGTTGCGCCAAGCGTCCCGACTTGGCCTCCAAGCGGGGCGCGGAGCGTGTAAAGCGCCTTCTGGGAGCGGGCGGTTGTCAGCGCCCCCTCTGAGTTCCGAAGCTGCTGCCGGGCGACTAAAATGTCCTGCCGCTTGACGACGGTTTGCTGCTGGGCGGCGCGGGCGGCGGCGACGGCGGCCTGCTGTCCGGCAACGGTCTGGCGCTGCCCCGCGACCGCCTGCTGCTGGGCGGCCTGCTGGGCGGCGGCGGTTCGCAAAGCAAGCTCGGCGGCCTGCACGTCTTTCTGCGGCACCAGCCCTTCGCCGAAAAGTGTCTGGGTGCGGGTCAAAGTCTGTTGGGCGTTGGCGAGAGTGGCGTCGGCCCCGATGAGTGTCGCTTTCGCCCCGGCCAGCGCCGCTTCGGCGTTCCGCTGGCTTGCCTGTGCCTGGAGGACGGCAATTCTGGCCTGAGACGCCGCCTGCGCGGCATTGGCCTGGGCCTGCTCCACCTGCACCTGGTTTTGCCCGATCGCGGCCTGGGCCTGCTGAAGCTGTCCGACAAGCGGCTGGGTAGACAACTGGCCAATGATCTGGCCGCGCGAGACTGTCTGCCCGTAGCGCACGAGCAGGGCCGACAGGACACCTGCCACCGGCGGCGTGACGGTCGCTTCCCGGCCCGGCAGAACTTGCAGGATGCCCGTGGCGGGGAGCGTTTTTTCCAGAGTGCCGCGCGAGACGGCGGCGACCTGCACCGACGGCAGGGGCTTGGCGTCTGCGGATTTGTCGCCGGCGGGTTGTGCGCCGCCGTGTCCGCATCCGGCTGACAGCGCTGCCGAGGCGACGACAAGGAAATAATAGGGAAGAAGAGAATAGCCGTGTGGTCTTGTCATGTGGTCTTTTCTCATGGTGCGCCCCGGCCCCCGCCGCTTGCCCCGCCGGGTCCTGTTCCTGTGGTGCTGTTGCCTGCCGGGCTGGTTCCCGGCGTCGAAGCGCCGCCGGCTGGACTGGTTCCATTGGCGCCGGTCGGCGGGGCGACGACTGGGGGAGTGGAAGCGGGGAGCGGAGTTGGCACGGCCCCGGCGAAGCCCGTAGACAGCGTGGTAGACGCGGCGGCGGCATCGTAGACTGCCTGGGTGTAGGCAATCCGGGCCTGGGTCAGCGCCGCCCGCGCGGTCAAAACTTGCAGCAGCGGGAACAAGCCGTTCCGGTAGCCGAGCGTGGTTTTGTCGTAAGTGACTTGGGCAATGTCTCGCGCAATGCGGGCCGAGGCAATCTGGCGTCGGCGGCTTTGCGCCGTGAGGTAGGCCGCGCTGATGCCGGCCAAGACGGTTCGGCGGACGACTTCCCTCTGCGCCGACGCGCCGGCAAGCGCGGCCTGGGCTTCGGCGACTTGCGCTTTGCCGAGTCCGCCGTCGGAAAGCGGCAGGGTGACGGCGGCTTGGAGGGTGTCTTCGCTGCGGAAGCTCGTCACGTCTTTGGAACGGATGTCAATCGCCTGCAAAGAGTAGAACGGCTCGCGGTAGAGGCGGGCGGCGGCGATTGCCGCCTGGTCGGCGCGGATCGTCGCTTCGGCAGCGCGGAGGTCAGGGCTGCGCGAGAGGGCAAACTGCTCGGCTTGGGCCAGCGTGTAGGGCAGGGCAAGGGCGTTCGGCGGGATGTCGGCCAGCAGAAGCGGGTTGTCGAGCGAACGCCCAAGCAGGCTGTTCAAAATCTCGTCGGAAACTGCGAGGTCGTTCAAGGCGCCGTCAAGCGCAGCCTGCGCCGATGCAACCGGGACTTGAGCCTGCAAGACATCAAGCTGGGCAGCATCACCGGCCTGGGTGCGCTTTTGGACATCGCCGAGCGCCCGCTGGTCTTCGGTCAGTGTCTGCTGGGCGACTGCAAGCAGGGCCTGCTTCCGCAGAACGTCGTAATACGCGGTCGCGGCCTGCCCGGCGAGGGCAAGCCGCGCCGAGTCAAGCTGAGCTGACACGGCTCCCTGCTGCTCCTGGGCTTGGGTAATGGCAATACGGGAGCGTTTGCCGAGCGGCAGCGGGACGGTCAGCGTGTTTTGCAGGGTGCCGAATGTTTCATAAGTCGGCGGGGGCTGGTAGACGCTGGCGCCGGAAAGCGACGCCGTGCTGTTGAACGTAATCTGAAACCGCCGTGCGGCCTGGGCTTGTCCGACACGGGCCTGCGCTTGAAGGACAGACTGCCGGGCGGCGGTAAGCGTCGGGCTGGCGCTTGCGGCTATCTGGGTGATCTGCGCGAGTGTCAGAGGCGCAGGCGGCGCTGTTTGGGCCGTGGCGGGCGACCCAAGCAGCGCGGCGGCAAGAAGAGCAAGCAGCGGTGCATTTTTTCTCATGCGTAATTCGGTTTAGCGGGCGGCTTTCTTCATGCCGGCCTTTTTGTCGGCGGCTTTCTTGTCGGCGGCGGCTTCGGACGCTTCTTCAGCGGCGCTAGTCTTTTCCGTCGCCGTGACTTTACCCGTCGCCGCGTTCACTTCAACCTCGTACATCTGCTTGGCCTTGTCCATCACCACGACGGCGTACTGCCAGTGGCCGTCTTCAGACTCATACTTGGCGGACTGGGCCGTGCCGGGAACTTTCTTGACGGCTGCGGCCTCGGCCTGCGCGGGCGTGATGCGGGTGGCGGCGGAGGCCGTTCCGGCGCAGACCAGCCCGGCGGCGAGAACAAGTCCGGTCCTGAGTAACATATTCGTGTTCATGGGTTCATACCCCTCTTTCGTTCGCGTCTCTCATTTGCTTTGACACATCTATCGTACTCTCTGAACATTAACCCTGTATGAGAACACTATGAGAGTTTTCTCATTATCAGGTTCTTCAAAAGCGAGTGAGTGAACTCACTCGTCCTTGCTTTATTCATGTCCTGGTTTGATCCTGGGGCAGCGTCACCGTGAACGTGCTGCCCCGTCCAAGCTCGCTCTCGGCGGTGACGGTGCCGCTGTGCGCCTCGGCAATGCTTTGGACGATGGATAAGCCGAGGCCGCTGCCGCCGGTCTGGACACGGGCGGGATCGGCGCGAAAGAAGCGGTCAAAAATGAAGGGCAGGTCTTTGGGCGCAATCCCAATGCCGGTGTCGGCGACACGCAGGTGGCAGCGGCCATTCTCGGACGACCCGGAAACCGACACGGTGACAGTCCCGCCCGGCGGCGTGTAAGCGACTGCGTTCTCGACTAAGTTTCGGATCAGCCGCCGCAGGGCATCGGCGTCGCCCCGAACGGTTACGCCGCTGTCCACAGCGGCTATTAACTGGATGTCTTTCTCGTCAGCGCGGCCGGGTTGTGCCGTGGCCTCGGCGGCGAGTTCGCTTAACGAAACCGGCGCGAAGTGCAGGGCTGATGCAGCAGCCTCGCCGCGTGCCAGATACGCCAGGCTGTCAACGATGCGGGACATTCGCAGCGTTTCTTCCAGGCCGCTTTCGACGGCGCTTTGATACTCGGCGGCGGAACGGGGGCGGGACAGGGCCAGCTCAAACTGGCCGCGCAGGATGGTCAGCGGCGTTCGCAGCTCATGGGAAGCGTCGGCGGTAAACTGCCGCTGGGCGGCGGCAGCGCCCGAAACACGCGACAGCATTCGGTTCAGCGCGGCAATCAGGTGGCCGATCTCTGTGTCCGACAGCGCGTGAGGATTGAGGAGAACCGCGTCTAAATCATCCGGGGTCAGTTGCTCGGCTTCGGAGACAATCCGGTCAATCGGGCGCAGAGCGCGGCCTACAAGCAGGCCGGTGCCGATCCCCGACAGCAGCAGAAACAGCAGGGAGGCCAGCAGCAGGCCGAAGAGAAGCTCGGTCAGCAGGTCGTCTGCCGGGTCCCAGGGCGCAGCGACTTGTAGAACATAAGGTGAGCGCGGGACGGCAGCCGTCAGGCAGCGCACCTGGGCGTCGTCCTGTGTTCCGGCAAACAGCGGGCCGGATGGTTCAGCCGGCAGGGCAGCGAGGGCCGCCGAGATTTCCTTGTGTCCGGCAAGCACCGGAGACGCGGCGACAGTCTGCCCGGTATCCCGGCGGGCAAGCCGAAGGCAGAGAGCATCGGAGCCGACGCCGGGCAGGGTCGCCGAGAGAGGAGGCGCAGTGCGGACAATCGCCGCCGGGTCAAAAGCGGCGGGCGGGTCCCCCGGCTCGGCAGGCTCGTCCGGCGTCATGCGCCGGAGCAGGGACGCAGCGGTCTCATGCAGCGCTTGGTCTGTCTCGCGCACAAGGGCAAAGCGTACCAGCGAGAAGCACAGCACGGACGCCGCCAGCAGAATAAGCGCGGTTGTCGCCAGCGACCAGACCGCAAGCTGAAAGCGCAGCGATTTTGTCCAGCGGAAGCGCATTTCCTAGCCGATCTGATAGCCGACGTAGCGCAGTGTGCGGATGAGCTTATGCTCGTGGCCGGCGTCTATCTTGCGGCGCAGGTAGCTGACATACACGTCAATGACGTTCGAGCCGCTGTCGAAATCAAAGCCCCAGACATGCTCGGCAAGTATTGCCCGCGAGACCGGACGATGCGGATGCCGCATCAAATACTCCAAAAGGGCATACTCGCGTGCGCTCAGCTCGAACTGTTTGTCCCCGCGCCGGGCGAGCCGGGTCTGCGTGTCCAGCGTCAAATCCTCGACCGTCAGCACCGCCGACGCCTGCGGGCCGCCGCGCCGCCGGAGCAGGGCGCGGACACGGGCCAGCAGCTCGTCCAAAGAGAACGGCTTGGTTAAATAGTCGTCGGCCCCGGAGTCAAGGCCTCTCACTTTGTCTTCCAGCGAGTCACGGGCCGTCACCATGAGGATCGGCGTCTCGCTTTTGAGGCCGCGCAGGGTCCGGCAGAACTCCAGGCCGCTGACCTGCGGCAGCAGCCGGTCCAAAATGATCAAGTCAAAGTCGGAGACCTGGGCCAAATGCAGGCCCGAAGCGCCGTCATGCGCGACCGAAACCGCGTAGCCGGCTTCGGAAAGCGCCTGGCGCAGAAACGCCGCCACTTTTTGTTCGTCTTCCACGACTAAAATCTGCATGAGTGAAAGTATACCTAATCGGGCGGGTACAATTCTTCTAAAGAGGAAGGAAGCATGTGATGGCGTCGGCGGAAGATTTAAGCGACAACCCGGACTGGATGGCAGGAATCGCCGAGCGGAAGATACAGGATGCGATTGATGACGGGCTGTTTGACAACCTGCCGGGCCGGGGGCAGCCGCTGGATTTGTCGGTGAACCCGTTTGAGCCGCCCGGCATGGGTGCAATCAACCGGCTGCTGAAGCACAACCGGGTGCTGCCGCCCTGGCTGCTGATTGAGCGGGAAATCGAGGCGGGCCGGGCGCTGGCGCTGGGCGTTCTCGCCCGCTGGGAAGCATCGGAAGCTAATCTGCGCGAGACGCTGCAGTATGCGCCGCTTCGGGCCAAAGCGCGGGAAGCATATGCCCGGCACTTGAAAGAAACGAACGACCTCATTTTGAAGTATAACTATTCCAGCCCGTTTCAGTTCCGCACGCAGATCCCGTTCCTGCAAAAGCGGCGCTTGGCGGAGTTCGATGCGCTGTACGGCACCGGCGAGAAAGAGCCTGACACTTTATGAACCCCCTCTGGCTGGAACGCAGCGGCTTTATGCTGACAGTGTATTTTCTGGCCCGTATGGTGGGGCGCTACCGGGGGGCAAAGAAGCAAAGCATCGCGCTTCAAACGCCGCTGGTAGACGCCGCGATTTTGGAGGCAGTGTTCCATCCCCGCCTCAAAGACGGCGACGACGGCGATCTGCTGGCCGAGCTGCGGGATACGTTTGTTCACCTGAACCGGCAGGCGTGGGCGGAGGAATTTTGGGGACTGCACGAGCAGATTGCCGCGCTCTCTCAAACTCTCGGCCCGGACCAGAATGCGACTTTGCGCCGGGCGGTTCTGCGTCTCCTAACGACAAATAATCGCTGGCTTCAGGTTGTCGGAGCAAAGACCGCCGCCGATCTCAGCATGAGCGAAGCCGTGCCGCCGATCCGGGCGATTTTAGAAATGGACGACTCGCAGCGGTTCACGCGCAGCAAAGCCGCCCAATCCGATGCCGATACGCTCGATGTCCGGTTTCGGCTGGTGCTTCAAGATGCACTGACGACGCTGACTGACCCCGTTTCGTTGTCTGAGAAGTGAGATTTCATGCCCGTCATCAACTCAGTGACTGAGATCCATGCGCCGATTGAGCGATGTTTCGACTTGTGCCGGGACTTAGAAACGCACACCCGCACGGTCGCATACACGAAAGAGCGGCTGGTCGGGGACAAAAAAGAGGGCCTAGCGGAGCTTGGCGACGTGCTGGTCTTCGAGGCGGTCCATTTCGGCATCCGGCAGCGCCTGACATCGCAGATCACCGAGGTCGTGCGGCCCACGCTGTTTGCCGATGCCGCGCTGTCGGGCGCGTTCCAAAGCCTTTATCACCGGCATGAGTTCGTGGAGACGGGCGCAGGGACACTGATGCGCGACCGTTTGGAGTGGACATCGCCGTTCGGCGTTTTAGGAAAAATCGCCGACGCGCTGTTTCTCAAGCGTCACATGCTGCGGTTTTTAGTCACGCGCAACCGGAACTTGAAAGCAATTATTGAAGCAGGTTAGTCGAGGTCGGAAAGAATTAATTGAGGTCGGAAAGAAGATGGTTCAGGGTACGGAGGTCGTAAGGGTCGGCGGGCGGGGCTGTGTGAGAAGGGGTAGGGTGCTGGGAGATTGCTTGGTTGCGCTGGGCCATCAGCTCGGAAACGGTTTGCAGCAGGGCGCTGTTGGCTTGAACGAGGTTTTGGATGGAGGAAACCAATTCCTGCCACTCGCCTTGTGTCAGCGTGATGAGGTCGTCGGCTCGAAAATACTCTGTGTCCATGATTGTTGCCTAATCCCACCGGGCGCGAACGAAATGAAAATGAGGAAACAGAACAATCGGCAAATTCCGGGGCAGGGACTCGAACCCCGATAAGCAGCTCCAAAAACTGCTGTCCTGCCATTGAACGACCCTGGAATACCTTCCCATTATACCCGGCGGAAAATGTTTGTCAACGCTTTTCGGAGAACGTGTTTAGAGAACGTGCTATAATTAGCGTTATGGCTGATCCTTCTCGAAAGCCGCTTTGGCTCCTGCTCATCTTTTTCTGCTGCTTGCCTGCCGGGGCGGAGCCGCCCGCCCTTCTAGACGGTCAGGCCGCTGCGGTTTATGTTTTCCCCGCTCCGCATCTGCTTTCCGACGGCACGCCGCTCCTCCACACCTTTAAGATCCGCAACAACACGAAAAAGACTGTGATTATTGTGCGTGTCGCGGCCTCGTGCGACTGTATCCAGGCACAGATTGGCAGTACGCCGCTTCTTCCAGTCCCGGTTCCTGTCGGGACAACTGTGCCGGTCACGGTGCGCTTGTCTCCGCACCGGCTTCTGCCGGGTCCGTTCTCGAAATCCGTGTGGCTGTACTGGCCGAACGGGAGCCGGGATGGTCTGCGGTTGGAGCTGCGCGGAACGGTGCAGGACGAGACCGCCCCACCTCGCGCCGCATCCGTAGCTATTCATGGTGAAATCATAGCATTCGAGACAATAACTCTGCGACAGCGGCCACGCGCCGGAAAGACCAGACAATGACTGAAGAAATGAACCCATATGCGATTGCGCTTTCGCAGCTTGCCCATGTGGCCGGGATTTTAGGCTTAGACGATGACATCCACGCCATCCTGCAAAAGCCGAAGCGCGAGCTGACTGTCCACTTCCCCGTCAACATGGAAAGCGGCGGAACCCGAATGTTCACCGGCTACCGGGTGCAGCATAATACCAGTCGTGGCCCGGCGAAAGGCGGCCTGCGCTTCCACCCAGAAACCGATTTGGACGAAGTCCGCGCTTTAGCCATGTGGATGACCTGGAAGTGCGCGATTGTCAATATCCCGTTCGGCGGTGCCAAAGGCGGCGTCGTCTGCGACCCGAAAACGCTGACAAAGGCCGAGCTGGAAGACCTGACCCGGCGCTACACGACCGAAATCAGCCTCGTCATCGGCCCGGACAGCGACATTCCCGCCCCGGATGTTGGCACGAACGGGCAGATCATGGCCTGGATCATGGATACCTATTCCATGCACGCCGGCCACACGGTTCCGGCAGTCGTGACCGGCAAGCCCGTCTCCATCGGCGGCTCCGAGGGCCGCTTAGACGCCACGGGCCTCGGCGTCGTGTTAATCACCGAGGAAGCGTTCAAGAAGCAGGGCAGGGGCCTCGGCAGCGCAACTGTCGCCGTGCAGGGCTTCGGCAATGTCGGCAGCGCGGCGGCCCGCATCTTTCATAAGCGCGGCGCAAAAATCGTCGCCGTCTCGGATGTCAAGGGCGGCATCGCGAACCCGCACGGCTTAGACATTCCGGCGCTGACGGCCCATGTCGCGCAGACGGGTTCCGTCGTCGGGTTCGCGGGTGCCGAGCCGCTGACAAACGAAGAAATCCTAGAAGCGGCCTGTGATGTGCTTGTCCCCGCCGCCTTACAGGGCCAGATCACCGAAGCAAACGCCCACCGCATCAGCGCGAAGATGGTCGTCGAAGGTGCAAATGGCCCGACGACGCCCGGCGGCGATGCAATTTTGCGTGAGCGCGGCATCCTGCTCATCCCGGACGTACTCGCAAACGCCGGCGGCGTCACCGTCTCCTACTTTGAGTGGGTACAGGATATTCAGTCGTTCTTCTGGAGCGAGTCCCAGGTCAACGCCCGCCTCGCCCGGATCATGCGCCGGGCGTTTGCGGAAGTTTGGGACGCTTCTGAGACGCACAAAGTAGATTTGCGGACAGCCGCGTACATTGTCGGCGTCGCCCGCGTCGCCGAAGCCACCATCACGCGCGGGATTTATCCTTAGAGAGTGTCCTGCCATCGTCTCGCAGTGATAAAGCGAGAAATATGTCCGGCGTTCGTCGTTGCGACGGTGACTTCATCCGCGTCATATCCGAGGGAAAGTGCCTGTGCGGCAAGAATAACGTCGCCATCGAGGGCATGGCGGTCGGTAGTCGGCTGTCCGGCCTGACGAACTGCGGCCCAGAGTTCGGCGGCCTGGCGTATGACGGGTGTGGTCAGAGCAAGGTAATCCAGCACATCTCGGAGTGCGTCTAAAGCCGCCACGCTTTTCACAAGCCGGGCTTGGATCAGCTCACGCCGCACTTCATAATCGGTGATCTCCGGGATGAATACCTCAACCCCGCCGGCAAGATGCCCGCGCACCCACTGGTGACAGGCCAAACTGTCTCGTGAAGATTTTGAATTAGCAAGCAGCCCAAGCGGGCCTGAGTCCAGTATGATTGCGCGGAGTGTCGGCATTAGTTTTCGTCTTCTCCCAGAGGTTCCCACGTTTCGACGTTCCACCGTTGGAACTGAAGTGGCGAATAACTCCGCGCTGGCTCTTCTGATAGTTCGGTCTCCTGATTTTTGCTATCGGCCCGAATTTTGTCAAGTACGGCTATGACCCGCGCTCGCCCTTCGGGAGTGTTGGTGCGCCGGATAACACCGCTGGCTTCGACGCTCAGGGGATTGGTCCCCGCTGGAACAACGCCGGGTCGAGCAGCAGCCTGAGAGGGAGCAGGCTGAAGGGCGGTGAATAAATCTTCGCGCCGAATCAGCCAGCCTTTCCCGCCGGGTAGCTTGCTTGCCTGGAGGCGACTGCGGTTGATATGGTTTCGGATTGTGCGCTCATCCAGATGAAGCAAAGCGGCGGCCTGCTTCACGGTAAGCAGGTCCGGTTCTCTCGTCGCGGTTGACATAAAATTACCTCGTGTCACATCATACCAGAAACGACGCAAAACTGCCTAAATCAATGTAAGGAGAAATTGCATGAGCCAAGAAGTACACTACTTTTACATACAACCCAACGGCCCTCGACCGGATTATCGCCTATTTATAGCGTTTCTCTGGCATGAGGGCCAAAACGTCGATTCCGACGGCGATTCCTACAATCCTGCTTCCAAAGATTGGACTTATCTCTTTTTGTGCAATCGTGAGAATGAAGCGGAGCATATGATGATCAGCCCAGTCATTCGGGAAGATGCTCCAAAAGGCTCCCTAATTCTTGAGGTCAAGTCAGGGTGCGATTATTTAGCAGCACGTTGCGCGTACTTTTTGGCGGTCAGTACGCGGTCCGGTGTTTCTGAGAAGGCAAGTGAAAGTGCTTATCACCCGGCGGCATTAGCCGAAAGAATAAAAACGGAGTTTGACGTTGAGGCGGCCATGCAGCGTGTGGAAAACAGCCCTTTTTCGCACTCAACTTTGGAAAACCCTTATCCAAACCTCCCACACTCAACTTCCTAGAAGGCTTCATGGAGCACATTTTTTATGCTGAACAACTAACCCCTTGACATTGGCGAAAGCGGGCAGTATAATAGGGAGGTTGTTTTCAGAGGAATTCGCCAGTTCTCAGGGTGCTGGGAAAGGCGAACGATTTTTTCTGTTGAGGGGGCATCGGCCAGCTTTTTTCTTCTCCCGTCTGGGTCTTGAGCTGGGACTAAAACGCAACATCGTCTTTCTTGGACGTTCTGCCCCGTGCCGCCGTGTTCGCATTCTGTGCGTATTTCAAGGCGAGCGGGGTGTTTTTGTGCCTCTGCACTGTTAAACTTTATCGTAGTGTCGAAACCGAAAGGACCTAAGTCGCCATGCCGACGATCAGCCAGTTAGTACGCAAAGGCCGCAAGCGCGTTGTCAAGAAGAGCAAAGCCCCGGCCATGAAGGGCAACCCGCAGAAGCGTGGCGTTTGCCTTGTCGTCCGCACCGTGTCGCCGAAGAAGCCGAACTCCGCCCTGCGGAAGATTGCACGTATCCGCCTAACCTCATCGGGCCGCAACAGCCCCGGCACGGAAGTGACGGCGTACATTCCCGGCATCGGCCACAACTTGCAGGAGCATAGCGTGGTCCTGATTCGCGGCGGCCGCGTCAAGGACCTGCCGGGCGTTCGCTACCATATCGTGCGCGGCACGCTGGACACGCAGGGCACGAAGGACCGCAAGAGCAGCCGCTCGAAGTATGGCACCAAGCGGCCGAAGCCCGGCGCACCCGCGACCGGCGCGAAGAAGCGTTAGTTTTTATCACACACTTTGGAGATTAAGATATGCCGCGTAAAGGACCCGCGAAAAAGCGCGTAATTCTGCCCGACCCCGTCTACCACAACCGCTTGGTGACACGCTTTGTCAACCGGATGATGCTGGACGGCAAAAAGAGCTTGTCGGAGACCATCTTTTATCGCTCTTTGGATGCGATTGAGACGAAGACGGGCCGCAAGGGGATTGAGATCTTCGAGCAGGCGGTTCGGAACGTCATGCCCCAGGTAGAAGTCAAGCCCCGCCGCGTCGGCGGTGCGACCTACCAGGTGCCGATGGAGATCCGGGCCGACCGCAAGACATCACTCGCGCTCCGCTGGCTGGTGTCCGCTGCCCGCCGCCGGAACGGCAAAACGATGATTGACCGGCTGACCGCCGAGCTGACCGATGCCTCGAACAACACCGGCTCGGCAGTGCGTCAGCGCGAAGAAAAGCACAAAATGGCGGACGCGAACAAAGCCTTCGCGCACTACCGTTTCTAGTTCTTGGCCCCCCCTGCCCCCAATTTTGGGGGAGCAAGACGGACATATCAAGCTCCCCAAATTTGGGGTGGGGGGCTTCTGGAAGCACAAATCATGGCACGAGAATATAGCTTAGAAAAAACGCGCAATATCGGCATCGCTGCTCATATTGATGCCGGCAAGACCACCTGTACCGAACGCATTCTGTACTACACGGGCCGCTCCTACAAGATCGGCGAAGTGCATGAAGGTGCGGCGACAATGGACTGGATGGAGCAGGAGCAGGAGCGCGGCATTACGATTACATCTGCTGCGACCACCTGTTTCTGGGGCCTCGAAACTGCCGACGCTAAAACCGGTCTGCGGATTCCAACCCATCGCATCAACATCATTGACACGCCGGGACACGTTGACTTCACCGTTGAAGTCGAGCGTTCTCTGCGCGTTTTGGACGGTGTTGTCGCACTGTTTGACGCCGTTGCCGGTGTTCAGCCGCAGTCGGAAACCGTCTGGCGTCAGGCCACCAAGTACCGCGTCCCGCGCATGTGCTTTGTCAACAAGATGGACCGTACTGGGGCCGACTACTTCTTTGCCGTCGGCACGATTGTAGACCGCCTCGGCGCGAACGCCGTCATGTTGCAAATCCCGATTGGGGCTGAAGGCGACTTCACTGGCGTTGTGGATTTGGTCGAGAACAAAGCGATTGTCTACAAGGGCGACGACGGCAAGGTCTTCGAAGTCGTCGACATTCCGGCGAACTTGCAAGAGCAGGCCGCGAAGTACCGGGCCATGATGATTGAGAAAGTCGCCGAAACTGACGATCAGCTTATCGAAAAGTTCCTGATGGAAGAGCCGATTACGGCGGACGAGCTGAAAGCGGCTATTCGGAAGGCAACCATCAGCCTGGACATTGTTCCTATTCTTTGCGGCTCGGCCTACAAGAACAAGGGCGTCCAGCCGCTGCTTGACGCGGTCATTAACTACCTGCCGTCGCCGCTCGATAAAGGCGCTGTGACTGCGATTAACCCGGATACCGAAGAGGAAGAGCCGCGCGAGCCGTCGGATTCGGAGCCGTTCTCTGCTTTGGCCTTCAAGCTGATGAATGATCAGCATGTCGGGAACCTTACGTTCTTCCGAGTTTATTCGGGAACCCTGACCAAAGGCTCGTATGTTTACAACGTGAACAAGGGCAAGCGGGAGCGGATTTCGCGGATTCTGCGGATGCACGCCAACAAGCGCGAAGAAGTAGACGAAGTCTTTGCCGGCGATATTGCCGCCGCTGTCGGCTTACAGCTTTCCACGACCGGGGACACGCTGGCCGACGAAAAGAAGCCGGTCCTGCTGGAAACCATTACGTTCCCGGAACCCGTTATCTCGGTCTCGATTGAACCGAAAACGAAGCCCGACCAGGAAAAGATGGGTATGGCTTTGCAGCGTTTGTCTGCCGAAGACCCGACCCTGCGGATTCGCACCGACGAGGAGACCGGCCAGGTCATTCTGTCGGGTATGGGTGAGCTGCATCTGGACATCATCATTGACCGGATGCGCCGCGAGTTCAAGGTGGAAGCAAACCAGGGCCGTCCGCAGGTTGCCTACAAAGAGACTGTCAAGAAGGAAGCGACCGCTCGCGTGCCGTACAAGCGGCAGTCGGGCGGCAAGGGCCAGTACGGCGACTGTGAACTGATTGTCGAGCCGCTGGAAGCCGGCATCGGCTTTGAGTTCGTCAACAAGACTGTTGGCGGCTCGATCCCGAAAGAGTTCATCAGCCCCATTCAGGCCGGTGTCAAAGAAGCCATGGAAACTGGTGTTTCGGCAGGCTATCCAATGGTGGACATTCGGGTCAGCGTGACGGATGGCTCATACCATGAGGTTGACTCATCGGAAATGGCGTTTAAGATCGCGGCCTCGATGACATTCAAAGAGGCTGCCCGCAAGGCGACCCCGATCATCAAAGAGCCGATTATGGCGGTCGAAGTCGTTACGCCCGATCAGTTCCTGGGAAGCGTTGTCGGCGACCTGAACTCCCGGCGCGGCATGATTGAGGGCCAGGAGCAGAGCCATGGGGCAACAATGGTTATCAAGGCCAAGGTGCCGCTGGCGGAGATGTTCGGCTACGTCACAAGCCTGCGCTCGATGTCCCAGGGCCGCGCGTCTTCCACAATGGAGCCGTCGCATTACGCCGAAGTGCCGCGCAACGTCTCCGAAGAGCTTATGGTCAAATCAGCGGGCAAGACGCTGGTTCGTCAGCAGGGTTAATTTATAACGCCTTTGCCTGCAAGGGCAGAGGCACGCAATTATCAGAGAGAAACTATTATGGCAAAAGCAAAGTTTGATCGTTCGAAGCCGCATGTGAACATCGGCACCATTGGGCATGTGGACCACGGCAAGACGAGCCTGACGGCGGCCATCACCAATGTGCTGGCAAAGGCCGGCGGGGCCACCGCCCGCTCGTATGCCTCCATTGACGCCGCCCCCGAAGAGCGTGAGCGCGGCATCACCATCAACACCGCCCACGTCGAGTACCAGACCGAAGCCCGCCACTACGCCCATGTGGACTGCCCCGGCCATGCCGACTACATCAAGAACATGATCACCGGCGCCGCCCAGATGGACGGGGCGATCCTAGTGGTGTCGGCGGCGGATGGCCCGATGCCCCAGACCCGCGAGCATATCCTGCTGGCGCGTCAGGTGGGTGTTCCGTCCATTGTCGTGTTTCTGAACAAAGCGGACATGGTGGATGACCCGGAGCTTGTGGAGCTGGTGGAGCTTGAAGTGCGCGAATTGCTGTCCAAGTACGAGTTCCCCGGCGACGACTGCCCGATCATTGTGGGTTCGGCGGTGAAGGCTTTGGAAGGGGACCAGTCGGAGATCGGGGAACCTGCGATCTTGAAGCTGATGGCGGCGGTGGACAGCTTTATCCCGACGCCGGAGCGGGATGTGGACAAGCCGTTCTTGATGCCGGTGGAAGACACGATGACGATCACGGGGCGGGGCACGGTTGCGACGGGGCGTGTGGAGCGGGGCGTCTTGAAGGCCGGCGAGCAGATCGAGATCATCGGCATCCGGGAAGCGACGAAGTCCACGGTTGCGACGTCGATGGAGATGTTCAAGAAGACGTTGGATGTGGTTCAGGCGGGGGACAATGCGGGGATTTTGCTGCGTGGGATTGAGCGCAAGGACATCGAGCGTGGTCAGGTTTTGGCGAAGCCGGGGAGCATCAAGCCGCACACGAAGTTCGAGGGGGAGGTCTACATTCTGAGCAAAGAAGAGGGTGGTCGTCACACGCCTTTCTTCAAGGGGTACCGTCCTCAGTTCTACTTTCGGACGACGGATGTGACGGGGAACTTGGACTTGCCGGAGGGTGTGGAGATGGTGATGCCGGGTGACAACGTGACGATTGTGGGGGAGCTGATCGCGCCGATTGCGATGGAAGAGGGGTTGCGGTTCGCCATTCGTGAGGGCGGCCACACCGTCGGCGCAGGCGTCGTCAC